>ENA-OQBU01000036-OQBU01000036.1-human-gut-metagenome-genome-assembly--contig:-NODE-36-length-42809-cov-6.439670_pt1 | contig 42809 bp, 31 predicted proteins | sample MGYA00242492_ERZ504566 | MGnify/ENA primary metagenome ERZ504566 (study PRJEB26092, sample SAMD00036261) | human gut metagenome | host: Homo sapiens | study: EMG produced TPA metagenomics assembly of...
CTATACTGGAGGGCACGTCCGGCAATTTGCCGAGACGGTAACTGGATATTCACACCTCACGTTTAGGGAGTTCCATGAACAAGGCAATCATCACCGTCGTCGGTCAGGATACTGTCGGCATCATCGCACGCGTCTGCACATACCTTTCCGAACATCAGGTCAACGTGCTTGACATTTCCCAGACCATCATCGACGGTTTCTTCAACATGATGATGATCGTGGATTATTCCAACGCCGACAAGGAATTCGGCGAGGTCGTGGACGATCTCGACAAACTCGGCGAGGAGATTGGCGTGCGCATCCGCTGCCAGCGCGAGGAGATCTTTACCAAGATGCACCGCGTCTGATCCGCGGCATACGTGAGTCACGCAAGTAATCGAAGCCACGAATCGTACCAATCGTAAGGAAAAACCATGCTGAATATCATGGAGGTCCACGAGACCAACCAGATGATCGAGCAGGAGAAGCTCGACGTGCGCACCATCACCATGGGCATCAGCCTGCTGGACTGCGCGGCCGACAGCGTCGACGAAGTCTGCGACAACATCTACAACAAAATCACCACGTACGCCAAGGATCTCGTATCCACCGGCAAAGCCATCGAACGCGACTACGGCATTCCGATCGTCAATAAGCGCATCACCGTCACCCCGATTTCCCTGGTCGGCGCAAGCTCGTGTAAAACGTCGGACGATTTCGTGAAAATCGCGCATGCGCTTGACCATGCGGCGAAGAAGGTCGGCGTCGACCTGATCGGCGGCTACTCCGCGCTCGTATCCAAGTCCATGACCCCCGCCGAAGAGCTGCTCATCCGCTCCCTGCCGAAAGCGCTGAGCGAAACCGACATCGTCTGCTCGTCCGTCAACGTGGGATCCACCAAAACCGGTATCGACATGAACTCCGTCGAACTGCTCGGCCACATCATCAAAGACATCGCGCACGCCACCGCAGATAACGATTCATACGGATGCGTGAAATTCGTGGCATTCTGCAATGCCCCCGACGACAACCCGTTCATGGCAGGCGGCTTCCATGGCGTAACCGAAGGCGATGCGGTCATCACGTCGGCGTTTCCGGCCCCGGCGTGGTTTCCCGCGCGCTCGACGAAGCCAAGGGCAAAAACTTCGAATTCCTATGTGAAACCATCAAGCGCACCGCGTTCAAGATCACGCGTGTCGGCCAGCTGGTGGCACAGGAGGCATCCCGTCGCTCGGCATTCCATTCGGCATCATCGACCTTTCCCTCGCGCAACCCCGGCCGTAGGCGACTCCGTCGGCGAAGTGCTTGAGAAGATCGGCCTCGAACAGGTTGGCGCACCGGGCACCACCGCAGCGCTCGCCATGCTCAACGATCAGGTGAAGAAGGGCGGCATCATGGCGTCCTCCTACGTCGGCGGACTTTCCGGCGCGTTCATCCCCGTCTCCGAAGACAAGAACATGATCGACGCGGCAACCAACGGCTGCCTGAAGATCGAAAAGCTCGAAGCCATGACCTGCGTGTGCTCCGTCGGCCTTGACATGATCGCCATTCCGGGAGACACCACCGCATCCACCATTTCCGGCATCATCGCCGACGAGGCTGCGATCGGCATGGTCAATCAGAAGACCACGGCCGTGCGCGTGATTCCGGTCGAGGGCAAAGGCGTAGGGGAGATGGCCAACTTCGGCGGCCTGATGGGCTATGCGCCGATCATTCCAGTCAACCAGACCAGCTGCGAAGCCTTCGTGACCCGAGGCGGTCGCATCCCCGCCCCAATCCACAGCTTCAAAAACTAGCCCCTCTCTTCCCTCTTCCCGATGCATGCTTGTCGCGTGCGATTCATTCTTGCGATTTGTGCTTGCGTTGGTGCATAAGTTGCTGTAATGGGGAGGTCGCAGAAGAGCGGGATATTCTATTCGCGACACACTCAAGGCCGTTCGGCCAAGCTTACGGTCTCGAACAGAATATCCCGCTCTTCTGCTCGCTTTCGTACATTTCGTTGTGTCTTGCATAAAAGAAAAGAAAACTTACTTAAGTTGAACTCAGCGTAGCTGGAGAGGCGGCGGGGTCTGTTTCAGACCGTAAAGACTTGGCCTGAGCGGCCTGGAGCGTGTCGGGAATAGACCCCGCCGTCTCTCCCGCGGAACTTGTTGTACAAAAGCAAGTAAATTATTGAAAAACCTAGAAGTTGGCAGGCGGGGGAGGGATCACTGGCCGCCGGCGAAGCCTAGTTGGCGCCAGGCTTCGTAGATGGCGATGGATGCGCAGTTGGTGAGGTTCAGGGAACGCAGGCTTGGACGCATCGGCAGACGCACCTGTTCGGCCACGTGCGGACCGGCCATAATATCCATCGGATCGGGAATATTGCCTGGCTCCGGGCCGAACAGCAGAATGTCAGTCGGCTTGTATTCGATGTCGGTATACAGTTTGGTGGCGTGCGCGGTGAACGCGATGATGCGCGAATTCGGCATGGATTCCACCAGATTCTCAAAATTCGGGTGCAATACCACGTGCGCCATGTCGTGGTAGTCCAGTCCGGCGCGGCGCAGCTTCGTATCGCGCAGATTGAATCCGAGCGGCTCCACCAAATGCAGGATCGTGCCGGTCACCGCGCATAGGCGGATTGCCGAACCGGTATTGCCCGGAATGCGGGGGGAGTAGTAGCACAAGTGGGGCGTGGAGGTTTCGGCTTTGGCCGCGTCTTCGGCTGACAGCATCGCGTCGACCACGGAAATCGGATTGCCGTGCGCGTCGGTCACGAGTTCGTCCGGCCCATAATTCGACTTGCGGTAGCCGTATTCGAACATTTTCTCGACTTTGGCTTCCTCTGCGGTTGCGCCTTGCGCGTCATTGGTATGCTCTTCGTTCGTCATGAATGCAAGAATAGGTACGATGAACGACACGAACGAGCCTAATACCGAAATTGAAAACGCCGAAGCTGTGGCGGACGCGCTTGCCGAATGGTGGCATGCTTCGGCGCGTGACCTGCCATGGCGTTTCGGCCGCACTACTGCGTGGGGCGTGCTTGTCTCCGAAGTGATGAGCCAGCAGACGCAGATGAGCCGTGTGGTACCGTATTGGAACGATTGGATGGAACGCTGGCCTGATGCGGTCGCGCTTGCCGATGCCGCGAAAGCGGATGTGATCACGGCTTGGGGCAGGCTCGGCTATCCGAGACGCGCCTTGCGATTGCAGGAATGCGCCCGCGTGGTCGCTTCCGATTACGATAACAAGCTGCCGCGTACGTACGATGAGTTGCTGGCATTGCCGGGTATCGGCGATTATACGGCCAGCGCGGTGATGAGTTTCGCGTTTGGTGAGCGCATCGCGGTGGTGGATACGAATATTCGCAGGGTGCTTTCGAGGGTTTTTCTTGGCGAGGAGTCGCTTGGCGGCGCCGCAAGACCTGCGGAACGTGCGTTGGCGAAGCAGATGTTGCCGCAGATGATGCCTCAAAATGCAGACGGTTCGACCGTCCTTCAGTGGTGTGGAATCAGTCCGTTATGGAATTGGGCGCGACTGTCTGCACGGCAAAGGCTCCGTTGTGCGAGGCGTGCCCTGTTTCGGGACATTGCGTGTTTTTGCATAATGGTCGTCCGGGGATTGGGGGAACGTCGCACGCGGCCGCGTCAACGTTTCCAAGGTACGGATCGTCAGGTGCGTGGGCTGGTGCTGAATGCGCTGCGCAATCTGCCGGAAGGTGCGACCGCCCTTAATCGCAAGTCGCTTGAACGACTGTGGGATGACCATATCCAGCTTGATCGGTGCATCGCATCGTTGGATGAGGATGGTCTTATCGAAATCCTGCCGAATGCGGATGTGCGTCTTCCGGTATGAAAGGAAGAATGCCGACGTTCTTTGGATGTGCGCACGCTAGACTGTGAAATCATGGCACAGAAGACGTCCTCGAAATCCGGCAAGAAACGTTCGAAAAAACAGCAGGCGATATTTCGTCGCCGTCGCATCGTCGTCGGCATCGCTGCGATAGTGCTGATTTCTTTTCTGGTGTTTTGCCTGTACTCCCTGTCGAGGGGGATTGTCGCGGTGAATCGTGAGATTCATCATGCGGACGTGTATGCGATTTCCCGTAAGGAAGTGCCGTCCCCGACCAAGGAGAAGAAAAGCGGGGTGCCGGATTGCGATGCGTCCAATGTCGCGCTTTCGTTGACTCCTGCGGCGTCAAGTTTCGGTGTGGGCGATTCGATGGATTTCACTACGGACGTCAAATATGACGGTTCCAGCAAGGTTGGTTGCTTGGTTGATGTGTCGGCTTCCAGCGTGGTGTTGACGATCAAATCGGGCGATGATGTGGTTTGGAAGTCGAATGTGTGCCCCGTTGACACCGACTATCGTCTGTTGGCGAAGGGCGACGAGGTCAGACAGACGATCACCTGGCCGGGAACGCGTACTGGCAGCGAATGCGTGGAGGATCAATCCACCCTGCCGAAGGTGGATCGTGGCGTGTATTCGGCGCAGCTTTCGATTGAAGGGCATCCCAAAGCGAAGTCCGATCCGGTCGGCGTCACTATTGAATAAAAATCTATAGGATATGTTATTCTCATGACTTTGCGTACATGCGTGTCATATAGCGGGCACGCTGACAAGGAAGAAGCGCCCGCGTACTAGGCATATGGTGGCCAATGGGAGCGCTTCCGGGGAAACATATCGAAACGATTTAGCGAGCGATAAGGAACGTCCATTGGCTGAGGCTACGACGAACACCACCACCATCATCGCACGCGCCGACCAGCACGATATTGATCTGCACAAGGCGTCGGACCGTGTGAACTTCGGCTCCATCCGCGAGCCCATTGATGTACCCTCCTGTTGGGTGTACAGACTGACAGCTTCGACTGGCTCATCGGCAACGAGCGCTGGCAGAAGCGTGTCGAGGAGGATCTGGCGAACGGCACCAACACCGTGCCCCACACCTCCGGTCTTGATGAGGTCTTCCAGGAGATCTCACCGATCGAGAACTTCGCTCAGACCATGAGCCTGACCTTCTCCGATCCGTATTTCGAAGAACCGCGCCACACCGTGCAGGAGTGCAAGGAGAAGGATTACACCTACTCCGCGCCGCTGTATGTGAACGCTGAATTCGAAAACGGCGACACCGGCGAAATCAAGTCCCAGACCGTGTTCATGGGCGATTTCCCGCTGCAGACCCCGCACGGCACCTTCATCATCGGTGGTACCGAGCGAGTGATCGTGTCTCAGCTGGTGCGTTCTCCGGGCGTGTACTTCGACCGCAGCCAGGATCGCACTTCCGACAAGGAAGTCTTCGGCGCGAAGATCATCCCGAGCCGTGGCGCATGGCTTGAGTTCGAGATCGACAAGCGTGACGTGCTTGGCGTGCGCGTGGACCGCAAGCGCAAGCAGTCCGCCATCGTGTTCCTCATGGCCATCGGCATGACCAAGGATGAGATCGCCGATGCGTTCAGGGATTACCCGCTGGTTATGGACGCGCTTGCCAAGGAGACCGTGCAGACCCAGGACGAGGCTCTGACCGATCTGTACCGCAAGATCCGCCCGGCCGACACCCCGACGCCGGAGCTGGCCGCAACCTGCTGGATTCCTTCTACTTCAACACCAAGCGTTACGATCTGGCCCGCGTTGGCCGTTACAAGATCAACCGCAAGCTTGGTCTGGAAAAGGATGTCAACGATCGCAGCCTGTCTCGCGAAGACATCATCTCCACCATCAAGTACCTGGTCACCCTGCATGCCGGCGACACCAAGTTCCCGGGCAAGCGTGACGGCCAGGATGTGGATCTGCGCGTGGACGTCGACGATATCGATCATTTCGGCAACCGTCGTATCCGCCAGGTCGGCGAACTGATCCAGAACCAGCTGCGTACCGGTCTGAGCCGTATGGAGCGTGTGGTCCGCGAACGTATGACCACCCAGGATCCGGAGGCCATCACCCCGCAGTCCCTGATCAACATTCGTCCGGTGAACGCCACCATCAAGGAGTTCTTCGGAACTTCCCAGCTGTCGCAGTTCATGGATCAGAACAACCCGTTGGCAGGCGTCACCAACAAGCGTCGTCTGTCCGCTCTGGGCCCTGGCGGTCTGTCTCGTGACCGCGCATCCATGGAAGTGCGAGACGTGCACCCGTCCCACTTCGGCCGTATGTGCCCGATCGAATCTCCTGAAGGTCCGAACATCGGTCTTATCGGTTCTCTGGCAACCTTCGGCCGCATCAATCCGTTCGGCTTCATCGAGACCCCGTACCGTAAGGTCATCAACGGCCATGTGACCGACGAGGTCGAATACATGACCGCAGACCGCGATGCCGAGCACGTGATCGCACAGGCCAACCAGGAACTCGACGAGAACGGCAACTTCGTCAAGAAGCAGGCTCTTGCCCGAGTCGGCGAAGAAGAAGCAGTCGATGTGCCCGTCAGCTCCGTTGACTACATGGACGTTTCCCCGCGTCAGATGGTTTCCGTCGGCGCCTCCCTGATTCCGTTCCTGGAGCACGATGAGGGCCACCGAGCGCTGATGGGTACCAACATGCAGCGTCAGGCAGTGCCGCTGATCGAATCCGAGCGCCCGCTGGTGGGCACCGGTGCCGAATGGCGTGCGGCCGTCGATTCCGGCGATGTCATTCTGGCTGAGAAGCCGGGTGTGGTGACGTATGTTTCCGCCGACATCATCCGTGTGATGAACGACGACGGCACCACCAGCTCCTACAAGCTGGCCAAGTTCCTGCGTTCCAACCAGACCACCTGCTACAACCAGGTTCCGCTGATCCACGACGGCGAACGTGTGGAAGCCGGTACCGTGCTTGCTGATGGTCCGGCCACCCAGAAGGGCGAAATGGCACTGGGCAAGAACCTGCTCATCGCCTTCATGCCGTGGAACGGCTACAACTACGAGGATGCTGTGATCATCTCCCAGCGTCTCGTGCAGGACGACACCCTGAGCTCCATCCACATCGAGGAATATGAGATCGACGCCCGCGAAACCAAGCTGGGTGCCGAAGAGATCACCCGCGATCTGCCGAACGTCGGCGAGGACGCGGTGGCCAACCTCGACGAGCGTGGCATCATTCGCATCGGTGCCGAGGTCGAAGCCGGCGACATTCTGGTGGGCAAGGTCACCCCGAAGGGCGAGACCGAGCTGACTCCGGAAGAGCGTCTGCTCCGCGCCATCTTCGGCGAGAAGAGCCGCGAGGTGCGTGACACCTCGCTGCGCGTGCCTCACGGCGAAACCGGTACTGTGATCGCCGTCAAGGAGATCACTCGCGAGGATGCCGAGGAAGACGGCGACGAGCTGCCGAACGGCGTGAACCAGATGATCCGCGTCTACATCGCGCAGCATCGTAAGATCACCCAGGGCGACAAGCTGTCTGGCCGCCACGGCAACAAGGGTGTTATCTCCCGCATTCTGCCGGAAGAGGATATGCCGTTCCTTGCCGACGGTACTCCGGTCGACATCATGCTGAACCCGCTGGGCGTGCCTTCTCGAATGAACCTTGGCCAGGTGCTGGAACTGCACTTGGGCTGGATCGCGCACGCCGGCTGGGACATCTCCCTTGATCCGGATGCCGAAGCCGCTTGGAAGAAGTACATTCCGCAGGGCGCCGAAAAGGGCGAGCCGGGCACTCCGGTGGCAACTCCGGTGTTCGACGGCGTTCGTCCGGAAACCATCAAGGGCCTGCTGTCCTGCACCCTTCCGGATCGCGACGGCAACAAGCTGGTCGGCGACGACGGCAAGGCTGTGCTGTTCGACGGCCGTACCGGCGAACCGTATCCGAAGCCGATCTCCGTTGGCTACATGTACATGCTGAAGCTGCACCACCTGGTCGACGACAAGATCCACGCGCGTTCCACTGGCCCGTACTCCATGATCACCCAGCAGCCGTTGGGCGGTAAGGCTCAGTTCGGTGGCCAGCGTTTCGGCGAGATGGAAGTGTGGGCCCTCGAGGCCTATGGCGCCGCCTACACGCTGCATGAAATGATGACCACCAAGTCCGATGACGTCGACGGCCGCGTGCGTGTCTACGGCGCCATCGTGAAGGGCGACAACCTGCCGCCGGCAGGCATTCCGGAATCCTTCAAGGTGCTGCTTAAGGAAATGCAGTCCCTGTCTCTGAACGCGAAGTGCTCAACGCCGAAGGCGTGGCCATTGACATGAAGGACGAGGACGATGATCCGTCTACTTCCTCCGACGATTTGGGCTTCAACATTGGCGCACGTCCTGACGCGGCCGCCAAGGAAGACCAGGTTGTGGAAGAACCTGAATTCCAGTGATCCCAAGGCTGGTCGCGTTGCCTGACAGCGCGGCGCGACCAGCTGATGAACGTGATTAAGCATTAAGAATCGATAGACAGGACAATAGAGTGCTGGACGTCAACGCATTTGACAAACTGAGGATTGGCCTGGCCACCGCCGACGATATCCGTAACTGGAGCCACGGTGAGGTCAAGAAGCCTGAAACCATCAACTACCGTACCCTGAAACCGGAGAAAGACGGCCTGTTCGGCGAGCAGATCTTCGGACCTACCCGCGACTGGGAATGCGCCTGCGGCAAGTACAAGCGCGTGCGCTTCAAGGGCATCGTCTGCGAACGCTGCGGTGTGGAAGTCACCAAGAGCCGTGTTCGTCGTGAGCGCATGGGCCATATCGAGCTTGCCGCTCCGGTGACCCACATCTGGTTCTTCAAGGGTGTTCCGTCCCGTTTGGGCTACCTGCTGGACATCGCTCCGAAGGATCTGGAAAAGGTCATCTACTTCGCCGCCTACATGGTCACCAGCGTCGATGAGGAACAGCGTCATGAGGATCTTCCGGGTCTGCAGGACGAGTTCGACAACGATATCGCCAACTTGGAGAAGCGCCGCAACGCGGAAATCGAAGAGCGTGCCAAGAAGGTCGAAGCCGATCTGGCTGAACTTGAGGCCGAAGGCGAAGCCAAGGGCTCCGCACGCGCCAAGCTGCGCAACAGCGCCGAGCGTGAAATGGCCGCCATCCGCGTTCGTTTCGACGAGCAGATCCAGCGTCTGAGCGCCGTGTTCGACCGCTTCAAGAACCTGAAGCCGGGCGACATGGAAGGCGACGTCGACCTGTGGCGTGAGATGGAAGACCGCTACGGCGATTACTTCGAAGGCTGCATGGGCGCCGAAGCCATTAAGAAGCGCCTGCAGGACTTCGATCTTGAAGCCGCTTCCAAGCAGCTGCGCGAAGAGATCGACACCGGTACCGGCCAGCGCAAGGCCCGCGCCCTGAAGCGTCTGAAGGTCGTCAACGCCTTCCTGACCACCGGTAACAAGCCGGAGGCCATGGTGCTCGACGTGATTCCGGTTATTCCGCCGGATCTGCGCCCGATGGTGCAGCTCGACGGTGGCCGTTTCGCCACTTCCGATCTCAACGACCTCTACCGTCGTGTGATCAACCGTAACAACCGTCTGAAGCGACTGATCGAGCTCGGCGCTCCTGAAATCATGCTCAACAACGAGAAGCGCATGCTGCAGGAAGCCGTCGATTCCCTGTTCGACAACGGTCGTCGTGGCCGCCCGGTCACCGGCGCTTCGAACCGTCCGCTGAAGTCCCTGAGCGACATGCTCAAGGGTAAGCAGGGTCGTTTCCGTCAGAACCTGCTCGGTAAGCGTGTGGATTATTCCGGCCGTTCCGTGATCGTGGTCGGTCCGTCCCTGCGCATGCACCAGTGCGGTCTGCCGAAGCCGATGGCCCTCGAGCTGTTCAAGCCGTTCGTCATCAAGCGCTTGTCGACCTCAACTATGCCCAGAACATGAAGAGCGCCAAGCGTCTCGTGGACCGCGGCGACTCCGAAGTGTGGGGCGTGCTCGAAGAGGTCATCGCCGAGCATCCGGTGCTCCTGAACCGTGCACCTACGTTGCACCGTCTGGGTATTCAGGCATTCGAGCCGATTCTGGTGGAAGGCAAGGCCATCCACCTGCCGCCGCTTGCCTGCGCCGCATTCAACGCCGACTTCGATGGCGATCAGATGGCAGTCCACCTGCCGCTGTCCGCTGAAGCCCAGGCTGAAGCACGCTCCCTGATGATGGCTTCCGACAATATTCTGAAGCCGGCTGACGGCCACACCGTGACCATGCCGAGCCAGGATATGATCCTCGGTCTGTACTACCTGACCACCGTCATCGACGGTGCCAAGGGTCAGGGCCGCGTGTTCTCCTCGCTGGAAGAGGCCGAAATGGCCCTCGACAAGCATGAGATCGACATGCAGGCCAAGGTGCTTATCCGCCTTCCGGAAGACTTTGTGCTGCCGAAGGGCTGGGAGCCGAGCGAAATCGAAGTCGTCGATCCGGAATCGGGCAGCCCGGCCGTGGTGAAGGAAGAGCGCTTCCATGATGGTTCCGTGCTTTTCGCAACCTCCTATGGCCGTATTCTGTTCAACAGCACGCTGCCGGTGGATTACCCGTTCGTGAACGATCAGGCTCCGAAGAAGCGTCTGAGCAAGATCGTCGACGACATCGCAACCCGTTACTCCACCGCACAGGTGGCGGCAACGCTGGACGCGCTGAAGGATATGGGCTTCACCCGCGCACCGTGGTCCGGTGTGTCCTTCGCGTTCTCCGACGTTATCCAGCCGTCCGAGCGCGACGAGTACATCGAGAAGTACGAAGCCGAAGCCGACAAGGTCAACGAGAACTACGAAATCGGTATGCTCACCGAAGAGGAGCGCCGTCAGGAACTCATCGACCTGTGGACCAAGTGCACCAGCGAGGTTTCTGAGGCGGTCGAGGAGCACTTCGACTCCAAGAACAACCTGGCTATCATCGTGCAGTCCGGTGCACGAGGAAACATGATGCAGATCAACCAGATCGCAGGCATGCGAGGCCTCGTGGCTAACCCGAAGGGCGAGATCATTCCTCGACCGGTGAAGTCCAACTACCGTGACGGCCTGTCCGTGCTGGAATACTTCATCTCCCAGCACGGTGCACGTAAGGGTCTGGCCGATACCGCACTGCGTACCGCAGAGTCTGGCTACCTGACCCGTCGTCTGGTGGACGTTTCCCAGGACGTAATCGTGCGCGAAGAGGATTGCGGCACCAAGCGTGGCCTGACGATGAAGGTCGGCGAGCGTGATGCTGAAGGCAACCTGCATCTGGTCAAGGCCGCCGATGGCGGTCCGTACTCCCGTCTGCTCGCAACCGACGTGATCGATCCCGCCGACGGCGAGACCGTGCTGTACAAGGCCGGTGACGCGCTGTCCATGGACGTGCTCAACGATCTTGTTGCCCACGACGTGGAAGAGGTCAAGGCCCGTTCCGTGCTTACCTGCGAATCCAAGCGCGGCGTGTGCGCCAAGTGCTATGGCTGGTCGCTGGCCACCAACAAGCTGGTGGATGTCGGCGAGGCCGTTGGCATCGTGGCCGCACAGTCCATCGGCGAGCCTGGTACCCAGCTGACGCTGCGTTCCTTCCACTCCGGTGGCGTTGCTTCCGCATCCGATATCACCCAGGGTCTCCCTCGTGTTACTGAGCTTTTCGAAGCCCGTACTCCGAAGGGTGAGGCCCCGATCGCAGAGTTCGCTGGCGTGGTCAAGGTGGAAGACACCGAGCGCGGCCGTCAGGTCATCCTGAAGCCGGACGACGATTCCGTCGAGCCGATCGCCTACCCGGTGACCCGTCGCGCCCCGATGATGGTCAAGGACGGCGATCATGTCGAAGCCGGCACCCAGCTGATCGAAGGCTCCGTCGATCCTAAGAAGATCCTGCGCATCCTCGGCCCGCGTGCTGCCCAGGTGAACATTGTGGAGGAAGTGCACACCGTGTACCGCTCCCAGGGCGTGGATATCCACGATAAGCACATCGAGGTCATCGTGCACCAGATGCTGCGTCGTATCACGGTGATCGATTCCGGCGATACCGACCTTCTTCCGGGTGAACTGGTGGATCAGGCCCGCTTCAAGGCCGCCAATATGAAGGCCGTGAAGGAAGGTGGCAAGCCTGCTGCCGGTCGTCCGGAGCTGATGGGCATCACCAAGGCCTCGCTGGCAACCGATTCCTGGTTGTCCGCGGCTTCCTTCCAGGAGACCACCCGCGTGCTTACCGAAGCCGCTCTGAGCCAGAAGGTCGATGACCTCAAGGGCCTCAAGGAGAACGTCATCATCGGTAAGCTCATCCCGGCAGGTACCGGCCTTGCCCGTTACCGTAACGCCGTGGTCGAGCCTGACAAGGCCATTCGCGACACCATCTACCCGAACTTCGGTTTGGGTGGCGACGAGTCCGATGCCGCCTTCGGCGACGCCGATCTGTCCGAAGTCGACTTCTCGAACATCGACTTCGGAGATCTGAAGCTCGGCGACGACTTCAATCCGGATGACTTCCTGGACGACAATGGCGGTCAGATGGATTTGGGCGACACCCTGTGATCCGAAAAGCGATGATGGAATGGCATAACGTCTGAAATCATCTCAATACATGAATGGGGATTGGCTGGAAACAGCTGATCCCCATTTTTTTAATGCGGAACTATTTTTTAATGCGGAACTGCAGTTGCTGCGATCTCTACGACAACAGTCAGCCTATTGCGGAACCGTACGTATTGCAGAGCGGATATCTTCATCGCAAAATCGCATGGCAAATTACAATGAAGGTATGAGCTTTCTTCCATATCCGCCTCCACCTGAACCAGGTTGGTATGACGATGATGCCACAGTAATGTCTTCTCTCGTTGAGCCCGCCATGGCGGAGGCTGCGCAGTCGCAGCCAACATCGCAGCCAACATACGAATCACCGGAATCCCAAGCATTCCAAGCATTGGAAAATGTGCAGGAATCCGCGGAATCGTATGCGGCGAACATACAGCCGGTGGAACAGGCTGCCGCGGCGCTGGAACCGTCCGACGTCGAACCGGTCAATGACGATGATGACATCGACTGGGATGGCACGGTGCTGTCTTCGGCGTTCACCATGAAGCAGCCGAAGCTGGAGTATGTGCTTTACAACGAGCAGACCGGCCAGGAAGTGATCGTCGATATGGGTGTGCTGCTGGGGCGCAAGCCTTCCGCTGAAGTGCCGGAAGGTGCGAAATTCGTGAAGTTGGAGGATCCGACGCGCACCATCTCACGTAATCATGCGGCGATCAGCTTCGATCAGGATGGCACGTTGTGGATTGAGGATTACGGATCGCTTAATGGCACGTACATTATTCAAGGCGATGAGGAGACCAAGGTCGAGCACGAGCCAATAAAGTTTGAGGTACCTTGCACGGTTCGTATCGGAGACCAGTTTTTCACGCTCGAACAGCGTTGATTGAGACGTTGTTTTCGCATCGCCAAGTATGCCGTCAAACCGCAAGGTTTGGAATGAGTGAAATGACGGTGCGACAATGAACGATATCGAGAGCCGAAGAGGGCTGTATGCGTGAGGATGCGCGTACAGCCCTCTTCGACTATTGCGATTCGTTGCCTGTCGACTGGTGCTTGCTGACTGACTGTTTGCTACTGGCGCAGGCGGATGGCCGCGTTGACGGCGGAATCATTGAGACCGGCAAGCCAGTCAAGCAGATCCGGGTAGATGTTTGGATTGCGTGCGAGGAAGGGGTGCAGCTCCGGAGCCTCGCTCGCGATCTGGGCCATCAGCATCTTGTCTTGCGTGGTCATGGCCAATTCCGCGGTAAAACCGCTATTCGACACGGCCGGTTCCTGCGGCTGCATGGCGTACTGGGCGTTGTCCGCGTACGGCTGCCCGTCATATTGCGGCTGATCGTATTGCGGCTGGGCCGAAGAATAATCGGCCACTTCCGACAAATCCGCTGGATTGGCATACGGGTCGACGTATTCCGTTGAAACGTCGCTCGCCATATTCGATGCCGACGCTTCCATGAACGATCCAGACTGGTATTGGTCGGCTGCCGGTGGTTGGTATTGCATCTGATACTGCGCTTCCGACGCTTGCTGCGGCTGCTGATACTGCGCTTGCGTTAGGGATTGCTGTGCCTGTTCCGGAGTGGTTTCGGTATTCCTCCGCATAACGCCTTCCTGCGGAACCGGCCACCCCATCGCGACCAGCTGCTGTCGTGCGCGCTCATCGCCGAATTGGGCGACCCAACGTTTCAGACCCGGATACGCACGCGGATTGGCAACCACATTCGCGCCGAATTCCGGATTTTCGTAAGCGATTTTCGCCAGAAACACGGGATCTGCGTTCGGATCCTGCACGGCCGCCACCGCGGCATCGAAATCGACCATCATGATCTCCTTATCTCGTGTTCTGTAAATATTGTATTGAATACGCTGATATAACGTGACAAATCCGATTATTGACGATTGTCATTGCGGGAACATGCGCATTATTGGACGGCACGTAACGTTTGCAATGTGCTTTCCTGTAAATCGCCGATATCCTCGTGATCGTCGATTTTGCTGACGTTCCAATCGTCATTTGCCGAATAATCCGATGATTTGCCGCATATATCAAGCACAATCACGGTGACGTTGTCGTTGCCGCCCGCGTCGAGCGCGGACTGCACCAGCATATCCGCGGCGACTTGCGGATCGCCATATGCGGCCGCCACATCGGCGAGCAGTTCCCGATCGATCTGCGTGTGCAGGCCATCCGAGCAGATGATGAAACGTCCCGTGGAGCGCGCCGCATACCAGTCCGGCTGAATGCCGTCAGGAGCGCCGACGCATTGGGTGATGATATTGCGCGGTATGCATCGGTTCGCCTCGTCCGGTAGCATTTCGCCGGTGTCGATGGCGTTCTGCCGTTTGGAATGGTCACGTGTGATCCGGGTCAGCGACTCCGCCATCCAATGGCCTTCCGCATCGGCGCGCATATGGTAGGTGCGTGAATCTCCGACATTGATGACGTAGCAGTACTCATCGATGGCTTGTTCATGCACGCTATCTTCAACGCGAGTCGGCAGCACCACGCCGGTGATGGTGGTTCCGGCGATGCCGCCAAGCTCCTGGCCAAGTTCGAGCACCTGTTGCTGCGATTGGCTCAACGCATGTTCGATGGACGTACGGTTGCGCGACGGCTGTTCGGCAAGCTGCGAGAAACATGCCGCCACCTGTGCGCTGGCCCGCTCGCCGCCTTTGCCGCCGCCCATGCCATCGCATACGACATATACGCCACGGCTGGCGAGAGCGTTGTCTTGGTTGTTTTTTCTTTTGCACCCGACATTGCTATTCAGGCCGGCTCGATGCTACGGAAGATCATGAGTCCCGTCCTTTCTTACGATTGTGCTTCCGATCGCTGCCGTTGTTCCGCCCGCTGCGGTTGCTGCGGAAGTGGAAAACGTCGGCAAGCGAAAGTTTGGCACGCCATCGGCGTAACGTCGGCAATGACTTGAGCATGTACTTGCGTTCCTGCGTAATATCGCGCCAATACTGCTGCACATGCTCTTCGTTGACGAAATTACCGGAGAAGGCCGCGTAATCGGCTTGCGCGCCCAAAGCGAGCAAGGTCTCGCGGGAAATATCCATCTGATTCGCGATCGAAACCGCCTGTTCGCTGCGTGTGCCTCGAATGTCGAGTCCGCTTTGCCGTGCGAGCGCGGCGACCGATTGCCAGCCGGCTGCCACACGCTGCTGCGTGCTGCCGTGTTTTCTTGATCGTGCCAGTGCGATCGCTTTGATGGCGAGCAGGAGACCGCATATGATGAGCAGCGTCCATAGAGGGCTTCCGTAGATGGCTACTTTTCTTGCGATTCTGCCGAAATGCTGCCAGAACAGGTTGGCTGAGGTTTCGTCGGCCATGCTTCCGCCGATTGAGGACTTGCCTTTGGCCTGGGTGTCGTCGCGTAGCGGGTCGGTGAGTGGTACCGGGGGCTGGCGTACCAGGGTTTGCGGATTCGGTGGGGTGAGGTTCTGGTTTTCGTCGGGGACTTTGGTTTCCTTTGGCGTTGGATAGAATGCCACCCAACCGTAGCCGTCCAGTTTGATTTCCACCCATGCGGTCACGTCGTTGCCGGTGAATTTCGTGATGGTGGTTGTTCCTTGTTCTTCGGTGCGGCTTTCGCTGATTTCACCTTCGTCGTCTTTTGGCAGGAATCCGAGTACCACACGGCTGGGAAGACCTAGGCTGCGTGCCATCAATGCCATGGCGGAGGCGTATTGTTCACTGTCTCCGACCATGGCCGTTCCGGCGAGCAGTTGGTCGATGCGGTAGTTGCCGTGGCCTGCGGTTGACGGGTAGTCGCCGCTTAATCCGTGTGAGAACCAGCCGGATTCTTTGAGCTTTTCGGCTAAGGCCTGGGCTGCTTCGCCGCCTTTGGATTGGCCTCCGGCGATGGCTGTGGCGAGTTTGTCTACGCAGTCGGGCACATCTTCGGCTTTTGGCTGGCTGATGGCGGCCGCGTCTGTTTTGGCGATCTGTTTGTCGGTGGGAACCGTTGGCATGATGCCGGTTTCGTGTAGGTGAGACCTCGGAGGTGCGTGAGGGGTAGATGGCCGACATGGTGTCGCTGTTGTAGTAGAACGAGTCGGAGTTTTCGCTGTTGTCGAATGTCACGCTGGATGCGGCTCCGGCCATGGGCAGCCAGTAGTCGCTGAGTCCTTTGTCCACGGTGAATGTGGCGGTGAATTTCTTGCCTTCGGCATTGTTGGTGATGGAGGTGCCGACACGTCGGTAATTGGAGGAGTCCGACGACATGGTGGAGTCGGACAGATTCCATACGTTGCCGTCGAAACGGTCCATGACCGCTAGTCGCACGCTTGATCCAGCGGGCAGGTTTTCGACGGTGAGGAGCACGTCGTCCTTACTGTTTGTAATGTACGAGCGCATGCCGCTTAACGGACTGGTGTAATTGTACGGGCTAAGCGGCGGATCATAATGGTCGCGCAGAATGGTGCGGTCCTGATCGACGACGAGGCATCCTCCAATCGCCAATGCGACGGAAAGCACCACGATCACGATGGAACTGAGCCAACGTCCCAATTCCAGTAATTTCCAACGTGCGCTGATCCAAATCACCAATATGAGCGCCATTATGGTGCCTACGAACATGCGGTAATAGCCGGAAGATGAGCCGAGCAGCGCGCAAATCGCAAGATTGGCGGTAACGGGAATAATGGCGATCATGGTGAATCGGCCATCTTCAGTCACTGCGAAAATGCCGGTCAGTAGCGCGAACCACAGGCAGATGGTCCATACGGCCAGCAAACAGCCATCGGCGGTACCGGTAGGAGGTTCGACCGACAGAATGAATTTGAACGATCCGAGCATGTTCATCCAGCCTTGTGTAAGCGTGCGCAAGGTCGGAACAATATGGGCGATGGTGGTGTCGTTGAGGAACAGTACAGGGCCGACAACCAGCTGGGCGACGGCCATGAACAGCATCTGCCACCAGAGACGAAGTGCCGGAACCGTGCCTGCGAGCGCCACGAGAGATCCGATGATGGTGGCCGGAATGGCGGCGAGCGCCCAGGATGTGGCCGATCCGTAGACGTCGATGAGGTTGCTGGCGGCGGCGAGGGTGAGTAGGGCTGCGACGAGCAGGCTTGCGTATTGCGAGGCGCGTGTCCGGCGTAGGTAGGGGAGTGCCTGTGATTTGCCGTCGCGTGACATCCAGATGACGGAGTGTGTGGAGTCGGCCCATGAGCCGGTGCCGGTTCCGGTGAAGGTGTTGCCGAATCCGGTGGTGCGGTCGGTGTCGCCGGTGTTGGTGTTGTGGGTGGAAAGTCCTGTGGTGCTCATTCCAGTACCCCCATGATCATTGGGAGATCGTCTAGGTTTCCTACGGTCGCCAGGGTGAAATCGGCGTATCGTTTGATGGCGCGTGGCTGTCCGATGGCGGTTTGCAGTACCACGCAGGTTGCGGATCGGGGGAGTGCGAGCGCCATGTGTTTGATTTCGTCGATGTTTTTGAGCCTGCCGACGGTGATGTAGTAGAACGATGAGTCGGGGGCATGGGCGAGGGTGGTTTGCGCCAGATTCGGATTGTCGCTGATATCGGGGGAGATGGCGCTGCAGCCGTCAAGGAATTCCGTGGAGTTGCGTGGCATGATGTGTTCGGTTCCCGCGTGTGAGGTCACCGGTCGGTTTTGGAGCAGGCATTGCACGCCGATGGAGGCATGGACGGATACCGCCAGTTCGAATTCGTCGGAGCTCACATAGTCGTCGGGGTTCACGCTGATGGTCAATGCGGTGTCGGTGCGTCGGGTCGCCTCGTATTGACGGATCATCAGTGCGCCTGTTTTTGCGGAGCTGAGCCAGTGCACGTTGCGTACGTCGTCGCCTGGCTCGTATTCACGCAGTCCGTAGAAATCGAGGTCGTCGTCGACGATTTCGCCGCTTGGCTGGCCTTCGAGATCTCGCGGAATTCCGGCGTTGAGTGTGTTCAGCATAACGGTTTTCGGGTGGATGAACACGTTGATTTGGTCGACAAGTTTCTTTTCGTGTCGTACGAGTCCGAATGGGTCGCCTTTGCGTATGGACAGGGGACCGACCGGCAGTACCGCGCGGGAGACGGCGGTGAATTCCACGGTGGTTTGGCGTGATTGGCCGGCGGCGAGCATGGGGATGGCGAATCGTTCGTGGCTGTCTCCGATGGGCAGGTCGCCGCGTGCTGATGTGGTTGGCGTGCGCCCTGGATTGTCGACGCACACATCGACTTTCACCGTGTCTGACACGGTGACGCGCCTGCTGGACACGTCTATGGTGGCGGTGAACGACGTGTTGCCGAGCGACAGCATGATGGCGGCGACCATCATGCATGCGAACACGATCGCCATGGTCAGCAGTTCATGCCAGCTGAGGATTGTGAACGCTATGAGTGAGGCGATGGCGAGTCCGGTCACGGCCCATCCGAGCGGCGACACGTATGAGGTGACCAGTCGTTTGATGCGATGCTTGATGCGACGCAGGGATCGTTGCATGGTTCTCCTGCGCTGCATGGTTTTGGATTGTCGCATGCTTGACCTTTCGGGGGTTTACGACGTTTCGTGTGGGGTGTGCGCTTTGCGTGTGCCGTGTCGTACGCGGCTGGCTGCGCCGTGCGTTTCAGGCGGTGGCGCCCACGGTCGGTGAAGGCACTTCATTGAGGATCTGTTCGATCATCTGTTCGGGGGTGGATCCCGCGAATGTGGCCTCCGCGGTGAGCGTGATGCGGTGTGCGAGCACGGCGACGGCCAGTTGCTTCACATCGTCGGGCACCACGTATCCGCGATTGCTGGACGCGGCCCACACGCGGGCGCATCGGGTCAGTGCGAGCGCGCCTCGCATGGACGATCCGACTTGGATGCGTTCGTTGTGGCGCGTCGCTTCCACCAAGCGCACGATGTATTCGATGATCGCGTCGTCGAGACGCACGGTTTCGCTGATGGCGCGCATGCGCAGCACGTCGTTGCCGGTGAGCACCGCATGTACGGTGGAGGCACGGTCGGTGACGTTGACCTGCTTGAGGATGTTCACGCTTACGTCATGGCTCGGATAGCCGATGGTTGTTTTGATGAGGAAACGGTCCATCTGCGCCTCAGGCAGTTTGTAGGTGCCGAGTTGCTCGATGGGGTTCTGGGTGGCGATGACCATGAACGGCTGCGGTACCGCATGGGTTTCGCCGTCGACGGTGACTTTCTGCTCTTCCATGACCTCGAGCAGTGCGGACTGCGTTTTTGGCGAGGCTCGGTTGATTTCGTCGGCGAGCACGATGGATGCGAAAATCGGACCTTCGCGGTATTCGAATTCGCCGTTCTTCTGGTCGTAGTAGGTTACGCCGACCACGTCGGACGGCAGCAGATCCGGAGTGAACTGGATACGTTTGAACGACATGTCGATGGAGTTGGCGAGGCCGCGGGCCAGCTGCGTTTTGCCGGTCCCCGGATTGTCTTCGAGCAGAATGTGGCCACCGACGATCATGGCGGTGGCGCATTGGCGGATCGGCTGTTCCTTGCCGACCACGACTTGGGAGACGTTGCCGACCAGTTGGGCGAACAGTTCATGGAATTCGGTGATGTCGGCCTGCGGCGCGGACATCATGGAAGAAGCCATGGCCGGCTGCGCGGGCTTGACGCTTGGTGCCGTAGTCTGCGGGAATTGGCGCGTTGCCATTACGGGAGCCGATTGCGATTGTGGTAGCGGCTGTTGTGTTGGAGCGGATTGCGTCGGTTGCGCCTGCATGGGCTGCGCCATTGGAACCGTAGGCCTCGTCGGCCTGGAAGGAGTTGCGTTATGCGTGCTGAGTACCGTGCCCTCCTCGTCGGCGTCGAACGTGTTGGCGGCGTAGTGGGTAGCGTTATGCGTGCTGAGTACCGTGCCCTCTTCGTCTCCGTCCTGTTCCTGCGGATGCGTCGGCAGGCTTGGAGCTTGGAATGCGGGGCGTGCCTGCGGATTGCCGGGCTGTTGCGGCTTGCTCATATGGCGCCCAATGGAACCCAGCTGGGTGGCGTCGTCGTTTTCGTTGCTCATAGGTACTCCTTGGTTGCTTCTATTGATCGTATTGATGATTGGTTGTGATGTTGAATTTGCTTATTTGACGGTGAATGAGATGCCTCGCGCCTGTTTTCCTGCCAACCCTGTTCGTAATGAGATGGCTGAAGCATTGGTGTCTATCGAGGATTGCGTCTCTCCATTATCAGGGGTTGGTCCCGGTTCCGGATCGGGGGTTTCTCCTCGTATCGGACTCCGGTCACGGGATCAGAGCTTTTCTTGGTCGCATTGATTTCTGGTTCCCCGGCAGTGGTGATCACGCGAACCTCCCAATCGCATCTGGTACCGGAAGGACTGGTGATGTCGGAAACATCCAGTGTGCCGTTAGCTGGCCAATCGTAGGTATGCGAGCTTTCCCCTGCCGGAGTGATGACGATCTGGCCTTTGACACTTCGCCCGTGGGCCTCCCAACTACCGCCATTGACATGAATGATGTTGGCGTTCTGTGTATCCCACGTCAATGAGGATGGCAGTGTGATTTCCGCTGGCTTTTTGTTGCCGACGGTATTATCGGTAGCGATTGCTGGGTCGCTGAGATGTGAGGTGTCGATGAAGTACTGTTGCACGCTTACCGTATCGCAGGTGCTCCAATCACCGGAAAGCGGCCATTCGGCTCTGCTCTCATGAACATCATCATCGTAATAACCCTTGGCCTTTACAACGAAACCTGTGACGCGTCCACCTTTTCTGGACCAGGTCGCCACACATGTGTTGTTGTTGAGTTCCAGCTTCACATTGGTTGGAGGATCGACTGCTGTGAAAGTCGAAACGGACGCTTCGTTGCGCAATGAGCCACTGCGTTCCGTAACCACGGTAATCGTCGGCTTAAGTTTTCTGTAGTACCACTCGTTCTTAATGTCGAATTCGACGGAATATCCTTGGCGCTTGTCTCCACGGATTTTGTCTTCGCCCTCGATGCTTACCGTAATCGCTGGTATTTCGAGTTACGTGCGTCATTGATCCGTCCTCTCACCACGATCTTGTCGCCTGATTGATCGGCGGAAATAGTCGGATTGTCAGGCGTACCCCAAGGCGAAACGGCATTGGATGCCGTGGAGGGCTGGCTCCAGTTCACTTTGTTATGCGCCTTGACCGTGGCGGTATAGGATGCGCCGTCGGTGATCGCATTGTCGTCGAATTTGAACGTGATGCTGGTGCCAGTGACTTCCTGGACCGGATTCGCCACATTCGGACCGCTCAACGTCGCCTGATACTTGTCGACGGCGGAGAAATTACCCTCCAAAGCCTTCCATGTGACAGTGATGGTGTTCTTGCTAGCTTCGGCCTTCACATCGGTCGGCGCGTCCGGAAGCTTGTCAGGCGTGCCTTCCACGCCATTCGACTCCTTCGACCAGCCGACCTCATTCTTGGCCTGCACCTTGAACGAGTACGTCTTGCCGTTCTTCAAGCCGGTGATTTGGCAGGAGGTCACGGATCCGCACGATTTCTCGCCGGAACCGTCGCCGCCCCACGACACCTTGTATTCGCTGATCGGACTGCCGTTCGAAGAGCCGGCCGTCCAACTCAGATTCACCGCGCCATCCTGCGGGTCTCCGGCGATGGGGGAGAGCAGCGGCGCATCCGGCTTGTCCATCACCGAAACGTTGATGGTGCCCGTCACCTCACGTTCCTTCGTATTGGTGGCATCGCGCACGTTGACGATCACCTTGTTGGTGCTCGCGCCGATATCGGACGCGGCGTTGATCGACACCACACCGTTGGACGGGCAGTCCACGGTCAGCTTCGACGCGCCATCGGACGTGCATCCGGTCACGGTCAATGCGGAATCGGGGAACGGATTATACGCATCGGACAGCAGGTTCACTTCCTCACTGGATCCTGCCTTGACCTTCACGGTTTTCGCGTTGATGCGTGCCAAAGGCCTGTTGGAGGCCGTCACACGAACCGTGACGCCCGCACTCACCGTGCCCTTCGAATATTGAATCGAAATCGGCACGCTCACCGTTGTTCCCGGCGAAGCGGTCTTGTCGGCGGACACGGTCAGCTTGCCGTTCGAACTCACCTTGGCGCTCACCTGGTCGGAATCGGTGCCACCCGAATACGTGTACTGCTTCTCATCGTCATACAGGTCGGACGCCGAATGGGTCAACGCGGTCAGATCGATGGTGGCGGCGCTTTCTCCTGCGACCACGTCAATGGTGGACGAGGAGAACGTCGGCGCGGGCATGTCACGTCCGATCACGGTGATCGGCAACGTCAACACCGCCGAATTGATGATTTTCACATTATCGTTCTTGTCGCGTTTGCCATCCACCGCGGTGAAGGTGATGGACGCTGGACCGGAATAATCCTTTGATGCGGTGAACTTCAACGTCTGGTCGTTCACATACAGGTCTCCGTCCGCGGCCTTCGTGGCGCTCACCGAATCGGCGCCGTCCACATACGCGATCTTGCCTGCGCCCACGCGCACATAATCGGCGATATTGATGGTGATCGTCTCGCGTGCGTTCACCTTCAATGCCGGCGCCTTCGGTCGAAGGGTCGGCGGGAACACGCCGTACGCGGGCACTTGGATGAACGCCGTGGACGTGATGTTGTATGTCGTGTTGGTCACGGTGTACGGCACGGCTCGCGCCTCATCCGTCAAGTCCACGCTAATGGTCGTGGACTTGTCACCGCCCTTGACATGCGCATGGTCGGTGGCGGAATCATCCACGGCCACCTGCAGTTCGTCGGCGCTGCCGGAAGGGTTCGCGATCCATTGCGAAACGTCCACGTCGATGGATTTCTTATCGATCGTCGCGGAAGATGGCACACGGTAGTCGTATGCTGTCGGCGGTTCGATGGTGGCGTTGTCGTCCACGTTCACCGTCAATGTCGCGGTGTCGGACAATCCTGCCTTGTCTTTGACCGTATACACCACGTAATAGGTGCCCGCCTGCTGAGGAGTGGTGAAGGCGAGCGTATTGTCCGCCACGGTCACATTGCTGATGTCTTGCGATTCGACGTTTTCGCTGACGGCCAGGTCGGTGTTGTCTCCGGAGATGTCGTTTTGCGCCACGGGCACGGTTGCTGCGGTGTTGGGGCGCAATGTGATTTTCGTCGTCGCGCGCGTATCGCCCGAGTCGGTGCCGGATGTGAATACGCCTACGCGGATTTGCGCTTGGGATCGTTGGCCGGTCCAGTCTTCGACGGCGTATGAGAAGGTGTCCGTTCCTGTGGAGTCGGCATAGGCTTCGTATACCAGGTAGGTGGCGCCGACTTCGCTGATGCGTCCGAGTGTCGGCGCCTTGTTGCCGAGACCGAGCAGCTGCACGTCGTCGCCGTCGGCGTCGATGCCGGTCAAGGTGATCGGGATCTGGACTTTTTGGCCGGCCGCGACTTGCGCCTCGACGTCGGATGGTGTTGGCGCAGCTTGTTGGAAGCGTCTTTTTGATGCACGTTGATGGTGATTGTGGCGGATGCCGCGTTGCCGAGATTGTCTTTGACGGTGTACGTTACGGGGAAGGATCCGGTTTGGTCGGATGCTTGGTATCGTACGGTGTTGCCTGATACGAATACGAGTCCTTTGAACGTGTTTTTGTCGTATTGCAGGTCGTTTTTGCAGGCTTACCGTGGTGCCGTCGGAGTAGGTCACGTGGTCGAGCACGTCGATGGAGACGATGCCGTCGGTGCGTACCTGCGTGGTGATGTTGTCGGCTTTCGGCACGGAGTTGGAAGTGGTCAGTGCCGGTGGCTGCAGTACGATCACGCCGGTTGACGTGCCTGCCGCGTTGGCGACGCTGTATGTGATCTGCACGGGCTCGGTCGGTACCTGCCGTGCGGTGATGTAGACGCGCTTGTTGCTTACGACGCCGGTTTTGATGCCGCTTGCCGCGTCGGCGGTCACGTTGGTCACGGATAGCACACCGCCCATCGGGTCGACGTCGTTAGACAGTGGTTCCACGATTGCGGTGTTGTCGGCGCCGAGCAGTGCCACGTCGTTGGCGGCGATGGGTTTGGCGGAGTCTCCGGCCACGGCCTGCACTTCGATGCGGGCCAGACCGGTCGAGGGGATGGATCCTTGTGTGATGGTGTAGGGCACGTAGTAGGTGCCGGGGTTGGATGCGCTGAAGGTGAACGACATGTCGGCGGCGTTCATGGTGGTGGATGCGCCGGATGGGGTTTCCACGGCGGTCAGCTGCGCGGGTTCGGCCGAGGTGCCATGCACGTATTGTTTGAGCGTGATGGTGGTGCGCGTGTCTGGCGTGGTCTGCTTGACGGCCGGATCGATCACCGCGGCCAGCGTGTTGGCCGGTTTCACTGAGAAATACACCATGCCGGTGCCGGTTTGCTGGCCGTCGGAAACGGTCACTTCGATGCCGGCGCGTCCGGAAGACATGGATCCCGCGTTGAACACGAGCTGCCCGTCGGCGCGTGTGGAAACGGTCACCTGGTCGGTGTTTTGCGGGGTTGCGGATACGAGGGTGAGCGGGTCGCCGTCGGGATCGGAGAAGCTGCCCAATGCGTTGGTGGTGTAGGTCGCTCCTTGTTCCACGTCGATTTCCGGTGGCGTATCGGTTTGCTGGGGCGCGTTGTCGTCGCCTCCGACCAAGGTGAGGTTCACGTTGGCGTTGGAGGTTTGCCCGCGTCCGTCGGAGATTTCATAGCTGAACGATACGGATCCTTCGGATGCCGCGGAGGCGTCGAGCTGCAGATATCGTCCGTCGTATACGGGGGAAACGCTGATGTTGGCGCCGTCGGGGGCGCTTACCGAGGTGATGCGCAGTACGGAGCAGTCGGTCTGTTCGTCGTTGCGGAGCACGTCGAGGATCTGCTGCGATCCTGTTCTCGCGCCGAACGAATCGTCTTCGGCTTTGATCTGGCCGGATTGCGACGAGCAGGTCTTGCTGAAATTATGCTGGTTGTTGGCGCTGTCGTTGTTCTGTTCCTGTTGCTTCGACTGTTTGGTTTCCACCTTGTTCCATTGGATTTTGATGACCTTGGTGGATTCCTGTGGATTCCAGACGTTGCCGTTGACCACGTCGTTGAGTATGACCAGGCGATGGTTGGTGCGGAATATCAGTTCCGAAGTGGCGTTGATGTTGGTCAGGGTGTCGAATGCCGTATCCGAGCCGTCTACGGAGCACACTTTGGCGTAATTGTTGGCTTTCTGCGCCCATGCGGCGAACACGCATCCGCCTGTGGACACCGGTTGGGCGGCTTCGCCCTTGCCGGAATTCGTTGTTTCCGCGGTCTTTTTGGTGTTGAGATCCACCGTTGCGAGTCCGCGCGGCGTCGCCACGGCCACCCATCCGTTTTGCTTGCCGTCCGTGGAGGGGGCCTGCAGCGTCATATCGCCCTGCAGGTTGATGGTCGCGCTTCCCTGCGGCCAGTACACGGTGCTTTTCGCCGCCGCCACTGGGGTTTTGCCGATGATGGTGAACGATTCGGCGTGCGGGGCGCCTTCGATCGTGCCGACTTGCTCACGCGTGCCCTGCGGCCCTTTGATGCTCAGCACCGCGCCATCGGAAGCTCGGTATCCGTATACGGTTCCGTCATGCGTCACCGCGATCTTTCCGCCGGATCCCAGTTTCATGTTCGGCTTGTCGGTGGTGGGGTTGACGGATTTCACATCGGAAGCGGATCCCACCCACACATTGCCGGTTTTGGTGTTGATGAAAGCCGCGGTATCGCCTCCGATAATGGTTTCGATATCCGTTTTGATGGCGGTGTTGCCGGTTTCGCTAATGGTGGAAGCCGCGATATTGCTGGCTTTGGTGCCTTCGGAGATCACCGTGTCGCCATCATGCTGTGCCACGTCGAAACGGGAGGCTGCGGATGAGACTCCGGCGTTCACATCCTTGTTCTTCGCATTGAATCGTGCGGCCTTGCGATCTTTCAACGAGGTGATCCACACGGTGCCGTCGTCGAGCTGCACATGCCGTTGCGTCACCGAACTGACGATGAACGCGCCCGCGATGATGCCCAGCAGCAGAAGCAGCATGACGATCGGCGTGATCCACCGCCTGCTTCCCGACGGCAACAGCAGTTTGCGTACCATTGATCCGAAACGTAGTTGACGTTCATATGATTGCGCCGATTGGTTGGCACCGTTCTTGCGTTTGCCCATTCCTGGCTCTTCCCTGAATGTTCCGATTGTCGTTGTGATCGGTCCGTATATGCCGTTTGCGATTGAAAATATGCCGTTGGACGGTCCGGTTGCGAAGTATGGTGATGCTTATGGTTTGGCCGCGCACGCGATCGCAGGATTCTGCGACATCTGCCGGTCCGCTCGGATGAGGCTCACCTGGATGCAGGTCTGCGAGCCGTCGGCAGGTTTGATGCTGATGCGCGTGTCGGTGGTGGTTCCTTGGGCGTTCGGGTCTACTCCTGCATCGCCTACCAGCGACCATGCGTACGAATCGCCGTCCTGAGGGTCGGGGTTCACCCATGTGAACTGCACGCTGCTGTCATCGGCGGAATATGAGCCGGCCAGATTCTCGACACTGGGCACGCTACTTGTGGTGATGGCCGAATCAGGCGAATCGTTGTCCTGATCGTGCGTTCCCGGATTCTCGATCTGCACGCTGCTATTGTCGGAAGCCGAATCCATATTCGGCAAGATCACATACGCGAACACCAACGCGACGGCCGTGATCGCGGCAACCGCCGAAACGACAATCGCAAGAGGCTTGGCCCAAGTGTTGCGCTGTTTTGGAACAACCGCGGCTGCCTGGCTGCTTGCCTGGGACTGTGCGTACAGATTTTGCGGGAACGGCGGTTCGCCTTCGACCGTGGTCGGCGTGGCATGGCCATACAATTCCTGCTGCGCACGCTGCATGTCACGCGCGAAATCGTATGCGGAATAATATCTGTCTTCCGGCGTTTTATTCAACGCCTTGCGTAAAATCCGCTCCACTTGCGGGGGAATATCCGGCCTATTGAGCTTAGGGAGCGGATCGGTGAGAATGATGTTTCTCAGCAGAGCGCTGCGTTCTTTGCCCCTGGTCGAGCCAAGGGCCGCGAAATAGCCGTATTCATATGGCGACTGGCCCGTCAGCATGGCGAACAGCGTCGCTCCCAGCGAATAAATATCGGAGGATTCGTTGCCTCCGCCGTTCTTTGCAAGCACTTCCGGCGGAGCCCACGCGATGGTGTAGCCGATGCCGGGACGCCCGTAGATCGTTCCCGCGATGCCGAAATCGGAAAGCATGGGCATGCCATGCGTGTTGATGAGAATATTGCTGGGCTTGATGTCGCGGTGGATGATGCCTTCGCGGTGCGCTGTGGAAAGGGCGCTCGCCAGATTGATGCCGACGGTGAGCATCTGGTCTGCGTTGAGCCTGTTGGATTCCAGGAAGGTCTTGTAATTGCCTCCCGGAGCGTATTCGAACACGGTGTATCCGTTGCCCGTGGTGGTGACGCCGCTTTCATACACCGAAAGAATGTAGGGATGCGAGGAGATCCTGCCCATGAAGTTCGCTTCGGAACGGAACCGCGCCGCCGCGTGCGGATCGAGCGTTCCCTTGCTGACCTTGATGGCCACTTGTCGGCTGGGGGAAAGCTGCTGGTACAAATACACGTTCGCTTCGGAACCTGAACCCAACTTTTGGGCGAATGTATACCCAGGGATTTGAGGGGGAATGCCGTTCATGGCTTCCATATGCTCTCTTTCCTCGTGGTGCGTATGCTTTTCGGCCGCTCTCTCTCTGGATCCCATCCTAACTGAAGACCAACCCAGAAACCTATCAGCAAGGGGTCAAAAATGTCCATATACAAAGACGGGCATCTGAGACATGTTGTGGCTGAATAATAGAAGTCGTAGTGATAGAAAGAACGTGCGAACCTTAAGAGACGGCCTTCGTGGCGACGATGAGGGTACATACATTCAGTTGCTGGATGACGGGCATCTGGCTCAAATGGAAATGACCATTGATGTGTTGTCGGCGTTGCTGCAGATGCCACGAAGGAGTGGTTGCACCGCAGATTGTGTTGGATAAAGGTTGGCTTCGAGACAACTTTGTAGGTTCCGGATTTGTCAGGTAAAGGAGGGCGAGACTAGTAGTGTTGGGAGGCATGATGAATTTGGAAGACCTTGACCGCGTCACGTTGGTTGCGGGCGCGCCGAGCAGTGGAAAAACCGAGTTTGCGCTGGGCATGCTGGTTGCCGCAATGAGGCGGTATGGTGACGGGAATGCCGTGATGACGGTGTCTGGCAGGCAGATCGCCGATGCGTTGGGCGATCGGGCGATCCGCGAATTGTCGGCCGTGTCGCAGGCGCGACCGGTCACTACGTTGCCTGCCGTCGCATTCCGTCTGCTGACGGCCGTGAGATCAAGTCAAGGCGAACCGTTGCCGAAACTGTTGAACGGTGCGGAACAGGATGTGATCATCCGCAAGGTACTGGCTTCGCATGTGGAGCATAGGCAACATGGCGACGATTGCGCCACCTGCGATCTGCTGCGCACCTATTTCGCGGTTTCCGAATGGTCAGGACTGGTGGCCGACGATTCCACCGACGCATTCGCCAACCAATTGCGCGACATGCTCGCACGCATGAACGAGATTGGCGCGAAACCGCAGTTCGAAGACATGCTGATCGCCCGTGCGGCCAGCAGGGACGGCATGCTTGACGAACGTCGCGAACGCTGCGCACTCAATGGCGTCTCGCCTTCGCCTTGCGTGAGGAATACAATGAGGCGATCCGTTCGTCTTATCCTGGCGAATATCGTCTCGACGCGTCGCAGCTGATGATCGACGCCACCGAAGCCGTGTCTGGCATACAGGAAGCCGATATTGCGAACATGCTGATCGTCGACGATTTTCAAGATACGACGTTGGCTGGTTTCGCACTGCTTGAAGCCCTGCATGAACGCGGGGTGCGCCTGCTGTTGGTTGGCAATCCCGACGAAGCCGTGCAGACGTTCCGAGGATCATATCCGGAATATCTGTTCAACCAGGCGCAGACGCGCATGGGAGCGAGGCTTGAACGCATCGAAGGTCTGCAAACGGCGCACGAAGGCGATACCGCGCAAACCGTGTCGAACCAGCAAGGCATGCATGGCGACTATCGCACGCTTGTCGCGACGCGAGTGAGCCTGTCGATCGCAAGCACGGAGTCGACGGACGTGCCTCTGCCCGATCGTCCCGGCAAAATGAGCGATATGCCAGGCGCGATGCCCATCGAAACGTTGCCGGCCGACGATACGGGCGCTCGTGTCACGCCGGCCGACGGCAGTGTGGAAACGGCCTTGTACCGTTCCTCTTCCGAAGAGCTCGACGACGTGGTGTGGAAGATCAAAACTGAGCATTTGCAACGTTCCCGTGTATGGAACGACATGGCCGTGATCGCGCACGACAATGCCACCGTGCGCGCATTCGGCGAGCGGTTGCGCGCTGACGGCGTTCCCGTGCGCTATTCCAGCGTGACCCGGCCGTTGAAGGATGAGCCGTTCGTGCAGGGTCTGTTCGCGTTGATCGAGTTGGCCGAATTGAAAAACCAGACGATCGCGGCTTCGACCATGGACCTGCAGACCGCCGGATCCTATATTCGTTCGCGCGTGGCGTTGATTATGGGATCTCCGCTGATTACGGTCGGTGGTGATCAACGGCATGAGGGGCGTCCGGCCCGTCTCGCATCCATCGAATCCGCGATGAACGCGTTGGTTTCGCTCGCTTCGATTGTGGAAAGCAAGGCTGCGAACCATGATGAGGATGCTGCCGAAGAATACGACGAAGATGATTTCGAAGATGATGAGGATGCGGCGGACGCTGCCGTCGAACAACAGGCGTTGCTCCCTCGTTTGATGGAAGATTGGCGCGATTATATGACGGACTATCATGCGATTCGCGCCGATGGCGAGCATGATAGTGAGCATGAAGACGAGCATGAAGGCGATTTCGCGCTGAGTATGGAAGCGCTGTACGTGCTTCTTATGGAGGGCAATACCGATCGCGTGGTCGATGCGATCGCCTCCGTGCTGGGCGCGGATCCGCAGATCAAGGCGTTCGCATCATTGTGGAAGGTTCTTGACAAAACATGCGAGTCGGAAGCCAAACTGGTTTCGCGTGAACCGCAATATGTGTTGGACTGCGCATGGAGGGCCTGCGGCAAGGCGGAAGTCTGGCAGCGTGTGGCGCTGGAGCATTCGGCTGCCGGCCGTGCCGCGAATGATCGGCTTGACACGGCGATGCGTTTGTTCAACTATGCTTCAGGCGGCGAGTCAAGCGGGGAATTCGCGGTACACACCATCGAGGCGTTCATCGAACAGGTGCATTTGCTGACCATTGAGGCGGATTCGCTGGCGCATACCGCGCCCATTGATCAGGCGGTGACCCTGACGACTCCCGCAGGAGCGGCGGGAAAGCGCTGGAATCTGGTTTTTCTGCCGGCTTTGCAGCAGGGGCAGTGGCCGAATCTCACACCACGCAACACGTTGTTCGGCGGTGAGGAACTGGCCGATGTGATGCTGCACGGCGTATTGTCCGACACGATCGTCACTCCGGCGGGCAGGCAGGACGCGCAACTGGCGTCGGTGCTCGCCTCCGAGCAGAAGAGCCTGTTGGTGGCGTTGACCCGTGCCAGCGAGCGTGTGGTGGTGAGCGCCGTGCTGAATGACGACAATGTGCCTTCGGATTTTCTATACGGATATATGCCGGAGTGCTTCGACCGCGATCGCGACGCCGATATGGAACGGCGAGAATATGCGTCGGTCGGCGGCCAAGGCGATTACGCGGGGCTGGAAACCGATCCCCGTGGTCTGGTCGCGGCCGCCCGAAGCGTGCTTGCGTCGGAACCTGAGGACAGCCCGAAGGCGCGTGATGCCGCGGAAGCGTTGGCATTGCTGGCTTCGCATGGTGTTACGGCGGCCGACCCTGACCGTTGGCCGTTTATGGGGGAGACGGTCGAGGCCACCATGCGGAAGATCGCGGCCGTCATGCGGACAGGCATGAGCGACACGTCGGAAAGCTCGACGTCGGGCCGAAACGGTAAATCGCGGCGATCCGACGTGGTGACTTTGTCTCCTTCTGCGGTAGACAATCTGTGGGCGTGCCCGGTGTGTTGGATGTTGGAAAACCGCTTCTCCGGCCCGCGCATGGGCAGCGTCGCCACGAGTTTCGGCTCGCTGATCCACAAGGTGGCGCAACAGGCCACCGAAGCCGGACTTGATATGCCGGAACACCATACCGCCATCAGCGACGTGGACAATATCAATGCGATCACCGAATGGATGTATGCCGAATACAAGCGTCTATGCGGTGATTTCAACGCCATTGCCGATCCCGCGCAACGGTATCAGGCGTTGAAGAAAGATGAGCAGGCGCAGGAGGCGTTGCGTAACATCGCCACGTATTTCGTGCAATCGAATCATGGTGATTATCCGATTAAAAATAATGATGCATTCAGCGTTGGAAAACTTACGAAAGCCGAACCTGAGCTGAAATTTACCGCAAAATTCGATTTCGACGATATTCTCGACGCCTACAATGCGATGGACGGCGTTCACGCGATTTCACGGAACGAATTGATCGCCATTATGGGAGCGTTGGTCGGAGGATGGCCGGAAACCGGCATGAGCGAGTATCTCACCGTGCGTTTGACCGGCAGGATCGACCGTTTGGAACGGCGTGAAATGGCGGATGGCACGCAGCAGGTGCGTCTGATCGACTACAAAACCGGTGTCAGTCCGACCGGCGAAGGCCTGTTCAACGATCTGCAGCTCGTCTGCTATCAGCTGGGACTCGTATTCCCCGAGGAAAGCGGCATGCGCGGGGCGCAGGCGGTGGCGAACGCGCCGAACATCACGCAAAGCGCGCTATTCCATGTAGCCAAGCACGCATACCCTGCGCCGTATGGCGACACCGCCGCCGAATCGCATATGCAGCAGGCGCTGTTCGCCAATGGAAGTCTCAATACCGGCGAATTCATACCGCGCTATTACGTCAAAAAACTCGACAAGGATTTCCACGACGGACTCGATGACATGCTTCCTCCGTTGGAAGTGAGCGACGAGCATTGGAATGAGTTCCTTGGCTTACGCGGCACGATGGCGGTATGGTCCCTCACCATGATCGCGAGGGTCTTCTATGCGGCCGCGGCCAGCAGGGCGAACGAAATCACCGCAAGACCGACGACGGAACATGTGAAATACTGCAGAAACACTACGATCTGCCCGGCCTGTGCGGGCGAACAGAACACCGTATTCGAAAGGAGAACGGCATGAGCGGAACCATGAAGTTCACCGACAGTCCTGAGCAGGCTGCCGTCGTCCAAGCGCCCTCGTATGCGGATGTGGTGGTGGTGGCCGGCGCTGGATCCGGCAAAACCTACACGATGACCAGACGCATCATCACGCTGATCGAACAGGGGGTAAGCCCCGAAAAGATCCTCGGACTGACCTTCACGCGCAAAGCGGCCTCGGAACTATTGTCTCGAGTGTCTGCGGCCGTGACTCGCGACCAGCGCGAACGCGGCCTGAAATCAGCGAACATGACGTTCCTCAAACCGGAAGTCTCCACGTACGACGCTTTCTTCCAATCCATCGTGCGCCAATATGGACTGCTTGTCGGCTTTGACCAGAACACGCAGCCATTGAGCGAAGCAGGTGCCATGCAGCTCATCCACACCGTGCTTGACAGGCATATGGATGATCTTATGGCGTTCGACGGCGATCTGAAATCGTTCAACACCATAGCGGGCAACGTGTTCGCCCTGTCCAACGCCATTTCCGCGCCATGATCGGCGGCGACTGCACCAGCTTCGACGAAGCCGTGCAACGCGTGCGCGACTGGGATGAGGCGTTCGTCGAACAGATCGCCAAGCGCTTGACGGCGAAACCGTGCCAACGGAAGAGCCGAAATCGCCAAAGCTGCCGAAACGACTGAAAAAGGATTCCGACGCGGACTACGAAAAGAAACTGGAGAAATACCGCGAACTCGGGCACGACATGTGCGTGTTCAACAGCGCGCAACTCGCATTCGTCGCCAAGCAACGCGACCTGCTGCTCGATCTTGTGCTTGACTGTCATGCCGAAAAACGCGCCTGCAATATGGCGGAATTCAGCGATTTCACCATCGCGGCATTCCAGCTTGTCTCCCGATTCCCGTCCATCGGAGCGGCCTACCGCAAACGCTATTCGCATGTGCTCCTCGACGAATACCAAGACACGTCCACCACGCAGGCGGCACTGCTGAGCGCGCTGTTCCACGCTGACGATACGCATCGCAGCGCGGTCAACGCGGTCGCGACCCCTTCCAATCGATCTACGCATGGCGAGGGGCGAGCCCTGGCGCATTCCGCATGCTGCAACACGATTTCGGCATGGACGCCACCAGCAGGCCATTCGCATTGACCGTGACACGGCGCAACTCACGCATGGTGCTCGAAGCGGCGAACAATCTCACCAAACCGCTCCGCTTGCCTGCCAGACGCCTCAGCAGCTCGCTGATGCGCGAAGTCGACGTTCCGGCGCTCGTCAATACCGACGAAGCCCCCGAAGGAACGGTGGGCGTGCTTGCGTTCGACACGTTCGGGCAGGAGGTCGACGCGGTCGTGCGCTTCGCCAAACATGCGATCGCCCTGCACACGCCTTCCTCGCGCGACCTCGACAATGGCATGAAAGACAATCGTCCGCACGTGGCGGTGCTGTTCCGTTCCAAAGGAGTCATGTCGCAATTCGCGGAAGCGCTCGAACGCGCAGGCCTGACCACGCTGGTAGTGGGGCGGTCGGCGTTGCTGGACGCCCGGCGGTGCAGGACGTGTTCGCTTTGCTACGCGTCGTCAGCGATCATACCGACAGTGCGGCGCTTATGCGATTGCTGGCCACGCCGCGATTCTCCATCAGCGCCAACGATCTGCAGGCGCTCGCCGATACCGCGGAACAGGTGAACACGATGTGCCGGTATCGTGCGCTTGTTTCAGCTGGAATCGTGCAGGAGCAATCCAACAAGGAAGAAAAACCGGAAAATCTGGGAATTTATGGAGTAACTCCCAAGTCGGGTCCTTCCGATGCTGAAATCCGTGCCATCGTACGTGAATATCGAGATCAAGTGCCGAATGCGGTTTTCCTTGTGGACCTCATGTTGCGTGACGATCTCGCGGAACTCATTGACGGCAGGGTGAGTCGTGAAGGGACGAAGGAAGTGCTTCGCGCCGCGGATGCGATCCGTCAGGTGCAGCGCATGCTTGGCCACCCGTTGCCGGAAGTGGTTCGTGAGGCCATCGTCGCATTGAATCTCGATATCGACATGCAGCTGGCCGAGCATATGCGCGGCGGTCAGGCCGATGCCACGCTCGCCGCATCCCGGGTGGCGCTCGCCAAATCGCCGATCGATGCGTTGCTGAAGCTCGTCGACACGTATATGCAGGAGATCGCGTCGCAGGGAACGCCGAGCCTGCGCGCGTTCATCTCATGGGCGGATTCGCTGCGCGACGCACGCGAGGAGAACGCGGTGGCTCCCGATGTGCCTGTCGATGTGGTGCTGATGACCGTACACCAGTCGAAGGGCCTTGAATGGGATGCCGTGGCCGTGGTCGGCATGACCGATGGCGGATTCCCCACCAACAAGGGCAGCGATCTGCGTGTGGTCGTTGATGAAGAGCATCTCAACGGTTTCCAGGATGGCGTGTGGACGCCGCCCGAATATCATGAGACCGCCAAAACGTGGCTGACCGATCCTGCTGCGGTGCCGGTTCCGGTGCGTGTGGACGCCGATATTCTGCCGCGATTCCCCCATGACGCGCTTGTGGGTGGAAATCCGTTGGAAGCGTTGGAAATGCTGGAGGATGCGGAAATCATTGACGACGAAGTGTTCGGCACCTTGCGGAATATGAGCGTCGATGACATGGAAGGTATTGATCCGGACGGACTGTATTTGACGCAAATCGAGGAGTATGGCCGTCGGTTGCATGCCGACGAGCGTCGCCTCGCGTATGTGGCGTTGACTCGCGCCCGTCATGAGGCGCTGCTCACCTGCAGCGCAACGAATGCGGAAAGCCGTGATCCGCGTGCCGTGGGCGATCGCAAACGTGTGTCCAAACCGTCGAATTTCCTAGTGGAAGTGCGCGATTCCATGCTCAATATCGTTTCCAGAGCGGCTGAGCCGAGCAACCTGGCCGATATTGCGGAAGTTGAGGATGTCGATTCCTCCGAAAACGGCATGACCAGTCTGCATTCGATCGATGCGCCGTTGCCGGATGGATTTTTTTGTGGGCGAGCATGCCCGCGATTTTGAAGATGCGGTGGTCGGCGACGCTTGGAATGCGCCGCTCGAGCCGTCGGAAGGCAACCAGTTCCTGCCATGGCCGTGCGAGTTGAGCGATGAGACCCTGCAGACGTTGCGTTTGTCTGCGTTGCAGGTGGATTCGGCGATGAACAATGCTGGCGGGCAGACTGATGGGCGGGCTGGCGAACGGGCCGGCGGGCAAGTTGGCGAGCCTGTCGGTGGCGAAGGTGCTGGGCGTTGCGAAAATACGGGTGCTTCGCTGCTGCGATGCGCGCAATTGCTGGTGGCCGACAGCAATCTCATGCCTGACATGCTTGGAGAGCGTCGCAGGATGCGTTCGACAGCGCGGTGCGTGCGAAGGGCGAGAGGATTCTTGCGTCCGGTCGTCAGAACGTCACCTCGCTGCAGGCGCGCGCAGGCATGATGGACGAGCGTGGCGCCCGCACTTACTGGCGTGGGCTGGTGCGTCCGATACCGAACGTAGCGTCTCCGGCCGCGCAACTGGGCACGCAGTTCCATGCTTGGGCGGAACGGTTCATCATGGCCGATGCGAATGATGCCGGCATTGGCGTTGGCGCGAGCGGCAATGGCGGTACTCGCGTAGCTGAATCGCGATTGGCGATGCTTGCCGAGCTGCGACGCAACAATGCGGCGCAATCGCAAGACAATCAAGACGATAATGGGGCAGACAATAACGGGATATTCGATTGGCAACAGCGTCTCGCAACGTCGACATGGGCACGGCGCAAGCCGCGTGGGCGGAACGGCAAATCGTCGTCAACGTGCCGCAATTGGGCACCATCGTCAACGGCAAGCTCGACGCGGTGTTCTTCGGGGGTCTCGATGGGGCGGATCGGTCGAAACAATATACTATTGTCGATTGGAAGACTGGAAAAAAACCTCGCAAAAAAGAGGAAATTCAGAAAAAATTAGCACAGTTGGATATGTATCGTATCTTGCTGTCGGCAATGGATGGCGTACCGCTCACCGCTATCGACGCCTGCCTCTACTATCTGAGTGAACCCATTGAGGGCGATCGACAGCTCAATGCCGCCGACAAAACAGAAGAAGAGATCCTTGCCGAGTTGAGCTACGGAATTCCGGAACAATCCGACAACGACTAGTGCTGGTGCGCCGAACGTGCGGCGCTTTCCAGCCTGCCCGTAGGGTAACGCACTATGGGCAGCGTTGTGGAGGAGCGCCGCTACCCTCGTGCAGCATGTGTGGGCGGGCACACGTGCCGGACGCAACGAAAGTTAAGGAGCGATAATCATGCTGCCACCAGCGCAACCGAAATCCCGAAGTCGCCATATTCCGTACTGTTCTCCATTCCAGGAACCAAAGCGTTCTGTGCTTTCGGAGCCTTGGCGCGACTGCCGATGTCGATGATGAGCCTTGGCATTATCCTCGCACTCAACCATTTGTATGACAATTGGACGATCGCAGGCGTGATGAGCGCGGCATATGTGCTTTCCACGGCGGCGGTCACGCCACTGTACGCACGACTGTTCGACCGATTCGGCCAGCGCAAGGTCGGATCGGTGGTGCTTGTCGTGCAAATCATCGCCATGCTTGGCTTTGCGTTTGCGGCATTGGTGCGCGTGCCGATTCCACTGCTGTTCGCCTTGGCTGTGGTGATGGGGCTCACGCAATTCTCGTTCGGCGCGCTTGTGCGTACCCGTTGGACGTATGTGCTTGACCGTACCGGCAACGGCTCATTGCTGAACACTGCGTATGCATTGGAATCCGCCATCGATGAGATCGTATTCATTTTCGGACCGATTCTGGCCGCGTTCCTGGCGGCTTCCGTGCATCCCGTTTCGCAGTTGTTTGTGCCGACGATTGCGTGCGCGATCGGCGGCACGGTGTTCTTCGCATTGCGTGACACGCAACCGCCGGTAGTACGTGAAATCACTGTTGTTTCGGCATCTTCCGACGATGCGGACGTGCGATTGGCGGTTGACGGCAATACTGGAAATAATGGCGGCGCAAATTCCGTGCAACAAGACAAACAACAAGACAAACTGACCGTCGCGCAGTTGAAGTCGAATGACAATCGCAAGAAACGCAATGTGCTCACCTATGCGGGCGTGATTCCGCTTTTGATGGTATTCATCGTGTTCAACATGAGTTTCACCGCATTCGATACGTCGATGACGGCCGTTATGAAAGCGTTGCATCTTGATTCCCTGCTTGGTGTGCAGCTTGCGATGTTGGCGGTCGGCTCGTGCATAGGCGCGCTGGTTTTCGGCACGCGCGAGCTGAAGGGCTCCCGCTGGCGCCATATGATCACGTTCCTCGCGATCATAACGGTAGGCTTCTTCATCATTCACATGTGCCAAGGCAATCTGATTATGATGGGAGTGTTTGAAATCCTTACGGGTCTTACCGTTTCGTCGGTGTTCGCTTCGGGCAATCTCGTTATGAAGGAGACCGTGCCGGAAGAATCGCTGACCGAAGGCCTCGCGTGGGTGAGCACCGCGGGAACCATCGGCGCGTCATTCGGTTCGATGACCACGGGAATCATGCTCGACCATTTCAGCCCAGACATAAGCCTGATGCTGCCATGGATTTTCGTGCTCGCTTCGATTCCGTTCGCCTTGATCGGCTGGGCGGTGACGCGTCGAAGCGTCTCTTTACATTCGTAAATGGAACATTCCTCAGTAGAATGAGTGAGACTGATTTGAAATGCTGTTCGTACGCTCGTACGTGCGACATGCTTGAAGGAGCTGCAATGATCAAGGTTTCTGTAGTTGGCGCCAAAGGACGTATGGGTTCCCATGTGGTCGATGCCGTGAACAACGCGGCCGACACCGAATTGGCGCTCGCGCTTGACGCCGGCGACGACCTCACCCAAATCACCCCCGGCAACACTGACGTGGTGGTGGAGTTCACCGTGCCGAGCGTGTCTCTTGACAATGTGCTCGCACTCGTGGCGCAAGGTGTCGACGTGGTGGTGGGTACCACCGGCTGGACCGACGAGAAGCTCGATCAGGTGCGTGCCGCGCTCGCTGCCGCGCCTCGCGAGGGCCAGAGTGTGTTCATTGCGCCGAATTTCGCCATTTCCGCCGTGCTCGCCGACTATTTCGCCAAGGTTGCGGCTCCGTACTTCGAATCCGCTGAAGTGATCGAGCTGCATCACCCGAACAAGGTGGATGCTCCGTCCGGCACCGCATTCCACACCGCGCAGGGCATCGCCGCAGCCCGCAAGGCCGCAGGTCTTGGCCCTGTGCCGGATGCCACCGAAACCGATGGCGGCTCCCGTGGCCAGGTGGTTGACGGCATTCACGTGCACGCCGTACGTCTGCGCGGTCTTAACGCCCATGAGGAGGCCCTGTTCGGTAATGACGGCGAGCAGCTGACCATTCGTGCCGACAGCTTCGACCGCATCTCCTTCATGCCGGGCGTGCTGCTGGCCGTGCGCAAGGTCTCCACCGGCGCATACCCAGGCGTGACCGTCGGCCTCGACAACTTCCTCGACCTGTAAATCTACCTCGTAAATCTATGGGGTCTGGAACTTTCCGGTCTGATCATACAATCCCCGATTTGGCGGCGATGGTGAGTTTTCGCTTGCTGGATCGGGGATTGACATGTTTTGCGGTCTACGATTTCACGAGGCGTGCTATGGCCGCGCTTGCCTCGGCGATTTTCGCTTCGGAAACTTCCCCGCCCTCTTCGATGGCTTCTTTGACACAGTGGTTGAGATGATCGTCGACGAGCAGCAGCGCTACCGATTTCAACGCACTGTTCACGGCTGATATCTGCGTCAGGATGTCGATGCAGTATTCGCCGTTTTCCGTCATTTGGCAAATGCCTCGCACTTGCCCTTCAATGCGGTTGAGGCGTGCGATGATTTTCTTCTGGTCGTCCGCGTATCCGTGATGGGTTGCGTTCATGATGCTCCTCCTCGTAACGCTGAAATCTTGATCTTACCGCTGAAGATACCGCTTTTCTCTTGCAAATATACCCTATAGGGGTATATTGTGATGATAGTCATTGAGACGTGAACGTGAATAAAACCCTATTAGTGTTGAGGTTGGTGAGAATATGCAGGCTTTGATTGCCGTCATTGTCGCGTTCATTGTGACGGCAGCCGTGTTATGGTTCTTCTTCGCGCCGCGCAAAGCATTTCGCGCTCGTGTCGATAACGGCGTGCAAGAGGCGGTTGTCGAAGTCAAAGGTGGGTATAGTCCGGCAATCATCGAAGCTGAGGCCGGCTTGCCATTGCGATTGATATTCGATCGCAAAGAAGACGGTGAATGCTCGTCGCACGTGGTGTTCTCCGATTTCGGTGTCGACCTGACATTGCCCGCTTTCCGCACAACGACATTGACGCTTCACCCTAACGAACCGGGGGAGTACGGTTTCGCATGTGGCATGAACATGCTGCATGGCACATTACGGGTGGTGCCGGGAAAACATCATGCCGCAATGCCGAAAGAACATTCGGAATCGGAAGAGAGCACGAATACTGCTGAATCTCACGTTCATATGCAATCGCAACAAACTGTTGTTGATGAAAATCGTATGAATCCGCTGAATCTTCCAATATTTCTTCAGATTCTTCTGATTCGTCAAACGATTCTTCCGAATCTCGTGAGATGCGAACGCTGATTGCGCGTCTATTGTGTCAGCCATCGTTACGATTCCAGTATTCGGTTCGACGATGTTTGATGCTGTATCCGATGCCGAATTGGATGCAATTTGTGCTGATGCTGCCGGTGATGTGCTATGCCGCATTACCGATTTTCCGCAGTGGTTTCGCGGCGATTATTCACCGTTCGCCGGAAATGAATGCGCTGGTCAGTCTGGGTACCGTATGTGCGTTTGCCTACTCGTGCGTGGTCACGTTTATTCCGCAGATTCTGCCTGAGAATGCTCGCGAACCGTATTTTGAAGCGGTTGGTGTAGTTATTACGCTGATGCTGGTCGGCCAATTGCTTGAAGCGCGCGCTCGTGTCGGTACTGGAGAGGCCATGCGCGCGTTGGCGGGATTGCAGCCGAAAAAAACGCTCGCGTGGTACGAGGTGAAATTGAAGAGGAATTCCGGTCGAGCAGGTGGCGGTCGGAGATATTATTGCGATTCGCCCCGGCGAACAACTTCCTGTTGACGGTGTGGTTATTGCTGGTTCGTCGGCTGTTGACGAATCCATGATTACCGGCGAATCCATGCCTGTGGTGAAGCAGGCCGGCAGTTCCGTGACCGGCGCCACCATCAATGGCACTGGATCGCTGCGGTATCGTGCCACGAAAGTCGGCAAAGACACGGTGCTCGCGCAGATTATCGGATTGGTGCAATCCGCGCAAAGTTCAAAAGCGCCGGTGCAGCGCATGGCGGATAAGATTTCAGGCATTTTCGTGCCGATTGTGGTGCTGATTGCCGTGTGGTCGTGCGCGTTGTGGTTTGCGTTTGGGCCGGAACCACGCGTGGTGCATGCGTTGGTGGCTGCGGTTTCGGTGCTGCTGATCGCATGCCCGTGCGCGTTGGGTCTTGCCACGCCGCTTTCCGTAACGGTTTCGACTGGTCGTGCCGCGCAGATGGGCGTGCTGATCCGTTCCGCCGAAGCATTGGAAACCTGCGGCAAAATCAATGCCGTCGTGCTTGACAAAACAGGCACGATCACCGCTGGAAAGCCATCGTTGACCGACGTGTTTCCGCTTGGAAAATGGCGCAAAATGCCGGATGATCTGCTGGCAATTACCGCCAGTGCCGAACGGGATTCCGAACATCCTCTTGCCGCCGCGATTGTTGCGGGCGCGCAAGAGAGGCATCTTACGTTAGGCGAGACCACGCAATTCCGTGCGATTTCCGGTCGGGGCGTCACTGCGCACGTCGCGTTGCCGTTAATATCTGCAAATAATCCGACTGTTGCAGCCGACGAATCCTCTGCATCTTCCGTGACCTTCGAATCATCCATATCTTCTCCCGAAACCGCAATGTACAACGTTGCGGTCGGCAATACCGATCTGATCGACGATCTTGACGTGGCCATGCCGAGTGTCGGCAACGAGGATCTTGACGACATTATCGCAACCATGGAACGGCTATCGGCGGAAGGGAAAACGCCGATGCTCGCAGCAATCGACGGCGAGCTTGCGGGAATCGTGGCCGTTGCGGATACGGTGAAAGCCGATTCGCAGCAGGCCATCGCAGCTTTGAAATCGCGTGGCGTCAACGTGGTGATGCTCACTGGAGACAACGAAACGACGGCGCGTGCCGTGGCCGATCAAGTTGGCGTTGGCAATGTGATCGCGGGAGTGCGCCCGGAAAACAAGGCGGACGAAATCGCGAAACTGCAGGCGCAAGGCTATACGGTGGCGATGGTCGGCGATGGTATCAACGATGCTCCGGCGCTTGCCCGCGCGAATGTGGGATTCGCCATCGGTACCGGTACGGATGTGGCGATCCAATCCGCAGACGTGACATTGATGAATGGCTCGCTGATGGGTTTGGCGCATGCGCTCGACTTGACCCGCGCCACCATGCGCAATATCGCGCAGAATCTTGGATTTGCGCTCGGCTATAACAGCGTCGGCATTTCCATTGCGGCGGGCGTACTGTACCCGTTCACCGGCATGATGCTCAATCCGATGATCGCGGGCGCGGCCATGGCGTTCTCGTCGCTATGCGTGGTGACGAACGCGAGCCGACTGCGCCTGTTCGATCCAGACAAGGCGGTGCGTGCCGCAAATAAGACGTATCAGGTTCGCCAGCCGAACCCGAACGATAATAATCACAACAACCATAGTCAGAAAGGATTCATCATGGGACTGTTCAGTGATCACAAGGCCAAGAAGGAAGGTATGCACGAGGGTATGGAAGGCATGGGCGGCGCGCACTCCTGCTGTGGCGGCCACACTGCCAACGGCAATCAGAGCGCGCCCGCCAAAGATCCGGTCTGCGGCATGAGCGTGGATCCGGCCACCGCTGCAGCCACCCGAGAATACAATGGCACCACCTACTACTTCTGCAACCCGGCTGCGCCGCCAAGTTCGAGCAGAACCCCACCCAATACCTTGCCTGAGTTTGTTTTGGTGGGCGCACTTTTCCCTCTTGGTGATCGCACTGTTTTGGAGTGTTGTGCGGTCAGGAAAGCAAAATCGTGCGATATTCCGAAATCGTGCGGTCACCAGATCAAAATCGTGAAGTCATTTGGCTTGAATCCCCCTGAGTATGCGGCTAAGCGTACCGATTCTTCCACTTGCTGGGGGATTTGGACTGGTGGGAGGCTTGGCAGCGGGAGGATTGTTCCATTAAACTGGAGGTTTTGGGTCTCTGGGAGGCTGGTTGACGGGAG
>ENA-OQBU01000037-OQBU01000037.1-human-gut-metagenome-genome-assembly--contig:-NODE-37-length-42569-cov-5.788323_pt1 | contig 42569 bp, 46 predicted proteins | sample MGYA00242492_ERZ504566 | MGnify/ENA primary metagenome ERZ504566 (study PRJEB26092, sample SAMD00036261) | human gut metagenome | host: Homo sapiens | study: EMG produced TPA metagenomics assembly of...
TCGCAGCGCAGCGAGAATGTTTGAGCACGGAGGAATTACCCCGCCGCCCCGGGGAACCCTCCGTCAGTGGCCAAGCCTACTCGAGCTCAAACGCACCCGTATACAGCTGGTAGTAGTACCCGCGCTTGGCGATTAGCTCGTCGTGGTTGCCGCGCTCGATGATGCGGCCGTGATCCAGACAGATGATCGCGTCGGAGTTGCGCACGGTGGACAGGCGGTGCGCGATGACAAACGTCGTGCGGCCCTCCATGAGCTTATCCATGCCCTCCTGCACGATGGCCTCGGTGCGGGTGTCGATGGAGCTCGTGGCCTCGTCCAGGATCATTGCCGGCGGATCGGCGACGGCGGCGCGGGCGATCGAAATCAGCTGGCGCTGGCCCTGCGACAGCTGGGCGCCGTTGCCGGTGAGCATGGTGTCGTAGCCGTCGGGCAGGCGGGTGATAAAGTCGTCCGCGCCCGCGAGCTTTGCTGCCGCGATGCACTCCTCGTCGGTGGCATCCAGGTTGCCGTAGCGGATGTTGTCCATCACGGTGCCGGTGAACAGGTTCACGTCCTGCAGCACGACGCCCAGCGAGCGGCGCAGATCGGCCTTGCGGATCTTATTGACGTTGATGCCGTCGTAGCGAATCTTGCCGTCGGCAATGTCATAGAAGCGGTTGATGAGGTTGGTGATGGTCGTCTTGCCGGCACCGGTGGCGCCGACAAACGCGACCTTCTGGCCCGGCTTGGCAAACACGGACACGCCGTGCAGCACCTCGTGGTCGGGCGTGTAGCCAAAGTCGACGTTGTCCATGACCAGGTCGCCGCGCAGCGGCACGTACTCGATCTCGCCGGTTGCGCGGTGCGGATGTTTCCACGCCCACATGCCGGTGTGGTGGTCAGCCTCCTCGAGCTGCCAGGTATCGGGGTTGACCTGCGCGTTGACGAGCGTCACATAGCCTTCGTCGGCTTCGGGCTTCTCGTCGATGAGCTCAAAGATACGGTCGGCGCCGGCGAGGCCCATGACCACGGCGTTGATCTGCTGCGAGATCTGGCCGATCTGTCCGCAGAACTGCTTGGTCATGTTGAGGAACGGCACCACGACGGCGATGGACAGCGCCATGCCCGAGATGCTCAGGTTGGGCACGCCCAGTGCCAGGAAAATGCCGCCGGCAAGGGCCACCAGCACGTAGAGCAGGTTGCCCAGGTTCATAAGGATGGGCATGAGGATGTTGGCATACATGTTGGCCTTCTGGGAGACCTCAAAGAGCTTTTCGTTGCGCTCGTCAAAATCGGCCTCGGCGGCAGACTCGTGGCAGAACGCCTTGACGACCTTCTGGCCGTTCATGACCTCCTCGATATGGCCCTCGACCACGCCGAGCTCGGTCTGCTGCGCAATGAAGAAGCGCGCGGAGTTGGAGCCGAGCAGCTTGGTCATAAAGGTCATAAAGGCGACGCCGGCGATGATGACCAGGCACATCCACATGCTGTAGTACAGCATGATAAAGAACACCGTGACGATGATGATGATCGTCATGAGCAGGTTGGGCAGCGACTGGCTGATCATCTGACGCAGCGTGTCGATGTCGTTGGTGTAGTGGCTCATGATATCGCCGCGCTGGTGCGTGTCGAAGTAGCGGATCGGCAGGTCCTGCATGCGGTTGAACATCATCTCGCGCAGCTTCTCGAGCGAGCCCTGCGTGACAATAGCCATGGCGCGGTTCCAGAAGAGCGAGGACAGGACGCCGACGCCGTAGATGCAGGCGAGGGTGGTCACGAGCTGCAGAATCTTGGGCTGTGCGGCTTCCCAATCGCCCGACTGCCACGATTCGCTAATAATCTGCAGGGCGCTCTGCAGGAAGGTCGCGCCGATGGAGTTGATGATGGCGCAGAGCACCACGCCGGCGACGACGAGGGGCAAAAGCACGGGATAGAAGCCAAAGAGCGTCTTGATGAGGCGCGACATGGTGCCGCCCTTGCGGTTGAGCGCGCGCTCGGCGGTCGTTGCCTTACTCATGGGCCTCGCCTCCTTCCTGGGTCTGAGCTTGCGTTGCGGTCATGTCGGTGTTGTCTGCCGTCGTGTTCGCGTCGCCAGAGACGTCGTCGGCGTCTTGCGTACCTTCGGCAGACATCTTGTTTTGCGAGGTAAAGGTCTCGCGGTAGATCTCGCTCGTCTTAAGCAGCTCGTCATGGTTGCCGATCTGCGCGATACGGCCGCCCTCCATGACGATGATGCGGTCTGCGTCCTGCACGGAGCTGATGCGCTGGGCGATGATGAGCTTGGTCGTGTTGGGCAGATAGCTTGCCAGGCCTGCGCGAATCTTGGCGTCGGTCTTGGTGTCGACGGCGCTGGTGGAGTCGTCCAGGATCAAGATCTTGGGGCGGCGCAGCAGGGCACGCGCAATGCACAGGCGCTGCTTCTGACCGCCCGAAACATTAGAGCCGCCCTGCTCAATCCAGGTGTCGTAGCCCTTGGGGAAGCCGTCGACAAACTCATCGGCGCAGGCCAGATGTGCCGCCTCGCGGACTTCCTCGTCGGTGGCGTTCGGGTCGCCCCAACGCAGATTCTCGGCGATGGTGCCGCTAAACAGCACGTTTTTCTGCAGCACCATGGCGACCTGGTGGCGCAGCGCGTCCAGGTCGTAGTCGCGCACGTCCACGCCGCCCACGCGCACAGTGCCTTCGGTGGTGTCGTACAGGCGGGCGATGAGGTTAACGAGCGTGGACTTGGCCGAGCCGGTGCCGCCGATGATGCCGATGGTCTCGCCGCTCGTAATGTGCAGGTCGATATCGTCGAGCGCCTGGCGTTTCGCATGCGCGGAATACTTAAAGCTCACGTGGTCAAAGTCGATGGAACCGTCGGCAACCTCGAGCACGGGCTCGGCGGGATTGGCGATCGTGGGCTCGGCGGCCAGCACCTCGGCAATGCGGTGTGCCGATTCGTCGGCCATGGTCACCATGACAAAGATCATCGACAGCTGCATCAGGCTCATGAGAATCTGGAAACCATAGGTAAAGGTCGAGGAGAGCTGGCCCACGTCGAACAGCGTGCCCTGGCTCGTGATGATGAGCTTGGAGCCCAGGTAGATGATGACGACAAACGCGCCGTTGACGCAGATGTTCATCATGGGGTTGTTAAAGGCGAGCAGCTTCTCGGCGCGGGTGAAGTCCATCTGGACGTCGCGCGCGGCGGTCGCGAACTTCTCCTTCTCAAAGTCTTCGCGCACATAGCTCTTGACCACGCGCATGCCGGTGACGTTTTCCTCGACGGACTCGTTAAGGGCATCGTACTTGTGGAACACGCGCGAGAAGATGGGGCGCACCTTAAAGATGATAAAGAACAGTCCAAAGCCCAGCAGCGGAATGATGACCAGGTAGACCATGGCGACGCTGCCGCCCATGATAAACGCCATGGTAAAGGCGAAGATCAATACCAGCGGCGCGCGCACGGCGATGCGGATGATCATCATAAAGGCCTGCTGCACGTTGTTGATGTCGGTGGTCAGGCGCGTGACGAGCGAGGAGCTCGAGAACTCATCGATGTTGGCAAAGCTGAACGTCTGGATTTTGTAGAACAGGTCGTGACGCAGATTCTTGGCGAAGCCGCAACTCGCATGGCTGCAGGTGATGCCGGCCGCGGCGCCAAAAGCAAGCGACGTAAGCGCGATGAGCACCAAAAAACCCGCGGTGGGAAGCATCTCGGCTACGGTGGCACCGTCTTTGATGGCGTCGATTAGGTTGGCGGTGATAAATGGAATCAGCATCTCGCAGAGCACCTCGCCAAGCACGAGCAATGGCGTGGCAACAGTGACTTTCATATAGTCGCGGATGCTGCCCATGAGGGTTTTAATCATCCAGTTCCTCCCAGGTTACACGGATTTTCTCGAGCATTTCGGCGAGCTGCTCGCGCTCGTCGTGGGTGAGGGCACTAAAGGCTTGCTCTCTAAAGCGAATGCGGGCCGCCTGGTCGATGCGGGCGTTTTCCCGGCCGGTTTCGGTCAGGCGAATGGTGAGCTGCCGTCGATCCTTGGGGTTACGGCTGCGCTCGATGAGGCCGTTGAGCTCGAGCTTGGACAGGATCTCGGAAAGCGACCCCGGCTTGAGGTCAAAGTGCATGCCGAGTTCCTGCTGCGACATCTCGCCGCCGGGTTGCTTGGCCAGCAGGCAGATGATGGGCGCCTTGCCGGACACGCCTCCGCCATGAAAATGCATGTAATGGCCGCAAAAGCCCAGGCCGCTCAGGATGCGCTTGGCGAGTTTGTCTTCGGCGCTGACCGCTTCGGGTATGTCTACCGGTTGCGACGGGTCACCGCCGGGCTCATGCGGAAGGACGAGTGGTTCAACACACATATCTAAGCTTCGCTCCTTTCTTTAGTTAGGTAGTGGAATTGTTTTGTGCCTAACTAATCTAGGAGCATGAGAAATGAATGTCAAGGTACCAAACTAGTGGTTACGCGGTTTTACCAAACCGCGTAACGGCTCGACGCTGCAAGCGTTCCTAAGCGGCAATCTGATCCCTGGGGGGGACGGAGGAAAAGGTATCGTTTTGGGCTGCGATGATGCCTTTCGAAGCGGCCTTGCCAAAAACTATGCCTAATTACTACGATGAATCCAGCATCGCTGACCACAACAGCTTGTTTCTGAAAAAACGCAAGCTATCTACCTGCGGTTTTGTTGGAGAGAAATTCGTTGTGGTTAGAGGCGGGCGGTTAAACGTAGTAAATAGGCATAGTTTTGAAATGGCGCTATATGAGTAGCATCAACTAGGCCGCCATGGAGCAAACAGCCCCCATTTCCGAAACCTTTCCGCAACAATTTGCCCTTCGTACCGCTCGCCTCCGCCCACAATGCCTCCTGCGCTACACTTAGTCGCACTGTGGCGCTGCTGCGCCGCACCCGAAACAAGGGAGACCCTCATGAAGAATACTCAGCTGCTGCTGATCAACGATATGTGCGGCTACGGCAAGGTCGCGCTCTCCGCCATGCTGCCGGTGCTGTCGCACATGGGCTACCGTATCCATAACCTGCCGACGGCCCTCGTTTCCGATACGCTCAACTACCCCAAGTTCTACATCCACGACACCACGGAGTACGTGCGCCAGAGTCTCGCTATCTGGGAGGAGCTCGGCTTTGAGTTCGACGCCATCTCCACCGGCTTTATCGTGACCGAGGAAGAGACGCGCATCATCTCGGACTTTTGCCACCGCCGCGCGCAAAAGGGCACCAAGGTGTTCGTCGATCCCATCATGGGCGACAACGGCAAGCTCTATGCCGGCGTGCCCGAGTCCACGATTGGCCTTATGCGGCACCTGCTGGAGTGCGCAGACTACGCGGTGCCCAACTACACCGAGGCCTGTCTGCTCACCGATACGCCTATTGCAGAGCAGATCACGCCCGATGAGGCCCGCGTCCTTGTGGACGCCGTGCGCGAGTTGGGTGCCAAGTCGGTGGTCATTACGAGCGCCGTGGTCAATGGCACGAACGCGGTTATCGGTTACGACCATGTAGCGGGGGAGTACTTCACGATTCCCTTTGAGCTCATTCCGGTCTATTTCCCGGGCACGGGCGACACGTTCTCGGCGGTGCTCGTCGGCCGCGTTATGGCAGGTTGGAGTCTGCAGCGCGCGACGAGCGATGCCATGCGCGTAGTAGCCGAGCTTATCGAGCGCAATGCCGACCAGGAGGATAAGTCCGCCGGCCTTCCCATCGAGGCCTGCCTGGATGTGATTGACCATGAGTAACGCCGACGAGAGTGGTACCGAGGCCACGGGCGAGAACAAGCCGCTCGGCGCGCCGCGTGGCAAGCGTCCGCGTATCCGCGTGAGCTGCGTGGACCAGCTGGGGACGTGCCGCTGCCACCACGGCCACAAGCCGGGCGATGTCTTTGACTTTGACCGAGATCGCGGCAAGATGTGCGCCATGGCCTGCCATGTGGGCTTTCCCTATATCGATATCCTGCGCTATGGCGGAACCGTGCCCGGCAACGAGCCCGGTACGGCAAAGTTCTGCTGCCCCGAGGTCGACACGTTGAACGTCTGGCTTGCCGAGATCGTCGAAGAGTAGGCGAGCGAGGATTTTCTCCCACCGAGATAATGAGCGTGGATTTTCTCCCGTTTTAAGCGCGCTTGAACGCTCAAAGTGGGAGAAAGTCCACGCTCGATTTGTATGCGGGAATCCCGACCTCGCTTACGCCTAGGCCTTATCGTCTATATTCTATATGCGAGTAAGGTCAAATTTCTGCATTTCATCCGATTTAGGCGCTAAAAATCTCTGCATTTCATCGATAATAGTCGATATAAATATCTGCATTTCATTTATCGTGGCGAAGGGAGAGCTTATGTTGCGCAGGAAAATCGCAGATGAGCTTGATCGTTGGCAGAGATCCATCGAACGAAAGGCGTTGTTCGTCACGGGTTCTCGCCAAATCGGTAAGAGCTACTCGATTCGCGAGTTCGGTAAGTCAAACTACGCAACCTATATCGAGCTCAATCTCGCGGAAAACCGCCAGGCAAAAGACGCCCTTCTCGGGGCGAGGGATGCTGATGACTTCATCAGCAGGGTGACGCTTCTCACGGGCAAGTCGATAGCGCCGGGCAGAACTCTCGTATTTATCGATGAGGTGCAGGAGGCGCCGGACATCATGACGATGGCCAAGTTCCTTGTCGAGGACGGCCGTTGTCGCTGGGCATTCTCGGGGTCCATGCTTGGGACTCAATTCAAGGGCGTCAGGTCTTACCCCGTGGGGTACGTCCATGAGCTCAGGATGTTCCCGCTGGATTTTGAGGAGTTCAGCTGGGCGATTGGGGTGAGCGAAGAGGCGAGGCGCTCGATTCGCGATGCGTGCCGCAACGAGACGCCGGTTCCTGGTTATATTCACGACGCAATGATGGCAAACTTCAGGACCTATATCGTCGTCGGCGGAATGCCGGAGGTCGTGCAGCGATTCCTCGACACACGGGGTGACCTGGCGTCCGTCCGCCAGCTCCAGTCCGAGCTGAACGGGCAATACCGTCGGGATATCTCAAAATACGCGAACGGACGCGCGCTCCAGGTGCAGAGCATTTTCGACCAACTTCCTGTCATGTTGGAGGGCGAGAACAAGCGTTTCGTGCTCAACTCCATAGATTCCAAGGCGCATTACGAGAAATACCAGCGAGATTTTGTCTGGCTTGTCGATGCCGGCGTCGCTCTCAAGACTGACATCGTGACCGAGCCCAAGTCCCCACTGCTTAAGACGGCACGGCCGTCCCAGTTCAAGCTGTACCAGTCCGATACCGGGATGCTGATGGCCCGTTATCCTATCGGGGTCCGCCCGGGCGGCGTACCTCGACAGCAAGGAGCCCAATCTCGGCGGCGTGTACGAACGTGGTGGCCCAGCAGCTGGCTGCCCAAAATCGCCAGCTTTACTACTATCAGACAAAAAAGCGCGGTGAAGTGGACTTTGTGGTTGACGGACCGGATGGAACGGCTGTTCCGATCGAGGTTAAATCGGGCTCCTATTACCATGCACACGCCGCGTTGAACCATGTGCTTGAAACGGCCGAGTATGGCGTAAAGCGTGGGATTGTTTTCTCGAGAGGCAACGTTGAGCGCAACGGCGCTGTTCTCTATCTGCCTCTGTATGCGACTTGGACCCTTCCGGATGTTTTGGGCGACTCCCGTGCTGAGGGGATAAAGCTGGAGGTCAAACCCGTCTAGGGCCAGTTCCGAATGCCCGGCAACGAGCCCGGTACGGCCAAGTTCTGCTGCCCCGAGGTCGATACGTTAAACGTCTGGCTCGCCGAGATCGTCAACGAGTAATCGAGCGAGGATTTTCTCCCGCCAAGATAACGAGGGTGGATTATCTCCCGTTTGGACGCAGTTTCGCGCTCAAAGTGGGAGAAAATCCACGCTCGATTTGTATGCGGGAGAAAATCCTCGCTCGCTGCATGTCGATGGTGCGGTTCGTGTGCTCGCGAGCCTACAGTTGTTCGAGCATAGCGGTGCAGCCGGCGAGCACGTCGCGGTAGGTGGCATCGAAGTTGCCGGTGTACCAGGGATCGGCCACATCGCCGGGGCGATCGGTCCAATCGAGCAGGCGTGAGATCTTGCTATCGGGGTCCTTGCCAAAGATACAGTACAGGCCGCGGGCGTTTTCGTCGTCCATATAGACAATGTGGTCCCAGTCGCCATACTCCGCGCGGCGCACCTGACGCGCGCGATGCGCGAGACGGGAATCCCGACCTCGCGCAGCTTGGCAACGGTACCGTGGTGCGGCGGGTTGCCGATCTCCTCGGTTGAGGTCGCGGCGGAATCGATGACAAACTCCGCCTCGCGCCCGGCGCGGCGCACGAGCTCGGTAAACACCGACTCAGCCATCGTCGAGCGGCAGATATTCCCATAACAGATAAACAGTACACGTTGCATGCGCGGTTCCTTTCATATAGAGGGCTGCTAAAGAGTCGAAGCCGGGCGCATGCCAAGTTTTATTTCTTGGCCAGCTTGAAGTAGCGCTCAAATATCAATTCGAAAACGTAATAGAACATCAATCGACTGTCGAGGTCCATGCTGCCCAAGCGGATTTCTTTTTGCACGGTGTAGATAGGGTAGTCGGCTAGTTTCGAGAGAGAATTTCGAGAAAAGCCGGTGAGCGTGACGACCTTGCATCCGCGCGTTTTGGCTATCGATGTGGCGTCAATAGACACCTACGTCTCACCGCTTACGGAAACGCTGAAGACCAGGTCGTTTTTGCCAAGGAGTTCTGCGTAATGCCTCATGACGTGGCGTTCACTAAGCGTGTCGGTATTTCTTGCCCATTATTTTTGAGCTTTTCAGCCATCTCGAGGCACGGGTACTTCGAGAAGCCCGAGCAAAAGAACACGATATGCGAGCGTCCTGGATAAGGCTCACAACCGAATCGATGACCCGGTCGTTAAGCAGATCTTTGGTCTGTACGAGCTGGGTATCAAGAGGAAGTGCCTCGATAGTGAATCGATTGCGGTCGAGCGAGGCGGAATACGATTGTTTGAGCTCCGTAAACCCCGAGAAGCCAAGCTTGTGGGCAAGCCTGACGATTGTATTGGGAGCGACGAAGAACCGTTCAGCAACGCTCTTAAGCGTGACATCGTCAATATCATCACGCAGCTCGATGATGTAGCGCATGATCTCGCTTTCGAGATCGTTGAGCTTGCTCTCGCCAGCTCGCACATGATCATAAAAAGATTCTTGATCTTTCATAAGATGTTTCAGCCCCTCGCACCTCGCCGTACATATGGTACCGCTTTGTGTAGCCAGGTGAGAAATCGGTAATCGGTCAAGATTGCCTATTACCCATGAACTGGGCAAACGTACGTGTCGGCCTACACATATTTGTGTCGTGAGCGAAATCATGTGTCCCCGTTTCGCATTGACCTGCGCAGGGGTTTGCAAATGAGCTCAAGTCGCAAAATAACAATCGAAACGAAGCAAGCCGAGGACAACCGCGGAGCCCAAGGTCTCGAGAACACCGATCAGCCAACCCTGGAGGGACGGAACATGAAGGATAAGCTCAATATTGTGATCGTTGGCGGCGGCTCCACGTGGTGCCCCGGAATTCTTAAAGCCCTGACCAAGCACATGGACATTCTGCCGCTGAACCGCGTGATGCTCTATGACATCGATGCCGAGCGTCAGCGTCCGATCGGCGAGTTTGGCAAGATCCTCTTCGCCGAGGAGGAGCCCGGTGTGGAGTTTGGTTACACCACCGATAAGGACGAGGCTTACACCGATGTCGACTTTGTGCTCTGCCAGATTCGTACCGGCGGCTACGAGATGCGCAGCAAGGACGAGAAGATTCCGCTGCATATGGGAATCATCGGCCAGGAAACGGTGGGCCCTGGCGGCATGGCTTACGGTATGCGCTCCATGCATGACATGGTTGAGATCGTCAACGACGTTCGCGCTCATAGCCCGGAGGCGTGGATTATCAACTACACCAACCCGGCTGCTATTGTGGCATATGGTCTCGAGCGCGTCCTGCCCGATGAGCATCGCGTCCTCAACATCTGCGACCAGCCTGTCAACCTCATGCGCTCTTACGGTCGCCTGCTCGGTCGCGATATGAGCAAGACGGAGCCCGTGTACTTTGGCCTCAATCACTTCGGTTGGTTCAAGCACATCTACGATGAAGAGGGTCATGACCTCGTCCCGCAGATTAAGGAGTACACGGAGAAGAACGGCTTCCTTCCTGCCGATGCCGAGCAGCGTGACCAGTCCTGGCTTGATACCTACGCCATGGTCAAGGACATGCTCGAGGACTTCCCCGACTATCTGCCCAACACTTATCTGCAGTACTACCTGTATCCCGAGTACAAGGTCGCTCACCTCGACCCCGACTACACTCGCTCCGACGAGGTTATCAACGGCCGTGAGAAGCGCGTATTCGCCGAGTGCGAGCGCGTGGCCCAGGTCGGCACCGCAAAGGGGTCTTCGGTTGTGCAGAACGATGCTCATGGCGATATGATCGTGGAGATTACTTCTGCCATTTACCGCAACACCAACAAGACCTTCATTGTCATCGTGCCCAACAACGGCATTATCGAGGGCATGCCCGATGACGCCATGGTCGAGGTCGCGGCAAGCGTGGGCGCCAATGGCCCGCAGCCCTATGCTGTTGGCAAAATCGGCACCTTCTATCGCGGCCTTATGGAGAACCAGTACGCCTATGAGCGCCTGACTGTTGAGGCTTGGATGGAGGGTTCCTACGAGAAGGCTCTGCAGGCACTCACGCTTAATCGTCTGGTCGGTGACGCAAAGAAGGCTCGCAAAGTGCTCGACAAGCTCATCGAGGCCAATAAGGATTACTGGCCGGAGCTTAAGTAGCTAGTTCCATAGCGCTTGATAACTGTTATGGGGCGTGTGGGCTGTAGAGCTGCACGCCCCGTTTCTTTAAGAGGGGTATCCCATGAACAAAGATGAGCTGCTGGCAAAGTTCCAGCGCCTGGGCAAAGTCCTCATGACGCCTGTCTTGATCCTGCCAATCGCCGGCATCCTTCAGGGCTTTGGCAATGCCTTTACCAGTCCCACCCTTACGGCAGCTGTTCCCTGGCTTGCTGCTCCGGGCTTTGCGATCTTCTTTTCGATTCTCAAGGCCGCTGCCAGCATCGTTATGAACAACATCCCGGTTATCTTCTCGATTTGCCTCGCCTATGGCTTTGCCAAGTCCGAGAAGGCTACCGCGGCGCTTTGTGGCATTTTGGGCTACATGTGCATGAATTCCGTGATGGGCACGTTCCTTACGGCGACTGGCGTTATCGATCCCGCGAATCTTACGACGGGCCAGAGCACGATCCTCGGCATCACCACGCTCGACACGGGCGTTATCGGCGGTCTTCTGGTGGGCGCAATCGTCGCATGGTTGCATAACCGTTACTACAAGATTGAGCTGCCTGCCGTGTTCTCCATCTTCAACGGCACGCGCTTTATCCCGGCGGTGACGCTGCTCTCATGCAGCATCCTCGCATTGGTCATGTCCTTTGTTTTCCCGTTTATTCAGAACGCTCTCGGTGCGCTGTCCGAGTTCATCAAGACTACGGGTGCCTTTGGTGCATTTGTCTACGGTGCCGGCGAGCGCATGCTCCTGCCTTTGGCCTGCATCACTTTGTCTATTTGCCGTTCTTCTTCACGTCGCTCGGTGGCGTCGAGACCATCGACGGCCAGACTGTTCAGGGCGCTATCAATATCTACAACGCGATCCTGGGCTCTCCCAGCACGCCGTTTAACATCGAGGTCAGCCGTTTTGTCATGAACGGCAAGGTTATCTTCGCCATGTTCGGCCTGCCCGGCGCTGCACTCGCCTTCTACAAGACGGCGCTTCCCAAGAACAAGAAGAAGACCGCAGCGCTCATGATCGCCATCGTGGTGCCTTGCATCCTCTCCGGCATTACCGAGCCGCTCGAGTACTCCTTCCTGTTTATCGCGCCCATCCTCTACGTGTTCCACGCTCTCATGGCTGGTCTTGCTTATGCGCTGACCTATATCCTGCAGTTCAACGTGGCTGGCTCCGCGTCCTTCGGCGGCCCGCTCTTGTCGTTGATCTTTAACGGCATTATGGGTGCAGCCAAGGGCTCCAACTGGCAGGTTATCCTGTTCCTCGGCCCCATCTACTTCGTGGTGTACTACTTCGTCTTCAAGTTCATCATCCTTAAGAAGGACCTTAAGACCCCTGGCCGCGAGGAAGAGTCCGACGATGAGGCCGCAAAGGCTCCCAAGACTGTGATCAGCGACCTCATTCCCGCCATCGTTGAGGCAGTGGGCGGCGACAACAATATTAAGTCTGTCGAGGCCTGCTTCACCCGTCTGCGCATCCAGCTCAATGACTGTGACAAGGTGGTTGATGACGCCGAGTTTACCGAAAAGCTCGAAGCGCGTGGCATCGTGCATGTCAACGGCGGCGTGCAGATTGTCTACGGCAACATGGCATCTAACTACGCGACTCAGATGCGCGAGCTGCTGGGCATGGAGTAAACGCCCCACATATCTATAAAATCCGGGATAAAAGGCGGCGGCAGACAATGCGTCTGCCGCCGCCTTTGAGTTGCTCCACGCGCATTTCGTGTACTTCGGATACACGAAAACTGGAAAATCGTGCATTCGAAGTACATGAGATCGAACCACAGCTAAAGGAGCTGGCTTAGCCTGTCGTCAGGTAAGCGTCGCGACTGGAACGATAGACGTTTTAGAGGGAACCTCGCTCTACGCTCTCGCCCGCTTGCGCTCCCAGCGAGCCAACTTAATCGTCACCAGCGTAAGCGCCCAGGCCACAAGCGAGAACGCGGCACCAACCGCGCCAACGTAGGCAATGCCAACGCTGCTCACCACGCGCCGCCCACTGCGGTGCCAAACGAAATGCCGACGTAAACGCCATGGGTTCTACCGAGCTCGCGAGTACCATCGATTTGGGATGGCGGCTGCGCGCCACGTCCATAAAGTGCGTGATGCATGACACCGAGAACAGGTACATGAGCAGCGCTAGGCTAAAGACAAAGACCAGCGCGAGCGGCATGGTGTCGCCCACGGCAAACAGCCCGAGTAACGCCGCAGCTTGCAGCACAAACGTCACAAGCAGCGCCTTCATGCCAAAGCGCGCATCGATCCATCCGCCCAAGATGTTCGAGACCAGGCAGAACACGCCGTAGGCCATAAGCGTGGTGCTCGCCTGAACAGTGCCCATGCCCAGCACCTGCTCAAGATAAGGCGTCACGTAGCCGTAGAACACATAGACCGATCCCACGCCAAACAAAAAGATGAGCATGCCGGTGATGATGCTCGGTTCGCGTAGCAGACCCGCCTGCTCGCGGAAGGTAGCGGGTTCGTCGGTCTGTCCGGCGCGCGGCATAAACGCCACGAGCGCTCCGCAGATCAAAACGGCAAAGGTCAGCGTACCGTACATGGCCACGTGCCAGTCGAGCGTGTCGGCCACAAACTTGCCAATCGAGGTCACAAAGACCATCGCCACGGAAAACGCGCCGTACACGACCGAGATGGCAAGCGAAGTTTGCTGCGGGGACAGCAGCTCGGGGATGTACGTCACGCCCACGGCGAGCAGTGCGCCCGAGACAGAGCCCAGGACAATGCGCGAGATAAACAGTACCTGGAAGTTGGGCGCCAACGCCATGACCAGGTTGCCGAGCACAAAGACAATGCTGTAGCACACGAGCAGCTGGTAGCGGCGGAACCGCCCCGTGCTGAGCGCGAGCACCGGCGTGGCGATAGCGTAGACCAGCGCGAACACGCTGATGAGCTGACCCGCGGTGGCAAGCGATATGCCGAGTTCCGTTGCCAAGTCGCTTTCGATACCGATGACCACGAACTCGGAGCAGCCGAGCGAGAATCCCAACAGCACGAGCAGCGCCAGGCAGAGCTTGGTGCGCGCGGGGGAGAGCGCGGCGGCGGTTGACTTACTTTTAGGCGTGGTTGCGGCGGTCAAGGTTGTCACTCCAATGTCGCATGAATAAGCGGGATTCAATCCCTGCAACTCTAACAGAATGTGACGAATGGGCAGTCCCTTTGTCACATTGCTCTGCCAGCCAGTCGCCCAAACCGTCACAACATTCGATGAAAATCTCGAAAACGAGGAAAAGCGTCGAATGTTGTGACGCTTTTCCTGTCTGTGCCGGCGAGCTCCCGTGCCATCTGGGGGTATAAGGCTGGCAAGTGTTTATTTGCGAGGCTTAAGGGGCGCCCCGTATGGATATCGATAACTTTGAATGGTGGTATAGCGAGGGCGAGGCTCCGGACGAGGAGTGGGACGAGCCCGCGCCGCGTGACGTGTCGAGCGACGAGGACGAGGCCGGCAACGATGCTGCTGTCGAGCCTGACGCCGCCTCCGATGCCGCCGAGCCTCTGACCTTTGAGCAGGCTTGGGCCCAGGCTGAGGCCGACGAGGCAAAGGCCGATGCCACGGCCACACTCGGTGAGCCGGCGGACATGTCCATCTCGCCGGCCAAGATCCCGCAGCCGCGCCATAACATCGACCCCGGCAGTACGGCATCCTTCAGCATTCTCGACGTGCCCTCGCAGGGTGCCCAAGCACCCGCGCCCACACGTCGCCCCGACCTGGCTCGCGAGGAGGACGCGGGCCGTCGCTCTCCGCTCGGCCCCATCCTCATCGCCTTCATGGCCGGCGTTATCGCATGCTCGGTAATTGGAAACGTCTGGAGCCATGTTGAACAACAACGAAAAGACGCCGCCAAGGTCGAGATGTCCGTCGAACAATCGCTCGGCCGCACGCGCTCGGTGCATGTATCGGTCGAGGTCAAGGACGGCGCGACGTGGGACACCGCGCGCGGCGACAGCCAGATGCTCGTCCATATCGTGGGTCGCACGCTCAAGGGGCAAGCGATCGACGAGTACCAATACGTCAATTCCGAAGGTGACGGCATCGAGCTCAAGCCCGGCGACTACGAGCTCACGGTCGATGAGCCGCCCGTCGCCACCGACGGCACGCGTTACCGTGCCTCAAAGCGCATGGTTCCGGTGAGTTTTAATTCACAGCGCCCGATACGGTCGATAGCACGCCGCAGGGCGGGTTTGACCTTTACGCTATTGCTCAATAACTGCACCTGTCGCTCAACCCCGCCGCCAAGAGTGGGACAATAGCCCTCGACACCGTTGTTTACTATTGGAGGAAGTAGCATGTCCACCGTCACTACCATCAAGCGCGGCGGCCTCACCGCGGCCATCGATTCCATGGGCGCCCAGCTCACGAGCCTTGCCCTCAACGGCAACGAGTATCTGTGGCAGGGCGACCCGGCCTTTTGGGGCAAGCATGCGCCTATCCTGTTCCCCATCGTGGGATCGCTGCGCAACAACATGGCGACATCTGCGGCCGGCACCTGCGAGATGCCGCGCCATGGACTCGCTCGCATCGTCGAGCACAAGTTGGTCGAGGTTTCGGAGGACGGCTCCTCGGTAACGTACGAGATCACTGACACGCCCGAGTCGCTCAAGGCGTTCCCGTTCCACTTTAAGCTCAACATGACCTATGCCCTGACCGGCGACGCCACGCTCACGCAGACCTTTGCCGTCACCAACACCGGCGACGTGGCCCTGCCGTTCTCGGTGGGCGGTCATCCTGCATTCAACGTGCCCGCCCCCGGTGCCGAAGACGAGGCGTTCGAGGATTACGAGCTGGCGTTTACCGAGGCTTGGACTAACGAGGCCCCCATCATCACGCCCGACGGTCTTATGACGTTCGAGGGTAGCTACAAGGCCCCCGATAACTCGGACGTGCTGCCCATCACGCACCGCAGCTTCGATAACGATGCCATCATGTTCACCGATACTCCGGGCTCCACGCTCACACTGCGCGGCCGCAAGTCGGGCCACGGCGTCAAGATCGACTTTGAGGGTTTTAAGTACATCGGCGTGTGGTCTGCCGCCAACGATGCTCCGTTTGTGGCGCTCGAGCCCTGGACCGGTCATACCACCATGGACACCGAGGACGATGTCTTTGAGCACAAGGTCAACACCATCACGCTGGCGCCGGGCGAGACGGACGTCCGCAGCTTTAGCGTCACCTTGCTCTAGAGGTTCCGCCGTTCTGACGAACGGCGGACCGGTCGACGCTGCGCACCACCCAGAGCGACAATTTGTCATTCAAAAGGCAAGGCATGACCAGAAGGTCTATGCCTTGCCTTTTTCATGCCAAGTGGTGCATGGGGGGACAGGTTGCTTTGCGCCAATCGTCCTCGTGTGTCTATTAATTTTTCGCGCACATGCCGCGCTGCTGGTTGCGGGCGTATATCCTGTCTTATTGTCAGCAAAACGAAATTGGGAAGGCACCAGATGCAATCTCGACAACAGCGCGACATGCAGGCCCAGCCGGTATGCAGCCGTCGCATCTTTTGGGTAGCGCTCTCGCTGCGAGCGCTTCTGTCGTCGCCGGCGCACTTGCCGGCTGCCAGCGTCCCTCCACGCTGGAAGTAGTTCAGTCCACGACGGGCGGCGGTCGCGACGACCTGTCCGATTCTGTGATCGGCAAGGATAAGATCCGCATTGGCATGGAGGCGGCCTACGCCCCGTACAACTGGCAGGTTTCCGAGGCCAGCGAGTTCACGATCCCCATCGATAACGTGCAGGGAGCCTACGCCGATGGCTACGACGTGCAGATCGCCAAGATCGTCTGCAAGGCTCTCGGCGGCGAGCCCGTTGCCGTCAAGCAGAGCTTCTCGGGCCTTATCGACTCGCTCAACAACGGCCAGATTGACCTCATCATCGCCGGCATGAGCGCCACGCCCGAGCGCGAGGAGTCCGTCGGCTTTTCCGACCCGTACTTCATTGGCTACTTTGGCCTGTTCGTAAAAGAGGCTCGCCCTACCAAAACGCCACCAAGCTCGGCGACTTCAGCGGTGCCACGGTGCTCGGCCAAAAAGGACACCATGCTCGATACCGTCATCGACGAGATTCCGGGCGTGTGCACAAGAACCCGGTCGATTCGGTCCCCACGGTGTTCTCGAATCTGCTGCAGGGCACTTGTGACGCTGTGACCTACAACACCGAAAACGAGAAGGGCTATATGGCCCAAAACCCGGGCATCGTGCCCATTCGCTTTGCCGAGGGCGAGGGCTTTAAGCAGGAGGTCACGGCAAATGTCGGTTGCCGCAAGGGCTCGGACAAACTGCTTAAGCTCATCGACAAGACACTCAAGGGCATTAGCCAAGAGGAGCGCGACCAAATGTGGGACGCGTGCCTCGACCGTCAGCCGGCATAGGGAGGCAGCATGAAAGGCATCAATCGTCTGGCCTCCTTTATCAAGGCCGACCACCGTTATGTGTACCTGGGCACGAGCGTTATCGCGGCGCTCGGTCTGGCGTTTAGCCAGCGCAACCCAACGCCGCTGAGCTTCTTGGCGCCCACGGGCGTGTTCCAAGACTGCCTCTGGGTAATCCTTTGGGCCTGGCTCGTCGTGTCGGCGGCGGCGCTCGTCACCAAGCTCATACACTGGAACGACTATCGCGAAACGTCGCCGTTTGCATCTGAGCGTTGCCGTCGCGGCGCGCGCCTGGGCAGCTATGTCGTGGTTGCCATCGCGGCGATCTTCTTTATCGACCGCTGCGTTATGTCGTTTGTCGACCTGGTGCAGGTGAGCATTGTCTCGGACTCCAATCCCAGCGACTTTCTGTCGAGCTTGGTCTACATGACCTACAAGAGCGGCGACTTCTTTATCCGCGGTATCGAGATCACCATCGCGCTTGCCACCTTCGGCACGGTCATCGCCTTCTTCTTGGCGCTGCTCTTTGTGTTCTTGCGCACCCAGACCTTCGATCGCGTCGACAACGACCTGGTGCGCTTCTTTAAGAGCATTGGCCGAGGCTTTGCGACCGTCTATTCCACCGTCGTGCGCGGCACGCCCATGATGGTCCAGGGCCTGCTCATCTATTACGCGGGCTTTACCGTTCTGCGCGGCATGGGCTTCGAGACCGCCCAGGCCAACCAGATCTGGAGTACCTTCACCGCCGGCCTCGTCACCATCTCGCTCAACTCCACCGCCTACATGATGGAGGTCCTGCGCGGCGGCATCGAGTCCATCGATCCCGGCCAGGCCGAGGCAGCGCGCTCGCTGGGCCTGTCGCAGTGGCAGGCTATGCGCAAGGTCGTGTTCCCTCAGGGTATTAAAAACGCGATCCCGGCGCTCACCAACGAGCTCATCATCAACATCAAGGATTCGTCGGTGCTCTCGGTCATCGGCGTGTTCGACCTCATGTACGCTACTACCACGGTCGCCGGCGTGTACTACCGCCAGATGGAGGTCTACTGCGTGGCGCTCGTGGTCTACCTGATCCTGACGCTCGTGGCGAGCCGCCTGCTCGAAGCCTTTGGCAAAAAGCTCGGCGCCGAGGCTCCTGCCACGCTGCCCAGCTCTAACTAGGCTTAAGACGAGGAGAATCATCATGGCAGATACCGCCATTACCGGCACTGCGGCAGCCGTGCAAAACCAAGAGCCGCTTATCTGCGTCGAGGGCCTGCGCAAGAGCTTTGGCTCACTCGAGGTACTCAAGGGTATCGACTTGTCCGTCAATCCCGGCGAGGTCGTCACCATTATCGGCGCCTCGGGCTCGGGCAAGTCGACGTTTCTGCGCTGCCTTAACCTGCTCGAGACTCCGGATGCCGGCCATATCTGGTTCCACGGCCAGGACCTCACGGCCGAGCGCTGCAATATCAATAAGCTGCGCGAGGACATCGGCATGGTGTTCCAGGGCTTCAACCTGTTCAACAATATGGACGTGCTCGACAACTGCACGCTCGCGCCCGTCACGCTCAAAAAGATGAGCAAGGTCGAGGCCGAGAAGGTCGCGATGGAGCATCTGGCGAGCGTGGGACTCGAAAAGTTCGCGCACGCCGCCGTTGGTCGCCTGTCCGGTGGTCAAAAGCAGCGTGTGGCCATCGCTCGTGCCCTGTGCATGAATCCGCAGATCATGCTGTTTGACGAGCCGACCTCGGCGCTCGACCCCGAGATCGTGGGCGAGGTGCTCGAGGTCATGCGCAAGCTCGCCGCCGACGGCATGACCATGGTCGTCGTCACGCACGAGATGGCCTTTGCCCGAACCGTGTCCGACCGCGTGGTCTTTATGGACAAGGGCGTGGTACTCGAGGACGCCGCGCCGGCCGAGCTCTTTGGCAACCCCAAACACCAGCGCACCCGCGAGTTCCTCTCGCGTTATCTCGAGGATAAATAACCGACTGCAAACGCTTACGTGGCAGGGCCGCTCCGGTGGGGCGGCCCTTGTCGTCACAATCGAAAGGATGCCATGGCCGAGGTTTGGCGCTTTTTTGCGCATGAGGATGATTTTGCCGATATAGACGAGGCTGGCGCGTGCGTGCGCTTGGGCCGCGTGCTGTCGTTTCCGACCATCTCGAGCATGGATGCCGAGGCGGTGGACTGGCAGCCCTTCGCGACCTGCGCGCCTATATGCAGCAGGCCTGGCCGCGCGTGTTCGCGGCGGGCGAGGTCGAGCTTGTCGACCATTCGCTGTTGGTGACGCTTGACGGTTCCGACCCCGCCCTCAAACCCGTCATGCTCATGGGCCACATGGACGTGGTCCCCGTGGTGCCGGGCACCGAGGCCGACTGGACGCATGCTCCCTTTAGCGGACAGGTGGACGACACCTACATTTGGGGTCGCGGCGCTATCGACATGAAAGACCAGGTCGCAGGTATTCTCGAGGCGGTTGAGTATGCGTTGACGCACGGCTGGGAGCACGAGCGAACCCTGCTGCTGGCTTTTGGCCAGGACGAGGAAACCACGCAGTACGGCGCGCGGGCGATCGGTCGCGTGCTCGAGGAGCGCGGTATTGAACTTGAATACCTGATCGACGAGGGTGACTACCGTATTGTTTCGGCTGCCGAGTACAACGCGGGCGAGGGTTGGCTCATGCACGCCGACCTGGCTGAGAAGGGTTATGCCGACATTGTGCTCAAGACAAAGAGCGCGGGTGGGCATTCTTCCAACCCCTACGGCGGCACGTCGCTCGAGGTGTTGAGCCGTGCCATCACCGCAATCTGCGATATCGAGTGGCCGACGCGCGTCACGGACCTGCTTGCCGCACAGCTCGTCGAGCTGGAGCTCTACACGGCCGACGAGATTGCTTCCAACAAGGACGCCATCGTGCGCGAGTGCCTCGCCAGCAAGAAGCTCTATCCGCTCGTGACCACCACCTGTGCACCGACCCAAATCGAGGGCGGTAGCACCGGTGCTACGTGATGCCGCAGGATATGTGGGCCAATATCAATTTCCGCATGCTCGAGGGCACGAGTGTGGCCGATGTCGTGGCCTGCTGCCGCGTCGCCGTTGCCGAGGCGGGGCTCGCCGACCGTGTCGAGATCGAGCTCGGTCCTGGCAGCTCCGAACCCTCGCCGTCTCCGCGCATCGGCGGACCGGGACTCGAGACCGTCCGCGCCATCGCCGCCCGCTATTTCCGTGATCCAAAGGGGACGGAGGAAAACGGATCATTCGAGCCAGTGGCAATTGTGCCCTCGACCGTGATTGGCGCGACCGACGCTGCTAACTACCAACGCATTTGCCCTGAGTGCATTCGCTTCTCGGCCTTTGTGGTCGACGATGACGAGTGCGACCGCGGCGTCCACGGCACCAACGAGCGCATCACCCGCCGAGCCTACCTCCAGGGCATCCGTTTTCTCATCTCCCTGCTCCAAACGCTCTAGAATTCGACCAAGCGACAGTCCCTTTGTTAGCCGTTGGGGACGTTCTTAAACGACTAGTCGTAAAGGAATGTCCCCCAACGGCTACGTCCGCTCATTCCGTGCGGGTTATATGCAGGTTTGCCTGCGCACGCTATCATGTATGGGTTAGACCGCAACTATGTACCCCATACGCGAAGGGATGCGCATGTATCTGAAGATCGACATGTTCTAGCCGGGCTTACCCCCGCATCGGCGCCCCGCGCCCCATCAATTCTGCCGATTTCACCTTCACGCATATAAAGGAGTCCCGCCATGCGCGACAAGCTCGAAAAGATTATCAAGGCCTACGAGGAACTCGAGAAGAAGCTCTCCGACCCGGCCGTCGCCTCCGATATTAAGGAGTTCACGCGTCTCAACAAGGAGTACGCGCACCAGTCCGACCTCATCGCCGCCTCGCGCGAGTACATCGCGCGCTCGATGACATCGAGGCTGCCAAGGAAATGCTCCACGATACTACCGATGCCGATGAGAAGGAGATGCTCCAGATGGACATCTCCGAAAACGAGGCCAAACTTCCCCAGCTCGAGGAAGACATTAAGTACATGCTCATCCCGAGCGACCCCAACGACGACAAGAACACCATCGTCGAGATTCGCTCCGCCGCCGGTGGCGACGAGGCGGCCATCTTCGCCGGCGACCTGTACAAGATGTATCAGCGCTTTTGCGAGTCGCGTGGCTGGAAGACCACCGTGCTCGATTCCAGCCCCAGCGAGGCCGGCGGCTTTAAGTCCATCGAGTTCAAGGTCGAGGGCGACCGCGTCTACTCCGTCATGAAGTTTGAGTCCGGCGTACACCGTGTCCAGCGCGTTCCCAAGACCGAGTCCCAGGGCCGTATCCAGACCTCCACGGCAACCGTCGCCGTGCTTCCCGAGGCCGAGGAGATCGACGTCCAGATCAACCAGTCTGACCTGCGCATCGACACTTACTGCGCTTCGGGCCCTGGCGGTCAGTGCGTTAACACCACCTACTCCGCCGTGCGCATCACCCACCTGCCCACCAACACCGTGGTGCAGTCGCAGGAGCAGCGCTCCCAGATTCAGAATCGCGAGGTCTGCATGCAGATGCTGCGCGCCCGTCTGTACGAGATGGAGCTCGAGAAGCAGCAGGCAGAGCTTGGTGCCGAGCGCCAGAGCCAGATCGGCCACGGCAACCGTTCCGAGAAGATCCGTACCTACAACCAGCCCCAGGACCGCGTGACCGATCACCGCATCGGTTTCAACTCCACCTACAATGGCGTCCTCCTGGGCGACCAGCTCGGCACCGTCATCGAGGCGCTCGCCGCCGCCGAGCGTGCCGAGAAGCTGGCACAGGCTGTGTAGTGGGTTACGCGGTTTTACCAAACCGCGTAACGGCTCGACGCTGCGCGGGCCGCATTTGGACAATCTGACGTTCAACTTCAAGGGCGCGACCAGAAGGTTTGCGCCCTTTCGTTTCACGTCACCTTGTCTCAAATGCGACCCGCTCGCTGTCCGCCCTCTGCCTGCGGCGTTGCCTTGTTCCGGATGCGGTATGCTCAACCTGCGGCGCTTAGAGGTGGTCATTGGGGGACGTTCTTAAAACGACTAGGTTGGCTTATTGCTTTGAGATGGTATTCAATCGTCTTTGATAGACTTTAAGCTGTCTACCTGCTGAAAGCAATTAACGGTATGCATCTGCAATTGAAAATATTGCTTGAAAAATCGTCCAAGAAGTCGCGGGGTGATTTTTGACGCGTTGTGCGTCAAGTGATGTGGCAAGCGTTTGGTTAGATATTGGTTAGTTTTGGGGCAACCTTGCCAAAAGCTTGACGAATGCAAATCTAGCGTCGGTGAATGAACAACTTTGGACGGGGGCAAACAAAAAATCTGGGCTGATTCTCGATAATCGCCTCCAATCGTCCCTTGCCAAGCGCTGGCCTCGCGTACAATCTGCTCCGACATTCGTGCGCCGCCTGGCGCTTAAGAGGGGAGGACCCCATGGCAAACGAGATCTGGACCATCAAGCGTTGTCTCGAGTGGACCAAGGAGTACCTGGCCGAGCGCGGTGAGGAACACCCCCGTCTTTCTGCCGAATGGCTGCTGTGCGCAGCCACGGGTTTGGCGCGCATCGACTTATATATGCGTATGGACGAGACGCTCGATGCGGCGCAGCTCGAGACCATGCACGCGGCGGTCGTCCGCCGCGCCAAGGGCGAGCCGCTGCAGTACATTACCGGCAGCACGCAGTTCCGCATGATCGACGTCGCATGCGCCCCCGGCGTGCTCATTCCACGTCCCGAGACCGAGATGCTCGTCGAGGAAGTCCTCAATTATCTGGATGCCGAGGTTCTGAGCCCCGAGGCTGCCACCCGTCAGCGCGTAGAGTTGCCTTGGAACGACGAGGTCGAGCAGGCGCGTAAAGCCGAAGCCGCATTGGCTGACGAACGCGCGACGGCCGAGCGCCGTGCCGCCAACCTCACGGCTGCCGATGAGGCGGCGTGGGTGGAGACGTGCTAGGCAGCCGCGCTTATGCCGAGGAGCTGGCCGATCGTGAGGCCGAGGAAGCCGCCGCGCAGGCAGCAGAGGCCGAGACCGCGGAAGCGCTGAGCCCGAGCTCGACGAATACGGCATCGCCATCGAAGGCGCGACCACGAGGCGTCTCTGACGGAGGATGCCGCCGCGCCCGCTCCGGTCGAGCCCCGTATCGCCCGCGTTCTCGAGGTCGGCTGCGGCACGGGCTGCATCTCGCTTTCCCTTGCCTGGGAGCGCCGCGGCCATGTCACCTGCACCGCTACCGATATCGAACCGCGTGCCATTGACCTGGCCAACAAAACCGCGACGCGCTCGGGCTTACGTCCGATGAGGTCGCCTTCAGCCTCACAAACCTGGTGAGCTCTATCCCCCGCGAGGAATGGGGCACCTTCGACGTGCTCGTCTCCAACCCGCCTTACATTCCGACTGACGTCATGCGCTCGCTGCCGCACGAGGTCAAGGACTTCGAGCCCGATTTAGCGCTCGAGGGCGGCGCCGACGGCCTCGATATCTTCCGCCGCCTGCTCAATGCGGCGCCCTATATGCTGCGCGCCGGCGGCCTGTTTGCCTGCGAGCTCTACGAGGCGCCCTCGACGCCGCCGCCGAGCTCTGCCGCCAGGCGGGTCTCTCGGACGTGCGCATCGTCCGCGACCTTACCGATCGTCCCCGCATCGTTCGAGCCATCGTCACCGAGCCCAAACAGCGCCAGTAACATTTATTAACTGGTTAGCAAAAATTATAAAGTAGTTTATAATTAGGACGGCTGAAAGAGGTCGGCCCATGCAACCTCCTACCTTTCGGGAAATCATTGCCCTGCTCAAGCACGATGGATTCGTGAAGGTCGCGCAAGTCGGTAGTCATGCTAAGTATGTTTCTGGTGACCGCGTTGTCACCGTGAACGGTTCTGGTGGTGATCGACCAAAGAAGGGCACGTGGGCAAGTATTCGTCGCCAAGCTGGATGGTAGTTGGAGGCAAAATGAGGCAGCGATTTACCTATGACTGCGTTCTCATAAAAGAAGACGACGGTTACTGCGCTAGCTTCCCGCAGATTCCCGGCGCCTTTGCCGATGGCGATACGCGCGAAGAAGCGATTGCCCATGCCACCGAGGCACTGATGGCGTTTTTGGCCGACGACCTCAACAACGGTTTGACTCCGGCAGGGTACGAACGCTCGGCCGAGGTCGTGACCCTTTCAGTCGAAATCGACCACGAGGACGCTCGGGAAGCGGCGTGCCGAACATTTAAAGACGCAGCTCTGGACCTCAAAGTTTCCGCTCCGCGGATTACCGCGCTGGTCAAAGCCGGAAAGCTCGATGTTGAACTCGTCGACGGCCGTCGGATGATAACGATAGACAGCATCGAGCGCTACGCCGCCCAAGAACGCCACGCCGGCAGGCCAAAGAAGTTCGTCGCAGTCCAATAACCCCCTCACTTTCACCGACTACTAGAGCCGCTCACCAAACCAACATGCGCTCTGGGCAAATAGGTTGAACGTTTCGTGCGAGAATGCCCCACAGTAAATAAACTTGCACCAGAGCGTAAGGGGCTGGCATACACATGCAGACGGTCTATCGGGTATTCGAGGGAACGCGTGAGCCGCATCGGCTCGCCGTCGAGCGTACGGCCGAGCTACTCGGTCGCGGTGGCCTGGCGCTTATTCCAACCGAGACGGTCTACGGTGTCGCCGTGGCAGTCAACGTCTTCTCGGATGCCGTTCCACAAGATACAAGTGAACCTCTGCCGTGGCCGCGCGATCCGCAGGTCACCGTCAACGGCGCCGCGGTCCCCGCACTCGGTACCGGCTATCGTCGTATCTTTACCCTCAAGCAGCGCGAGCTCACGCAAACGGTCGCCTGGCTGGTTGATGATGCCGAGGCACTCGATCGCTATGGCGTGGATATCCCTCATGAGGCCCGCGTGCTCGCCCGACGATGCTGGCCGGGTGCCCTGACTATCGTGGTCAAGGCGGCCCCCTGCGTGCCGACCTTTATGCGCGCCGCCGACGACACGGTGGCACTTCGCGCTTCGGCCTCGCCCGTGGTGCAAGCGCTCATCCGCGCCTGCGGCAGCCCTCTTGCCTGCACCAGCGCCAATACGCATGGCACGCCCGCGCCGCAAGCTTTGCCGACGTGAGGACCGTATTCTGGAGGGGGTTGATCTGGCCGTCGACGCGGGCGAGACCCCGTGCCGCGACGCTTCGACCATCGTGACGTTTAAGCATGGCGAGCTTCAGATCCTGCGCCAAGGCGCACTTCCCGCATCAGAGATCGAGCGGGTTCTGTCCGACCCGATGCAATAGAAAGGTGTAAGCGATGTCGTTGAATCTGGGCAGCCTGGGCATGGAAGATGCCTCGTTTAACTTTGGCGGTTCCTACATCATGGCGCTCGACTGCGGCACCACCTCGGTGCTCGCGACCATCGTCGACGAGTACGGCTGCATTGTCGCCCAGGCACGTCGTAGCGTCAAAACCAGCTTCCCGCGCCCCGGCTGGGTGGAGCAGGATCCCACGGAGGTGCTTGCCAGCCAGATCGGCGTGATGATGGAGGTCCAGTTTAAGAGCGGCATCCATTCCGATCGCATCGCCGCCATCGGTATCTCCAACCAGCGCGAGACCACGGTGGTGTGGGACCGCGTGAGTGGCCAGCCTATCTACAACGCCATCGTGTGGCAGTGTCGCCGCACCGCCTCGACAATCGATAAACTGGCCGAGCAGGGCCGCGAGGAGCTGGTGCGTTCCCGCACCGGCCTTACGCTCGACCCGTATTTCTCGGCCTCCAAGGTGCAGTGGATTCTCGACAACGTCGACGGCGCGCGCGAGAGCGCGGCAGCGGGCGACCTCATGTTTGGCACCATCGATACCTGGCTCATCTATAACCTCACCGGCGGCCAAACCTTCGCCACCGACTACACCAACGCCAGCCGCACGGCGCTCTTCAATATTCATACGCTGGACTGGGACGATGACCTGCTGGCTCTCTTCGACATCCCGCGTGCCATGATGCCCGAGGTCCGTTGGAGCGCCGGTGACTACGGCCGCGTAGCGAGCGACATCATGACCAACATGCCGCCCATCATGGGTGTGGCGGGCGACCAGCAGGCGTCGCTGTTCGGTCACTGCTGCTTCCATCCCGGCCAGACCAAAAACACCTATGGCACGGGCTGCTTTATGCTCATGAATACCGGCGACGAGATCGTCGAATCCAAGAATGGCCTGGTCTCCACCATCGGTATCGCTGCGGACGGCAAGGTCAGCTATGCGCTCGAGGGCTCTATTTTTGCCGCCGGCTCAACGATGAACTGGCTGCGCGACAACATGGGCGTTATCTCCAACGTATCCGAATCGGCACAGCTCGCCTCCTCGATCGGCGATAACGAGGGATGCTACTTTGTCCCCGCTTTTGCGGGCTTGGGTGCACCTTGGTGGGACGCGCACGCCCGCGGCATCGTATGCGGTCTGACTGGAGCTTCGACTCGAGCGACCATCGCGCGCGCCGCTTGCGAGTCCATGGCCTATCAGAGCTATGACGTGCTGCGTGCCATGGAGCAGGATGTGGGTCTTTCGATTGAGCGCCTGTCCGTCGATGGCGGTGCCTCGCGCAACGAGTTCATCATGCAGTTCCAGGCAGACTTGCTGGATATCCCTGTACTGCAATGCGAGACGGTGGAGACCACGGCAATCGGTGCCGCGTACTTGGCGGGTCTGCGGTTGGGTATTGGGAGGATCTGGAGGAGCTGGAGCAAAACGCCCAGATCGTCAAGACGTTCCATCCCCATATGTCCGTTGAGCGTCGCGAGCGCAACCTGGACGGTTGGCACGATGCGGTCAGGCGTTCGCTCAGCACCACTCAGTAGGGTTGTGACGGAGCGTTCGATACAACAAACCGCTAAACTTATGCACGGCGCGAGGCAACAACGTCGCCATGCGCCTTGTCAGCAAGGCCATCTTCCGGCCGAAACGAAAGGGGCATCAACCCATGACCGTCACCTACGATACGTCCCGTGTGACCCTTGTCGATCACCCACTCGTCCAGCACAAACTGTCGATCCTGCGCGACAAGAGCACCGGCACCAACCAGTTCCGTCAGCTCGTGCGCGAGCTCGCGCTTTTTGACGGCTACGAGGCCATGCGCGACCTGCCTATGGAAGACGTCGAGGTCGAGACTCCCATCACCACCGCCACGTCAAACAGCTTGCCGGCAAGAAGCTCGCCATCGTCCCCCCATCCTGCGTGCGGGCCTTGGCATGGTCGACGGCATCCTCGACCTGGTGCCCTCTGCCCGCGTGGGCCACATCGGCATGGAGCGCGACGAGGTCACCCACGAGCCGCACGAGTATTACTGCAAGATGCCCAAGGATATCGACCAGCGCATCTGCCTGGTCGTCGATCCCATGCTCGCCACGGGCGGTTCTGCCGAGATGGCTATCAGCTATCTGCGCGAGCGCGGTGTCAAGGACATTCGCATGCTGTGCATCGTCGCGGCCCCCGAGGGCCTCAAGTCGCTGACCGAGAAAGACCCCGACGTGCATATCTATACCTGCGCCATTGACGACCACCTCAACGAGGCCGCCTACATCGTCCCCGGCCTGGGCGATGCCGGCGACCGCATCTACGGCACGCTGTAGTCTCTGGGCCAAACCGGCTAACGTCGAAAATACGAAGAAACGGTGCGCGCGGACAAATAAAAAGGCGACCGCGCTCACCCCTGTTAACGGACGTTTCGCCCCGCAGGGTACGGAAAAACGCGTTACCGTACCTGCGGCATAAAGAAGGTCTTAAGAAAACGAACAGGTGCGTACTAACCGATGCTTTTTCGGTTGTACTTTAGCGATTGGCTCGTACAATAGTCACCAATGTTTGGCGGGAACTGTTCTGTGAAGCGTTAAAAAGGAAAGTGAGGACGCCAGTGTTTCAGGTAGCCGATCTGCTCGCTATCGTTGCAGGCGCCATCGCGGGCGCAATCGCCTTTCTTCCCTTTGTTTTTACGCTCAAGCCGGTTCTTGACGATAAGCAGAATGCGGACATGCTCAAGGGCATGGTGAGTCTGGCGGTCTCGGCAATCGCCCTGCTCGTCTTTACCTTGGTTGTGTTTGCGTTGTTCGGAGAGGCATTTCGCATGTTCCTTCTGGGCGAGGCGATCGGCTTCGTGGCCTTTATGGCCGCCTGCACGGTTCGTGTCGCCAAGGCGCTGCGAGATCCTCATGAGGTCGAAAAGGTAAGTCGTGGAAATTTTTTTTTGAAAAGCTGCCTGATGAGATTAATCATCTGGTCAGCGAGTTCAGCTCCACCCCCGTCGTGGGCGATCTAAGCTGCGGCATCACGCAGTACTCGTTTTGGCTGATCGTCTCCACGATCGTGCTCCTGATCGTCCTGGCCGTGTTCAAGAAGAAGCAGACCTTGGTTCCCAAGGGCTTCTTCGTCAACGGTTTCGAGTACATCATCGAGTACGTCGAGAACGATATCGGCAAGGGCGTCGTGGGTGAGAACTGGAAGAAGCACTTCCCGTTCCTGTGCTCGCTTTTCCTGTTCATCCTGATCAATAACATGATCGGCCTGATTCCGGGAATGAAGCCCGGCACCGGCGCAATCGGCTCCACCGCCGCGCTCGCCATCTTCGCCTTCGTGTACTTCATCTACTACGGATGCAAGGCTCACGGCGTGATCGGCTACATCAAGAGCCTCGCCCCGCAGGGCGTGAGCTTCCCGATGAACGTGCTTGTGTGGGTCGTCGAGCTTTTCTCGACCTTCCTGCGCCTCATCACGCTCGCCGTCCGTCTGTTCTGCAACATGTTCGCAGGACACGTGGTCATGGGCTCGTTCGCCATCATGGCGAGCATGTTCATGCAGCCGCTGCTTCAGCAGGTTTCCGCGGCCCACGCCGTCGGTGCCCTGCCTTCGCTGGCCTGGCTTGCCATCCTCATCCTGATCTATGCGATCGAGCTTGTGGTCGGCGCCATCCAGGCTTACGTCTTCACGGTCCTTACCGCCGTGTACGTCTCCGAGGCAGAGGAGGTCGCGGAGGAGGAGTAGTCTTCCGTTCGCGCCTTAAAGGTAAGGCAATTCGTTAAACCGCCGGTGCCCGTCCCCATGGAGCCCGGCAGTTATAAAAAGGTTATCCTGCGTGAAATAAGACACGCACGACAAAGGAGGAATCGTGGGAGTTATCGGTTACGGTCTCGGTGTTATCGGCGCTGGTCTTGCTATCGGCCTGTCTGCTCTGGGTGCTACGGGTGCTATGGCCCGTCAGCCTGAGGTCCAGGGCCGCGTGTTCACCGTCTTCATCATGGGCTCCGCCTTCGGCGAGGCTCTGGCTCTGATCGGCTTCGTTGTCGCGCTGATCGTTAAATAGCACGGAGCGTCAAGTATGAATCTTTCATCCCAGAAGAGCGCGATCGCACTCTCCGCGTCCGCGGCCGCGCTGCTCATGCCGGTTTCCGCGTTCGCCGAGGACGGCGCCGCCGGTGCGGACATCCTCATCCCTAAGATGGCGGAGTTCATCCCGGCGCTTATCGCCTTCCTGATCATCTGGATCGTGCTGGCCAAGGTCGCCCTGCCGGGCATCATGAAAACCATGGAGGAGCGCGGCAAGAAGATCGAGGAGAGCCTCGACGAGGCCGAGAAGACCAAGCAGGAGCTATCGCCAAGCGTGCTGAGTCCGACTCGATCGTCACCGACGCCCGTCGTCAGGCTGCCGACATCGTTCTCGAGGCCCGTAAGGACGCCGAGTCCGAGCGCGCCCGTATCATCGAGGCTGCTCACAAGGAGGCCGAGGAGATCATCGCCAAGGCCCATACGACCGTCGAGGACGAGCGCAAGTCCATCTACGCCGGTGCCGCGAGCTCCATCGCCGACCTGTCCGTTGCCGTCGCCACCAAGATCGTGGGCGAGGCACTCGAGGACGAGGCCGGGCAGAAGAAGCTCATCGAGCGCTACATCCAGGAAGCAGGTAGCCTGAATGCCGACTAGCCGCTATCAGGACAAGGTGCTCGAGACCTACGCGCGCTCCCTTCTGGAAGCCGCCAAGGCCGAGAACCATGTGTTCGAGGACCTCGAGATGATCGAGCGCCTGGCTTCCGCCAGCCCCGAGATCATCGCCGTGCTCGACACCATGTCCAAGCGCGACCAGCTCGACCTTCTTCCCAAGGTGGCAGCTGCCTTTAAGTATGTTGCCGAGGAAGACGAGGATGTAGTGGGCGTGACCGTCACCACGGCGATCCCGCTCGACGACGAGCTGCGTCAAACCATCACTAAGAAATGCGAGCAGGACTTCGGCCGCAAGGTATCCTTATCGAGCAGGTCGACCCGTCTATCGTGGGCGGCCTGGTGCTCGAGCTCGCGGCGAGCGTCGTGACATTTCCGTCAAGACGCAGCTGCGCATCGCACAGGAGACCCTCGCAAACTCTGCTAATTCGTACGGAGGTGAAGCCTAATGTCCGAAACCCTCAATGCCCAGGATATCGCCAAGAAACTGCAGGAGCAGCTCACGAGCCTCTCCGCGACGGTCGATACGCATGAGGTTTCAACGGTCGACGAGGTAGGCGACGGCATCGCGCGCGTCACTGGCCTCAAGAGCGCCATGGCAGGCGAGCTTCTGGAGTTCAAGAGCTCCGATACCGGTGAGACCGTCTTCGGCCTTGCCCAGAACCTTGACCGTGACGAGGTCGGCGCCGTTCTGTTTGGTGCCGTCGACTCCATCAAGGAAGGCGACGAGTGCCGCACCACTGGCCGCATTATGGATATCCCCGTGAGCCGTGCCATGCTCGGCCGCGTCGTCAATCCGCTCGGCCAGCCCATCGACGGTTTGGGTGACATTGTCGCCACGCACCGCCGCCCTATCGAGTTCAAGGCCCCCGGCGTCATCGACCGTACCCCGGTGTGCGAGCCGGTTCAGACCGGTCTGCTCGCCATCGACTCCATGGTGCCTATCGGCCGCGGCCAGCGCGAGCTTATCATCGGCGACCGTAAGACCGGTAAGACCGCCATTGCCATCGACGCTATCCTCAATCAGCGCGGCAAGGGCATGGTCTGCATCTATGTCGCCATCGGCCAGAAGGCTTCCACGGTTGCCAACATCCGCGAGACCCTCGCTCAGCACGGTGCGCTCGACTACACCATTATCGTTTCGGCCACCGCTGCCGATTCCGCCCCTATGCAGTACATCGCGCCTATGGCCGGTGCCGCTATCGGCGAGTTCTTCATGTACAACGGCGAGGACGGCAAGCCCGCCAGCGAGACCAACCCCGGCGGCCACGTGCTCGTCATCTACGACGACCTGTCCAAGCAGGCTGTGGCCTACCGTCAGATGTCGCTGACGCTGCATCGTCCGCCCGGACGCGAGGCCTATCCTGGCGACATCTTCTACCTGCACTCTCGTCTGCTCGAGCGTGCCGTCAAGATGTCCAAGAAGAACGGTTACGGCTCCATGACGGCTCTGCCGATCATCGAGACCCAGGACGGCGACGTCTCGGCCTACATTCCGACCAACGTCATTTCCATTACCGATGGTCAGATCTACCTGCAGTCCGAGCTCTTCTTCCAGGGCCAGCGCCCGGCAGTCGACGTGGGTATCTCCGTGTCCCGCGTCGGTGGCGACGCACAGACCAAGGCCATGAAGCAGGTTGCCGGCAATCTTCGTCTTGACCTCGCTTCGTACCAGGAGCTCGCCGGCTTTACGCAGTTCGGCTCCGACCTCGACGAGGCCACGCAAAAGCAGCTTACCCACGGCGCTCGCATGACTGAGCTCCTTAAGCAGCCGCGCTACAAGCCGTTTGAGGTTGGCGAGCAGATTGCAGTTCTGTTTGCAGGCAACGAGGGCTTCCTGGACGACCTGGAGATCGCCGACGTGCTGCCTTTCCGCGCTGAGCTTATCGAGTACCTGGACAACGGCTTTGGCTCGCTGCTCGATAAGGTTCGCGCCAAGAAGATCGACGATGACACCAAGGCTGAGCTTCTGCGCGTTATCGGTGACTTCAAGCAGCAGTTCATGGCCAAGCACCATGCCGATACGACTGGATCAGAGGAGAACTAAGCCCTATGGCCAACCTTCGCGACATTAAGAAGCGAATCTCCTCGGTTACCACGACCAAGCAGATCACGCGCACGATGGAGATGGTCTCTACGGCCAAGATCCGTCGTGCCCTCGATCGCTCCAAGCAGGCCGAGCCCTATAAGGAGGCGCTGACCGACGTCATGTTGACGGTCGCCGGCGACGCCTCCTGCTCGGGCACCGATCCCATGCTACAGAAGCATGAGAGCGTCAAGCATGGCCTGATTGTCGTTATTGCCTCGGACCGCGGCCTTGCCGGCGGTTTCAATACGACGGTGGAGCGCACGGCCGAAAAGCTCGCCGCTTCTTGGGCGAACGATGGCATCGAGTGCGAGATCATTGCGTGTGGACGTAAGCCGGTCACGTATTTCCGCGACCGCGCAAACGTCGTCATGCACTTTGAGGGCAATTCCTCCGAGCCCGATTTTAATCAGGCTCGCATGATTTCCTCTCATATCTGCGATGCGTATCGTGCCGGCGAGCTTGACCGCGTCGAGCTTGTCTACCACCACGCCAAGAACCGCGTTGATCAGGAGCTTCGCGTCGAGCACTTGCTGCCGCTCGATCCCGAGATGATCGCTATGGCCCACGGTCCGCGTAAGAACGAGACCGACGCCCCTAAGCGCATCTCGTCCACGTTCGAGTTCGTGCCCTCTCCCGAGCATGTTCTCGGCAAGCTTGTACCGTCGTATATCCTGACGGTCATCTACCAGGCCCTGATCGATTCGGCGGCTGCCGAGCAGGGTGCACGCCGAAAGGCCATGCACTCCGCGACGGAAAACGCCACCGCGATCATCTCGACCCTTACCCGCACGTATAGTCGCGTGCGCCAGGCTTCGATCACGACCGAGATTAACGAGATCGTCGGCGGAGCCTCAGCATTGGAGGAACAGTAATGGCTAATAACACCGTAAAGCTTGCGGTCGAGGAAGCCACCAAGAAGACGACTGCCGGTGATGGTCGCATCGTGCGTATCATCGGCCCTGTCGTCGACGTCAAGTTTGACGGTGCGGTGCCCCCGATCTACAACGCGCTCACGGTCGAGGCCGAGACCCCGATCGGTCACCTGAGCACGATCCTCGAGGTTGAGAGCCAGCTTCCGGGCGGCGTCGTCCGCACGGTCGCCATGTCCTCGACCGACGGTCTGCAGCGTGGTCTCATTGCCACCGATACCGGTGAGCCCATGAAGATGCCCGTTGGCCCCAAGACACTCGGCCGCATTTGGAACGTCATGGGCAAGCCCGTCGACGGCAAGCCTATGCCCGAGGTGGAGGAGTTCTATCCCATCCACCATGCGGCACCTCGTTTTGACGAGCTCACCACCAAGACCGAGATCTTCGAGACCGGCATCAAGGCCGTCGACCTGCTTGAGCCCTACATCCGTGGCGGCAAGACAGGCCTGTTCGGCGGCGCCGGCGTCGGCAAGACCGTTCTGATTCAGGAGCTCATCAACAACCTCGCCCAGGAGCATGGCGGCACTTCGGTGTTCACCGGCGTCGGCGAGCGTACCCGTGAGGGTACCGACCTTTATCTCGAGATGAGCGAGTCTGGCGTTATCGACAAGACCTGCTTGGTCTACGGTCAGATGAACGAGCCGCCTGGAGCGCGTCTGCGCATCGGTCTGGCCGGCCTTACCACCGCTGAGTACTTCCGCGATCGTGGCCAGGACGTTCTGCTGTTCATTGATAACATTTTCCGCTTCTCCCAGGCCGGTTCCGAGGTTTCCGCACTTCTGGGCCGTATGCCGTCCGCCGTCGGTTACCAGCCCACGCTGGCTACCGAGATGGGCGACCTCCAGGAGCGCATTACCTCGACCAAGACGGGCTCCATTACCTCCGTCCAGGCCGTCTACGTCCCCGCAGACGACCTGACCGACCCGGCGCCTGCCACGACGTTCACCCACCTCGACGCTACCACGGTTCTTTCGCGTAGCATTTCGTCGCTCGGCCTGTTCCCGGCCATCGACCCGCTCGCGTCTTCTTCCGACGCCCTCGATCCCTCGATCGTCGGCGAGGAGCACTACCGTGTCGCCGTCAAGGTCCAGGAGCTCCTGCAGGAGTACTCCGACCTTCAGGACATCATCGCCATTCTGGGTATGGACGAGCTGTCCGAGGAGCAGCGCCTTACGGTCAACCGTGCCCGTAAGATCCAGCAGTTCCTCTCGCAGTCCTTCCACGTTGCCGAGAAGTTCACCGGCAACCCCGGCGTCTACGTCCGTGTCGAGGATACCGTCCGCTCCTTCGCCGAGATTGTCGACGGCAAGGCCGATGACCTGCCCGAGCAGGCTTTCCGCTATGCCTCCACGATTGAGGACGTGCGCGAGCGCGCCCGCAAGATGGGGGAGAAGTAGGTTATGCGTATCCGCATCGTGTGCCCCGTGAGCCTCGCCTATGAGGGTGACGCTGCGTTTGTGTCGATTCCGTCTACGGATGGCGAGTTTGGCGTTCTGCCTGCTCACTCCAGCGAAATCTGCACGATCGACCGCGGTTACGTTCGCGTTTCCGATAAGGCCATGGGCACTGTCGACCACACGTTTGCCGTGGCCGGCGGCTATGCCCAGGTTGCGGACGATGTCGTGACCGTTCTCGCCGAGCGCGCTTGCGATTTGGCGACCGTCGATGCCGACAAGGTTAAAGCTGATATTCAAGGTTTGAAGAGAAGCTGGGTAATTTGTCGGAGGATGATGCACGCCGCGCCTACCTCTATAATGAAATCGCATGGTGTAAGCTCAAGCTTGCCCAATAGTCAAACGATTTAGCGTTCGACCATTTGCGAACACATCATGCCCGGGATGGCCCAGCCACCCCGGGCATGCTTTTTGAAGGGTAGACCTTGGATATTATCCGCGTTGAGGGTGGCCACGCCATCGGAGGCTCCGTGCCCGTCTCGGGTGCCAAGAACTCCGCGCTCAAACTCATGGCGGCAACGCTTCTGGCGCCGGGCAAGACGACGCTGCAGAACGTGCCCGATATTTCCGATGTCCACGTGATGGGCAAGGTGCTCAAGGGTATGGGCGCTACGATCGATGTTCTCGACGAGCACACGCTCGAGATCGATACCTCCCAGGTCGATTCTTGGGAGGCTCCCTACGAGCTCGTCGCCAAGATGCGCGCCTCCACGGCTGTGATGGGTCCCCTGCTGGGTCGCTTCCATCGCGCCAAGATCGCCATGCCGGGCGGCTGCAACCTGGGTGCTCGCAAGATCGATATGCATATCCTGGGTCTCGAGGCTCTGGGCGTCGAGTTCGACACCGCCCACGGCTACATCAACGCCAGTGCTCCCCAGGGTCTGCACGGCACCACCGTCACGCTCGAATTCGCGAGCGTGGGCGCCACCGAGAACCTCATCATGGCTGCCGTGCGCGCACAGGGCACCACGGTTATCGACAACGCTGCCCGCGAGCCCGAGATCGTCGACCTTGCCAACATGCTCAACGAGATGGGTGCCAAGATCGTCGGCGCAGGCACGCCCGTCGTGACCATCGAGGCGTGGAGGAGCTGCATCCCGTTACCCATTGCGTGGTGGGTGACCGCATCGAGGCCGGCACCTTTATCGTCGCCGGCGCCTCATGGCCGATGAGCGCGGCGTCGATGTTACGGGCTTCTGCCCCATCCACCTGGGAATGGTGCTCAAAAAGATGGAACTTATGGGCATCGAGTGCGAGCGTATCGAGAGCGGCGTCCACGTCAATCGCGTCGAGCGCATCAGGCCGGTCGATATCCAGACGCTTCCGTTCCCGGGTTTCCCGACCGACATGCAGGCGCAGATCATGGTGCTTTCGGCCCTTGCCGACGGAAGCTCCGTAATTACCGAGAACATCTTCGAGAACCGCTTCATGTTCGCCTCCGAGCTCGTGCGTATGGGTGCCGATATTCGTATCGAGAGCCATCACGCCATGATTCACGGCGTCAAGGGCTTCTCGGGCGCACAGGTCACCTCACCCGACCTGCGTGGCGGCGCGGCGCTTGTGGTTGCCGGTCTTATCGCCGATGGCGTTACCGAGGTCTCGGCCATCCATCACATCAAACGTGGCTACGAGCAGTTTGTCGAAAAGCTGCAGGCGCTTGGCGCGCATGTCGAACATGCCACCGTTCCCGATCCCGTCATCTACTAATGCAGGTTGCCTATGTTTAACAAGAAACCCCTAGCGGATAACACCCGAAGACCCTCGACTGGTGCGCAGGCCAAGATCTACAGCCGCGACAATGTCGCACGCTATTCCGAGCGCGCCCGTCAGCGCCGTCGCGGCCGCGCGGTTCGCCGCGTAGCTCTCATCGCCGTACTCGGCGTGCTGCTGAGCGCCACGACTGCTGCGGGTCTGTGGTTTGCCACTATCATGGGCAAGCTTGGCGACTCCAATGTCATTACCAACAACCTGCGCCAGATTCTGGTCGATACCAATGAGGCAAAAGATCCGTTCTACGTGTTGCTTCTTGGTACCGACGGTCGTCCGGGCGAGGATACGTATCGTGCCGACTCGATTATCCTGGCACGCATCGACCCCACGCAAAAGCAGGCGACGCTCATTTCCGTTCCGCGCGACACCAAGGTCGTGTACAAGGGCGAGACCATGAAGATCAACGCCTGCCACACCGTTGGCGGCGCCGAGGCCATGGTCCAGGCGGTCAACGAGCTGTGCGGCGTGCAGATTTCTCACTATGCCGAGGTCAGCTTTGACGGCATGCAGTCGCTTATTGATTCGGTTGGCGGTATCGACATCAACGCGACCGACGACGTCGACGATCCCGAGCACCTGGATATTAAGATTACCGCTGGTCAGCAGCATATGGACGGCGCTACTGCCCTTACCTATGCCCGCTGCCGCTACACCTATGCCGACGGCGATTACACGCGCATGCGCCATCAGCGTCAGGTGCTTGGCGCCCTTGCCAACCAGATTCTCAATAACTTCGATGCCACGAAGATCTTTGGCCTGGTTAATTCGCTGTCCGATATGCTCGTAACCGATATGAGCGTTCAGGATATCGTCTCCACGGTTAATGCCATGCGCGGCATGGATGTCGAGGGCATCTACTCGGCCAACCTGCCTTCGTATGCTGACGACAGCACTATGATCGACGGCGTGAGCTATGTCTTTGTCTACGAAGACGAGCTTAAGGAAATGATGGCCCGCGTCGACGCCGGTGAGGATCCCAAGGGCCCCAACACCATGGGCCTTTCAGACGGCTCCAGCTCCACGATCGGTGACCTCAACAACAATACGTCCGAGGACTACGCATATGGCACCGCGACCTCGTCGGGTGGCTCGGACGATTCCGACGATTCGAGCGACGGCTCCGATTACTACGAAGAGCCCACCGGTGACGGCAACGGCTACGAAGCCAACTACTAAGTTACGGCGTTTTACCAAACGCCGTAACGGCTCGACGCTGCGCGCCGCCCAAGGCGACAATTTGTCATTCAAAAGGCAGGGCATGACCAGAAGGTCAATGCCCTGCCTTTTTCATGCCAACTTGTTCGCCTTGGACGTCGCTCGCTGACGTTGGCTCAACCTGCGATGTTGACTACTCCCCTTGTATCAAAAACCGCCCCGTTCTCTGTAGAGGACGGGGGCGATTCGTCTTTTGGAATTGTGCAGCCAGGCTTATGCGAAGCGGGCGACGAGTTCCTGGAGGACGTCGTCATCTTGACGAGCGAGCTGACCGGGACAAACTCGTTGACGCCGTGGTAACAGTAGCCGCCTGTCGAGAGGTTGGGGCAGGGCAGGCCGCGGAACGACAGCTGTGCGCCGTCGGTGCCGCCGCGAATCGGCAGTACTTGGGGCTCAACGCCGCAGGCAAGGTAGGCTTCCTTGGCAACATCAATAAGCTCGGGATAGTCACGAACGATCTCGGCCATATTTCGATACTGCTGCTTAATCTCGACCGTTACGCGCTCCTCGCCCAGTCGCTGGTTGAGCAGTGCGGCGGCGGCATTCATCAGCTCGAGTTTCTGCTGGAACTTGGCGGCATCGTGATCACGGACGATATAGCGCGCCGTGGCATGGTCGACCGTTGCCGAGACGCCCTCAAGGTGATAGAAGCCCTCGTAGCCCTCGGTGTATTCCGGGCGCTGCTCGTAGGGGAGCAGGGCGTTGAAGTCGCAGAACAGGTTGCCCGCGTTGACCATGCGCCCCTTGGCGTCGCCGGGGTGAATGGACTGGCCCTCAAAGCGAACGGTTGCCTCGGCGGCGTTGAAGCACTCCCACTCAAGCTCGCCAACCGGACCGCCGTCGACCGTGTAAGCGTACTTGCAGCCGAAGGCCTCGATATCCAACAGCTCGGCACCGTGACCGATTTCCTCGTCCGGGCAGAAGCAAATGCCGAGCGCGGGATGGGGCAGGGAGGGATCCTGCGCGATGCGTGCGACAAGCGCCATGATTTCGGCGACACCCGCCTTGTCGTCGGCGCCCAGCAGCGTAGTTCCGTCGGTGCAGACAAGGTCCTCACCCACCAGGTTGTTGAGGGCAGGAAGTTTGGCGGTGCTCATGGACACGGGCTTGCCGTCGACGATGCCGCAAACCAGATCGCCGCCATCGTAGTGCACGATGTGCGGCGCTACGCCGCGCCCGGCGCGACCTCGGTGGTATCGAGGTGCGCGATCAGGCCCAGGGCGGGCTTATTCTCGGAACCGGCGCTAGCGGGAATGTGCGCGCAGACATAGGCGTTTTCGGTTACATGGGCATCGGTTGCACCCAGCTCGCGCAGTTCTTCGGCAAGCACGTTGGCAAGGTCGAACTGTACGGTGCTCGACGGCACCTGGTCGCAGTTGGCATCCTCGGACTGCGTGTTGATCTGGACATAGCGCAAAAAAAACGCTCGAGGCGTCGGGGTCCGTGGTGGTGTTTTCCATAAAGATCGCTCCAATCTTGGTCGTCGTGTGCAACAAGAACTCTAGCACGGTATGCCGCGGCATACCGCGACGCTTGGATGGGGTAGAATCAGCCATTGAGTGCAGAAGGGACGGATGTTCATGGATACGACAAATAGCTCGCGCGAGCTACACCTAACGGTGGCGAACGAAGACTACTTGGAGTGCATGGTTCGCATCGAAAGCGAAGATGGGGAGACCGGCGGCGTGCGGTCGGTCGATATCGCACAGCGCCTTGGCGTCTCGAAGGCATCGGTCAACAAGGCGGTTTCGGCTCTCAAGGCATCTGAACTTGTCGAACAGTCTCACTACGGCAAAGTTATCCTGACTGACCGTGGGCGCGAGGTCGGCTCGGCTATCTGGTATCGCCATCGTCTGGTCCGCACGTTTTTGGTTCAGGAGCTCGGTGTCGAATTTGAGCGAGCCGATTCCGAGGCCTGCATGATGGAGCATGCTCTATCCGAGGACACGATGAACCGCTGGCTCGCCTATCTCGAAAAGCAGGGAATCAGCGTCGAGGAATAGCGGGATATATATGGATACGAGTTATTACAACCGCTTTGGTGCCGAGGAACTTACGCGCCGCTTGTCGAGCGAGACCTTGTTGGCGCAGGGCCCCATGGGCAGTGTTCTGTTGAGTGAGTACGATGCCGCCGACATTCCACCGGCGTTTTGGAATCTGGCAGAGCCGCAGACCGTTTCTCGTATTCATCGCTTGTATGTCGCCGCCGGCGCGCAGGTGCTCATTACCAACACCTTTCAGGCATCAAGCTATGCCCTCAAGCACGATCAGATTGCGCCGTCCGTGGCGGAGGTCAATCGCGGGGCCGTCGACGATGCCCGCCAGGCGCACCCTCAGCTGCTACTGGGCTCGATGGGCCCGATCGGTATTGAGTGGTTTGCCGAAGACTCTGTCGAGTATCGTGAAATCCGAGGCATTGCGCGCGAACAGGCGCACACCTTGCTCAATGCTGGTGTTGACGGTCTGCTGATCGAGACGGTGACGTCTATCCGTAATTTGCAGCCCATGCTTGCCGGCGCCCGAGATGCCGCCGACGGCATGCCTGTCCTGGTGAGTTTTGTCGTTGACGATAAAGGCGACCTGTTGGGCGATGGCCTCAACATCGAGGCAGCCGTTTTGTACGCCGAAAAACACGGCGCAAACTCGGTTGGTGTTAATTGCTGTTCGCTTGCGGCCGCGAACGCGGCGGTGCCCAGGATGGTTGCATCGGCGACTACTCCCGTCACGGTGCGTCCCAACGTGGGCGATCCGGTCCAGACTCAGGATGGCCCCGTATGGCACGAGAACCCAGAAGCTTTCGCGCGCGCATGCATCGAATGGAGACATGCCGGTGCCGCAATGGTGGGCAGTTGCTGTGGAACCACGGCAATCACTACGGCAGCGATGGCCGAGGCGCTCGATATATAAAGGTCGAAACCGCTCCATACGGGGCGGTTTTTTTATTGCTTGCACATCGGCGGTAGCATTTGCCCAAATGGTGAATGCCGGTTTTGGCAGGTTGCTGGGCGAGCGTTGCGGGTATACCCCATGCGTACCATGATCCAAACACTGTGAGGTGTCTGCGCGTGTGCGCGATAATTCATTTTGGAACTGACGGTTGGCGCGCCCGCGTCGAGGACGACTTTACCGTCGACAACGTTGCCCGCATTGCCGATGCCGTCGGCGAGTTGTGGCAAAAGATCAATCCCGGCAAAACAGTATATATAGGGTTCGACACCCGGCCGCAGGCGCGCGAGTTTGCTGAGCTTGCGGCAGGCGTGCTTGCCGCTCACGGATTGGACGCAGTGCTCGCATCTCGGCCTGTTCCGACCCCCGCCCTTACGTGGGCGGCGGCGTATGACGGCGAGGCCTGCGGTGCGCTCATGGTGACGGGATCCCATCATCGCAGGGGTATCTGTGCCTTAGCTGCGCATGGGAGATGGGCTCGACGGCCAATCAGGATGTCATCGAAGAGCTCGAAGAGACTATGGCCCCCGAGCCGATGGGGATCGAGGAACGCTATCGCACCGCGGATATTATTCCTGACTATATGCAGGCGGTGGCATCGTTTGTCGATGCGAGGCCATTCGAGCCGCTCACCTGCGTGTGGTAGTTGACCCCATGGGCGGCGCGGCCCAGGGATATCTTGCCGACCTGCTGCGGGAGCTAGGCGTCGAGGTGCACGAGATTCATGCCGGACAGTCGTCCGATCAAGAGGACATTTGCCCCGACCCTGTTGAGCCGTGGGTGGACGCCTGCGAGCGTGCGGTTGTCGAGGACGGGGCGTGCGCAGGCCTGGTGACCGACGGCGATGCCGACCGTATCGGTGCGGTCGACGAACGCGGTAGATATATTCATCCGCATCAAATCATGGCGCTTGTTTTGGGCGACCTCGTTCAATTCCGCAATTTGGAGGGGCGTGTCGTCGTCAATCTCTCGTGCTCGACGCTCGTGCGTCGCATTGCCGAGGCGCTTGGCTGTCGTGTGACCGTTAAGCCGGTCGGTTTCAAATATATAGCTGCAGAGATGAAGAAGGGCGGCGTCCTCATGGGAGGCGAGGAGCCGGCGGTATCGGCATCGCCGCGCATATGCCTGAGCGTGATGGAATCCTTGCTTGTCTGATTCTGTGTGAGCTTATGGCAAAGACGGGCGCGCCTTTGGGCGTTTTGGTCGATCAGCTCGAGGCCAGTTTTGGTAAGACGAGCTATGGGCGTCGCGATTTGCGCCTTGAGGCCGAAGACGCCGAATCGCTGCGAACGCTGCTTCCTGGCATGAATCCTAAATCGATTTGCGGCAAGGCGCCGCAGGCTGTAAGCCATATGGATGGTTTACGTTTGGCATTCGAGGATGACACCTGGCTGCTGATCCGCCCCAGCGGGACCGAACCGGTGGTTCGCGTATACGCCGAGGGGTTCTCGGTGGAGGAGCGCGATGAGTTGCTCGATGCCGGCTGTGCTTGGCTAAGGGAGCCTATCAGCTTTAGCCATATGACGCTTCACTATAAAGAGGCCCTCGGTGAGCGGTAGAGAACGGCTGGCAAACGTAAGCAGGGTTTTTAATATGTGTAGGAAATGTGTGCTCCCAGATTCCCGCCCCCGGCGCCCCTCCGGTCTGGCAATATATCTCCTTGCCGCGCGGCCCGGTCGGACCGGGATCAGCCGCCAGGCGTGCACCTTGAGAACCGGATACTGCGAGGATGGACACATTCAGTGTCGCATCCGGGCAGACATCGAACCATTTGAAATGGTCTAACTTGGATTTGTTTTCGCAAGGCCGCCGAGAGGCGGCCCCGAGAAATTCCTTTTCCTATACTAAAACCATATGAATCGAACGGAACCGATCAGCGATGGACTGAGAGGACCGGACGGCTCGAAGCCCAGATATTTTGGACGGAGAGTTCGATCCTGGCTCAGGATGAACGCTGGCGGCGCGCCTAACACATGCAAGTCGAACGGCACCCTAC
>ENA-OQBU01000038-OQBU01000038.1-human-gut-metagenome-genome-assembly--contig:-NODE-38-length-42045-cov-2.912424_pt1 | contig 42045 bp, 53 predicted proteins | sample MGYA00242492_ERZ504566 | MGnify/ENA primary metagenome ERZ504566 (study PRJEB26092, sample SAMD00036261) | human gut metagenome | host: Homo sapiens | study: EMG produced TPA metagenomics assembly of...
GAGTTCCAACGCCTCGCGGCGGAACCCGTCGTCGTAATGTCTCCTCCGATCCTCGCGCATATGAGAGAACCGCACCTCCGATCATCGAATCTGAATTTCTTCAGTCCAACAATCGGGGTGCGGTTCATTTGTGAGGGGCAGGGGCTTTTGAATATTATGCCGGTCTGGGTCCGTCTGGAGCCTGAACTGTCGACCTTGAGATTAGAAGTCACATGCTCATCACCACCATCCGGGAACACCCTTAAGGGGTGCGTCTCCTGCATAACGGCTATACTCTGACTTGAGATGTGCTGAATAATAACCAGCTATCGCGCGTCCGCCAATGGCGACGAACGAGGGAAGAAGGCCCGTGCCACGAGCAATCATCGAGGTAAGAAACCTACGCAAGGAATACCCCGTCGAGGATGAGACGGTGGTGGCGCTTGACCGTGTCAATCTCAGTATCCCGCAAGGCCAGATCTGCTGCATTTTCGGCGAATCCGGCTCCGGCAAATCCACGCTGCTCAACCAGTTGGCCGGCATGGAAAACCGACGCGCGGCGGCGTGAGAATCGGCGGCGTACCCGTCAGCAAACTCGACGAGCGTGAGCTGGCGGCCTTCCGCCAGAAGCATCTTGGCTTCGTATTCCAGTCGTACAACCTGCTGCCCAATCTGACCGCGCTCGAAAACGTGGCAATGCCGCTGATGTTCCGCGGCGTGCCCAAGGAACAGCGCGAACGTGCGGCGCGTGGCGTACTCAAACGAGTCGGGCTCGGCCATCGTCTCAGCCATTACCCGCGCCAGATGTCGGGAGGCCAACAGCAGCGCGTCGGCATCGCCCGGGCGTTTGTGACCAAGCCCGAGGTGGTGTTCGCCGATGAGCCGACCGGCAACCTTGACTCTAAAACCAAAACCGAGGTCATGACGATGATCTGTGCATTCGCCCATGACTTCAACCAGACCATCGTGCTGGTCACACACGATCCGCAGATGGCTTCATACGCCGACCGCATCGTCACCTTGCTCGATGGCCGCATCACCAGCGATCGGCTCAACACCGACCTTTCCCGCCCAACTGTTCCGTCCACGCCGTCCGCCCAAAGAACCCAAGGAGTTGACCGATGAAGCACCTCTCCCACCGCACCATCGCCATCATCGTCGCGTTGCTCTCCACGCTGTCACTGGCACTTGCCGTCATCTCCCTTCCGCACCAGGCGTACGCAGTCGACGGCACAGACGGCACAAGCGGCACGAACAGTACGTCTCAGGGAAGCGACGGCGATTCCGCGCCAATCGCCGGCCCGGTGCCGAACATCATCGTCACCAACTTCACCTATGGCGGCGATTCCGTGGCCGCCGGCGCCGATTTCAACCTCGACTTCACCTTCCAGAACATGGGTCAGGTGGCGGTGACGAACATGGTCATCACCGTGGACGGCGGCGAGAGCTTCGCCATCGCGGGAGGCACGAACACGTTCTACGTCGACGCGCTGTGGGGCGGTTACGCCATGACGCAAAGCGTGCCGATGCAGGCGCTCGCCTCCGCGAAAAGCGGTGCCCAGCCCGTGACCGTGAACTTCCGATACGAGTATGTGGACGCCAGCGCCCGCTCCTCAAGCCAGTCCGATGTCAAGATTTCCGTGCCGATCAGTCAGCCTGACCGGTTCGAAATCAGTGATCCCGTAGTGCCCGACCAGGTGATCGCCGGTCAGGAAAACACGGTCACGATGGAATATGTGAACAAGGGCAAAGGCGATATCGCCAACGTCGAGGCCACGATGGAGGGCGAAGGTTCGATGCCACGATGAAAACCCAGTACGTGGGCAATGTGGCTTCCGGCGCCACCGGCACGATTGGTTACGCCTTTACGCCGCACGCGTCAGGCGAGCTGAAGACCACGCTCAAAGTCACGTACGAGGATTCCGACGGGCAGACCAAAACCAAGGAATTCCCGCTCGCCATACCCGTAACCGATATGCAGCCGGTGGATGATTCCGACATGGCCGATCCGAACATGGACCAGAGCGCCAATCAGGGATTGCCGGTGCTGGTGTATGTGGTCATCGTCGTGATCGCCGTGGTCATTATCGTGGTGATTGTGCTGCTCGTGCGTCGCCGGCGCAAGCAGAAGGCCAAGAAGAACGATATTGATGAGGACTGGGATGATTGGTCCGAAGGCAAGGATGATAAGACCGATACCGACGTGACGGATGGTGCTGCGGCAGACACCGCTCCTATTGCACCAGCCTCACCAGCCTCACCGGCCGGCCCGTCCCACAAGGCCTGAAAGGCCCGACCATGCGATTCGGCGACATACTGCGGCTTTGCAGACAAAACCTATGGCGGCGTAAATCCCGTACGATTCTGACCGTGCTGGGCGTTATCGTCGGCTGCTGCTCGATTGTGCTCATGGTCTCTTTGGGCCAGGGCATTAACGAGCAGAACGAGAAGATGCTCAAATCGATGGGCGATCTGTCCATCGTCACCGTGTACACCAACGGTTATGCCGGTCCGATGGGCGGTGGCGGTTCGTCCGAGATGGGCGATACCAAGCTCGACGACAAGGCCGTGGAATCCTTCCGCGCGATGAGCGGCGTATCCGGCGTGACGCCGATGATGAACTTCCCTTATAACGTGACGGCCAGAGCCGGCGCGGGCGGCCGTTACCTCTACGATTACGTGCAGATCATGGGCATCGACATGACCCAGTTCGACCAGATGGGCTACAAGCTCGTCGGTGGCGAGAAGCCGGTCAAAAAGGATCAGGTGCTTGCCGGCGAATGGTTCGCCTATGGTTTCATGGACACCCTGAAGAACGGCGAACAACGCACCAGCACACGCGGCGGTCAGTATTCCTCATGCACGTTTGACCAGACCACCGGCCAGTGCGAGGAAGACCAGGACGAGGATCCGTTCTTCGATCCGCTCGCCACGCAAATCAGTCTGACCACCGGCACCAATTATCAGGGCGACCAGTACACCATGAACATGTACGGCGGCGGTGGCGGCACAGGCGGTGCGGGTGGCAACACCGCGGGTCAGTCGGAAAACGTCACCTTTGATGTGCGGGCTTCCGGCATTGTGGCGGGCGACTACAACAAAGGCTATGCCACCTCCGACGGTCTGGTCATGGATTTGCAGGCGTGAAGGAACTGGCCGCCAAAGTCGATCCAGCCGCCGCCAAAAAAAGCCACCGCCTATAATCAGGTGCTGGTCAAGGCCGCCGACCTCAAGTCCGTGCCCGAAGTCGAATCACAGATCAAAGCGTTGGGCTACGAGACCTCCTCCTATGAAGACATGCGTAAGTCGTTGGAAGAACAGTCGCGCGCGATTCAGCTGATTCTGGGCGGTATCGGTGCGGTTTCGCTGTTGGTTGCGGCCATCGGCATCGCCAACACAATGGTTATGTCCGTAACCGAGCGCACGCGCGAGATCGGCATTATGAAGGCGCTTGGCTGCTACGTTCGTGACATTCGCGTCATGTTTCTTGCGGAGGCCGGCGCGATCGGATTCTTCGGCGGATTGGTCGGCTGCGTGCTGAGCGGACTGATATCGCTGGGCATCAACGTTGTCGGCGCGTTGTATGCGGGCGGCATGAGCGGCGGCATGTCTGGCGGTATGGTCAGCGGTGCAGGCGGGGGCTCCGGCGACGGTACCGGTGGCGGAACATCTATCTGGACCATACTCTGGCAGGCGATAGTTGGTGGCGAGAATGTGACCCGTTATTCGGTGATTCCGTGGTGGCTGTTCCTGTTCGTCGTACTGTTTTCCACGCTGATCGGCTTGCTGTTCGGCTTCGGCCCGGCCAATAAAGCCGTTAAAATCCGGCCCTAGACGCCATCAAAAACAACGAGTGATCGCCTCTGTCACCTGCTCCACCGTTAGTCCATAACGTTCGTTCAGTTCGCCCAGCGGCACGCGGTCGGTAAATTCCTTGGCTGCGCCGAAGTTCAGCACATGAGGATTACGGCTGCCGTCCGAGACATGATGATTCGCATAATATGCGGTCACTTTCTCGCCCCAGCCGCCTTCAAGCTGCCCGTCTTCAAGGGTGATGACCTGCTGGTGGCCATCACGCAACGACTCCAGTACGTCTGAATCCAGCGACGTGCACTGGCGCGGGTCGATAACCGTTGCCGTGATGCCATAATCGGCAGACAATGCGGCGGCCGTCTGCTCCGCCAACGGATACGCATTGCCCAGTCCGATAATCGCGACGTGCGAGCCCGTCTGATTGACCCGCCAATCCAGCATGTGACGCACACCGGCACGCTGAGCCGTTACGCTAACGGTCCCGCGGACTGTTGCGGCAGATATGCCCCCGCTGGCGGAGCTGACGGAGACTGGCAGCGAAGTTGACTGGGGGCGGTCAGCGATCTGCCCACCCGTCACCGGCAGCAGCGTCGCATCCCGTTCCGCCGTCAGAATCGCCTCGCCCGGCACTCGAATCACCACCGGACCAGCAGGGGCGTCCGCCGAACCGGCCGGCGCGGTAGCCCATGCCAGATCAGCTAGATAGTCGCGAGCCGAAGTCGGCACCAGCATCGTAGCCCCTGGAATATTGGAGAACATCGTCACGTCATACGCGCCGGAATGCGTATTGTCCGAACCGGACAGGCCGCCCAGAAAATCAAGTACCGTGACTCGCGAACGGTTCAGGCTCATCTCCTGGAAGAACTGGTCGTACGCGCGCTGGAAGAAGGACGCCGTGGTGGCCACCACCGGCGTGCCACCCGCCCGTGCGATGCCGGCAGCGTACGCCACGGCATGCGATTCGGTGATGCCCGTGTCTACATAATGTGCGCCCGCGCGCTCTCGGAACTCATGGGTGATGCCGTTCGAGCCCGGCGTGGCGGGGGAGATGACCACGAGTCCCGGCTCGGCGGCGAAACGCGGTTCGAGTGCGGCCATCGCCATTTTGCCGTAATGCTTGCGCGGATCGTCCGGCTTGCCGATTGCGGCATCCGGATTCTGCCAATGCGAGGCCTCGCACTGGCCCTCATGCGGTTCATGATCGGACAGGTTGCAGTGATCCGAATGCCACGGCTCGCTGTGGTTCACGTTATCGGTGGGATGCACGCCGGTGGGGGAGTCGAACGAAACCGGTGAGGCCGAGGCGGTTTGCCGATCTGCGTGAGTCTCCTCACCGTCATATCCCGCGCCCTTCAGCGTATGAATATGGACCACCACCGGATGATCGATATCGCGCACTTCCTCGAAAGCTGCGACCAGCGCGGAAACATCGTTGCCGGCCTCCACATACCGATAATCCAAGCCAAACGCGTTGAACAGATTCGGCTGGGCGGTGCCACCGGACGCGCGCAGGCGGGCGAGCGGACCGTACATGCCACCGAAATCGCCGGCAATCGACATCTCATTGTCGTTGAACACAATGATGAGATTGCGCCCTGCTCAGCCGCGTTGTTCAGTCCTTCAAACGCCACGCCCGAACTCAGCGAACCATCGCCGATCACGGCGATCACATTGCCGATGCCGCTGTTCGGGCCTTCCATATCGCGGGTTTTCGCCAAACCGCAAGCCAATGAAATCGAGGTACCGGTGTGACCGAGCACGAACTGGTCGTGTTTGCTTTCGTCCGGATTGGTGAAGCCGGTCACCTCGCTGAAACGGTCCGGGTCCAGATAGGCGGCGGCGCGGCCCGTGAGCATTTTATGCACGTAGCTTTGGTGGGATACATCGAACACGATGCGGTCACGCGGCGAATCGAATACGCGGTGCAGGGCCACCGTGGCCTCCACCATGCCCAGATTGGAGCCGATATGACCGCCGTGTTGGTGGCCATATGCCAGCAGCGTGGTGCGAATCTCACGGCAGAGTTCGGCGAGCTCGTTGGGGGCAAGGGCCTTGACATCGGCCGGGCTGGCAATGCGGCTCAGCAGATGGGAGTCGTCGCCATGGGAAGGGGTAATGCTCGGGGTATGTCGTGAAGGCGTGCGGTCCTCTCGGCAGCGCCGGAGACGGCGAAGGAATCGCTTGAATCAAATCCGTTTCCTGACGCGCTGCGCATACCCTCGAATCTCCCTTCGCTAGTCTTTCCGAAGTTGAATGCTACGCCCGGCATTGTCCGAGGTCCACATGACGAAGCAATGCCCCCAACATCTCCGTAAATGGGTGATTCGTTCGCTGCGCGATGTGGGACAATGAATGCGGTAATTCCTTTTGATACCAAGGAGCGCGCAATGAAGGCCGTATACGCATCCACCGTCAACCATGCCGATCCGCTTGCCGCGTTGGCAGTGGGCGAGCAGCCCGAACCCCAGGCCCGCCCGTTCTGGTCGACCGTTTCGGTGCGCGCGGTGACCGTAAACCATCACGACGTCTGGTCGCTACAGGGTGTGGGTCTCGCCGCCGAACAGACGCCGATGATCCTGGGCACCGATGCCGTGGGCATTCTGGACGAGGACATCCCCGGCAAGCATGGGCTCAAGGCCGGCAGCGAAGTGGTGCTGTACACGTTCGTCGGCACCGATGGCGCGGGCGTGGCCCCGGGCGAGCGCCGCACGATCCTCTCCGAGAAATACCCCGCACGATGGCCGAGAAGACTTCCGTGCCGTCCGCCAACGTGTTCGCCAAGCCCGCAAGCCTCACCACGGCTGAGCGGCCGCACTCGGCACCAGCTGGCTGACCGCCTACTCGCTGTTGTTCGATGCCGCCGGCATCAAGCCGGGCGACTCCGTGCTCATTCAGGGCGCGGGCGGCGGCGTGTCCACTGCGGCCATCCAGCTCGCCCATGCCGCCGGTCTGGAGGTGTTCGTCACCTCGCGCGACGCGGACAAGCGCGCCAAAGCGCTGAAACTTGGCGCGAACGCCGCGCTGGAGACCGGTGCGCGGTTGCCGCGCAAGGTCGATGCGGTGATCGAGTCCGTGGGGGCGGCCACATGGGGCCATTCGGTGCGGTCGGTGCGTCCCGGCGGCACCATCGCCATCTGCGGCGCCACCACCGGTGACCAGCCCGGGTGCGGAGCTCACGCGACTGTTCTTCCAGGACATTCGCGTGCAGGGCTGCACCATGGGGTTCGCGCGAGGATTTCGCACGATGCTGCGCTTCGTGGAGCACGCCGACCTGCATCCGGTGATCGATTCCGTGGTCAGCGGGTTGGACGCCGCGCCCGAGGCCTTCGCCAAGATGATTGCCGGTGACGTGTTCGGCAAGATCGTTATTGAGCTGTAAGCCTCACAGAATTATGTATTGAGAACGATTCGCTGCGTGGCTTAACTCCGCTATCAGGAGTACAGTGGGCCTTATTCTCAATAACTAGGGAGTAAATGATAATGGCAAATGAATCCAAGCCCGAAGTCGCGGTGGTCATGGGATCCTCCAGCGACTGGGAGACCATGAAGCGTGCCTGCGATATTCTCGACCAGTTCGGTGTCGTCTACCACAAGCAGGTCATTTCCGCGCACCGCACGCCCGAGCTCATGGCCGAGTTCGCGCACAACGCCCGCGCCAATGGCCTGAAGGTCATTATCGCCGGTGCCGGCGGTGCCGCCCACCTGCCGGGCATGATCGCCGCGCAGACCACACTGCCCGTGATCGGCGTGCCCGTGCGCTCCCACGCCCTGTCCGGCTGGGATTCGCTGCTGTCCATCGTGCAGATGCCTGGCGGCATTCCGGTGGCCACCACCGCCGTCGGCAACTCCGGTGCCACCAACGCCGGCCTGCTCGCCGTGCAGATGCTCTCCGCCTTCGAGCCGGAACTGGCCGACAAGCTTGAGGATTACCGTAACGAACTGAAGGAAAAGGTGGCCGAATCCAATGCCCAGCTTGTCTGAAGAAACGGGCGGCCGCGTCTCCATGCTGATGCCGGGCTCGACCATCGGCATCATCGGCGGCGGCCAGCTCGGCCGCATGATGGCTCTGTCCGCCCGCTACATGGGCTTCCGCGTCGGCGTGCTTGACCCAACGCCGAACTGCCCGACCGGTCAGGTGGCCGACTTCCAGATCACCGCCGAGTACGATGACAAAACCGCCATCCATGATCTGGCCGTGCAGTCCGACGTGCTCACCTACGAGTTCGAGAACGTGGACGCCGGCGCCATCGACGAGGTGCGCGGCATCACCGCCACCCCGCAGGGCACCGACTTGCTGCGCGTGACCCAGCACCGCGTGCGCGAGAAGCAGTTCATCAACGACCACGGCACCGCCACCGCACCGTGGCGCGCTGTCAACAACTTCGATGAGCTTGACGCCGCATTGGGTGATATTCATTATCCGGCCGTGCTGAAGACCGTGTCCGGCGGCTACGACGGCCACGGTCAGCTCGTGCTGCGTTCCGACGCCGACTTGGAGAAGATCCGCTCCCGCTCCGACCGTGGTGGTGGCTTCCCGCCGAGCATCCTGGAAGCTTCGTCGACTTCGCATTCGAGGCTTCGATTCTGGTCTCCGGCAACGGCAAGGACTTCGTCACCTTCCCGATTGTGCGTAACGAGCACCGCAACAACATCCTGCATATGACCATCGCCCCCGCCGAGGTGTCCGAACATGTGGCTCGCGAAGCGCATGAACTGGCGATTCGCCTGGCCAAGGGCTTCGAACTGGCTGGCACGCTGGCCATCGAACTGTTCATCACCAAGGACGATCAGGTCATCGTCAACGAGCTCGCCCCGCGCCCGCACAACTCCGGCCACTACACCATCGAGGCCTGCTCGATGGACCAGTTCGACGCCCACATCCGCGGCATCGCCGGCTGGCCTCTGCCCAAGCCCAAGCTGCTCTCGCCGGCCGTGATGGTCAACGTACTCGGCCAGCATGTGGAGCCGACGCGCGCGTTGATCGCCACCCACCCGGAGTGGAATGTGCACGACTACGGCAAGGCCGAAGTGCGCCACGACCGCAAGATGGGCCACATCACCGTGCTCACCGACAACCTGATGCCACGGTTGCTGACCTTGAGGCCACCGGCTGCTGGGACGACCTGAAAAAGAAGGCGTGACCTTATCGATGGTTGAACATATCGAACGCCAGACCAAGCAGAAGGACGCGATTCGCGCCGCCTTGGCCGACTGCGAGGAGTTCATCTCCGCTCAGGACCTGCACCGCAGGCTGGAGGACGAAGGCTCGAAAATCGGCTTGGCCACCGTATACCGCCAGCTCACGCCTTGGCCGATGCCGGTGCCGCCGACACGATCCGCCTGGACGGCCAGCAGCTGTTCCGCCTATGCGGCGACGACGGACATCACCACCACTTGGTGTGCAGGCGGTGCGGCAAAACCGTGGAAATCGACCCGCCCAGCGAGGCTTGGCTGCGCAAAGTGGCCGACGGCCACGGCTTCACCGTTGAATCCCACACCTTGGAGGTCTTCGGACTGTGCTCTGATTGCCAAAAGGAGCAGAAAGCGCAGAAGGCTCAGAAAGCAGTGAGCGAATAACAAATGGGATCGGGCTTCAAAGCCGATCCCATTTGTTATTCCGCTGCTATTCCACTGACTTCAGCGCGCCGAGCATGCTGTTTCTTTGAGGTCGTGTTCTGCACGATGCCTTTCACGCCGTCCAGCTTCATGAGCTTGGCGCTGCGCGACTCCACATTGGAGGTCTCGTGGTTCTTGAGCCGCACCATATAGGCGTTCGACTGGTGCTGCTCGCCGAACACGTGCTTATAGCCACCCGAAGTCATGAACATGAAATGCCCGAAGTAGGGAAGCCGGCTTGTCACGCAGCTTGCGTTTGGCCGCTACCCAGGCCGGTACCACGGTGCTCGCCCAGGCCAGCAGGAACGCCGCCAGGGTGATGGCAGGGTGGAACGCCAGCATGACACGCCGATGTAAATGCAAATGATAATAATTCTCAATACATGTTATTCTGTCGTGTTGGTGGCTGGGCGATGATGCAGCAACAGCAGCATCGCCCAGCCGTTCGGCTAATTAGAGAGGAAAACCCAATCATGTCCATCATGTCCAACGCCAAGCGCGCGCTCGCCATCGCGGCCGCCGCGGCGACCCTGCTCTCGATGGCCGCCTGCGGTTCCAGCAACGCCGCCAGCGGCAAGTCCGATTCCAGCGGCGCCGCGTCTTCCGGCAAGATCGAGGTCGTCGCCTCCATCAACCAGTGGGGTTCCGTGGCCGAAGACCTCGGCGGCAGCAACGTCGAAGTCACCAACATCATGACCAAGACCAACGTCGAGGCGCACGATTACGAGCCCACCAGCCAGGATGTCGCCAAGTTCGGCACCGCCAAGGTAGCCGTAGTCAACGGCGCCGATTACGACCCGTGGGCCACCAAGGCCGCCCAGCCGACCAAGGCCACGCTGGTCACCGCCGCCGAAACCGCCGGCATCAAGGAAGGCGACAACCCGCACGTCTGGTTCTCCGCCAAGGTGCGTTCCAACACCGCCGACGCCATCACCGCCGCCTACCAGAAGGCCGACCCGAGCCACAAGGACGACTACGCCAAGCTCAACAAAGAATGGCACGCCAAGGAAGACCAGCTTGAGTCCAAGATCAAGGAGACTTCCGCCAAGACCGAGGGCCTGCCGTACGCCGCCACCGAATCCGTGGCTGGTACCTGGCCGACGACCTCAAGATGACCGACGCCACTCCGAAGGGCTACGCCCAGGCCTCCGCCAACGAGAGCGAGCCGACCCCGGCCGACATCAAGGACTTCCAGGACACCCTGAAGGCCGGCTTCATCAAGATGTTCGTCTTCAACAGCCAGGAAGCAAACTCCACTACTGACCAGATCACCGGTGCCGCCAAGGACGCCAACGTGCCGATCGTGGAGCTCGCCGAGCAGATGCCGAAGCAGTACACCAACCTGCTCGACTGGATGAGCGCACTGGTCGACCAGTTCGCCGCCGCCGTGAAGTAATGCGGCAGTAGCCGTCAATCCGCAACAGCGATAAGGGGAATAATCAAGTCAGATAGCGAGGCGTTGTCTAGGGGAGAACAGAACACTTCGCTATCAGGGATAGCTCCTTATATATCAGGGTGCTTCGGGGATGTCCCGAGGCACCCTTTGCGTTAGGGTGAATAGTTAGGAAACGGTAAGAAAAATAGTGGAACTATGGATTTCCAAGGTTCAGCGGCAACAATATGCCCTTGAAAAGTCACATACGGAGACAGGCGAATGAGCGAGAACACTAGTAATACCACCACAGTGAAACCCCAATTTCAAGCTTTGGGCCAAAAAGGTCGAAGCCAATGAAGTCACGCCCCAACACCCCCACAAGCCCTTCCCCGGCTGGGTGTACGGCGTGCTCTTCGTTATCTTCGACATCATTGTCGTGACGGCGCTCGAAGTGGGCGTTTTCGTCCAGCTCCACCCGTGTGCAGCTGTCCAGTCCGACCGTCGGATTCGGCTTCGTGAGCAAGATGTGGACCGACGGCAATTTCGTATTCGTACTCAACGTGATACTTGTCGCGTTGCTGTACCTCATGTTGCTGATGCTGTTCAACAGATTCTGGACGGCAAGCATCGTGATTCTTGCGGTCGGAATCATCGTGGCCGCCATCGAACATTTCAAGGTCGAGATCCGTTACGAGGCCATTCTGCCCGCCGACCTCGGCTTCCTTGGCTCGAACACCGGCAATATGCTCACCTTCATTCCGGCCGGCGCGCACGTGACCATCCTCGTGGCACTTGGCGCGTTCGCCGCGCTGCTCGCCCTGATTCTGGTGCTGCGCCACTTCGACGGGCGCAAAGGTCGCATGATCCGTACGGACAACCTGAGCCTGAACCTCACCTCCCGTCTGATTCTGCTGCTGCTGCCGATTCTGGTGTTCGCGTTGTACTGCATTCATGTGAGCACCACCGATTCGCTGGCCAACAAGTTCTCCCGCGCTGGGGGACACGCCATCCATGTGGGATTCCGTGTATGACGCGCAGCGCAACGGTCCGCTCGTGGCCTTTACCCGTCAGCTCAACCCGAAGATCATGGACAAGCCGAGCAACTACTCCGAGGAGACCATGAAGAAGGTCGCCGCTCGCTACCAGAAGGAAGCGGAGACAATCAACGCCTCCCGCACCAACAACCTCACTGATTCGACAGTGGTGTACGTGCTGTCCGAATCCTTCTCCGACCCGAGCCGCGTGCCGGGACTGAAGACCAATAAGGATTCGATGCCCAACATCCGCAAGATCAAGGCGGGCACCACCTCCGGCCTGATGCTCTCCTCCGGCTACGGCGGCGGTACGGCCAACCTCGAATACATGGGACTTTCCGGTCTGAGCATGGCCAATTTCGATTCCTCCCTGTCCAGCCCGTACCAGCAGCTGGTCCCGAGCCAGCATTGGACCCCCACCATCAACCAGATGTGGGGTGCGCCCGCCAACTCGCTCGGCTACCATCCGTACGAGTCCAGCATGTACTCGCGCGCTACGAACTACAAGAAGTTCGGGTTCTCGCACTTCTACACGCTGACCGGTCCGGACGTGATCAAGTATCAGGACAAGATTGACGAGTCGCCGTACGTCTCTGATAAGTCTTCCTATGATTCTGCGCTGGAAGGCATCAGGTCCGGCAAGACGAACAAGTTCATTCAGATCATCACCATGCAGAACCACATGCCCTACCACGAGTGGTATGAGAACAACGACTACACCGCTGAATCCACCACGGGTACGCCGCTGGGTGATGATGAACAGCAGTCGATTGAGACCTATCAAAAGGGTGTGGAGATTACCGATCAGGCCACTCAGGAGTTCCTGAACGAACTGGATGCGCTGGATAAGCCCGTCACCGTGGTGTTCTACGGCGATCACTTGCCGGGCATCTACTCGTCCGCCAGCGAGGATGGCAACAACTCCTTGGCCCTGCACCTGACCGATTACTTCATCTGGTCGAATAAGGCTTCCAGCTCCCAAGGCAATAAGGCAAGCGATGCAGCCTACTCTTCGCCGAACTTCTTCGTGGCACAGGCCGCCGATCACATGAACGCCAAGGTCAGCCCGTATCTGGCGTTCCTGACCGAAATGCATTCCAAGATCGCCGCTATGGAACCGCCTGTGGTCAACAAGGTCCAAGGCTGGGATCGTATTCCCGAAGGCCAGAACATCTATCTCGACCAAAACGGCAACCCGATGTCCACCGATGACTTCGACAAGGAAACCAAGCAGTTGCTTGCCGACTACAAGCTCATCCAATACGACATCACCGCCGGCAAAAACTACCTCAAAGACACAGATTTTATGACGCTGCCTACAGACGAGCCAGCAAGGCGCGGGGCGTAGCCCGTCCAAAATTGCAGTAGCGCTGCCGTAAAGCAGGGGGTGCTTTCATGACGAACCAGACTTTCGAACAACTGAAGAAGACTTACGAATCCGGTCGTACCCGGCCGCTGGCATGGCGCCGCGCGCAGCTGAACGCACTACGCCGTCTGGTTACGGAGAACCGTGATGCCTTTGTCTCCTCGGCTATGGCTGACTTGGGCAAGCCCGCGGCTGAAACCGTGCTCATGGAACTGAACCTGGTGGCTGGTGAAGCACAGTTCGTGCGCAATCGTCTGAGCCTTTGGACCGCCCGGCATCCCAAAGCGATGCATTGGATGTTGCAGCCGGCTGCCGGATGGACGATTGCCGAGCCCAAAGGCGTGGTGCTCATCATTTCACCGTGGAATTATCCGGTGCTGCTGGCCTTGGAACCAATGGCTGATGCGCTCGCTGCCGGTAACGCCGTCTGCTTGAAACCGTCCGAGCTTTCACCGAATACGTCCAAGCTCCTTGCTGAGTTGGTGCCGCAATACCTTGACTCCGAGGCCGTGCGCGTGGTCGAAGGCGGGCCCAAGGAAACCGGCGAACTGCTGAAATGCCCGTTCAACCACATCTTCTATACCGGTGGCGGCCACGTCGGCAAAATCGTCATGCGCGCGGCGGCCGAGCATCTGACGCCGGTCACGCTGGAACTCGGCGGCAAGTCGCCATGCTTTGTGGATCGCACTGCGGACATCAATGTGGCTGCACGCCGCATTGCGTGGGCAAATTCACCAATGCCGGGCAGACTTGCGTGGCACCCGACTATGTGCTCGCCACGCCGGATGTGGCCGAGGCTCTGGCCGAGCGCATCGCCGTAGCCATCACCGAATTCTATGGCGAAGATCCGAGGCCTCGCCTGATTTTTGGTCGTATTATCAACGATCGTCATTTTGAACGACTGTGCAAGCTATTGCCGGTCGGCACCGTGCCGCCTGAGGAGCCGAGCTCGCCGCTGGTGCAGGTGGCATCGGCGGTAGGCGCGGCCATGGATATGGTTGGGCGGCGCTTCAATGCCGTGACTACTGGGCGCGGTGGCGCGGGGGAGATGGCCGGCAGCGCGAACAATGCGGCGAAGCCGACGGCCGGTTCGAATATGGCAGCCGCTGATGATGGTGCGACTGCCTCGGCCGCTGTTGAGCCGAGCGAGATTCACAAGGTGCCCGGCGTGTTCGACCTGGCCGGTCGAATCGTTTGCGGCGGCAAGGTCGATCGTGCCGCCCGGTATATCGCGCCTACCGTGCTGTACGGTACGTCGCCAGATGCGCCAGTAATGAAGGAGGAGATTTTCGGGCCGATTCTGCCGATTCTGGTGGTCGAGGATGCCGAGTCCGCAATCCGATTCATCAACAAGCGGTCCCGGCCGTTGGCTGCATATGTGTTCTCGCGCGATCACGAGGTTCGGCTGACTTTCGAACGTCAGACCAGCTCCGGAGCCTTGGGATATTCGCTGCCGTTGGGCCATCTGCTGTCCAGCCGGTTGCCGTTCGGTGGCGTGGGCGCGTCCGGCATCGGCACCTACCACGGCAAAGCAGGCTTCCTCACCTTCAGCCACGTCAAAACCGTGGTTACCAAGCCGCAGTTCCCCGACACTCTGCGCCTCGTGTACCCGCCCTTCAATGAAGCCAAGGCCAAACTGTTCGACATCATCGCCAAATTCAGCTAGCGTGATATCGCTCGCTGATATTGGGTGATGGCGTTGTCATAGTGACGTTCGCTGTCCCGGTAATTACGTCAATCGATTGATTCGTGTACCGGGCCAGATTTTTCTGTCCTAGTATTTGATTTCGGGTCATTTTTGCTTACCGGGACAAAACTGCGCCGGAAGTATCGTCCGCGTATTACGAAAATGGCGGAATAGTGCGGTTTCGTATGGAAGGGAATTTCAAATATTCCTATATTCGAGGGGTTCAGCTGTCCTGGTTTGCGAAAAAAGAGCCGAAAATCGGCTACCGGGACAGAAAAATCTGGCCCGGTAGCCACGTCAATCGATTGACATGTCTGCCAAGCCAAAAATATGCAGCAGATGCGTCGCTTCTGTTACTTCAGGGCTTTGAAGCCGATGTCGTGGCGGTAAAACAGTCCGCGCAGCTCGAGCTTGTCGATGATTGCGTAGACCTTGTCCTGGGCGGACTTGATGTCCGGAGCGGAGGTTTCGACGAGCAGCACGCGGCCAGAGTTGGCCACAAGGTTACCGTGCTCGTCAGAGGCGACGCCGGCGTAGTAGACGTGCGAATCTCGTCGACTTCGATTTCGGGCACACGGGCACCCTGATGACGTTCTCCGGGTAGCCGTTGGAGGCGATGACCACGCCGAGGGTGGCGTTGGACTCATCCCAGGTGAATTCGGGGGTTTCGCCGTCGAGAATGGCGGAGATGCCGGCACCGAGGTCGGAGGTGAGCTTCGGGAGCACGACTTCGGTTTCCGGGTCGCCGAAGCGGGCGTGAATTCGATGACCTTCGGGCCGTCGGCGGTGGCGATCAGACCGGCGTACAGGATACCGGTGAATGGCGTACCTTCCTCGGCCATGCCTTCGACGGTGGGGCGCACGATTTCTCGATGGCCTCGTCGACCACGGACTGCGGAATCTGCGGCACCGGGCTGTAGGCACCCATGCCACCGGTGTTCGGACCCTCGTCGCCATCGTGGGCGCGCTTGTGATCCTGGGAGATGGGCATCGGGCCAGAAATCGGTGCCGTTGACAAAGCTCATCAGGGAGAATTCCTGGCCGTCCAGGAAGTCCTCGATAACGACCTTGGCACCGGCGGAGCCGAAGCGATGGTCGATGAAGATGTCTTCGAGTGCGCGCTGGGCGGTGTGCTCGTCCATGGCCACGGTCACGCCCTTGCCTGCCGCCAGACCGTCGGCCTTGATGACAATCGGGGCACCGTGCTCGTGTACGTAGTCCTGCGCCATCTCGAGATCGCTGAAGGTCTTGTATTGGGCGGTCGGGATGTTGTGTCGGTCCATGAGCTGCTTGGCGAAGTCCTTGGAGCCTTCAATCTGGGCGGCGGCCTTGGACGGGCCGAACGCCTTGATGCCGGCGGCGGCGAAATCGTCCACGATGCCTTCGATCAGCGGGACTTCCGGGCCTACGAACACCCAGTCATAACCATTGTTCTTCACGAATTCGATAAGTGCGGCGTGATTCGACTGGCTCAGCTGCGTGGTGTGGATACCGTCCTTGAGCATGCCCGGGTTGCCGGGAGCCACGGTGACTTCGTCGATGCTCGGTGCCTTGAGCAGCGTGTAGGCAATGGTGTGCTCGCGCGCGCCGGAGCCGATAACCAATACTTTCTGACCCATGTTGTTCCTTTCCTGCGGAAAGCGAGTTACTTCAGTACGATTTGCGTGCCGGTGGTGTCGGCGGTGATGGAGCCGAGCACGTAGGCGGGCTCGTTGTTGTCGGCGAGCAGCTTCAGCGCCTCGTCCTTGCGAGCGGGGTCGATGGCCAGCACCATGCCGATGCCCATGTTGAAGATGTTGTACATCTCCTTATGATCGATGTTGCCGGCCTTCTCCAGCACGTCGAAGATCGGGAGCACGGGCCAGGTGCCGAGCTCGATTTCGGCGGCCAAGCCGTCCGGAATCATGCGCGGGATGTTCTCGATGAAGCCGCCGCCGGTGATGTGGGCCACGCCCTTGACCACGCCCGCCTTGAACAGGGGAGAGAGGGCCTTGACGTAGATCTTGGTGGGGGTGAGCAGCACGTCGCCGAGCTTTTCGCCGCCCAGCTCGTCGAGTTCGGTGTCCACGGTGTAGCCGGCCTGCTCGAACAGGGCCTTGCGCACCAGGGAGAAGCCATTGGAGTGTACGCCGGTGGAGGGCAGGCCGATGAGCACGTCGCCTTCAGCGATGGTGGAACCGTCCACGATGGCGGACTTTTCGGCAACGCCGACCGAGAATCCGGCGAGATCGTATTCGTCTTCGTCGTACATGCCCGGCATTTCGGCGGTTTCGCCGCCGACCAGCGCGGAACCGGCCTGTACACAGCCGTCGGCCACACCGGCCACGACCTGCTCAAGCAGTGCCGGGTCGTTCTTGCCGCAGGCGATGTAGTCAAGGAAGAACAACGGCTCGGCGCCCTGGGCGGCGATGTCGTTGACGCACATGGCCACGCAGTCGATGCCGATGGTGTCGTGCTTGTTGGCCAGCTTGGCGACCATGAGCTTGGTGCCCACGCCGTCGGTGCCGGAGATGAGAACCGGCTCCTTGTAGCCCAAGGAGGCCAGATCGAACAGGCCGCCGAAGCCGCCGATGCCGCCGACCACGCCGGGGCGGTTCGTGCGGGCCACGTGCGACTTGATGCGCTTGACGACTTCGTACCCGGCTTCGACGCTCACGCCGGCGTTCTCATATGCTTTTGGCATTTGGTTGGCCTTTCTACTTATTTTGGCTCCCCTCTGGAGGGGAGCTGTCGGGCAAAGCCGACTGAGGGAAGGCAAGCGCCTCTGGTTCAAAGAATTGTTATTGAGCGGATTGGTGGTGAGCTATTCGGCGTCCGGCTGCACGGTGTTGTACTCGTTGCCGATGTACTTGCTCTTGTACAGCGCGAATTCAGGCAGACGCACACGGTCCTCGGGCGTGAGGGACTTCAGGAAGTCGGCCTCGTAGTCGTCGAGCGCAGTGGGGTAGTCGCCGTTGAAGTAGGCGACGCACAGGCCACCGTATGGGGCGTCGGCGTTCAGTCCGATGGATTCGACCAGACCGTCGAGCGAAAGGTAGGCCAAGGAATCCGCGCCGATGTATTCACGGATTTCCTCCACGCTCATCTTGGCTGCGATGAGTTCCTTGGTGGTGGAGATATCGATGCCATAGAAGCAGGGGTACTTCAGCGGCGGGGAGCTGATGCGCATATGCACTTCAGCGGCGCCGGCTTCCTTGAGCAGCTGCACGATGCGCTTGGACGTGGTGCCGCGCACGATGGAATCATCGATAACGATAACGCGCTTGCCTTTAACCACGCTGCGCACAGCAGAGAGCTTCATACGCACACCCTGCTCGCGCAGTTCTTGCGTGGGCTGAATGAAGGTGCGGGCCACATACTGGTTTTTGATTAGACCCATTTCGTTGGGCAGGCCTGCTGCTTCCGCATAGCCGGATGCGGCGGACAATGAGGAGTTCGGCACGCCGATAACCATATCGGCCTCCACCGGGGATTCGGCGGCGAGACGTGCGCCCATGCGCTTGCGGGCGGAGTGCACGTTGATGCCATAGATATCGGAATCCGGGCGGGCGAAGTAGATGTACTCCATCGAGCAGATGGCCAGCTGCGTGTTGTTGGTGTACTGCACGATCTTGTAGCCGTGATCGTTGACCACCACGATTTCACCCGGGCGAATGTTGCGCACCAGCTCGGCGCCGACGACATCCAGTGCGCAGGTTTCGGAGGCGAGCACGTAGGCGCCGTTCTTCATCTTGCCGAGGGAGAGCGGGCGGAAGCCGTTCGGGTCGAGTGCGCCGATCATGGCGTCTTCGGTCATCAGCAGGTAGGCGAACCGCCATGCACCGTGTTGAGCGCTTCCTTGAGCTTGTCCATAAAGGTGCGCTGCATCGAACGGCGAATCAAGTGCATCAGCACTTCGGTGTCGGAGTTCGAATGGAAGATGGCGCCTTCGTCTTCAAGCTTGCGGCGCAGTGACGGGCAGTTCGTCAGGTTGCCGTTATGGCACAGAGCCACGTCGCCGTCATGGAAGCGGAAGATGAACGGCTGGATGTTGTCTGTGGTGCCCGAGCCGGCCGTTGCGTAACGCACGTGGCCGATGGCGCAATTGCCCTTCAGTCGTTCGATTTCGCGCTCATCGCCGAACACCTGGGTGAGCAGGCCGAGTCCGCGATGACCGATGAGATGACCGTTATCGTTGGAGACGATGCCGGCACCTTCCTGACCGCGATGCTGCAGCGCGTGCAGCCAAAATAGGTGAGTCGTGAGGCGTCGGGGTGGCCCCATACGCCGAAGATGCCACATTCCTCGTGAATGTCTTCGAGTTCAGCCGACAAGCCAAAGCTCCTTTTTCAAACAGGGGATTAAACTATCTATCAACCCTACCAATCGGCGGCTACATCGCGTGTTGTGGGGTGGTGGAACTTGTTGGGGTTTGCGGACGCGGTTTAAGCACCAGATCAGTCAAGTATGAATAGTGGCTTAGGATTTTGGCCTTTCGCTGTTTGTGGTGGGTGGTTGTGGTGTGGGGTGATGCCGACGGGTAGGTTGGAAGCATGGATACCTCTTACCTGTTCACCGCCGCATTACCTGGTGCTCCACTTTGTGCTCAAGCGTGATACCGAATTGTCGGTGTGACGTGATCGGTTGACTTTCGTCAACGCAATTTGAAAGGCTCCGACGGTTATTATCCGTCGGAGCCTTTGTCGTATGAATCCGGTGCTTGTTTTTTCGGCTTCGTCTCAGTGCCTGAAATGGCTGAAGAACTCGATGGTCTCGGGATCCTGCGACTCGTCCATCACCTCAGCGGGTGTGCCGTTCTCGGCGATGACGCCGTGACGGAGCAGTACGATGCGGTCGGCCGCTTCGTGGGCGAAGCTCATTTCGTGCGTGGCCATGAGGATTGTGGTGCCTTGGGCCTTTAACTCGGCAACCATGTTGAGCACTTCGCCGACCAGCATCGGATCAAGAGCGGATGTGATCTCGTCAAGCAGCAGCAGTTCCGGGTCGGTCATCAGTGCGCGCGCAATCGCCACGCGCTGCTGCTGGCCGCCAGAGAGCTGATCGGGGTAGGCACTGGCTTTATCGCGCATGCCGATGCGTTCAAGCAGTTCCATAGCGCGGGTTTCGGCGCGATCCTTGCTCCAGTGGTGAACCTTGATTGCGGCAAGGGTCACGTTCCTGAGCACCGACATGTGGGGGAAGAGGTTGAACTGCTGGAACACCACGCCGATACGTGCGCGAATCTTGTCCTGGTCGGCACGCGGGTCGGTGATATCGGTATTGCCCAGCCAAATCTGGCCGTCATCGACCTGTTCAAGCAGGTTGACGCATTTCATCAATGTGGATTTGCCTGAACCGGAAGGCCCCAGCAAAGCCACCACCTATGTTGGTGAATGTCAAAGGAAATGCCACGCAGCACCTGCGTGTTTCCAAAGGATTTGCGCACGTCATCAAGACGCAGCACCGTCTTGTTGCTCAGGGGGAGTCACTCGCCTCGGTGGTGATATTGGTCATTTCGCTCATACCGTTCCTCCGCTGAGTTCGCGCTTACGCAGACGTTCCGTGTACCAGTCGTTCAGCAGGATGAACGGCACGCTCATCAGGATGAACAGCAGGCTGGCGACCACATACGGCGTGAAGTTGTAGGTGCTGGCCACGTCGATCTGTGCGGCGCGCACGGCATCCACCGCACCCAGCACGGAAATCAGGCCGACGTCCTTTTGCATGGAGATGAAGTCATTCATCAGTGCGGGCGCCACTTTGCGCAATGCCTGAGGAATGACGATCAGTCGGGTCGTCTGGCCGGAGGTCAGGCCCAACGAGCGGGCCGAGGCTCGCTGAGAAGGATGTACGTCGTTAAACCGGCACGCAGCACCTCGGAGACGTAGGCGCTGTATCCCATTACCACTGCAATGGTGCCGAGTACCGAGGGATCGATACGGCCGAACAAGCCTAGGCCGGGAATGCCGAAACCGATTAGATACAGCACGACGATAATAGGCACGCCGCGCATCACAGTCGTGTAGATCAATGCCAGGATACGCAGCGGGAACAGAATAGGGGAGCGGCTGGTGCGCACCAGCGCGATCAGCGTGCTCAGAATCGCCACGCCGACCACTGCGACGAGCAGAACGCGGATGTTGAGCCATAGGCCGTCAAGCACATGGGGAAACGATTTGACGAAGTATTCGCCGGAGAAGAAGGTCTCCTTGACTCGTGGCCAGCCGGGGGGAGAGCTTCAAGCCGATGACGATGACCACCACGAACACAATGGTGCTGATCAGACTGGTAATCGTCGATTGAATTTGCTGATGAACACGATATTGGCGTCGTTCGAGCTCGACCTGACTTACCTCGTGTCCGTCAGGGGCATTGTGCTGCCTGGTTTCGGTTGGTGCTGCGGTCATGTGATGAATGTCGCTCGCTTCCTGAATGCCGGGATGGCCGGGTGCCACAGGAAAATTCCCGCAGCGCCCGGCCAAGGTGTTGTGACCTTATGATGTAAGCCTACTTCACTTACTTCTTCAGTTCGGTCAGGTCGGTGGTGTACTCGGCCAGCCACTTGTCCTGAAGCTTCTTGATGGTGCCGTCGGCGTTCAGGTCATCCACTGCCTTGGTCACGGCTGCAGTCAGCTTGGAATCCTTCGGCAGCACGATGCCCATGCCGCTCTTGTCTTCGGAGTCAGGCAGACGGCCGAGCACCTTGGCGTCCTTGACCTGCTCGGACTGCACCATGTACACGCATTCCACGGTGCTGGTGACCAGTGCGTCGATCTGACCGGCGTCAAGTGCCTGAGCCAGTGCGGCATCATCATTGAACGTCTGGATGTCGTCCTTGATGTTCGCCTTGGCGTAGTCGTAGGCAAGGGTGCCGACCATGACGCCCACGGTCGCATCCTTCAGATCGGATACCTTGGTGGCGTTGGCGAACTTGCTGTCTTTCTTGACCACGACGGACTGGCTGTCGTTGTAGTAGCTGGACGAGAAGTCAACGGCCTTCTTGCGCTCGTCGGTGATGCCGAACTGCTGGATGTTGAAATCCCAGTCCTTGGCGCCGGGAGCGATGGCGGTGTCGAATGCGGTGCGGGTCCACACCACGTCGCTCTTCTTGAAACCGAGCTTGTCGGCCACTGCGTAGGCGACGGCCGCCTCGTAGCCCTCACCGCTTTCCGGCTTGTCGTTCATAACCCACGGCTCGTAGGCCGGCTGTCCGGTGGCGATGGTCAGCTTGCCCGGCTTGTACGTCTGCTGGGTGATGTCGTCCGAATCGGTGGAATTGGATGCGGTGGACTGGCCGGAACCGCAGGCTGCGGTGAACGACAGAGCCAGGATGCTGACGGTGGCCGCAATGGTACGGACGATGTGTCGCTTATTGAACATGGGTTTCCTCTCCTCAAGTGTTCGTCATGCACACGGTTCAAACCGTGCTTGATGCATTCGCGCCAATTGTATGGCTATTGGGTTACAAAACATCGATATTTTCGGATGCTGGCTATCGCCATTGCTTATGGCCGACTAGAGCCGCGCAATCTGGCGCGTAAGCGGACGGATATCTCATATTGGCGCAGAGCGAAATGGCGTTCACTGTTCGAGTGTGAAGCCGTCGAATACGAATCCCGGACTGACCACACAGGAGACCAGCGCATCGCCCTGGCCTGGCACTGTGCGCTGCCAGACGCCAGCCGGTACGACCGCATGTCCCGATACGGTTACGTCGGCCTGATCGGTGGTGATGCCGGAACCCAAGGTGATTACGGTTCGCTTGGATTCGTCGGATTCCGGAGTCTCGTCGCTGCCGCCGAGCTCCAGTTTGACCGATGCCGGGCCATGCCACAGCCAGACCTCATCCGCATCGACCTTATGCCAGGCGCTGGCATCTCCCTCGGGCAGCAGGAAGTAAATCAGTGACGATAGCGGTCGCTGAGGCCTCATCCGTGTGCGGGGATTGCCAGTCACGCGTGTACCAGCGCCGTCGGGGTGGGTTTCCAGTCCAAGGCGTTCCACTATGGACCGGGCGTATGGACTCATGTCTTGCAAAGCGACGCTCATAATGAGATCTCCTGTTCTTGGCGGGTTTGCTGGTTTTTGGCTTCTTGATATCAGGTCAGGTCAGCGGTGTCACCAGGCGTTGTTGTAGGCTTCGCCCCGGATATCACCGTGGCTCGGTTCGTGCCTGCGCCGTGCCTCACCCAGTGTTTCCAGCGTTTCTTGATGCCGGCCGGAGATGATGTGTCGACGGGGATGTCGAAGAACGCGAAATCAGCCAATGCGCCCGCGTTGATTTGTCCAATGCGGTTGCGGCCCACGTGCATGCCCATGGAGGCGGCGCCGCCCAGCGTCATCATACGAATCAGGCGATGTGTCAGATCGTCGCTGGCATAGCCTTGTTCGCGGGCCAGGTCGTAAAGCATCGACACGTCATCAAGCAGATCGAGGGTCGGCGTGCTGGAGAGCGAATCGGTGCCCACGCTTACCAGATTGCCTTCCTCGAGGTATTCGCGCACCGGTGCATCTTTGCCGGTGTTGGTAATGCGATTCGATCGGGGGCACAAGGCCACGCCCACGCCGCGCTGACGTAGAATACGCCGATCCTCGCCATTGGCCCACACGCCGTGTGCAATGTGCACATCCGGTCCAAGCGAGCCAAGCTGATCGACGAACTGGATGGCGGAGGCGCTTTGCCCACTTCCTTGAGCTGCCGGTAGCTTTCCCAATCGTGGTCACTCCAGTCGGCCGCCGAATAAGTGGTGAGCACCGGCGGATAAGTGCCGGCCTCGAGCGGGGTCTCCGCCAGATGGATATGCAGTCGCATGTTCAGCTGACGAGCAATGTCTGGAAGATCAACGAACGGTTCGGACTCCAGCGTATACGGAGCATGCGGGCTGATGCCGAGGTTCGGCAGCTGCTCCTCGTTCATCCGGCGCAACTGCCGGACGAGCTCGGTGCGGCCCTTTTCCATCCATTCGTCGTTGTGCCAGCCCATTACCTCCCAATAAGCGATGCCGTGCATGCCCTGCGAAGCCAGCGCGCCGGCGGCGTCCAAATCGGTGACGATGTCTGCGGCGGCCGTCGTTCCCGATTCGACCATCTGGCGAGCACCGTCCTCGGCCCACTGCTTCCATGGCTGGGTCTTCTGCGCCTCGGCGTACACCTCGTTGAATGCCAGTTCCCAGGCGCGGAACCGATCGTAGGTGCCTTGCCCGACCTGCACCATGCCGCTGTACTGCAGATGAGTGTGCGCGTTGACCAATCCGGGGGTGAGCACCCCATCCCAATGCCGTTCACGGATGGTGCCGTGAGACGTCATTTCCTGCTTCAGCGCCTCCAGCACCCAGCGGCGTTTTACCTACATGAACCACGCGGTCGCCATGTATGGCAACTGCGCCATCGATGATGACGGGGCCCGTCACGGGGATGATGAGTTTGGCGGAATACAGTGTCACATCATCGATAAGCTCGGTATCGACGGTCGGCCAGGTGTTGTCGGTCATATTCTCCTCGCTGCGTTGTGTTCGGTGCCGTGTCTATGGCTATCGGTCGGCGTTCTCTCGGTCGTTTTTCCGCGAATCTGGTCAGTCGCCAATCGTAGCCGTTGTCCTCCACGGCATGGCTGGCTCGGTATCCGCGCGCCTTGAGCGCGCTGGCGGCGATGCGCTGGTCGGTCGCTGCGTCAAGTCTGATAAGCGTGTGATCCAGTGTGCCTCGATGTTCCAGAAGATATGCGACGGCGTTGGCCTGTACGGCGAAGCTCAGATCCATGATCTCGATTGGATTGCCGCCTCCCACCGTGTAGTTCACGCCATCGCCGTCGGCGATTAGCGTGAGCGTTGGTCCGTCGGGAACAATGAGTTGCGCGGTGTCCCTGTTGACCTGTGGGATGAAGTCGCTTACCTCGTCCAAGGCGATTTCGTTGGCGATGCCGCCGATCACTGCGAGCGCCGCGCCTCGTGCATTGCGCGCATGTGCTCAAGTGTGACTGTATGTCTCACGCCAGTGGCGGACACCACCATATCCGCGCAAGGGAGTGCCTCGTCAATGTCTTGTGCGGCGAAGCCGTCGAACACCGCTTTGAGCGAAGCCACTGGATCGATATCGCAGATGGTGACTTCGGCTCCAAGCGCGCGAATACGCCGTGCGAAGCCTTGGCCGACCGGGCCGTAGCCGATGACGGTGACGTTCTTACCGTCGAATGCATGCTCGCCGAGAATGCGCTGCATGGTGGTCACGCATGTCTCCCCAGTGCCGTGGGCGTTGTCGAATCCGGTTTTCAGCACACTGTCGTTAACGGCTACGACCGGGTAGGTGAGCGCTCCCGCTTCCTGCATCTGCTGGAACGCGCGTACGCCGCTGGTCGTTTCCTCGGCCACTCCAATGAGGTTCGCCGTGAGTTCGGGGCGTCGAGCGAAGCGAGACGGGCGAAGCTGGCACCATCGTCGATGATGATGTCCGGCTGTATTTCGTCCAGCAGGTGCAGGGCCGCCTCGTGCGCCTGTTCCGCGGTCCAGTCTCGGCTGGATTCGACCGTGATTCCTTCCCGGCGCAGCTGTTCCGCCACTCGGGGATCCGTGGAATCCGGGCCGCAATATACGCCGACGATTGCGCCGGCGGCCTTAAGCTTGCGCAGCAGAATCGCGGTCTTTGGCTCCAGTATCAGACAGACGGCAATACGAATGCCTGAGAAATCGACGCGAGTGGTGAGGCTATCCATGGTGTCGCGTAATACCGGCATGTGCTGTTCCGCGTACTCCATTGCCTCCAGTCCGCTTGCCTTGCGCATATCGGTGATGGAATCGATGCTTTGTGTGCCGTCGCATAGGAATTCCTCGTTGTGCTCGTCGGTCATCGTGGCATCTTCGACGGTCATGCCCCATTGCTGGGCCTGAGACTTGATTTCGGCATGCTTCTGTGCTCCGGAATCGCGAGTCGGGCTCCTGCCAGTGATCGATTCGTCTTCTGGGATCGGGCTGCCGCCCACGCTGCAAAATCGCTGTCTGCTGTAATGCTTTTCTTCATATTCCCCATGGTACGCATGCATGCCGCTGCTCCGCCGCTGCGCGTGTGGCGTGGGTGAAGAGCGTGCTTGGGCGCGTTGCGTGCGTCGACTTCGGCAGCTTCGAACAGGCATGTTGCATCGAACAAATGTTCGACTGTGTTGATATGCTGGTCGGGCCAGCGGTGGTAAGGAGGTGATGGCGATGGGCAGCGGAACGGTATCGACGCAACGCGAGCATACCTATATTGCCATTGATCTCAAGTCCTTCTATGCCTCGGTGGAGTGCGTGGCTCGTGGGCTCGACCCGTTGACCACGCATCTGGTGGTGGCCGATGAAACCCGCACCGATAAGACAATATGTTTGGCGGTCTCACCCTCGCTGAAGAACTATGGCATTCCTGGCCGTGCGCGGCTGTTTGAGGTAAAACAGCGCCTGAATGGAGTCAACATCGAGCGCGCGGTCCATGCTCCCGGCGGCCGATTAATCGGGGAGTCCTGCGATGCGTGCGACCTGGAACGCTCGGCCGGGCTCAAAGCTCGATGGTCATCGCCAAGCCGCGCATGGCGCACTATCTGGAAATCAGCGGGCAAATATATGGCATCTACCTCAAATACGCCGCACCCGAGCACATCCATGTCTACTCGATTGACGAGGTGTTCATCGACGCCACGCCATATCTGCGCTCGCTGGGTATGGGGCCGCATGCGATGGCGCGAACCATCGTGCGCGAAATCCTCACCAAAACCGGCATCACCGCCACTGCCGGCATCGGCTCCAACATGTATCTGGCCAAAGTCGCCATGGATATCGTCGCCAAGCACATGCCCGCCGACAAGGACGGCGTGCGCGTGGCCGAACTGAATGAAATGTCATATCGTCGGCTGCTTTGGGATCATCGTCCGCTCACCGATTTTTGGCGGGTTGGGCGCGGCTATGCCAAGAAGCTCGAGCATGCCGGACTGATGACCATGGGCGATATCGCCCGATGCTCGGTGGGTCGTGCTTCGGATTACTACAACGAAGACCTGCTGTATCGCATGTTCGGTGTCAATGCCGAACTGCTCATCGACCATGCGTGGGGCTGGGAGCCGTGCGAAATCGCGGATATCCGATCCTATGAGCCAGGTGCGCACAGCATTAGCAGTGGGCAGGTGCTCACCGGCCCCGCCGACTATGCCACGGCCCGGCTGATCACCAAGGAGATGGCTGATGCGCTGGCCCTCGATCTGGTCGATAAAAGCGTGCTGACGAACCGACTGACGCTCGCCGTCGGCTATGACATCGGCAGTCTTGATTCGTCAAAGCTCGATTCGTGCGCTGATTATGCGATGAAACGTGCCGCTGAGCGGGCGGCGAAAAGCTATCAAGGGCCGGTGACCATCGACCGATTTGGGCGCAAGGTGCCCAAGAGCGCGGTCGGGTCGATTGGTTTGGGTGATTTCACCTCGTCGTCGGCACGTATTCGTGAGGCCATGACGATGTTGTACGAGCGCATTGTGGATTCACGCTTGCTTGTGAGGCGGTTGACCGTCATCGCCGATGATGTGGCCACTCCGGAGGAGCTGGCCGCCGGCAAACGCTATGAACAGCTCGACTTGTTCGGTGATGACGGGGCCCAATCGTATGGATCCGATTCCACCAGCGAAAAAGATGGAGAGCATGATATCCAGCGTGCGCTGCTGGATGTGAAACGTAAATTCGGCCGCAACGCCGTCATCAAAGCCATGGACATGGAAGACGGCGCCACCGGTCAGGACCGCAACCGTCAGATCGGAGGCCATCGCGCATGACCCTGCAAGAGACCCGTGCGTACGACGACATCATCAACCTGCCACACCATCAGTCGCGCAAGCATCCGCACATGTCCCGCCACCAGCGGGCCGCGCAGTTCATGCCGTTCGCGGCCCTGACCGGCTACAACCAAGTCATCGAGCAAACAGCAAAAAACGCCGAAACCGCCATCGCTCAGGCCGAAGCCCAAGGCGATACCGATTTCGGCGCTTGACAATCGCTCTCGTTGGAGGAAGTCTCAGATTCGTCAGCCCACGTGACGTTCGAAGCGGTGGAAGCCGGTGATCTTGTCGATTTCGGCCATCGCGTCGGCCGGAATCACAAAGCCCGCGGCCTCATGTTGTTCTCCAGCTGGCTGGGCTTGGAGGCGCCGGCGATCACACAGCTGATCTCCGGGTGCTGCAGGATCCATGCCATGGAAAGCACCGGCAGGTTCGTGCCGAGCTCGTCGGCCACCTTGCGCAGCTGCTCGACCTTGTCGAGGTTCTCATCGGTCAGCAGATCGTTGATCTGGTGGTCGGACTGCCAGGTGGCGCGCGAGCCGGCCGGCAGCGGCTGGCCCTTGCGGTACTTGCCGGTCAGCAGACCCTGCGCGAGCGGGGAGAACGTGGTGATGCCGATGCCGAGCTTGCGGCAGGTGCCCATGATCTCATGCTCGATGTAACGGTCGTTTTAGGTTGTACTGCGGCTGAACCACGGTGATCGGGTACAGGTTGTAGCGGTCGATGATGCGCTGGGCCTCTTCAAGGCGAGCCGAACCCCACTCCTCGGAAACGCCATAGTACAGCACCTTGCCTTGGGCGACCAGGTCGCTCATCGCGCGCAAGGTCTCGGTAAGGTCGGTGGTCTCGTCAAAACGGTGGCAGAAGTACATGTCCAGATAATCGGTCTGCATGTTCTTCAGCGTCTGGTCGATGCTCTCGAAAATGTGCTTGCGGGACAGGCCGCGGTCGTTCACGCCTTCGCCGGTGGGGAAGTAGACCTTGCTGGAGATGACGAGTTCCTTACGCGGGTACTGCTTCAGCGTCTTGCCGAGGAAGCGTTCGGCCGCGCCGCCAGAATAGGCGTCCGCGCAGTCGAAGAAGTTGACGCCGGAATCGTAGGCGAGCTTCACGGTCTCCTTGGCCACGTCCTCAGCCGCCGTGCCCTTGAGATCCGTGACCCAGCTGCCCAGTGCGACCTCGCTGATCTTCAGTCCCGACTTGCCAACGCTGCGATACTTCATGTGTGCTCCTTGATAATCAATCGTCACCGTCGTCTCTTCATGCGGCGCGTGAACGCTAACAATTCTTATTGAAACAGTTCAACCCCACTTGAACGCAAGTTGGCGGCTATTGCGACACGCCGGTGGTGACTTCGCGGGCGCAACGAATGAAATCATCAATGACGCTCCACCGATACGATGTGGCCGGAACGCCGAACTGAATGGCATATGCGGTATCCGGGCCGCAATCCAGCACGCGCAAAGTACGCAACCGTTCGCCGTCAAGCAGCGCTGGCAGGAACCGCTCCGGGCATAGGCAGGCACCCATGCCGTAATGGCACAGTTCCAGCAGAGTCAGTACGTTATCCGAACGGGCTGTGACTTTCGGCTCAAACCGGCACGGCGGAACAGCAGATCGGCAATGCGTCCGTCAATATCTTGTGGGCTGCCTAGGAGAAACGGGCAATGCTCCAGTGAGGAAAGGTCACCTGCGGCAATGGCGCGCTCGTCCGGCGCGGTTCTGACGGCATCGACTTGGCCATTCGCCGCGCCACCGGTAGCGGCCAAATCCATCCACAGTGATTGTGCGAGGACCAGCACCATGCGCTCGTTATAGAAATCCATAGTTCGATGCGGCCGGTTTCCCGGCGAAGTCCGCCACCGCCAGATCAAGATCGCCGTTCGCCAGCCATTGTTGAATCTGATCGTTGCGGCCCTCAATGAGTTCAACGATGATATTCGGGCAGTCACGTTGCATCGCCTTCACAATCGGCGGCATGATCGCCCGGCTACGCGTGTAGGCAACACCCACGCGCAGCACGCCGGCCTGATCGCCGGCGATGTCGCGCATTTCTTGGCCAAGTGCATCGCGATCGCGGCGGAATCGCTGCGCATATCGCGCGAACACCGTGCCGGCATAGGTCAATTCGAGCGGCACATGGCGTACGAAAAGCGTGCATCCGAGCTCCCGCTCTAGGGCGGCGATGTTCGCACTCAGCGTCTGCTGCGTGATCCCCAACCGTTTCGCCGCCTTGCTGAAGCTATGTTCCGAGGCCACGGCGGCGAAGTATTCGATGCTGAGAAAGTTCATGGCGATACTCCCGTGTGTATGGCGTTTGCGTGGTGTGTGTATGACGTGTCGTGGCGCGAATCAATGCCACAGTATTAAACCTGTAATAGATATCAGTTTAGTCTGTATTTCTCCTGTTATCTTAGGTCATGGCTCGTGCGAATAGCGTTGATGTTTGCGACTGCGGGTCATGAGATGGAATCTGAGATGAGGCTGTAGCCGGAAGAGGAGAGGATCGCATGCTGGAAGCGGGCACGATGTTGCTGTTCTGTGCGGTGCTGTTTGCCAGCGTCGCCCTCGGCTGGTCGATTATTCCCGCGCTGTTCGTTGGTGTGCTGCTGTTCATGGGGTATGGGCTGGTTCGCCGGTGCTCGTTGCGCGCGATGGCGAGCCGTGCGGCCGGCAGCGTACGGTCCGCGGGGACCGTGGTGGTGGCCTTCGTGCTCATCGGCGTACTGACCTCGCTGTGGCGGGCCAGCGGGACCATCGCCTTCATCGTGGCCCATTCGACCGCGGTGATTCACGCCGCCACGGTGATTCCGCTGTCGTTTCTACTGTGCTCGGCGATGTCGGTGCTGGTCGGGTCGTCGTTCGCCAGTGCGGCGACTATGGGCACCATCTGCATGTCGTTGGGATTGTCGATGCAGGCGAACCCGGTGATGCTCGGTGGCGCGATTCTTGCGGGCGTCTATGTGGGCGATCGTTGTTCGCCGGTTTCCACCAGTGCCTTGCTGGTCAAACAGCTTACGCATACGAACCTGTTCAATACTATTGCCCGCATGCTGCGCACGGGTGCGGTGCCGTTTGTGCTGAGTTGTGTGGTATACGTTGCGGCTGCGGTGGTGGAGTGGCTGTGCGCGAGCGGTGGTTCCGGATTTGGTGCGGCTAGTGCGGCTGCTACGGCTGGCTCGGCTGGCTCGGCTAGAGCGGCTGTTTCAACCAACGCAAGCAGCATAACCGATATCGGCGGATTGTTCTCATCGGCCTTCGATTTGCATTGGCTTACCCTAGTTCCAGCATTACTGGTCATCGTGTTGGCGTTGCTGCGTGTGGATGTTCGGCTGCTTATGCTCGCCAGCATTGCCGCCTCGGTCGCGGTATGCGTGGGCGTGCAGCACATGGAATGGGCAGAACTGTTGCGGCTGCTTATTTTCGGTTACCATGCGCAAAATCCGCAGGTGGCCGCACTCCTGGACGGCGGCGGCATCCTCTCCATGCTCACTGTGATGGCCACTGTCTGTATCTCCTCCGCCTACGCCGGCATTTTTGCCGAGACGCGGATGCTTGCTCGGCTGCAGCAGGTCATCGAGATGCTCGGTCATCGCATCGGCGCATGTGGTGCCACCATGATTACCGCGACTTGCGCGGCGGCGCTCGCCTGCAACCAGACCCTCACCATCATGCTCACTCACCAGTTGTGCGGTGGGCTGTACGGCGACGACGAATCCGAACGCTCCGCACAAGCTATCGATTTGGAAGACAGTGCCGTGGTGATCGCTCCGCTGATTCCTTGGTCGATCGCCGGTGCCGTGCCGCTTGCCACCATCAACGCGCCCACGCTCAGCCTGGCCGCCGCGACCTTCCTCTACCTGCTGCCGCTCTCGCGGATGCTCGCCTCGGCTGTACGCCGCCGCTCGGGATTTCGGACTCGGCATCGATCCCAAAATCAAAACCCGGGACTCGCCATCCCACACCGGCCCAAACCCATGCTCCACATGTTCGCTCATGGTTTCCATCCTAAGTCGGGCGATTGAGCGCACGAGGCAATCAGGCCGAGAACTGTTTGCCGAATTCCGAGAAGAGCTGACGGCGGGCGAAGACGAGCAGGCCGAGCAGCACCAGCAGGGAGACCAGCCCGCTGACCATCACCAGTACATCCCACGGAGCCCAGCCGAGCGGAATGAACGTCAGAGGCATCAGACCAGCGACGATGTCGAACGCCAGATACTTGGCGTACTCGTCAATGGCCTTGGCCCGCAGCACGATAAGCAGCACCACGTCAAAGACCAGCGAAACCAGACACGTGATCGGTATGACGAACATGGTGACGACATGATTCATCGTCGCCACAAACCAGACCAGCGCAATCGCCAGCATGATATAGAAATATCGAAACATGAGGCGAAGCGGCCGCGGCACGTGCAGAATCGCACTATTGATGAACAGCACGCTGATGATCAGCGCGGCCGCCGATGCACTGGCAATCGGTATCGGCCACGAAAACAGATAGCTGAAGAAGCCATGCAGCAGCAAAATCGCGCCGGTTACAAACGTGATGATTTCCACCGCCAAACGCCTCGGACGCAGATAGATCTGCTGCGCGGGGAATGCGGCGGGGGAGGCCTCGCCGCGCAATTCGTTCTGGCAGAGCGGGCAACGGGCCATATCGCCGGTGAAATCGACGGTGCAGGCATCGCAATGCTTCATGCCGACGCTCCTTTCTCCACATGCACGCCAGCGATGTTCATACGGCCGCTGATGCCCTGCGCGGCGAGAATCCGACACAGGTTCTTGATGACGTTCAGATCATGGTAGATGGTGGAGATGCCGATGCTCAGGTCGTCGCCGAACGAGCAGACCGTGAAATTCAGGCTGGCCGGTGTGGTGAGGAAGCTCACCGAACGTACATGGCGCGCGAGTCGTTCGTCCAAGGTGACTCGGCCAAGGTTCGAGACGGTGGTCGTGGTCTCGCGGTCGGCGATGAACCGGGCCAGCTCCAGCACCCAGTCCTTGGCAGGGGAGGGCGCAAGACGCAGCACCGGATTCTTTTCCAGCGCAATCATGCGGTTCATATGCGATTCGACGCGCTCGCGACTGGTGGCATGGCCGAGCTGCTCCTGCACATGGCGGGCGATGTCGGCCAACGGCTCATCGGTCAGCAATCCACCCATACCGTTGCCGTGCGCGGTGCGGGCGGCGGACTGCTGGCCGTCGCCGGCTGCGTCTGGGCTTGTTGCGGAAGTTTTCGCGGAGTCCTCATCGGCTTCGATTTCGGCCGGCGTGTACGCCACGTAAGTCATGCCGTAGAAGTTGCGCACGGTCTCCGACCTGAAGAAGGCGCGCAAGTCGACCGGAATATCCACGCGAATCGCGCGATTGCGGGCGCGCGAGGGCATGACGTCGCGAATCGCGCACAGTATCGCGGCGATGAGGTAGGAGGTGAGACTCACTCCGCACTGATGCGCTGCACCAAGCACCTTGCTGGCGCTGACGTGGTATTCCATGAACGTAGGCGCGGCCCGGTCGATGGGGCCGGCCAGCCGGTAGATCTTCGTGCCTGGCGCAGCGCCGGCCTTGTCTTTCTCGTAGTATTTGTCGAAGCTGTTTTCGGCTTTGTCGCTATCCGAACCGTCGTAATCCGAAGGCACGCCCGGCACGTCGTATCGCTCGGCGATGTAGGCGTGCAGCAGCGACTTGAACAGGTTGATGGCGCCGCGACCGTCCGAAATGATGTGCGAGACCTCGAGATTGACACGATTGCGGAAATAGCTTACGCGGAACAGCATGCTTTTGGGCCCGTAATGCAGTCGCGAGCATATCGGCAGATGTTCCGGCTCCACCAGCGGCCGGCCGTCTGACTGTTCGAGGTAATGCCAGAACATGCCGTTGAGCAGGTGCACGTTGAAGCTCGGGAACTGGGCGATGGCATGGTCGAGCGCGTGCTGCAGGATGTCCGGATCGATGCCGTCCGCCAGCTCGGCCGAATAGCGGAACACGGTCTGCGAGGAGCGGCCAGCCTGGGAGGAGTAGAACTTGCCGATGTTGTCTAGTCGGTACCAAGTACGTCTTGCCACGCGTCGCCTCCCTCCGGTGCGTTGGCGGTGGTGCCGGTGCCGGGAGCTGGTTCCAGCGGTGTGCCGTCGAGGAAATGCTCGATGATTCGGTAGGTGGTGGCCACCAGTCCCACGGCCGACGTATTGAGCAGGTAGCCGTGGATGCCATCGTGAATTCGGTAACAGGAGACGTTGTCGTTCACCAATTGCAGGCGACGGGCGTACGCTTCGTCCTCGTCTCTGAGCGGGCAGTATTCGGCGGACAACACCAGCGTGCGCGGCTGATTGCTCAGGTCGTGCGCGGTGAGCGGCGCGAAATACGGATTGGTCAGATCGGCCACGGACGAACGGTACATGTCGATGTAGTCGGCCATGTCCTGTGCGGTGAGGATGTAGTCGGTGCCGTTGGTCCGCACCGATTCGAACGGGCTGGTCTCGGGATTGTAATCGTTGCCGACTACCGGGTAAAGCAGCATCTGCGTGCGCGGCATGAACTCGCCGCGGTCGCGGGCCATGAGCGAGACGGCGGCCGCAAGATTGCCGCCCGCGCTGTCGCCAAACAGCACGATGCTGTCGGGATCCGGTGCTGGGATTGTCGCAGATATATCGCCCCGCCGGCGGGGCTGGTCGGCGCAGCCGACTGGGGGTGATCAACATCAACAGAACCACCCACCCCAGAAATCGGCAATTCCCCAGCAAACAGCTGCCGGGCTACCTCATAGCAATCCTCAACAGCAGTAGGGAAGCGGTATTCAGGAGCCAGCCGGTACTCGACTGAGATCACACGGCGTTGCAGACGTACGGCCATATGCGCGCAAGCCTGCGTGTACAGGTTGATGCCGCCTGTGGTCCAACCGCCACCGTGGAAAAACAGGATCGTGCCACGCGGCGTGACTGAGGGAAGTTCCGTGTTGGCATTGCCGGAAATACCGTCGGCGTTGCCGCTCGACGTGCTTTCCTTGATGAGTATTTTGGGTAGGACTTTGGGTAATACGGCGGGCAGAATCGCGGATATTGCCGAGGCCACGGGCGTGCCATTGGCGGAAGATTCCTCCAGGGCTTCGGGCAGGGGCGCTCCATAGGCGACCAGCGGCGTGAGCACTCGCAATGGTACGGCATATCCATCCGCCATAGGCGCGAAGGCGTCCTCGACACGGCATTTCGGATTGTCGGGTGCCTGCTTGGCGATAAGCTCTTCCGCCACGCGCTGCAATTTGTACGACTTGCCCGCGTTGGGCTTGATGTAGCTGGCGGCCTTCATCGCGGCGAACAATGCCTCGTTGATCGGCATGACGACAGGTCCTTTCAGCGGCGGATTCGGTAGTGCGAACACCCCAACCTTAGCCCATGACCGGCATGAACAAAAAAGGGAAGGAACCCGAGAGTTCCTTCCCTGTGTGCCGTATCAGACGCGATACGCGCCGATTATCAGGCGGCGAAGTATTCCACGCCGGCCTCGAAGATCGCTGGTACTTGTTGCCGGGCACGTTGACGTACAGGCCGTTGCCGGAACGCTCCGAGTGACCCATCTTGCCAAACACGCGGCCGTCCGGGCTGGTGATGCCCTCGATGGCGAGCAGCGAGCCGTTCGGGTTCACATCCAGGTCCATGCCGGGGGTGCCGGCCTCGTCCACGTACTGCGTGGCGATCTGGCCGTTGGCCCTGAGCTGGGCGAGCACCTCGTCGGAGGCCACGAAGCGGCCCTCGCCGTGGGAGATGGCCACGGTGTGAATGTCGCCGACCGAAGTCTTGGACAGCCACGGGGAGAGGTCGGAGGCCACGCGCGTGCGGACCAGTCGGCTCTGGTGGCGGCCGATGGTGTTGAAGGTCAGCGTCGGGCAGGCGTCGGTCATCGGCACGATGTCGCCGTACGGCACCAGACCCAGTTTGACGAGCGCCTGGAAGCCGTTGCAGATGCCGAGCATCAGACCATCGCGGTTCTCAGCAGGTCACGCACGGCCTCGGTGACGGCCGGCGCACGGAAGAACGCGGTGATGAACTTGGCGGAACCGTCCGGCTCGTCGCCGCCGGAGAAGCCGCCCGGGATCATCACGATCTGGCTCTTGTTGATCTCGTCGACCAACGCCTGCGTGGATTCGGCGACGGCGGCCGGCGTCAGGTTGTTGACGATCAGTGTGGTCACATCGGCGCCGGCACGCTCGAAGGCGGCGGCGGAATCGTACTCGCAGTTGTTGCCCGGGAACACCGGGATCACCACATGCGGCTTGGCCACGGAAGAGCCGACGTACACGGTCTTCTTCGGCGCGTGGAAGTCGGTGGTCTCGACGGTCGCGCCCTTGTCCTCGCCCTTGGAACGGTACGGGAACACGGATTCGATGCCGGACTCCCAAGCTTCCTGCACAGCGTCCAGGTCCAGCGTCTCGCCGGCGGCCTTGAACACGTACTCGGAGGTGGTGGTGCCGATTTCGCCGATCTCGACCAAATTGGAGACGGCCGGAAGCTTGGCATCGTCCGCCAGCTCGACGATGAACGAACCGTATGCCGGGATGAACAGGTCGTCCACGGCGATGCTGTCGTTCAGGGTCACGCCGATGCGGTTGCCGAGCGTCATCTTGAACAGGCTTCGGCGGTGGCGCCATAGCCCGGCGTAGAGACGGCCAGGGCATCGTGGAAGTCGGTGAGCTCCTCGATCACGGAGAACACTTCAAGCAGCGCATCCTTGTCCGGGGTCAGACCGTCGGCCAGGTAGCGCGGCGCGATGCGTACGATACGGTGATCGGCGTCCTTGAATTCAGGGGAGGTGGCGCGCTTCATATTGCCCACCGCCACGGCGAAGGAGATCAGCGTCGGCGGCACGTCGAGATCCTCGAACGAACCGGACATGGAGTCCTTGCCGCCGATGCGCCGGCGCCCAGGTCCACCTGGGCCATCAGCGCGCCGAGTACGGCGGCCGCCGGCTTGCCCCAGCGTTCCGGCTCGTCGCGCAGCTTCTCGAAGTACTCCTGGAAGCTCAGGTAGGCCTTCTCATGCTCGAAGCCGGCCGCGACCAGCTTGGCCAGCGACTCGACCACGGACAGGTAGGCGCCGGTGAACTGGTTCTTGGACATGATGTACGGGTTGAAGCCCCACGCCATCGCCGAAGCGGTGGTGGTCTCGCCGAACACCGGCAGCTTGGCGACCATGGCCATGTTCGGGGTGAGCTGACGCTTGCCGCCGAACGGCATGAGCACGGTGCCCGCGCCGATGGTGGAGTCGAAGCGCTCCGAAAGGCCCTTGTTGGAGGCCACGTTGATGTCGGTGACCAGCTTGTTCATGCGTTCGGCCAGCGTGCCCTCGCCCCACGGGGTCTCGTAGGACTGCTGTTCCTCGACATGCACGGTCTGGTGCTTGGAAGCGCCGTTGGAGGCCAGGAACTCACGGGACAGATTCACGATCTTGTCGCCGTTCCAGGTCATCACCATGCGCGGGTCCTCGGTCACGGTGGCAATCACCGTGGCTTCGAGGTTCTCTTCGCGGGCGTAGGCCAGGAACTCGTCCACGTCCTCGGCGGCCACGTCCACGGCCATGCGCTCCTGGGATTCGGAGATGGCCAGCTCGGTGCCGTCCAGGCCCTCGTATTTCTTGGGCACGGTGTTGAGGTCCACGAACAGGCCGTCGGCCAACTCGCCGACCGCCACGGACACGCCACCCGCGCCGAAGTCGTTGCAGCGCTTGATCAGACGGCAGGCATCGCCGCGGCGGAACAGACGCTGCAGCTTGCGCTCCACCGGAGCGTTACCCTTCTGCACTTCGGCGCCGTCGAGTTCGAGCGATTCCACGTTATGCGCCTTGGACGAACCGGTGGCACCGCCGATGCCGTCACGGCCGGTGCGGCCGCCCAGCAGGATGATTTTGTCGCCAGGGGCCGGGGTTTCGCGGCGCACATGGTCGGCCGGGGTGGCGGCCACGACCGCACCCACCTCCATGCGCTTGGCCACGTAGCGGGGTGGTAGATCTCGTCGACCTGACCGGTGGCCAGACCGATCTGGTTGCCGTAGGAGCTGTAGCCGGCGGCGGCGGTGGTCACGAGCTTGCGCTGGGGGAGCTTGCCTTCCAGCGTCTCGGAGACCGGCACGGTCGGGTCCGCGGCGCCGGTGACGCGCATCGCCTGATACACGTAGGAGCGGCCGGACAGAGGATCGCGGATGCAGCCGCCGATGCAGGTGGCCGCGCCACCGAACGGTTCGATTTCGGTGGGGTGGTTGTGGGTCTCGTTCTTGAACAGGAACAGCCAGTCCTCGTCGTGGCCGTTCACGTCAACCTTGACCTTGACGGTGCAGGCGTTGATTTCCTCGGACTCGTCAAGGCCGGTCAGGACACCGTTCTTCTTGAGCCACTTGGCGCCGATGGTGCCCATGTCCATGAGGCAGACGGGCTTGGCGTCACGGCCGAGCTCGTGGCGCATCGCCAGGTAACGCTCGAAGGCGGCCTTGACGGTGGCGTCATCGATGGTCACTTCGTCCAGCTCGGTGCCGAACGTGGTGTGACGGCAGTGGTCGGACCAGTAGGTGTCGATCACCTTGATTTCGGTGATGGTGGGCTCGCGGCTCTCCTCGCTGAAGTACTTCTGGCAGAATTCGAGGTCGGCCAGATCCATGGCCAGACCGCGCTCGTCGATGAACTTCTGGCCGGCTTCGGCGTCCATCTCGTTGAAACCGGCGATGGTCTCGACCTTGCCGGGCACCGGCACCTGGGTCTCAGGGTTTCCTTGGTCTCCAGGCTGGCCTCGCGGGCCTCGACCGGGTTGATCACGTAATGCTTGATGGTGTCCACGTCGGCGTCGGTCAGGTCGCCTTCCAGCGCGTACAGCTTGGCGGAGCGGACGGTCGGGCGCTCGCCCTGGGAGATGAGCTGGATGCATTCGGCGGCGGAGTCGGCGCGCTGGTCGAACTGGCCGGGCAGGAACTCGGTGGCGAAGACCTTGGCGCCGGCGAAGTCGGGCAGGTCGTAGGCCACATTGTCCACCTGAGGCTCGCTGAACACGGTGGGCACGGTCTGGTCGAACAGCTCCTGGGAGATGCCTTCGACGTCATAGCGGTTCACGATGCGCAGGGCCTTGAGGCCGGTCAGTCCGAGGATCGTGCGCAGTTCGCCCGCAAGCTGCTGGGCTTCGACATCAAAGCCGGGCTTCTTTTCCACGTACACGCGAAAAACCATGGAAATCCTTTCTTGAAATTAAAGACAATTGGCTCCCCTCGAGAGGGGAGCCAGATAATGCATTACTCGGCGACTTCGATGCCTTCGGACTTGGCGAGTTCGGCGAGGCGCTCCTCGATCTCTTCGTAGGCCGGGATGATGCTGCCGAGACCACGGCGGAACAGTCCTTGTCAAGGTGCTCGACCTTGCCGGAGTGGTCCTTCTGGTCCCACAGACGGCAGGAATCCGGGGTGATCTCGTCGGCCAACAGCAGCGTGCCGTCGGTGGCGCGGCCCATTTCGATCTTGAAGTCGACCAGCTTGACGTCGATCTTGGCGAAGATCTCGATCAGGGCCTCGTTAATCTTGCGGGCCAGCGGGGCGATCTCGGCGAGATCCTCGCGAGTGCATACGCCGAGGGCCACCAGGTCATCGTCGTTGACGAACGGATCGTGCAGATCATCGTTCTTCAGGAAGTACTCAAGTACCGGCTCCTTGAGCGGCAGGCCTTCCTCCACGCCCAGACGGGAGCAGAAGTGGCCGGCGGCCACGTTGCGCAGCACGATCTCCAACGGGAACATGTTCACCTTGCGCACCAGCTGGCCGGTGTCGTCCACTCGCTTGATAAGGTGGCTGTCGATGCCGCGCTTCTTGAGCAGGTCGAAGATGATGGTGGTGATGAGGTTGTTCAGACGGCCCTTGCCGGTGAAGTCTTCCTTCTTTTCACCATCGCCAGCGGTGGCGGTGTTCTTGTATTCGACCCACAGAACCTCGGGATCGTCGGTTGCGTACAGTTGCTTGGCTTTGCCCTCGTAGAGCTTTTCCAGCTTCTCCATGACTCACCTTTCAGGAGTGGAATTTCTGGGTGAACTAACGGTAAAAGGGTACCAATCGAGGGCTACAACAACACTCAGCATGACGCTACGATGCGGCCGGCGCATCATACGTCGCTGCATCGAACGGCCATACGCTGTTGGGATGGCGGAGGCGGCCGTCATTGGCCAGTACGATCAGCTCGTCTCCGGTCGTGTAGCCTTCCGGCATGAAGATATCTGCAGAAGCGCGTGTGAATACTCAGATGTTCGTCAATAGACGAAACATGACTCTTCGGCCATATACACACGATAATGGGGAGTGACGAAAATGGTACAAGGAGGTTCGTCATGATCGTTCATCCACGACCCGGACGGCAATAATATTGAGGCCATGCTGAGCTGATCAGGCCGTGGACTACTCCACGGTAATCGTCAACGCATCGGCCACGAGGCCGGCCTTGGCACGGGCGTCGGCTTCGGACTCGCCGACGGCCAGTGCCACGGCCATGCGGCGGTGGCCATGCACTTCGGGCTTGGCAAAAATGCGCAGGTCCGTGCCGGGTTCGGCCAGAGCAGCGGCCACATCGGTGAACTCGACCTCACCGTCGCCGGCCACCACAATCGCATGGCTTGCCGCCACCGAGCCGGCCGGAATCGTGAGCGACACATGCTCGGGGGTGATCGGCAGGCCGAGAATCGCGCGGGCGTGCAGCGCGAACTCGCTCAGACGCTGGGAGGCCATTGTCACCATACCGGTATCGTGCGGACGGGGGGAGACCTCGTTGAACAGAATCGAGCCGTCGGTGAGCACGAACAGTTCCACGCCGAATACGCCCCAACCGGTTTCGCCGGCCGCCTGAGCCTTGGCCACCAAGCCTTCAACGGCGGTACGTGCGATGTCGCGCGCCCGCTCGGCCTCACCATCGGGTTCGGTAGCCGGCTGCCAGGACTCGCGGTAATCGCCGGACTCCTGACGTTGGCCGATCGGCGCGCACGTCACAATGCCGGCGGACGAAGAAACAGTCAGTACCGTCAGCTCACGCTCCAGCGGAGCAAGCGCCTCAACGATCACGCGCGACACATCGCCCTCATCGGCGGCGCGGCGGCCCTCCTGCGCTTCGGTCCAAGCGGCATCGATGGCGTCGGCGGAACGCACCACCGACTGGCCGTGACCAGACGAGCTCATCACCGGCTTGACCACGCACGGATAGCCGACTTCCGAAGCTCCGGCGCGCAGCTCTTCCAGCGAGCCGGCAAAACGATACGGTGTAGTCGGCAAGCCCAATTCTTCGTGGGCCAGTACGCGCAGGCGCTCGCGGTCCATGCAAATCGTGGCGATTTCGGCGCTCGGCACCACCTGGGCGCCCGCGGCCGCAACACCGGCCAGCACATCGGTGGCGATGGCCTCTACCTCGGGCACGATGATGTCCGGCTTGATTTCATCGAACAATGCCTGCAATTCGGCGCATTCGCCATATCCAACGCGCGATATTCATGCGCCACCTGCTGGGCCGGAGCGCCGGCATACGAGTCAGCGGCGCACACCCACGCGCCCAGTCGCATGAGCTCGATGGCCACTTCCTTGCCCAGCTCACCAGCGCCCAAAAACAGCACGCGGGTGGGGTGCTTGCCCAGCGGTGTGCCCAGCGGGCGGTTGGCTGCGCGAGTTGCGGGGGAGACGGCGGAAGTCTCGGCGGGAATTGCGGGAGAGGAGGTGGAAGTCACGGCAGTATTTACGGCGTTCTCAGTCATACCCACATTCTGCCATGCCGCGATGATTTCGCCTATGCGGGGCTCGGATTCGGCGACGTGCGCTGCGGAGCGCGTGATTCAATATTGGGCAAAATGCGGCAGCCCATACCATTTCACACGCGTTCATGCAGCGCGGCCGACGCCATTGCAGCGCGGTGGTTTAGGATGGGGCAATGCGCGAAAACGGGATTGAAGAGAGCATTGATCGTCCTCTGACTATCGCTCTTGTGGTCGATACGGTGGGCAATCAGGGCAACGGTACCTCCAATTCGGCCTTGCAATGGGCTGCAGAATTGGAGCGGCAAGGCCATCATGTGAGGCTTGTCGGTATAGGGGCGCCCGAATATCCGGCGCGCGTGAATAAGGTGCCGCTCGTCTCGTGGGTGGCCGCCAAGCAGCTCATGCAATTCGCCGAACCCAGCGACACGTTGTTCCGCACCGCCTTCCAAGGCGTGGATGTGGTGCATATCTATATGCCGTTCAAATTCGGCCGTCGTGCCGCTAAAGTCGCCCACCAAATGGGCATTCCCGTGACTGCCGGATTCCACCTGCAGCCGGAGAACGTGCTGTATTCGGCCGGCCCGCTACGTCGCATTCCCGGTATTTCCAGCTTCCTGTACTGGCTGTTCAAGCACTGGCTGTACAAGCACATTGACCACATCC
>ENA-OQBU01000040-OQBU01000040.1-human-gut-metagenome-genome-assembly--contig:-NODE-40-length-40996-cov-3.357190_pt1 | contig 40996 bp, 43 predicted proteins | sample MGYA00242492_ERZ504566 | MGnify/ENA primary metagenome ERZ504566 (study PRJEB26092, sample SAMD00036261) | human gut metagenome | host: Homo sapiens | study: EMG produced TPA metagenomics assembly of...
AGAAAAAGTAAAACAGAAAAGCAATCGGATAAAACAAAAAAGGGACGTGCTGGGCAGTCTCTTTTTCTTTGCCTTTTATCCATCATTACTAAAAAATTCATGGCGATTTTGTGCATATTTTTTTTCTTGACAAACGGCGGTGCGGGCGTTCTATTCTCTGTCAAGAGGAAAAGATGAAATTTTCTAAAAAATAGCAATTTTCACAAAAAATTCGCGGTGTGGGATTTCTTCTCAAAAAATGTTGAAACTATGTGTAAAGGGTTAAAAACTCCTATGATTTTGAGTTTTCAACCGGAAAAATGCCCGATATTATGCGAAAAATGCCCAAATTTTCAACATTTTCCACCGTATTTTCCACAATCTGTGGCGCAAGGACAATATACTGATTGTAGTGGCCGCGTGGGCTGTCAAGCTTTTTTTTATGCTCACAATTCACAAAATTCCGGTATATTTTTGGCATCTTTGCCACACACTAAATTCAGCAAACAGAAAGGACGAACAGCATGATCAAAGGCGTCAGCAAACAGGTGCTTGAGGTGACCAATCCGGAAAACCCGTATTTTGAAAAAATCGTTGTTTTTTGTAAACCCCAGTACGCCCGAGAGGACCGGGCTGTGCTGGAGCGAGAGGCCCATTCCCTGGCTGCCCGCGCCGGTCGGCCGCCCAGAGTGCGCCGTTCCAGGCGAGAGAAGTGGCACTTTGCCCTGCGCTGTCTGCTCAGTGCCTTGGCCGGGGTGGCGCTGTCCTTTTTGATCTACACACTGTGTTGAAAGGGTGATCTCTCATGACGATTTATAAGGCCGTGCGGAATTTCTTAACGGTGTTTGTGGTGCTGGCTGTGGCTGCCGGCGCCCTATGTATTGGCGGCGGGGTGTACTATGCGGTGCAGTCCGCTGCCAGCAGCCAGGTGCTCTCCAAGCTGGGCTCCACCGGTGCGGAGGTGACCCGCGTGCAAAAGAAGCTCAAGGAGCTGGGCTATTACAGCGGCGCTGCCGACGGTATTTACGGCAATGCCACCAAGGCGGCGGTCAAAGCGTTTCAAAAGAACTGCGGCATTACCGCAGACGGTGTGGCCGGACCAAAGACCCTGTTGTACCTGGGGCTGGGTGGTAGCAGCAGCGGCAACAGCACCGGGTATTCGGATGCGGATGTGGAGCTGCTGGCCAAGGTGATCAGTGCTGAGGCTCGAGGCGAATCCTATGAGGGTCAGGTGGCAGTGGGTGCCGTGATCCTGAATCGGGTGGCGCACCCCTCCTTCCCCAATTCCATCAGCGGCGTGGTGTACCAAAATGGGGCGTTCTCCTGCGTCAACGACTCCAACTGGTACGCCCCGGTGGCAGACAGCGCCAAGCGCGCCGCTACGGATGCCCTGAACGGATGGGACCCCTCCGGCGGTGCGGTGTATTATTTCAATGCGTCCAAAACCTCGGACAAGTTTATGCACTCCCGACCGGTGATCAAGGTGATCGGCAATCATAAGTTTTGCTCGTAGTAGGTATGCGCCTGCGGGCGGCAGATTGCCGCCCCTACGATAAAGCTTTTTGCCTCCCTTTACAAGGGAGGCAAAAGGTATAGATTTATATAAAAAAACCGACACGCCAGGTGTCGGTTTTTCTTTTGCGTTTCTTATTTGGTAAAGAAGGTAGTAAAGGCTTTGTACGCCATATATACATCAATTTTGGCAACGATCTCATAGGGTGCGTGCATGGAGAGCACCGGCACGCCTACATCAATCACATCTACATCCAAATTGGCAATATACATAGCCACGGTGCCGCCGCCGCCACCGTCAACCTTGCCCAGCTCGCCGCTTTGCCACAGCACGCCGTTTTCCTCCAGCAAGTTTTTGACAAAGCTCACATACTCGGCGCTGGCGTCGGAAGTGCCGCTTTTGCCGTGGGAGCCGGTAAACTTGGTGACCACCACGCCCTCGTTGATAAAGGAGGCGTTGTTCTTCTCAAAGGCAGAGGACCAGGTGGGGTCAAAGGCAGCGTTTACATCGGCGCTCAGGCACTTGGAGTTGCGCAGCACATCGCGGCCCTCGTAGCCCTCCAGCCGCGCCAAATCCTCAATAAAGTATTTCAGATAGCTGGAGTTCAGCCCGGTGTTGCCGTCGGAGCCGGTCTCCTCTTTATCTGTCAGCACGGTAATGCAGGTGTACTCCGGCGGCTCACTGACGCTGAGAATGGCCTGCAAGGCCGGATAGGCGCACACACGGTCGTCGTGGCCGTAGCCGCCGATCAGGGAGCGGTCAAAGCCCAGGTCGTCAACGGTAAAGGCCGGCACCAGTTCCAGCTCGGCAGACAGCAGATCCCGCTCCACAATGCCGTATTTCTCGTACAGCAAATTGAGGATATTGAGCTTCACCTTTTCGCTGGCTTTGTCGTCCTTAAAGGGGCGGGAGCCGATGACAATGTTCAGCTCTTCCCCTTTGATCAGCTCGTTGATCTTGCGGGTGTACTGCTCCAGCGCCAGGTGGGGCAGAATGTCCGTAATACAAAACTTGGGGTCACCCGGCTCTTCACCCAGGCGCACATCTACATAGGTGCCGTCGTTTTTGCATATGCGGCCGTGGAGTGACAGGGGAATGGCGGTCCACTGGTACTTTTTTAATACCGCCGTAGTAGTGGGTCTTAAACAGCGCCAGCCCGTTGTCCTCGTACACCGGGCGCTGCTTTAAGTCAATGCGAGGAGAGTCAATATGGGCAGCTGCAATGCGCACGCCGTCCTTAATGCTGCGCTTGCCCTTCACGCACAGGATAATGGCCTTGCCCCGGTTCATCTTATATACCTTGGCGCCCGGCTCCAGCTGGTCGCCGAACTCGTCAAAGGGCAGGAACCCGGCAGCCCGTGCCTGGTCCAGTGCCTGGGCAGCGGCCTCTCGCTCGGTTTTGCAGTGATAGAGGAAGTCCTTGTACCCCTCGCAAAAATCATCACATACGCCCAGCTCGGCGTCGTCCATAAAGTCTACGCCGTTCTCGCGCTTGTTGAACAGCAGCTCTTGCAGCTGCTGACCCTTGGTTTTTTCTTCACTCATAAGATAGCCTCCAGTATTCTGTCCACTTGGGATTTTATATCTCTGCCGTCATTGGTGACGGTGAATGTGCATTTTTCGGTGTAAAAGTCCGCCGCCGGTTGGGCCTGCATACGCAGCTGTGCCGCCGCCCGGTCTATGCCGTCCCGCTCCACAATTCGAGCCAGGCGGGTGTCCTCCGGCGCAGTCACCGCCAGGGTGTAGGCGCACAGGGCGTCCGCGCCGCTTCAAACAGCTGGGGCGCGTCCAGCACCGCCGGTATCTTTGCTTGCTGCACACAGGCATCCAGCACCGCCGGATGGGTTACCTGATCCAGCTTTTCCGTAGCGGCAGGGGTGGCAAAGGCTTTGGCTGCCAAGGTTTTGCGGTCCAGGGCGCCGTCCTTGATGATCTCCTGCCCAAAGGCAGCCGCCAGGTCTTGCAGCAGGGGCGCGCCGGGGACGGTCAGCTGGCCATAGACCCGGTCGCAGTCCACCGGGTGCAGCCCGGCCTGTGCCAGCAGGCGGCACACATAGCCCTTTCCTGCGCCGGTAGGCCCGGTTACGCCGATAAGAAAAGGCCGGGTTAGGTCTAAAATGCGAAAGGCCGCTGCCCGGATCAGCCGGTTGTATACTGCCATACCCACCCCGGTTTTGCGGGGCATACGGGCGTAGACTTTTTTGGCGCCCAGTTCGTCCAGCCGCCGCAGGGCGTCAAACAGTTCTCGTGCCTGGCTTAGGTCGTCGGTGGCCTTGCCGTAGGGCACCTTGGGCACCGTCACCCGGTCTTCTTCATAGCACAGGGCGTAGCAGCCCGGTTGGCTGTTTACAAAGGCGGCGTAGGCAGCGCTGTCGCCGTTTACTAAAATCACCTGCGCCTTGGGGGCGTAGTGCTTGTATTTCATGCCGGGAGAGGCGGCGGTTTCGCCGTCTGCCATCTTTTCCAGCACCGCGGGAGCCACGGCAATGGGGCCGATCTCTGCCTCCAGCATTTCCTTGGTTACTGCGCCGGGGCGCAGCAGCGTTGGGGTAGAGGTGGCCAGGGTGATCACCGTGGACTCCACCCCGTAGGCGCAGTCGCCGCCGTCTACGATGGCGGCAATCTTGCCGTTCATATCCTCTTGCACATATTTGGCTCTTGTGGGGCTGGGCAGCCCGCTGGTGTTGGCGCTGGGGGCCGCTACCGGCACCCCTGCCAGTTGCAGCAGTCGGTGGGCCACCGGGTTCTCCGGCATACGCACCGCCACCGTGTCCAGTCCGCCGCTGACGACTTTGCCGATTTTATCGCTCTTGGGCAGGATCACCGTCAGCGGACCGGGAAAAAAGCGGTCAAAAAGTTTTTTGGCTTTTTCCGGAATTTCCCGCACCAGTGGGGCAATGTCTGCTTTCTCTGCCACATGCACAATCAGCGGGTTGTCGCTGGGGCGGCCCTTGGCGGCGTAAATTTGTGCCACGGCGGTTTCGTTCAGGGCGTCGGCGCCCAGTCCGTACACCGTCTCGGTGGGAAAGGCCACCAGCTGCCCCTGCCGCAGCAGTTCCCCGGCCAGCGCCAGGTCTTGTTCTGTTGTTCCCAGTTGTTTGGTTTCCATACCTTGTGTCCTTGATTTGATTGGGGTTAATCCCTTAGGGGGTAGAATACCTCCGGTGCAATCCCTCAGTCAGCTACGCTGACAGCACCTAACCGGTGCCTGTCCCCTCTGTCGCTGCGCCACATCTCCCCGCACTGCGGGGAGTCGCCCTTTGCAAGGGAGCCTAAGGATTTTTGTAACCGATTTTGCCTCCCCTTGTAAAGGGAGGTGGCTGCGAGTTTACGAGCAGACGGAGGGATTACACGGTTATCAATCCCTACATTATTCCTCCGCGGCGCTGAGTTTGGCTGCCGTATCGGCGGTGATCAGGGCGTCGATCAATTCGTCCAGATCGCCATTTAAGATTTGTTCCAGTCGATACAGAGTCAGGTTGATCCGGTGGTCGGTGACCCGCCCCTGGGGATAGTTATAGGTGCGGATCCGCTCGCTGCGGTCGCCGGTGCCTACCTGGCTTTTCCGTTCGCCGGCAATGGCGGCGTCGTGCTTGGCCTTTTCTGCGTCATACAGTCGTGCGCGCAGCACTTTCATGGCCTTGTCTTTGTTTTTATGCTGGCTGCGCTCGTCCTGGCACTCCACCACCGTGCCGGTGGGCAGGTGGGTAATGCGAATGGCAGAGGAGGTTTTGTTGATGTGCTGCCCCCCTGCGCCGGAGGAGCGGAAGGTGTCAATCTGCAAGTCCTTGGGGTCCAGCTCAAAGTCCACTTCCTCCGCTTCCGGCAGCACCGCTACCGTTACGGTGGAGGTGTGAATGCGACCCTGACTTTCTGTTTCCGGCACCCGCTGCACTCGGTGCACCCCACTTTCAAACTTAAAGCGGGAGTAGGCGCCGTCGCCGTCAATGGAAAAGCTGATTTCCTTGTATCCGCCCAGCTCCGTGGCGTTCTCAGACAGAATTTCGCTCTTAAAGCCCTTTTGCTCCGCGTACATACTGTACATACGGTACAGCACCCCGGCAAACAGGGCGCTTTCGTCGCCGCCGGCGCGCCGCGGATCTCAATAATTACATTCTTGTCGTCGTTGGGATCCCGGGGCAGCAGCAAAATTTTCAACTGCTCTTGCAGCTGTTCCAGCGCTGCCTCGCTGTCTTTCAGTTCTTCCCTTGCCAGATCGCACAGCTCCGGGTCGCTTTCGCTTTGCAGCAGCTCTCGGGCTTCTTCCGCCGCCGTCTTGGCGGTTTTGTAGCGGGCAAAGGTCTCTACCACCGGGGTTAAGTGCTTTTGTTCTTTCATCAGGGCGGTGTAGCGGCTGATGTCTGCCACCACCGCCGGGTCGCACAGGTCTGCGGCGATCTTGTTGTACCGTTCTTCTACACGGCTAAGTTTTTCAAACATAAGCGTCTCCTTTTTATATGTATTATATAATGAAAAGGAGACGGGCTACCCCGTCCTGTACCACTCCGCGGATCAGCTTTTCCGCCTTGATCCGGGGCAGCAGCACCTCGCGCCCGCAGCCGGTGCATTTTAATTTGTAGTCTACGCCCAGGCGGGTCACTTCAAAGATCGCGCACCCGCAAGGGTGTGGCTTTTTCATTTTGACCCGATCGTTGCAGTTGTAATTCCATGGGGCTCTCCCCTCGTTTATTCTTGTTTACAGTATAGCACCTTTTTGGCCGATTTTTACAACATATCCGCCTATCGACAGGCATATATTTATAGCACAGGCAATTCGGAAAGGCGTGAGAACATGGAATTCTACCCGGAGGGAATGAATGCAGAACTGGACCGGCAATTTACTACACCGGAGGCGCTGCGCCGGGCGATGATGCAGGGATCCGTACTGGAGAGTCGGGTGCTGCTTTGTGACCGGGAACATAATCTTCATGTGGACCTGGGTGCCATGCGAGGGATCATTCCCCGGGAGGAGGGCGCCGTAGAATCGACGACGGCGACGGTGCGGGATATTGCCCTGATTTCTAAGGTTGGCAAGCGGGTGTGCTTTTCGATTTTAGGCTTTCAGCGGGAGGACGACGGCCCCTTTACCGCTATTCTTTCCCGCCGGGCGGTGCAGCTGCGGTGCAAGGCAGAGTTTTTTGGACACTTTAGAGCCGGGGGATGTGATTCCTGCCCGGGTGACCCATTTGGAAAAGTTTGGCGCGTTTATTGATGTGGGGGCGGGGCTGAACGCTCTGATCCCCATTGATATGCTTTCGGTCAGCCGCATTGACCACCCCCCGTGCCCGCCTGCGAGAGGGACAGGAACTGCGGGTGGTGCTGCGCAGCCGAGAGCCGGATAAGCTGACTTTTAGTCTAAAGGAGCTGCTGGGCACCTGGCAGCAGAATGCAGCGGGCTTCTCCTCCGGTGAGACGGTGCCCGGCGTGGTGCGTAGCGTAGAGCCTTACGGCGTGTTTGTAGAGTTGACCCCAAATTTGGCGGGTCTGGCAGAGCCCAGCGCCGCTTTGGAGCCGGGTCAGCCGGTGGCTGTGTATGTGAAGTCTATTTTGCCGGAGAAAATGAAGATCAAGCTGGTGGTGGTAGAGGCCTTTGACCCGCCGGCACCGGTGACGCCCCTGACCTACTATGTGGACGGCACCCGCATGGACCGTTGGGTGTATTCCACCCCCACCGCCCCTCGCCAAACCGTCACAGACTTTGCCGCCCTGCGCTCACAAGAAAAAAAGCACCCTTTAAGGGTGCTTTTTTTGTAGGATGTTCTGTATATAATGCGTTTTGATTTATTCCCTTTCGGCGCGCGGAGATTTGCGCTTATTTGATATACCGAATATCGTTGCCCACCAGTACCAGACGGGAATAGGCGCCGGCGATGCGGGAGGTGATGCGCTGGTCGTATTTTGCGCCAGCTCATCAAGCCCAGGTTGGTGCTGATGACGGTGGGGCGGCTGCAAAGAATGCGGGTGTTGATGATATTGTACAGGCAGGCCACGGTATAGGCAGAGGTGTACTCGGTGCCCAAGTCGTCCAGGATCAGCAGGTCCGTATGGAGCACCCGCTCCTCCGTATATTGCAGGTTGCCGGTGCGGCCGAAATTCTCATTTTGCAGGTCGGACAGGATATTGTAGGCGGTGCCGTACTCTACGGACAGGCCCCGGCCGATGGCAACATTGGCAATGGCCAGGCTCAAGTGGGTTTTGCCCAGGCCGGTCTGACCCATCAGCATCAGGTTGGCCGGCTCCCGCAAAGATACCCGCTGGGCGTAGCGATGGCAGGCCTCGGCGATTTTATCCGCCTTCGCCCGGGGCGAAATGCCGTTGTCCTCCGCCGTCTCCGGGTAATAGTTGGTGTCAAAGCTGTCAAAGGTGCAGCTGTCCAGGGGCGCCAGGCGGCGAATGGCCTCCCGCTGCAAGTCCTTGAGCAGTTCGCGCTGGCAGGTGCACATTCGGTCGCCTACATAGCCGGTGTCCTTGCAGGTGGGGCACTGGTAGTGGTGGGCCAGAGCGTCCGGCGCATAACCGGCAGCCACCAGCAGCCGCTCCTTTTCCCCTTGCAGGCGCAGGCTTTCCGCTTGCAGCTTGTCGATCTCCGCCTTCGCGTCTTTGGCAAAGAACGCCTTGGAGATGGAAAAGCCCACTTGTCGCAGCTGATTTTGAATTTCCTCCAGCCGGGGGACCTTGGCGCTGACCTCTGCCAAAGTGGCGGCGGTGCGCAACTCGTCTTCTTCCCGGCGGCGATCCAGCCGGTTCAGCGCTTTTTGGTAAAGATCGGAACTATACATAGCTTCTCCTTAGAACTTAATATCCGTATTGTTCATGGTGTCTCTCTTGATTTGCTCCAGGTCGTAAGAGGGTTTGCCTTGCAGGCGGCCGTCGGCTTTTTTTGGCCTTGGCGGCGGTAAAACTCTGTTGCTGCTCCTGCACCTGGGCGGGGGTGGTCAGTCCCTCTTTTTTCCACCCGGCGCAGCACGCTGTCCATATACTTCAGCGATGGCTTGTCGGCGTTCTCTTTCATAATATCGCAGGCCAGTTGTAGCATATCTTCGCTAAAATCCCGACCCCAGTCTGCCACCATTTGGCGTTGGCGGGCGGTGGGCGACCGATGGCGAATGCCGGTCATGGCGATCACCTTGTCCCACAGCTTGTCCGTACCGCTTAGGTACAGCAGCTTTTCGTCTGCGTCCGCCACGGTGCGCACCCCGTCCTCGGACCAGGAGTTGGCCATTTTGTTAATGTAGGCAAGGTTGATGGAGCGGCCCTTTTCTTTTTCGCCACGGTAATAGCCCAAGAGCATCAGGATCACTTCCGGCGGCAGCTCGTAGTAGATGTGCATATTCACCAGCATTTCCTGTTCGGCAGTACTGATGGTGCGCCCCAGCACGGTTTGCGCCTCGGTCAGCAGATCGGACAGGGCACTGTTTTCCCGGCACAGGGTCACAATATCCCGCGGGGTCAGCCGGGGAGGAGACAGGGTCTCTTTTTTCGGCTTTGGCGGTTCCGCTACCGGCGGGTGCACGGTTAGGCTGGCTGGCGCGCCATAGTGGGGGGTACTTTGTCATAACCGGGATCTGTACTGTGCCAGGCTCGGCAGGCGCAGGGGCTGCCGGGCTGTTGCCGCTTTGCAGCAGACCCTCGGCCACCCAAAAATCCATAATACTGTCTGCGTCTCGCTCCGGGATACCCAGCGCGCCGGCCAGCTCCCGGGTGCTGAGACTGCGCCGTGGCGCAAAAGAAGCAGCAGCGCCTGGAGTTGGTAGGCGCTGGCCAGTTTTAAGTAACGATCGGCCACGCAGGTGGGCACGGTAAAAACGCCGTCCGTCCACAGGGGGCCAAAGGGGGGAATGGTGTATTGCATAGGTGGAAATTTCCTCTTTTCTGCGCCGGTGGCGCTCTGCTTTTTATTGTAGCAAATCCGCGCACCCTTGTAAAGCCGCAAGATATGGCGGTGCCGGTAAATTCGGCCACAAGCGGGGTGGGGTATGGAGTGCAAAATGGGGTGCGATAATTTATGGCACCTCCGGTGCAATCCCTCAGTCAGCTGCGCTGACAGCACCTAACCGGTGCCCGTCCCCTCTGTCACTGCGCGCACCGGCACGCACGCGGGCACCGCAACAGTCCCCCGGACTGTTGCTATCCTGGCGGATTGCCCTGTTCGAGTCTCGCGCAAAGATACTACGAACAAAAAAAGCACAAGGCGAAATGACCTTGTGCTTTTTGTTGGAGCGGATTACGAGACTCGAACTCGCTACCTCCACCTTGGCAAGGTGGCGCTCTACCAGATGAGCTAAATCCGCAAACGATAGTGTTATTATACCCAGCAGGGGCGGGTTTGTCAAGCCTTTTTTTTTGCCGATGGGAATAAAAAGTGCCGCCCTCTTGTGGGCATAACGATCGGCACCACAACATATAGGTAAGAAGTGGGGTTTCTCTAAAGAATTTGCCGATATAGTTGCGTACCGGGGCGATCCGTGTTAAAATGAGGGAAGAACCGGGCAGCATTACCGAAGGGAGGTGGCGCCGTGAAGCCGTATAATTACTTTGACGATGAGGAAGAACAGCCGCAGCCGTCTGCGCAGGTGCGCTTGGCTCAACTGGTTGCTGCCTTGCAAGTGAACGGCGCCAAGCTGCGCCGCACGGTGCGCCGGGACGAAGAAATTGTAGAAGAACTGCGGGACTATCCCAACCTGCGCCGGGCTGCGCTGAAGTGGCTGGCGGTGGCGCTGTTTGTGCTGGCAGTGGTGATTGCCATTATCTCCTTTGCCGTGTCTCTGCACAACCAGAGCAAGTGGAACGAGCGTTTTTGCGATCAGGCGGGGCAGGTGTGCACCGATTATATCGCCAAGTACGGCGCTTGCCGCTGGGAATCTATGGACGAGCGCTACGGCAAGAAAATGGCACGAATGACCGGCGTGTCTTATCTGCGGCGGATGGATTTTAACGGCGACGGTCGGGACGAACTGCTGATCTGCTATTTGGAAAAGGGCCTGTATTTTTTTGATATTTGGGGCTTTGACGGCAAGAACTTCAGCAAGTTCTACTCCGCCAACGCCTGTTATGCTACCGGCGATGGCAAGCTGGGCAGCTGGGTGGTACTGTACCACACCGGGCGCCGCTACCAGGTGGGGGTGTGCGACCCGCAAAAACCCACGGAAGTGACCCTGTATGCCATGCGGGGCAAGAAGTTCAAAAAGGCCGGCAGCTGCCAATATAATGTAGATACCGGCGTGTTTTCCCAAAATGACAAGCCAATACCGAGGATTTTGAGCGGCTGCAGCTGTCCTGTATTCGGGAGACTCGGGCGGAGGTGCTGGTGGATACGTGACCGCCGCCATGGAGGAATTCAACACCAAGACCACGGCGGAGATCGAGGCCAGCCTGCCGGACGCCATGCTGAAAAAGCAAGCCTACTATGATGTGGTAGACGATCTGAACCGGCAGTACGGCTCTGCCACCTACAAGACCGAGGGCGGTATCGGCTATGTGGACGGCCTGGCTGTGGTGGAAGAAATTGATTTTGACGGCGATGGTAACAAGGAGCTGCTCACCGTCTATCGCCGCCAGGTGAAAAAGACGGAGAAGAACGACTGGACCGGGGAGCAGACCCTGATCAATGTGCCGGTATACAGCCTGCGGGTGTACAACTGGAACGGCAGCATCGCCAAGTGCATTTTTACCCGGGATCAGATTTGTCAGCCCTTTACAGATGATGAGGAAACGGCCCAGAACACCCAGTTCTATATCCTGCGCAAAAGCGGCAAAAAGACGGACTTGTGCTTTAATGCCTATCGGCGGGAGAGCCAGTCGGTGTATACGGCGGCCTCTCGGATCTTTCGGCTCAAGGGAGAGCAGTTCTCTGTGGTGTATGACGCGAAGATGGAGTACGAGTACGGCTACAAGACCTATTATCTGGACGGCGAAAGTGTGTACGAATCCACCTTTAACACCAGGGGCTATACCGTGCCGTACTTTATGAACGACGCCGGGTACGATGCGGGCGTGTTTACCGTGGTGTACCTGTCCGGTGACAAGACCCACCAGGACGCCATCCGCAACCGGGTGAGCACCGTGGAGCAGCATATCCAGTCGCTGAACGACGAGTATGTGCCGGAGCGGCTGCAAAATGTGAATTAACATAGGTTTTGTTATCGCACCGGCGGGCGGCAGATTGCCGCCCCTACGATCGGCGGATACAGACCCTGCCGCAGGATTTGCCAGCGGTGACGACAAAAAAGAGGCTTGGACATTGCGTTCAAGCCTCTTTTTGCGCTCTCTAATCCATCACACGTTCAGGTGCAATTCTTCGATTTTATCCCGCACTTTCAGCCAGTCGCCAAAGGCGGCTTCTTTGTTATTGGGGTTGCGGAGAATGGCCGCCGGGTGGTAGGTGCCCATAAATAGGGTGCCGTTTTGTCGATAAATTCGCCGTGCTGGCGGGTGACGCGGAAGTCCTTGTCAATCAGCCGCTGGGCGGCAATGCGCCCTACGCAGATCACCAGCCGTGGGCGAATGATCTTAAATTGCTCCCGCAGCCAATGCAGGCAGGCCTCCTGCTCCTCCGGCTTGGGGTCCCGGTTTTTAGGCGGGCGGCACTTGACCATATTGGCAATGTACACATTTTTCTCTCGGCTCAGGTCAATGCTCTCCAGAAATTGATCCAGCAGCTTGCCGGAGCGACCCACAAAGGGCTGGCCTTGCAGGTCCTCGTTCTCTCCCGGGCCTTCGCCGATTAGGAGAATGTCTGCCGCCGGGTTGCCTACGCCAAAGACCACCTGGGTGCGGGCCTTGCACAGTTCGCATTCGGTGCAGCTGAGGCACCGGGTTTTCAGTTCGTCTAATGTCATTTTTATCACCTTGCTCATTGTACCAAAATAATGGTTGAAAAAACAATAAAAAAAGGTATAAAATATGTGCGTAAGCGAGAATTACAACTTTTTGGAGGTATTATCATGGACAATCAAGTGACTGTTGAGATTTCTGCCCGCCATGTACATCTGAGCCAGGCAGATCTGGAGACCCTGTTCGGCAAGGGCTATGAGTTGACGGTGAAGAAAATGCTGTCCCAGCCCGGCCAGTATGCCAGCAACGAGCGCGTGCGCGTGGTCGGTACCAAGAGCGAGTTCCCGGCTGTGTCTATCCTGGGCCCGGTGCGTAAGGCTACCCAGGTGGAGCTGAGCCTGACGGACGCCCGCTCCATCGGCGTGACCGCCCCGGTGCGGGAGAGCGGCGACATTGCCGGTTCCGGCGCCTGCAAGCTGGTGGGCCCTGCCGGTGAGGTGGAGCTGACCGAGGGCGTGATCGCTGCCAAGCGCCATATCCACGCCACTACGGCAGACGCAGAGCGTATGGGCCTGGAGAATGGCCAGATCGTTAGCGTAGAGATTCCTTCTGCCAACGGCCGTAACCTGACCTTTGGCGATGTGGTGGTGCGTGTGTCTGACAGCTATGCCCTGGCTATGCATATTGACACGGACGAGGCCAACGCCGCCGGTATGGCACCCAATACCCCCGGCACGATTATTATATAAGTATAGGTATTAGGTAGTAAAAAAGAGCACCCGGTGAGGGTGCTCTTTTTTATATGCTTTTATCCCCTCAGTCACTTCGTGACAGCACCTAACCGGTGCCCGTCCCCTCTGTCGCTGCGCGACATCCTCCCACACTGTGGGAGTCACCCCTTGATAAAACAAGGGGAGCCAAGTTTCGTCGGCAATGGCGGGATTGCACCGATTGCCGTATTTATTTCACAAACCGGTCGATGGCGTCGGACAGTTCGGTGAGCATTTCCGTATCGCCGTCCTCCACGGCGTGAACGATACAGTGCTCCAGGTGGTCCTTGAGGATCACCTTGCCGGTGCTGTTTAAGGCGGACTTGACCGCCGCCAGCTGCACCAGCACCTGGGAGCAATCCTCGCCGTCCTCTACCATTTGCTTCACCTTTTGCAGGGTGGCCGATGGCCCGGGCCAGTCGATTGACCACCTCCCGGGTATGGGTGTGGTCGTGATTGTGATTATGCCCCGAGGTGGGTGCGTGTTTTTCGTCCATAGGCGTCAGATTTTTGCCAGGGCCTGTTCCAGGTCTGCCAAAAATGTCGTCAATATCCTCAATGCCTACGCTCAGGCGCACCAGATCCGGCGCACGCCGCAGGCTCCAGCTGTTCGTCCGTCAGCTGGCGATGGTGGTAGATGCCGGGTGCAGGCAGCAGGTGCGAGCGTCTGCCACATGGGTGACGATGGCTGCCAGCTTCAGGCTGTCCATAAAGGTGGTGGCGGCTGCACGGCCGCCCTTGACCCCAAAGCTCACCACGCCGCAAGTGCCGTGGGGCATATACTTCTGCGCCAGATCGTACTGGCGATCGCCCTCCAGCATGGCGCACTCCACCCAGGTCACCGCCGGGTGCTGCTTTAAGTAAGCCGCCACTTTCTTGGCGTTCTCGCAATGGCGGGGGATCCGCAGGTGCAGGCTCTCCAGTCCCACATTCAGCAGGAATGCCTCGTTGGGGCTTTGCACCGCGCCCAGGTCCCGCATCAGCTGCACCACCGCCTTGGTGATGTAGGCGCCCTTGCCGAATGCCTCGGTGTAGGTAATGCCGTGATAGCTGTCGTCCGGGGTGGTCAAGCCGGGAAACTTGTCATTTTGGGTCCAGTCAAAGTTGCCGCTGTCCACAATGGCACCGCCAACGGTGGAGGCGTGGCCCTCCATATACTTGGTGGTGGAGTGGGTTACAATGTCGCACCCAAAGTCAAGGGGCGGCAGTTGATGGGGGTGGCAAAAGTGTTGTCCACGATCAGCGGCACACCGGCCTTGTGGGCCACCCGGGCGAACTTTTCAATATCCAAAATCTCCAAGCTGGGGTTGGAGATGGTCTCACCAAAAACAGCCTTGGTGTTGGGGCGGATGGCTGCCTCCAGCTCCTCCTCCGTGGCGCTGGGCGACACAAAGGTAAAGTCAATGCCCAGCTTGCGCAGGGTCACATTAAACAGATTGTAGGTGCCGCCGTAAATGGCGGTAGAGCTGACAATGTGGTCACCGGCGCCGGCAATGTTAAAGATGGCGTAAAAGTTGGCCGCCTGGCCGCTGCCGGTGAGCATACCGGCCACGCCCCCTTCCAGCATAGCGATCTTGGCCGCACCGTGTCGCAGGTGGGGTTTTGCAGTCTGGAGTAGAAGTAGCCGCTTTTCTTTAGGTCAAACAGGTCGCCCATCTCCACGCTGGAGTCGTATTTGTATGTGGTGCTTTGCACAATAGGCACCACCCGGGGCTCGCCGTTTTTGGGGCGGTAAGCCCCTTGTACACAAATCGTTGCCAGTTTCATATCTTTTCCATCTCCGTTAAATTCATATTTTTTTTGCCTTAGGCGTCCTGCCCCAGGAAGTGGGGCATCATAGCCGGGCCGTTCTCCATATAAATGCCGGTGGCCTTAGCGGTTTCCTCATTGATGGTGTCTACCCCCGTCTTGGGTGCGGACTTTTGGTACAGCAGGTAGGGCACCGGGTCGCTGGCGTGGGTGCGGGTCACAATGGGGGTGGGGTGGTCCGGCAGCAGCAGGATCTTGTAATCCTCGTACTGTTCCAGTCCCTCTTCCAGAATGGGCAGTACCCGGCTGTCGATCATCTCAATGGCTTTTACTTTGTTTTCCGGTTCGTTGCGGTGGCCGCACTCGTCCGGCGCCTCAAAGTGCACATACACCAGATCGTTGCGCGTCAGCAGATCCAGCGCCGCTTGGCTTTGCCCTCAAAGTCGGTGTCAATATAACCGGTGGCGCCGGGCACTTCTGCCACTTCCATTCCGGCGCAGTTGGCAATGCCCTTGAGCAGGTCTACGGCAGAGACCATACCGCCCTTGATGCCGTACAGCGCCTCAAAGGGCCGGAGCGCCGGGCGCTTGCCCTCGCCCCACAGCCAAATGCAGTTGGCCGGGCGACGACCGGCAGCCACGCGGGCTTGTTCACCGGGTGGTCCTTTAGCAGATCAAAGGACTTTTCCATCATCTCCAGCAGAGGGCGCGCCGTCTCTGCGGTGGAGAGATGGGGGCCGATTCCTTGCCGGTAATGTCATGGGGTGGGGTCATATTGCCCAGCTCTGTGGTGCCGCCGTGCCAGATCAAACAATGGCGGTAAGATACGCCGGTGTAAAAATCATATTCTCCGCCGCCAAAGGCTGCCTGCACCGCTCTATCAGCTGGCGAGCTCCTCAGTGGAAATATCGTCGGCGCAGTAGTCCTCGATCACCTTGTCGGCAAAGGGCTCACCCTTGTCGCTGAGGGTCACCAGGTTGGTGCGCAGGGACACATCGCTGTCTTTCATATCAATGCCGATGGAGGCGGCCTCCAGCGGGCTGCGCCCGGTGTAAAATCGGTGGGGGTCAAAGCCCAGCACGCTCATATTGGCCACATCGGAGCCGGGCTTCAGTCCCGGCGCTACGGTGCGCACCAGCCCTACCTCCGCCTTGGCGGCCAGGGCGTCGATATGGGGCTTCTTTGCCACCATCATGGGGGTTTTGCCGCCCAGGGCGGGCACCAGGTAGTCTGCCATGCCGTCGCACAGCACTACAACATATTTCATACGGATCCTCCTGAAAAGCCTATGCCGCCTGCGAGAGCAGACGGCGGCTGAAATTGCACTTATTTGAAGTATTTAACGCCGGACTCAAAGATCTGCATATCCTTGTTAAAGGGTACGTTCTTGTATAGATTTTCGCCCTTGCGTTCGCAGTGACCCATTTTGCCCAGCACGCGGCCGTCCGGGGAAGTAATGCCTTCCACCGCCCATGCGGAGCCGTTGGGGTTAAAGGGCATATCCGTGGCCACATTGCCGTCCGGGTCCACATACTGGGTAGCGATCTGGCCGTTCTCCGCCAACCGGCGCAGGGTGGCCTCATCTGCTACGAACCGGCCCTCACCGTGAGAGATGGGCACGGCAAACATATCGCCTGCCTGGGTGCCTGCCAGCCACGGGGATTTGGTGCTGGTGACCCGGGTGTAAGCCATTTGACTGATATGGCGGCCAATGGTATTAAAGGTCAGGGTGGGGTCGTTCTCCTGAATGTTCACAATCTTGCCGTAGGGCACCAGACCCAGCTTAATCAGCGCCTGGAACCCGTTGCAGATACCCAGCATTAAGCCGTCGCGGCAGTTAAGCAGCTGGGTGACCGCCTCGGCCACCGCCGGGTTGCGGAAGGTGGTGGCAATGAACTTGCCGGAGCCTTCCGGCTCGTCACCGCCGGAGAAGCCGCCGGGCAGCATCACGATCTGCGCCTGCTTAATTTCCTCCACCATCTTCTCAATGGTCTCGTTAATGGCGGCAGGGGTCAGGTTGCCTACGACTAAGATATGGGGGTCCGCACCGGCCTGTTCAAAGGCGCGGGCAGTGTCTACCTCGCAGTTGGTGCCGGGGAACGCGGGAATGAATACCCGGGGCCGCGCCACCTTGTTTTGCTGACGAAAATGGAGCGCTCTTTATAGAGCGGCACATCCTCCACCGTCGCGCTCTTGCCGCTGTCTGTGGGGAACACGCTTTCCAGCTTGCTGCTCCAGGCGGCAATCAGTTCGTCCGCGGTCAGCACATCGCCGTCCAAAATAAAGATGCCGTTGCCGTTGACGGTGCCCAGGGCGGTGGCATAGGGTGCCAGGCTGTCGGCCAGGACGCCATCCTCGGGGATTTCTACCACAAAGCTGCCCTCATAGGGCGCAAACAGGGTGGCAGCGTCCAACCCCTGGGCAAAGGTAAAGCCCAGTTTGCTGCCGAAGGCCATCTTGCACACGGCGGCAGCGGCGCCGCCCTCTTTCACCACAGCGGCAGAGAGAACGGACTTGTCCCGCACGCCGGCGCAAACCGCCTGCATCAGGGCCATAGCGTTTTTGTAATCCGGCAGACCGGTGGCCTCATTTACCGGAATTTGCAGCAGATACACTTTGCTGCCCGAGTGCTGCAGCAGGGCGGTGCCGGTGTGAGACGCCTTGCTCATACCCACGGCGAAGCTCACCAAGGTAGGCGGTACATCCAGTTCGTTAAAGGAGCCGCTCATAGAGTCTTTACCGCCAATGGAGGGGGTGCCGTACCCGGCCTGTGCGGTCAGGGCGCCCAGCAGGGCGGCAGCGGGCTTGCCCCAGCGCTCCGGCTTGTTGCCCAGGCGCTCAAAATATTCCTGGAAGGTGAGCCGTGCTTCTGCCGGGTCGCAGCCCACGGCAGCCAGTTTCGCAAGGCTCTCCGTTACTGCAAAGGCGGCAGAATGGAAGGGGCTCCAGCGAGATACGCCGGGGATAAAGCCATAGGCCATCACCGTAGCGTCGTCCGTTTGGCCGTGCTCCAGGGGCAGCTTGGCTACCATGGCCTCCTCCGGGGTCAGCTGATACACGCCGGCGTAAGGCATATTTACCGTGGCGGCGCCGATGGAGGAATCGAATCGCTCCACCAGTCCCTTTTGGGAGCAGACTTCCAGTCGGCACAGATTGGCTTTCAGCGCAGCGGACAGGGACAGCCCTTGCAGCTCTGCCGGTACGGTATGTAAATAGTTTTTGCTCTCATCAATGGGGGCAATGGACGCGGTGGCGTGCTGGGTCACACCGTTGGTGTTCAGGAAATCCCTGCTGATGTCCACGATCTTGTCGCCACGCCAGGTCATTTCCAGTCGATTGTTGTCCGTGACCACGCCACCGGGGTGGCCTCTAAGTTCTCTTTATAAGCTGCGGCAATAAAGGCGTCCACATCCTTGGGATCCAGCACCACAGCCATGCGCTCCTGGCTCTCGGAGATGGCCAGTTCTGTGCCGTCCAGCCCCTCGTACTTCTTGGGTACCTTGTCCAGATCCACGGTCAGGCCGTCTGCCAGCTCGCCGATGGCTACGCACACGCCGCCGGCGCCAAAGTCGTTGCAGCGCTTAATGCGGGTGGATACATCCTTGTTGCGGAACAACCGCTGAATTTTGCGCTCGGTGGGAGGATTACCCTTTTGCACCTCGGCGCCGCAGGTCTCGATAGATTCGGAATTGTGGGCCTTGGAGGAGCCGGTGGCGCCGCCGCAGCCGTCACGGCCGGTGCGCCCGCCCAGCAGCACAATGATATCGCCGGGCGTAGGACACGCCCGCACCACATTCTCTTTGGGAGAGGCGCCGATCACTGCACCGATCTCCATACGCTTGGCCACATACCCGGCGTCGTACAGCTCAGTGACCTGGCCGGTGGCCAGTCCGATCTGGTTGCCGTAGCTGCTGTAACCTTGGGCAGCGCCGGTTGTGATCTTCCGCTGGGGCAGCTTGGCCTCCAGGGTGTCTGCAAAGGCGGTGGTGGGATCGCCGGAGCCGGTAACCCGCATGGCCTGGTACACATAGGCGCGCCGCTCAGCGGGTCACGAATGGCGCCGCCCAGGCAAGTGGCCGCGCCACCGAAGGGCTCAATCTCCGTGGGGTGGTTGTGGGTCTCGTTCTTAAACTGCACCAGCACTGCTCGGTCTTGCCGTCCACCGTTACCGGTACTTCAATGGAGCAGGCGTTGATCTCCTCGCTCTCATCCAGATTGTCCGCCTTGCCCTGTGACTTCAGATATTTGGTGCCGATGCAGGCCATATCCATCAGGCAAATGTCTTTATTTTTGCCGGCATACAGAGCGCCGCGCATATCCAGGTACAGGCGCAGGGCGTCCTCTACTGCGGCGGCGTACTTGCTTTCCTCCACGGTGATCTTGTCCAGCTTGGTAGAAAAGGTGGTGTGGCGGCAGTGGTCGGACCAGTAGGTGTCAATCACTTTCAGCTCCGTTAAGCTGGGATCCCGGTGTTCTTCGTTCTTAAAGTAGTCCCGCACCCACTTTAGGTCCTCCACACTCATGGCAAAGCCCATTTGGCTGTGGTAAGCGGCGATTTCGTCATCGCTCTTGGCGATAAAGCCGGCAATGCGCGCAATGTCCGCCGGTACATCGGCAGTCAAATCCAAGCTCTCCGGCTTGGCCATGGTGGCCTCCCGGCTCTCCACCGGGTTGATCAGGTAGGATTTAATCTTGTCGAACTCCGCGTCCGTAATGTCGCCGGCAAGGGCGATCACCTTGGCGCTGGCTACCTGGGGACATTCTCCTGCGGTGAGCAGCTGAATACACTGGGCGGCGCTGTCTGCCCGCTGGTCGTATTGGCCGGGCAGGAACTCCATGGCAAACACCCGCTCGCCGGGGGCGAAGGTTACTTCGTCTGCCGTATTGTCCAGATTGTCCTCGGCAAAGACCCCGTGCACGGCACGGCGGAACTCCGCCTCGCTGACGCCCTGCACATCGTAGCGGTTAATAAGCCGCAGGCCGGTGAGCGCTGTAATGCCCACATTTTGGCGCAGATCCGTTAAGATCTGCATGGCCTCAATGTCGTTGCCTTTCTTCTTTTCCACAAAAATCCGATAAACATTTGCCATGGGGGTTCTCCTAACTGATAGTATTCACTCCGGGTGTATAGAATAAAGATATAATAGCACAAATCCGGCCGATTGCCTACCGTTTTATGAAATTTTTACGGACTTTATGAAAATTTTACTAACTTGTAAAAAATCGTTCGCAAATGGGGAAGAAAGTGTGCTATAATGGCTATGGCGCGCAGGCAGGCGGTCTGCCGCCGTTTCAGAAAGAATTTTTGCAGAGATACACAGCGCTGAGAAGCAGAGAAAGAGAGGTGGGAGCCACGCAGCGGGAAAATATGGACCCAGCCCCTATGAAGTTGAATTTATGAATGTGGTGGTGGATAAGGCCAACGATTTGCAGGTGGTAGACGCAGACAGCCACTTTGCCCAGTTTGCCGGTGTGCACCCGTCTAAGATCAAACAGGGCAAGCTGTTCCTGTACGACAAATTAAACCGGCGGACCGGGAGCGGGTGATGCAAAACATCTGCAAAAAGGCGCCCGATTTACATATATGACCATGGACCTGCTGGACAAAAAGGGCACGCCGCTCTTTGTCCATTGTGTGGGTCAGAATTACGAGGACTCCACCCTGTGCCGCATGACCTTTGCGGATGTGTCCGAGAGCCGGCGGCGCCAGGAGCAGCTGCGGGCCCAGGCGGTGGAGATGAATGAGCTTATCGACCTGGTGTGCGGCGGCGTGTGTCTGTTTAAGGTCACGCCGGAAATGCATATTGAGTGCCTGTATCTGAACAAAGGCTGCTGTCGGTTGTTCGGCACCTCCCAGGAGAGCAGCCGCTTGCGGGCCTATCGACTGGACGAACTGCTTCACCCGGACGACCGCTCTGGGGTATTCCAGGCCATCGGTCGCGCCATGGCCGTAGGTGAGGAAGTGGATTGCGAGTGCCGGGTGCGGGTGCATGAGGGCGAATTTATTTGGTGCCAGCTGCGGGCGGGCATTCAGCGCTACGAGGGCGAGTGCCCGGTGTTTCACGCCGTATTTACGGATATTACCCGCATTAAGGCGGCGGAGGAAAGGCGGACCGAGAGGCGCAGCGGATGGTGAGTCTGTTTAAGAACCTGCCCGGCGCCACTTTCTTTACAGGCACGGACGACCCTTTGCAGCTGGACTTGGTCAGCGAGGATTTTATCCAGTTTATCGGCTATTCCAGAACGGAACTGTTCCAGCTGTTCTCCGGCAATTTGGCGCGGCTGATGGATGAGAACGAGGCGGCGGCTGTGGCCGTGCAACTGCGCACCGGCGCAGCGGATCGGCGACTCTTAACGGTGGAATACACCCTTTATATTGGTGACGCCTGTGCCCTGCGTGTGCGGGACAGCCGCAAAGTGATTGAACATCCGGACGCTCTAAGGCCTTTTTGGGTGTACTCAATGTAATATAAACATATACAAAAAGTTAAAGGACGGATATTCGCATTCCGTCCTTTATTTATTTTTCGTTCATTTTTCTTTGTCGATAATCCACAAAAGCCGGTGCCAAAGTTTGGCACGTTTTCGGGGCAAAACCGCGGAAAGTGCGTTGCAATAGCTTTATTTATGTTTATAATTATTATGTATAAATGTTGTCGCGGTGCGCCGAAATACAGGCGCTAAGCGGGCAGTGCAAGGGGTGCTGTCGTTGCGGCAAAGCGGAAGGATGGTTCTATGAAGTTTATGTACAGCAAGAAGCGCTTGCTCAGTGTCTTTTTGTCCGTGCTCACGGTGATTACCGTGCTGACCCCGGCGTTTTCTGCCTGGGCGGGCGACGTGATCGGCGTGTACAACATTCAGCTGTTTTATGAAGACGGCAATGCGGTACAAGATACGGACGCGGAGGGCAACGCCTACCATGAGACGATGAAGGAGGGCGACACGCTGCAACTGAGCTACAAGCTCATTGACTGCGAGATCCCGGACAACGGCTATGTCAAGTGGTACAGCGAGGCACCCACTTTGGTAGATGTGGACCAAAATGGCCTGGTCAAGGCCTTTGACTCCTCTAAGGGTGCTGTGATCCACAACTGGATTGACAATGAGGTAAAGCCGGTGCCGCTGGTGGGCAAGATTGCTGGCGCCGCGCTGGAAAAAGCCCTGTTCAATGATAAGGTGAATGTGGACACCATGGACACGGACGAGATCATTGCCCTGATTGAAAAGACCATGGGTGCGGATTCTGCCCTGGGCAAGATTTTTGAATCCTATTCCGCCAAATGGATCGAGTCCCTGCGCAAATACCTGGACAATATCAATTCCGTTGTTCATGTTACCCTGTATGACGCCAACGGCGAAGTAAAGGCAGACGACAAGCTGGCTGTGACGGTCACGAAGAACGATGCGTTTTATGCCAACTCCTGCCCAACGGTACCCATATCACCAACAAGTCCCAGATTGAGACCACGGTAGCCAAGGGCACCACCTGCCAGCTGAGCGCCGTGACCACCCCGGTGCGGCTGCACATGGGCGTGGTCTACTCTGTAAAGAGCTCTTCCGTCTTTACCCAGGGCAAGGTGATTGCCACGGTGGATGACAGCGGTTTGGTAACCTTTAAGAACACCGGTACGGTGACCATCGTTGTGTCGCCGGATACGGAAGGATTTATCAACAATCTGTTAAAGCTGGTCAACTATATTTACAAGTTGGACCATACCGGCACCATTGATACCAAAAAACTGGCGGATATTCTGATCAAGTATTTGGGTATCGACATTGACCGCAATGTGCTGGCGGCGCTGTTGGACGCTTGCTTTGCCATTAAGGATATTGTGGGCGATTCTGCCGACGCGATACAGCTGACGGCTACTGCGGTGAAGATCATCGCCAACATTCTGCTTAAATTGAAATATAATGATACCATCACTTTTACCGTTGTAGACGGTGTGCCTTGCACGGACTTTAACATTACCGGTCCGGATACGGTGCAGGAGGGTGCCCAGATTCAAATGGCCATTACGGACGCAAAACCCGTTGCGGCCGATGTTTCGGATATTACCTGGTCCTCCTCGGATGAAAGTGTGGCCTATGTAGATCCCAAAACCGGTATCATCACCGGTCGTGACGCAGGGGGCAACATGGGCACGGTTGCAAACAGTAAAAAGTGCACCATCACGGCGACTTCCGCTGCCAATCAGGTGGTGCGAACCAAAGAGCTTACCGTAACCGGCAAAACCGGGCGGGTGCTCAGCGACGCGGTGATTCACGCCCAGCGGGACTGCAATATCGGCGATCAGCAAACGCTGACCTACACGGTGTACCCGGTGCGCGTAAGCAAGGCCAATAATTTGAACATTACCTGGGGCCTGCTGGACGGTACGGACGCTGACGGCAATCCCAAGTATCTGTGGGCGGGAGACGCCTATGATGAAACGGTGACCGACGAGACCACCGGCGAGACCACCACGGTCCACCACGACGGCTCTGTAGAGGACGGAATCGCCAGGCTGGACAAGATGGTAACTACACGGCGCTGGCCGGCGGTACCGCCACGGTTGTGCTGAAAGCCTCCACCGGCTACAAACTGCTGGATGGCAGCTACTATACCATCTCCCAGGTGCAGACCCAGACCACGGTTTTCAACGGTCTGCCGGTGTCCGGCATTGATGTGACTGTTGAAAGTGCCGTAAAGAGTGCTGTTTTGGCCAATAGCGTGAAGTTGCAGCAGCAGCAGACGGAGGTGGCCGGTGAAACGCTGGATTTTGCCACCGTTACTGCCAGCACGGTGTATGATGGCTCCGGTGTGCTGGTTAAGGCCAATGTGGACCCGGCAGACGCCACCAATAAGAATGTAAATGGTATATTGATAATACGGATCAGTTTGAGTTGAAGGACGAGGACAAGACCGCCGGCACCGTAAAGGTGGTGGCTAAGGCTTCTTGCACCAGTGCCTCCAGCGTGCATATTTGGTGCGTGTCTGAGGACGGCGATATTCAGTCCGATGTGGTGACCCTTTGCGTGGTGCGTAACACCGCAGAGACCAATACCATTAACGGTGACAATCTGTCCGTGATCAACGGCAAGACCCTGGATGTGTCTCACACCATGACCTTTAGCGGCTCCACCTCCTCGGCACAGGCCTGCTACGGCGCCAACTGGTATTCCTCCGATGAGGGCGTGCTGACCGTAGCCCCCAAGGGCAACGACAACGGCGACGCAGTGGTTACCGGTGTGGATGTAGGCACCGCTACCCTGTACTGTGTGTCTGCTTCCGGCGGTATTGTGGCGGAGAAGCAGGTGACCGTGTATCCGGACAAGGATTACTTAAAGCAGGTGATTAACATCTGCGAGGACACGGTGATCGAGCGCACCAACGAAAATAAAACATTATATAAGGACTTCAGCCGAAAGCTGGACTATGCTTATTATGTCTATTATGATGAGCCTATGGCTGCCCAGGACAGCTGTAATACTTACGCCCGTGAACTGCTGTACGCTTTCTACAAGCTGGGCGGGTATATCGGCTTGACCGGTGTGACCCTTGTAAACAAGGATGGCTCGGACGCCGGCGCGTTCCGCAGCGTGAAGGTGTCTACCTCTAAGCGGTATGACAGCTACTCTGTGGATTTGGACGCCCAGGTGGCACCCAAGACCGCTATGTATCGCACCATCAAGTGGAGCAGCGATAACGACAGTGTAAAGGTAGACGCCAACGGTATTGTGAAGCCCGCAGGCAACAAGGCCTGCCAGGCCAAGATTACCGTAACCGCCACCGACTATCTGGATAATGTATACACTGATAGCATGTATGTGGCTTTTGCCAACGATCCGGTTACCGGCATTAAGCTGGACACCACGGAGATCGTCGGCGGCAAGGTAGGCGAAAGCCAGACCTTAAAGGCAACGGTGGAGCCCACCGGCTTTGGCATAGTGGGCAAGGCCTCTGTGGCAGATGTGATTTGGTCCACCTCTGACCCGGAGATTGCCACTGTGGATCAGAGCGGCGTGGTTTCCTTTAAGAGCGGCGGCGACTGCGTGGTGACTGTGACCACCTGTGACGGCGGCTATACCGCCCAGTGCAAGGTGAATGTGGTGACCAACTATGACGCCCTGCAAGCCCAGATCGATACCTATAAGTCGCTGGAGCTGACAGAAACCAACTATTACCCGGCCACCTGGCAGGCCTTCCAGGATGCCATCGCCGAGTCCCAGGCTTGATCGATGCCAACGCATCCAGCCAAAAAGAAGTGGACGCCCAGTTGGAAAAGCTGATCGCCGCTTATAAGGGCCTGGAGAAATATACGCATATTAACAATGTAGAGATTTACTTGGACGGCGAGGAGGCCAGCAACTTCTATCAATATGATGTGTCGCTGCTTACCGACGGCGCATACAAGGATGCTAAGCTGGATCTGAATGTACGCCTGTACCCCAACAATGCCAACTATGCGTCCGTTACCTGGACCTCTTCTACCGACAAGATCGTGATTTCTGAAAACGGCGTGGCCTCTCCCGCCAAGAACACCTCCTTCAATGTGTTGAAGAACGAGGGCTACTACGGTAAGATCACCTGTACGGTTACGGATCACTTCGGCCAGTCCTGGACGGACGATGTGTGGGTATCCTTTGCGTACACACCTGCCACCGGCATTACCATTTCTGAATCGGCTGTCAGCGGTTCCATTGGGGATACCCATCAGCTGACGGCAACGGTACAGCCATCAGGCACCTTGGGCGTGGGCAAGGCATCCATCTCTGACATCTATTGGGAGAGCGATAATGAAAATATCGCCACCGTAGACGATAAAGGCTTGGTGACCTTTGTGTCCACCGGCGCCACCACCGTGCGTGCCATTGCCTATGACGGCGGCTACACCGCCACCTGTTCCGTATCTACCGGCGGTGATCGCAGCGCGCTGCAGGCCGCATTGGAGAAGTATAAAGATACGGATTATCAGGACTATGAGTACACCGTAGGCATTACCTTTAAGCAGGCCTATGAGGAAGCCCAGTCCGTGATGAACGACAACACCAAGACCCAGGACGAGATCAACCAGGCTGCGCAGGCATTGATAGAGGCCGGCGCTGCGCTGGAAGGTCATCAGGTCATCAAAGCGCAGACTATTGATGTAAGCTATGTGGGTTACAGTCGCAACACCGCCATAGGCAGCTATAATCAGCGCACCAGCGGTACGATTGGCGACAACGATGCCTTGTCCATCGACCTGAGCAAGAACGGCTACGCCAATACGCTGCATGAGAACAACAAGCTGGAGCTGAGCGCCGCCGTCGTGCCGGCGGGTGCAGACAGCAATGGCATCAGTTGGACGGTGGACGACAGCAAAAACATCAAAGCCACGCAGACCGATGGCAAGCTGGTGCTGAGTCCCTCCTCTGCTTCTGCCAACGGCTGGGCGAAGGTGACGGTGACCAACACAGACCATTACAGCCGCACACTGAGCCGCAGCTTTACCGTTGTAATGAGCGGCAGCGTGATCAGCGGCGTCAGCCTGGATCAGACCCAGTTGAATTTGCTGGTGACCCAGAAGCCGGTACAGCTGAATGCAACGCTTGCCGGTTCCTCTAATAAAACCTTTAACGATGTGACCTGGACCTCCTCGAACCCGGCTGTGGCTACGGTAGAGAACGGACTGGTTACGCCGGTGGATGTGGGCGACTGCACCATTACCGTGAAAACCCTGGACGGCGGCTACACCGCCACTTGCGCCGTAACCGTGCGTGCGGACTACTCCGTGCTGGAAGCCAAGTACGCCGAATACCAAATTCTGGTCAATCAGTCGAAGGGCCATTATATATACACGGAGGATTCCCTGGCTGTGCTGGAGACCGCCTGTGGCCAGGCCAAGACGATGATTGACAGCGGTTTGTCCACCCAGGCAGAGATTGACGCTCAGGTGGAGCTGCTGGAGAGCGCCCACAACGGTTTGGTGAAGTACATTATCGCCGAGGGCGTGAGCCTGACGGCAGATACAGAGGCCCAGGCCAATGTGACCATTCCCAATCCGGGTCATATCCGCTACCTGCACAATGACCTGAGCTTGAAGAACAAGACCGTTCAGCTGTCTGCTGTAACGGCGCCTGCCGGCGGTCTGTACCAGAGCATTACCTGGTCCAGCTCCAACGACAAGGTCACCGTCAGCGACACCGGGCTGGTGACCAATACAGACAGCGGCAACCAGTGGGCGCAGATCACCTGCACCATCACCACCGTGAAGGGTGACAGCTTCACCGCCACCACCACGGTTTGCTTCACCCGCTATGCGGTGACCGGTGTAAGCATGGACACGGATATGGTCCACGGCTCACCGCAGGATACCGTGACCATTACGCCTACGGTAACCTCCTCTGCCACCATTGCTTCCTTGGCGCTGCGGGACTGCACCTTTACCAGTGATCACCCGGAGATTGCCACGGTAGACAACAGCGGCAAGATCACCTTTGTATCGCAGGGCAAGGCCACCATTACCGCCACCACGGTGGACGGCGGCTACACCGCCACGGTGATTGCCTATACTACCTACGATTTCTCCGCCTTGCAGCAGGCTATTGCGGATGCCGGTGCGGTGGATTACAAGGATTACGCTTACGATTACGGTATGGCGTTTAAGACCGCTTACGATAAGGCCGTGGCGGTCAATGCGGACTATGAGTCCTCACAGGATGTCATTGACGCTGCCACCTCCGCACTGAAACAGGCCCAGAATGCCCTGGCCGGCCACGAGTTCGTCGGCCCCGGTGAGATTGGCTTTACCAGCGGCGGCGCTGCGGTGACCGAGGGCAAGGCGCTGGTTGTGGATGACAACCAGCAGGTGACCCTGTCTGCTGCCTATGCCGACGGCGCGATGGTACAGGATCCGTCCTGGACCACGGCGGCAGAAAACAATGTAACCGCTGCTACGGATGCTGCCGGCAACTTGGTGCTTACCAAGACCAACGCAGACGCCTCCGGCAGCGTGAAGGTGACCTACACCTTGAAGGACGCTTACGATCGGACTTATACCAAGACCATCACCGTCAAGCTGGTGAACCAGAAGATCAACATTGACAGCTTCAAGTTCACTTACGGCGGCAATGAGGTGGACTCTGTGTCTTACAGCTGCGGCGGTATGTACACCAACAAGAGCGTTCAGCTGGGCGTGAGCACTTATCCCGCAGACGCAGACGCCTATGTGTCCGCTTTGTGGACCTCCAACAATAAGAACCTGGTGGTGGACCAAACCGGTAAGGTTTCTGCCAGCGGCACATGCTGGGCACCAAATACACCGCCACCATCACCTGCACCTTGACCCTGGAGGACGGCTCCACTGTGACCAACTCCATTCAGGTGACCTTTAACAGATTTTAACCCGCCAACGAAAGGACCCTAAGTTATGCAACAAAAAAACCAAAAAATGGAGCTCAGTCTGGTGCTGGCCGTCTTGCTGGTGTCCGCTTGTTTTACGGGTACACTCCTTGTACGGGCGGCGCAGGATGTGGCGATTGATGAGACCCATTTCCCGGATGCCGGCTTCCGTCAAATCGTGGCAGAGAAGTGCGATAAAAAACGGCGACGGTATTCTCTCTGATTCTGAGCGCAGCAGCATCACCCGTATGATGCTGCCTGCGTGGCAGGAGGATGTGCTGGGGGAAGGTACCCCCATTGTCAGCCTGGAGGGCATACAGTATTTCTATAATCTGCAAAATCTCTATTGCGCAGACATTGGGCTGACCTCGCTGGATGTGAGTGCCCTGTCCAAGCTGACCCAGCTGACCTGTATGGACAATGCGTTGGGCACGCTGGATCTAAGCAAAAACACGGCGCTGACCCAGATCAACTGCGCTGCCGACCAGCTGACGGAGCTGAAATTACCTGCCGGCGTGCAGCGCCTGCTGTGCGAGAACAACGCGCTTACCGCCTTGGATTTGTCCGGCTGCACAGCGCTGACTTATCTAAAGTGTGCCAACAACCAGTTGGCTACACTGAACCTGGGTGCCAACACAGCGCTTTCCACCCTGATCGTGTCCAATAACCACCTGCCGTCGCTGGATCTGCGTGCCAATACGGCGCTGGCCGCCGTGACCCTGGGCCAGCAGACCATTACGGTGAACGCTACGCAACAGGACGATGTGTTTTATGCCCCGGTGGGCGGTTTGGCTGCGGACGGCGTGGTGTACCAGGATACGGAGAAGTATGAGAACGGCAATTTTGTCACCGCGGATTATGCGCTGATGCAAAACGGCTTTACTTATGAGTACGCCACCGGTTCGGATCTGGCCGGCGCCTTGACGGTAGATGTGACGGTTGTCAAAGACTTTTATCAGGTGCGCTTTTATGGGGACGAAACCAAGAATGTGCTCCTTTCTGCCGTAGCGGTGAACAGCGGCCAAACGGCGGTTGCGCCTACGGACTTTGCTTTGCCCCAGTGTAAGGCGCTGGCCGGTTGGAGCGACACGCTGGAGAATATCACGGCGGATAAAGAGGTGTACGCCCTGTACACGGACGATCACCACTATGCAGTTACCGCCTTTAGCACCGATGGCGTGGCCACCATCTCCTGCACCGGCGGCTGTGGGGTAGACACGCGCACGGTCACCTTCCTGGACTGCCTGAATGCCAAGACCGGCAGCGACCGCTATGAGCAGTTGCTGGATGTGAACGGCGACGGGATCATCACGCCCGGGATTACGTGCTGCTGGATCGCCAGTTCAACGCTGCTAAAATAAAGACGGACAAAATAGCAAAAAGAAACGGACCACCCGTATAGGTGGTCCGTTTTTCGTTGTTATAAAATGGGGCAATGTATTTGCGTAAAATATACATTTGTAGGGTGCGATGAGTGAATTGCACGCAGTGCGGGCGGCAGGTTGCCGCCCCTACGGTCAATCGGTTACAAAAGTGCCCTCGTAGGGCGGATAGTATCCGCCCGCCGTAAGAACCGTCCGTCAATGCCCTTAAATAATATTCCGATAAAATCGAATGGTAAAGGTGGTACCGACGCCTACGGTGCTTCCACCTCCACGGTGGCGTTCTCCCGGTTCAGCACGGATTTGCTCAGCGCCAGTCCAATGCCAACGCTGTCTGCTCCGGCGTTTTTGCCCTTGTAAAACCGCTCAAAGATATGGGGCAGGTCCTCTTTTTCGATTCCGCAGCCATCGTCGGCGATCACCAGCTGGCAATAGAGGGCGGTCTGAGTGCCGGTTAGGCGCAGGGTGCCGCCGTTGTCCATGTGTTCCAGGCAGTTTTTGACAATATTCTGCACCGCTTCCACCGTCCACAGCCGGTCGCCCAAAAATTGCCCTTGCCGGCAGTCCACGGCCAGCGTCATTTGGCGCAGCTCCGCTTGAATGGTAAAGGGCGCCAGCGCCTGCTCTACCACTGCGGCCAGCTCCACCGGCTCCTTGTGCAGCACTGCCGTGCCCGCGTCAAATTTGCTGATCTTCAGCAGAGTGGTGATCATCCACTGCATTTTTTCCAGCTGGGCGGAAATACCCTTTAGAAATTCCAGCCGCTTTTCGGCGGGTAGATCCTCTTCCAGCAGCAAATCCGTCATCACCGTCATGGAGGTGATGGGGGTCTTTAGCTGGTGCGAGACGTCGGCCAGCGCGTCTGCCAGGTAGGTTTTGTCCTTTTGCATCAGCTCTGCCTGGGTTTGCAGCTTGCGGGCGGTTTTGTAAATGTTATTCTCCAGAAGGGACAGCTCGCCTTCCTGGTTGTTGGCGGGCACCAGCAGCGGCGCCGTGCCGTTGACCAGGGTGGTCAGGTAATCGGACAGCCGCCGAATTTCTCGGGTTTGATTGCGGGTGTACAGACAGAATATTGCCAGCAGTGCCCCGCAGCCCACCAGGCAGACGATGCCCATGGTGATGCTTTGCCAAAAGCCCACGCCGATAAGCAGGGCGCTGATCACCAGCCCCGGCACCAGCGCGCGGCGAAAATGTTTGTCCTCGCTCATTTGTCCACCTTGTAGCCCATGCCCCGCACGGTCTTAATGATCTGCGGCTCCACCGGGTCGTCCTCGATCTTCTCTCGCAGCCGCTTGATGTATACGCTCAGCGTGTTGTCGCTGACAAAGTCGCCGGCCACATCCCAAATGCTCTCCAGCAGCATATTGCGGCTGAGTACCCGGCCACGGTTTTGCAAAAAGGTCAGCAACAGCTTGTATTCCAGGGCGGTTAGAATCACTTCCTGCCCGTTTTTCAGCACTTTGCCCTCTTTCATCCGCACGGTCAGACCGCTTATACGGATTTCCTCGGCGGCAGCGCCCTTGCTGCGGCGCAGCACCGTCTTGATCCGCGCCATCAGCTCCCGCAGGCGAAAGGGCTTGCTGATGTAGTCATCGGCGCCCAGCTCCAGGCCCATCACCACATTCACTTCATCGTCAAAGGCGGTGAGAAAGATCACCGGCGTGTCGTCCTTGGCTTTAATGGCCTTGCACACATCGTAGCCGCTGCCGTCCGGTAGGGTCAAATCCAGCAGGCACAGGTCGAATCGGCCGGCGCCCACCGCCTCCAGCGCCCGGGCCACCGTGGCACAGTGGGTCACCGTGTAGCCCTCACTCTCCAACGAATAACGCAGCCCCTGGGCAATGGCCGGGTCGTCCTCCAGCATTAGAATATTCATACCACACCTCCTCGGCGTCTCTCTCCATAGTACCACATTCCGCCCCGCCGCGCAATAGGCATAGGTTGCCGTGTGTTCGCAGGCGGATGATATCCACGCCTACCGTTTGCGCCATACGCAAAATACGGTGCTGTTGGGATAGAATGCGCATTTGCACTTTGTGTGTTCCTGTGTTAAAATCAGGATAGTATTGGCGAGTGTTGAACCGATTTGAGGTTGAATGGATGATCAGAGAAGCAAATGTAAACGACTATATCGATATTCACAAATCTGCTGTCAGGATTTGGGTTATGACTGTAACGCCGATTTGGTCAAGGAAAGATTGAAGAATCTGGATTCAAGCAGAGAAAGGGTTTTTTGTTGCCATAATAGATGGTAAGGTCGTCGGTTATGTTCATGCGGAGCAATACAACACGCTTTATTTTGAAAGCCTGGTCAACATTTTAGGTTTAGCCGTGTCAAAAGCATATCGCAGAAGGGGCTGCGGCAAAGCCCTTATGCGCGCTGTGGAAAATTGGGCAAAGGCATGCGGCATACACGCCGTTCGGCTGAATTCCGGAAAGGCCAGAACAGAGGCGCACAAATTCTATCGTTCCATCGGGTATGACAACGAGAAAGCGCAGATTCGGTTTTTAAATATTTAACAAATAGATGATGGATCAAATGAAGAATAACTGTGTGAAAACAGATTTCATCGTCAAAAAGCAGTTGCTCGGAATTTTTCGGGCAGCTGCTTTTCCATTTGTCGATTTTATTGCGCTGAAACGGCACGCAATCGGATCCTGCCGCAATGGGTAAAGAAAAACAGCACTTCCGTGTTGGAAGTGCTGTTGGGATAATCTGTATAAATTATCTCTTGGAGAACTGAGGAGCACGACGGGCCTTTTTCAGACCGGGCTTCTTTCTCTCCTTCATTCTGGGGTCACGGGTCAGGAAACCGGCCTTCTTCAGTGCAGGACGCAGGCTCTCGTCATACTGCAGCAGGGCGCGGGACAGACCGTGACGGATGGCACCGGCCTGGCCGGTTACGCCGCCGCCGCTTACACGGCAAACGATGTCAAACTTCTCGGTGGTGTCGGTGATGGCCAGAGGCTGACGCACGATCAGCTTCAAGGTCTCCAGACCAAAGTAATCATCAATATCTCTGTCGTTGATGGTGATCTTGCCGGTACCTGCATAAACGCGTACACGAGCAACAGATTCTTTTCTGCGGCCGGTGCCGTAGAAATACGGATTCGTTTCGTACATAATTCAGATACCTCCCTTACTTATTCCAAGCTTCCGGCTTCTGGGCCTCGTGCTTGTGGTCTGCGCCTTTGAAAATGCGGCATCTGGTCAGCTGCTTGCGACCCAGAGTGCTGTCCGGCAGCATACCCTTAATAGCCAGTTCCATGGCGAAGTCGCTCTTCTCGGCCATCAGGGTGCCATACTTGACTTCCTTCAGGTTGCCGATGTAGCCGGTGTGGTGCTGATACAGCTTCTTGTTCAGCTTGTCGCCGGTGAGAACGGCCTTATCGGTGTTGATGATGATGACAAAATCGCCGCAATCCACATGGGGGGGCGAAGATCGGCTTATGCTTGCCTCTCAGCAGGGTGCAGCCTCAGCGGCTACGCGGCCCAGGGGCTTGTCAGCAGCGTCGATCACATACCATTTGCGTTCGATCTCGTCCGCTTTAGGCATAAATGTTGACATAATCGCTAGTCCTCCGTTGTTCAAATTCTCCGCAGAGCGCTTGGCTCTTTCTGCGTGCCGAAATATAATAGCACAGGCGAGGGGCAAAGTCAACATTTTTGGCAAACAAATTTAATATATCCTGTCGTTACTCGCTTATTCTCTTGTTATCTCGATTATGCTTGTCAAATGCTCATTTTTAATTTATGAAAAAGAGGAGCAAAATGGATACTTGCGCGGTGCATTTGGCGGTGGGCGCTTTGGCAGAGTGCGCCATCGGCGCCAGTGCCCCAGCCTATGGTGCTTATACCGATAATATATAGGAAAAACCGCCCAGTGCAGTTGAATTCCTACCTTTTTTGTGGTATTATTGCTGCGGTGATGTGAAATGATGATTTCAACAAAGGGGCGCTACGCCCTGCAAGTGATGCTGGATTTGGCCCAGCAATGTCCGGACGCTTATATTTCGCTGCACGATATTAGCCAGCGGCAGGCAGTGAGTATGAAATATTTAGAGGCCATTGTGGCTATGCTGAATAAAGCCGGTATGGTAGAGAGCCGCCGGGGCAAAAGCGGCGGTTACCGCCTGACCCGGGCGGCGGAGGACTACACCGTGGGCGCCATCTTAAAGCTGACTGAGGGCACGCTGGCGCCGGTGGCCTGTATGGACTGCGACAGCGGCTGCACCCGGGTGCACGCCTGTATGACCCGCCCCATGTGGCAGGAGCTGGACCGGTTGATTGACGATTTTTTAGAGAGCAGGACCCTTGCCGACCTGCTGACGGAGGATAAAAAGCATGAAGATTAAAGCGATTTTAGAGCAAAACCTACCGTATCCTTTGAGGTGTTCCCTCCCAAGCAGTGGGACAAGATTGAGGGCACCAAGGCAGTGGTCAAGGAGATGGTAAAGAGCCACCCGGCCTTTATGAGCGTCACTTACGGCGCTGCGGGCACCACCAGCGGCTTTACAACGGAGATTGCAAGAGAGATCTTGGACGACGGTGTGACCCCTCTGGCGCATCTGACCTGCCTGACCTCTACCCGGGATAAAATTCATCAGGTGGTAGCGGAGCTGCAGGAGAACGGCATTGAGAATATTTTGGCCCTGCGGGGGGATATTCCCCGGGATTTTCAGTTCCCGGCAGAGCAGTATTTTGAGCACGCTTACCAACTGGTAAACGAAATTCGCACGCTGGGCGATTTTTGCATTGGCGGTGCCTGCTATCCGGAGGTGCACCCGGAGAGCAAAAACCGGGTGGAAGATCTGGAGCACTTAAAGCAAAAGGTGGACTGCGGCGTGGACTTCCTGACCACCCAAATGTTCTTTGATAATACGGTGTTTTACAATTTTCGGGAGATGTGCGCCATTAAGGGCATTGATGTGCCGCTGATCGCCGGGATCATGCCCATTACCAAGGCCAGCCAGTTGGAGCGGACGGTGAAGCTGTCCGGCTGCTCTCTGCCCACCAAGTTTGTAAAGATCGTGGAGCGCTTCGGCGATCGGGACGACGCCATGCAGCAGGCGGGCATTGTGTACGCTGCCGAGCAGATCATCGACTTGATGGCCAACGGCGTGGATCATATTCATATTTACACCATGAACAAGCCGGATGTGGCCGGTGCCATTGTGCGAGAGTTGGGCAGCATTATTCATGAATAAGACAGAGATTTTACACTATCTGCGCACCGCCTCACGGGTGGATGATCCCCGGTGCTGGCGCTGATCGACGACTGTATGGCGGAAGTGGACGCTACGGTGCAACCCCGCACCCTGGAGCGGATCTTTCCCTGCCGGGTGACGGAGGACGCGCTGGAGGTGGAGGGCTTTACTCTAAAGAGCTGCCGCCTGGCGCAAACCATTGCCGGGTGCGATCGGGTGTGCATTTTCGGTGCCACTTTGGGCTTTGAGTGCGATCGGCTGCTGCGCACCTACTCGGTGGACGGTATTGCCCGAGGCGCGGTGATGCAGGCGGTGCTGGCCTCTAAGATCGAGGAGGTCTGCGACGGTATAGAGAACCGGCTGCGTGCCCGGGGGCTGACCCTGCGGCAGCGATATTCGCCGGGCTATTTTGATTTGGATATTACCGAGCAGCGCAAGATTTTTGCCCTGCTGGATTTGACCAAGCGCATTGGGCTGACCCTTAGTGACACCTGCCAAATGATCCCCACCAAGAGCGTAACGGCCATTATCGGTATTGAACCCCAGGACGGAGGACAAGCGCATGAATAAGATTCGCTTTTTTGACGGCGGCATGGGCACCATGCTCCAGGCAGCCGGTTTGCTTGGCCCCGGTGAACTGCCGGAGCCGCTGAACTTGACCCACCCGGAGGAGATCGCCGCCATTCATCAGGCGTATGCGGACGCCGGCGCAGAGTTTATCAGCACCAATACCTTTGGCGCCAACGGCCTGAAGTTTGACAACGTAGAGGAACTGGTGCAGGCAGCCACCGCACTGGTGCGCCGCACCGGAAAGAAAGTTGTGCTGGACATTGGCCCTTTGGGCAAGCTGCTTCAGCCCATGGGCGAGTTGGCGTTTGACGACGCCTACGACCTGTTTGCCCGCACCATTCGTGCCGGTGCTCCCGGTGCGGACTTGGTGCTTATTGAGACCATGAGCGACACGCTGGAGTTGAAGGCGGCGGTACTGGCGGCCAAGGAAAATTGTGACCTGCCGGTATTTACCACCATGATCATGGATGAAAAGGGCGGCTGCTTACCGGCGCGGATATTGAAACGGCAGTGACCATGCTGGAGGGTCTGGGGGTAGACGCCCTGGGCTTTAACTGCTCCATGGGACCGGACCAAATGCTGCCCCTGGTGGCGCAGCTGCGGGAGCTGACGTGCCTGCCCATCATCGTGAACCCCAACGCCGGGCTGCCGGAGTCTGTCAACGGCGAGACGGTGTATAATGTGGACCCGGAGGCCTTTGCGGAGAAGATGGAGGCCATTGCCAAGCTGGGGGTCAGCTATCTGGGCGGCTGCTGCGGCACCACCCCGGCGCATATTGCAAAGATGATCCAGCGAGTCAAGGACATTCCTGCAGTGGTGCACACCCCGGCGCCCCGCACGCTGGTGAGCAGCTATTCCCAAACGGTGGAGCTGGGCAAAAAGCCGGTCATTGTAGGCGAGCGGATCAACCCCACCGGCAAAAAGTTGATGAAAGCCGCCCTGCGGGAAAAGGATATTAACTATCTTATCAAAGAGGGTATTGCCCAAAAAGATAAGGCGCCCATATTTTGGATGTGAATGTAGGCTTGCCGGAGATTGACGAGCCGGCTATGATGCAGCAGGCGCTGTTTGCCCTGCAAGGGGTGCTGGACCTGCCGCTGCAAATCGACACCTCCGATGTGGAGGCTATGGAAGTGGGCCTGCGCCATTATAACGGCAAGGCTATGCTCAATTCTGTGAACGGCAAGCAGGAGAGTATGCACGCCGTCTTTCCGTTGGTGAAGAAGTACGGTGCTGTTGTGGTGTGCTTGTGCCTGGACGAGAGCGGCATTCCCCCTACGGCAGAAGGGCGCATTGCCATTGCCAAGAAGATCATTGCCACCGCTGCGGAATATGGTATCCCTAAGCACCAGCTGGTGTTTGACGCGCTGGTGATGACCGTCAGCACGGACAAACGCAACGCCATTGAGACGCTGAAGGCGGTGCGGGTACTGCGCCACCAGCTGGGCGTTGCCACCACCCTGGGCGTCAGCAATATTTCCTTTGGTCTGCCCAAGCGGGAGATGATCAATACCGCGTTCTTTACTCTGGCGCTGGAAGCGGGGCTGTCCGCCGGGATTATGAACCCCCTCAGCGACGCCATGATGAACGCCTATTACAGCTACAACGCTCTGGCGGGGCTGGACGACAACTGCCAGGACTATATCGCCTCAGTGACGGAGACGGCAGCAGCTACGCCCGCAGGCACCACGGTGGATCTGAAAACCGCCATTATCAAAGGTATGCGCAAGGAGGCGGGCCAGTGCGCTGCCGAGCTGCTGGAAGAGCAGGACAGCTTGCAAATCATCAACGAGCATATTATCCCGGCACTGGATGTGGTGGGCGACGGATTTGAGAAGAATAAAGTATTTCTGCCCCAGCTGCTGATGAGCGCAGACGCGGCCAAATCTGCTTTTGATGTGATTAAGGAAAAGCTGCGCACCACCGGCCAGCAAAAGAAAAGCCCCCACAAAATTGTGCTTGCCACCGTGCACGGCGATATTCACGATATTGGCAAAAATATTGTGAAGGTGCTGCTGGAGAACTACGGTTTTGATGTGCTGGACCTGGGCAAGGATGTGCCGGAGGAAACGGTGCTCCAGGCGGTGCAGGACAACAACGCCACGCTGGTGGGACTGTCTGCGCTGATGACCACCACCGTACCGGCCATGGAGCGTACCATTGAGCTGGTGCACAAGAACACCAATGCCAAGGTGATCGTTGGTGGTGCGGTGCTTACCCGCTCTTATGCGGAGATGATCCACGCGGATCATTACGCCAAGGACGCGATGGAGACCGTGCGCTTGGCCAAAGCACATTTTGGGATTGAATAAAAAATCCCTCCGTCGGGCAGGGATTGGGGCACCTCCGGTGCAATCCCCCCTGCGGCTGCGCCGCATCCGCCTAACTGGCGCCCGTCCCCTCTGTCGCTGCGCGACATCTCCCCGCACTGCGGGGAGTCACCCTTTGCAAGGGGGCAAACCGATCAGGCTCCCTTGTAAAGGGAGCTGTCAGCGTAGCAGACTGGAGGATTATTCTTTTATAACTCTCCCTCAACAAAAAAGACCGATACCATTTACGGTATCGGTCTTTTGTTATACGATTTTACGCCTTATCTGCGGGGACGGCGGTCGCGGCGGTCACGATCATGACCGCGGTGGTCGTCTCTGCGGGGGCGGCGGGGGGTATCGTCGATCTCGTTCTCCGGGGTCATACCCTCCAGCTCAATGAGTGCATCCCGACGGGACAGGTTAATGCGACCCTGATCGTCAATCTCAATGCACTTAACCACAACGGAGTCGCCAACATTAACGACATCCTCTACACGCTCGGTGCGTTTTACATCCAGGCGGCTGATGTGAACCAGACCCTCTTTGCCCGGTGCAATCTCTACGAATGCGCCGAAGCTCATCAGGCGGGTTACTACACCGTTGTAGAAGGCGCCCACTTCCGGGTCGGTGGCGATCAGCTTCACCACTTCCACAGCGCCGTTGCACTTGTCCATATCTATACCGCTGATGAACACGCGGCCGTCCTCTTCAATGTTGATCTTCACATCGTAGGTGTTCTGGATCTCCTGGATCACCTTGCCGCCCTTGCCGATTACATCGCCGATCTTGTCCGGGTCGATCTGCAGGGTGAGCATCTTGGGTGCGTAGGGAGACAGCTGCTTGCGGGGCTCGCTGATCACCGGCAGCATGATCTCGTCCAGAATATAGTTGCGGGCCTTATGGGTCTTGGCAAAGGCCTCTTTGATGATCTCCGGGGTCAGGCCGTGCACCTTCAGGTCCATCTGAATGGCGGTGATGCCCTTCTTTGTACCGGCAACCTTAAAGTCCATGTCGCCGTAGAAATCTTCCAGACCCTGAATGTCGATCATGGTCATAAAGTCGCCGTACACGCCGTCGTCACCGGTGATCAGACCGCAGCTGATACCGGCAACCGGTGCCTTAATGGGCACGCCGGCAGCCATCAGAGACAGGGTGGAGCCGCAGATGGAGCCCTGAGAGGTGGAGCCGTTGGAGCTGAGCACCTCAGACACTACGCGGATGGCGTAGGGGAATTCGTCCACAGAGGGCAGAACCGGCAGCAGTGCCTTCTCTGCCAGTGCGCCGTGGCCGATCTCGCGGCGGCCCGGGCCTCTGGAGGGCTTGGTTTCACCCACAGAGTAGCTGGGGAAGTTGTAGTGGTGCATATAGCGCTTTTCGGTCTGCTCATCCAGACCGTCCAGCTGCTGGGCGTCGTTCATGGGGCCAAGGGTGGTCACAGACAGCACCTGGGTTTGGCCTCTGGTGAACATACCGGAGCCGTGGGCTCTGGCCAGCAGGTCAATCTCTGCGTTCAGGGGACGAATGTCGTCAATGCCGCGGCCGCCACACGCTTGTGCTCGTCTTTCAGCCAAGCACGCACCACATGCTTCTGTACCAGGTACAGGATCTCCTCGATCTTGCCCTCTTCGCCCTCAAAGCGATCATCGAACTTCTCGTGTACTGCGTCATAGATGGGACGCAGGCGCTCGTCGCGCACATTTTTGTCGTCGGTATCCAGAGCCTTCTTCACATCTTCAATGCAGAAGTCCTCAATCTCTTGCAGGATCGCCGGATCCGGGTCGGAGGACTGGAAGCTCTTCTTGGGCTTGCCCACTTCCTCAACAATGCCGTTGATGAAGGCAACGATCTTCTTATTCTCCTCATGACCGGCCATAATGGCGTTGAACATGGTGTCGTCGTCGATCTCGTTACCGCCGGCCTCGATCATAGCCACCAGGTCACCGGTGGAAGCCACGGTCAGGTTCAGATCGTTATGGGCGCGCTGCTCCAGAGTGGGGTTGATGACGATCTGGCCGTCTACCAGACCCACATTCACACCGCTGATGGGGCCGTCCCACGGAATGTCGGAGATGGCGATGGCAGCGGACACACCGATCATGGCGGTGATCTCCGGAGAGCAATCCGGATCCACGCTCATTACGGTAGCCACAACGCTTACATCGTTGCGCATATCCTTGGGGAACAGGGGACGAATGGGGCGGTCAATGCAGCGGGAGGTGAGGATGGCTTTCTCAGAAGGACGAGCCTCACGGCGCTGGAAAAGAACCGGGGATCCGACCCACGGAATACATCTTCTCTTCATAATCCACGCTCAGGGGGAAGAATCCACGCCCTCACGGGGTTTGGCGCTCATGGTCACGTTACACAGCACATTGGTGTCGCCGTAGCGGGCCATAATGGACGCACCGGCCAGACCGCACATTTTGCCGGTCTCCAGGGTCAGCTTTCTGCCGGCCAGTTCCGTTTTCCAAACTTTGTAGTTCTTGAAAACATTTGGTTACCTCTTTCATAAATAATATTTATCATCAAGGAGGCACAATAGTAATAAATTCAAGCCGCCGCACCCGGTGACCTCAATTTACTACTATTAGTAGAACCTCCTTGGAAGATACGATTTTGCCTTGGACAAAAAAGGCAGACGACAGAAGTGCTCCGTCGTCTGCTTGCGCGTTCTTACTTGTCGATGGTATCGCGGATACCCAGCTTCTTCACCAGGCTACGGTATCTCTCTACATCCTTGTTGTAAAGATAAACCAGCAGGTTGCGTCTGTGACCAACCATTTTCAGCAGACCGCGGCGGGAGTGATGATCCTTCTTGTGGGTCTTCAGGTGCTCGGTCAGCTCGTTAATACGAGTGGTCAGCACAGCTACCTGTACCTCGGGAGAACCGGTGTCGCCCTCGTGGGTTGCGTAAGCCTTGATGATTTCTTGCTTCTCAGCTTGTGTCATAATCTTCACCTCATTACAGTATTTGCCGATTGGCGGAGGACACAGTTACGGGATCGGTGACTCTCCGTAGGAGCTTGCACCCGATACCGTGTGATCCGTACACAGCGAGCCAAATTATAGCACAAAACCCCCGCCGTTGTAAAGAGATTTTGCAAAATAGTGGGTGCTTGCCAGAGGCATACAAGATATGGTATAAAAGAAACGGAGCAAAGCCGGATCTTATCTCCCGCAGGGGGAAAGGATGACAAAATTGTCACCAAAACTGTCACCGAGCTGACACTTTGGCCGGGTATAATGAGGGCAACAAAGCGAAAAGGAGAGCCATTATGGACATTTGAGAATTGAGCACTTATCTAAAATTTACGGTAAGGGCGATACGGAGGTACGGGCGCTGGACGATGTGTCCTTTACCGTGCCGAAAGGACAGTTGTG
>ENA-OQBU01000041-OQBU01000041.1-human-gut-metagenome-genome-assembly--contig:-NODE-41-length-40974-cov-7.538155_pt1 | contig 40974 bp, 42 predicted proteins | sample MGYA00242492_ERZ504566 | MGnify/ENA primary metagenome ERZ504566 (study PRJEB26092, sample SAMD00036261) | human gut metagenome | host: Homo sapiens | study: EMG produced TPA metagenomics assembly of...
CATTGACTATAAAGAAGTAGTACAAATACGCTCTTGAGTTCTCAAACCACCACCGCTCACCCGCCTCGAGGCACCCCAACCGGGGAACCACTCGCCGAGCGGCAGCGAAGAGTCAATTTACACGAACCCCGGCGATCACGCAAATCGACCCTTCCAAAGATACCCTGGAACCGTTGCAAATAAACACATCCCTCGGCGTGTCGAAAAAGGCCTTCGAACGGCCGTACAGCCAGTCTAGGCCCCGAAGACAACGCCCACATGAACCAAAAACAAACTATAAACGGCGTGTCATACCCATATACATCTCATTCCCATGTGATGAACACCCAAATGCAATCGCAAATCATGATTCCAGCGGAACAGAAAGAACAGAAATACAAAAGAGACGCGAAGAAGCATGAAACCTGGCTGCACTTGCGACGGCACGCACGCTGAAATACAACAAGAGCCGCCGACTCAGGGAAGTCGACGGCTCTCGCTGTTTCAATTGTTATTCAGTTATGTTTTGACCTGTGAGAAGGAAGTGAGATCAGGCAGTGACCTCAGCCTTGGCCTTCTTGCGATCCATGTAGCGCTTGATAGCCAGAGCCTCAAGTGCGATCACCAGGATTGCGGTCACGCCCCAAGCCACGTACATGGCGGTCTTCCAGATCGGGGTGGCGACCTTCGGCTCACCGTCTGCATACTGCCAGCTGTTGGCGGCGGTGTACAGAATATTGTGGGCGGCGGTACGCATGGCCTTCACGGAGGTTGCGGACTTGTCGGTGATGTGGTTGGTGATGGAGGTGGTAGCCAGCATGGAATCGTTGCCGTTACGGATCTCCTGATCACCGTTCTGGTAGCCGTAGCCGCCGAAATAATCGGTCAGGACGAAGCCCTTGAAGCCCCACTCGTCACGGAGCACGGTGTTCAGCAGAACGTTGTTGCCACCGGCATAGGTGTTGCCGATGTAGTTGAAGGCGCTCATCACGGCCTGTGCGCCGCCTTCCTTCACGCTCATCTCGAACGGCTTGAGGTAGATCTCACGCATGGCCTGCTCGTTGGTCCAGGTGCAGAGCATCTCAGTACGCTTGGTTTCCTGATCGTTCAGGGCGAAGTGCTTCATGAAGGAGTACACGCCCTTCTCCTTGGCGCCTGCGATCTCGTTGGATGCCATGACGCCGGAGAGCAGGGAATCCTCGGAGAAGTACTCGAAAGTACGGCCGGAGAATGCGTTGCGGTGGATGTTCATAGCCGGAGCGTACCAACCAGCAACATGCATGTCGTGAGCCATATCGCCGATCATCTCGCCGAACTGCTTGGCCAGATCCTTGTTCCAAGTGCAAGCGAATGCGGTGGAAGCCGGGAAGCCGATGGAGCCAACACCAGTGAAGTTGTTGTTCAACGAGGCCGGGCCGTCAGCGTCGGTGAGCTGGATCTTGCCGACGGAGGAGACGGCCGGAGTGCCGTAGCCGCCGTTGGCAATGAGGTTGTCCATATCGTCGAAGGTCAGCTCGTCAAGCAGCTTCTCCCAATCAGCATCGTCGTAATCCTTGCCGTACATGTCGGCCAGGCGGAGGCCATTCTTGGCACCGGTGGTCGGCATCTCGTCGGAATCGTCGTTGAACTGAGACGGATCGTAGTTGGTGTTGTTGTAGAAGGTTTCCTTTGCCTTATCAGACATTTCGAAGTTGGTCGGAGCGGCGGTGGCTTCCTTGTAGTTTGCGAAATGTCCTGCACGGCTCAGGTAGGTCACATCGCCTGCAGCATCATCGAACTGGTTGGTGGCCACGGTCTGGTCGCCATTGTGGGTGTTCGAATCGGAGTCGTAGGTGATGGTGTCGTCCACGGTGATCTTCTTGGAGCCGATCACAGTGTGGGAGTCGGAGTTGATGGAGATGTTGTAATCGCCCTTTTCGAGCACGTATGCCTTGGCATTCTTGTAATCATAGGAAGCCATGTCATCGTCTTCGAATTCGACGGTCACGTCCTCGGAAGCGCCCGGCTCAAGCTTCTCGGTCTTCTCGAAGCCAACCAGGTTGGCACTGGCCTTTTCGATGCCACCTTCGGTGTACGGCGGGTTGTAGTAGACCTCAACAACATCCTTGCCAGCGGTGTCGCCGGTGTTGGTGACGGTCACATCAACGGTGACCTTGCCATCCTTGTACGTCACATCGTTGAGCTTCTGCTCGAAGGTGGTGTAGCTCAGACCGTAACCGAACGGGAATGCAACCATGGAATCGTAATCGATGGCACCTTCGGCCGCTGCGGTCTCATAGAACTTGTAGCCCACATAGATGCCTTCGGAGTAGTTCACAAAGCCCGGGATGGCGGTGACTTCGTCACCAGTGAAGCCCGTGTACTTGGCGGCCTTGTCTTCCATGTTGGTGTATTCGAACTTGCCGAAGTTGTTGTAAGACACCGACTGGGTGAGATCCTTCAGGAAGGTGTCGGAAGTCTTGCCGGACGGGTTGGTATCGCCGGCAAGCACGTCACCGAGTGCGGAGAAGCCGGTCTGGCCTGCAGGCGGGCACCACACGACGGATTTGATCTGCGGATAGTCGTTCAGGAAGTCGAACTGGAAGGTGTTGGCGCCGTTGTAGACGAGCGTGACCTTGTTGAAGTTCTTGGTGACCAGGTCGAGCATATCGCGCTCGGTCTGGCTCAGCTGCAGGAAGCTTTCGCCGTCCTTGAAGTCCTCGTAATCCTTGGAGTTGTTCTCATAGGTGATGCCTTCGGCCTCATGTTCATAGGAAGGTCAGCGCCCTCGCCACCGACGCGGGTGAGCACTACAACAGCCTCATCGGAGAAGCTCTTGGCATCGGAGATCAGGGAATCGGAATACTGGTCGGCCGGAACCTCAGGCAGGGTCCAATCCTGTGCCCACATGCCAACAACTGGGCGATCTGCACGGTAATCGGTGTACAGCTTGGTCAGGTCGGCGTTGGTCTCGATGCCGGCTTTCTTCATGCCATCAAGCAGGGAAACGGTGTCATACTGGTCAGACATGGAGCCGGAGCCGGTGCCGCCGTATACCGGGTTGGTGGAGCCCCAACCGAACACGTTGACCTTCTTGTTAGCCAGCGGCAGGTTGGAATCATCGTTCTTCAGCATGGTGATGGCTTCCGACTGCACTTCCTTGGCCAGCTCGTTGGCCTTGGAAACAGTGGTGTCAGACAGCATGTACTTGGTGATGGTCGCGTTGTTGAGCAGCGTCGACAGCGGACCGGACAGCATCATGGAAACCGCGACGACAATGCCGACCAAAGCCACAAGCCAAGACTCGGAGTGGATGATCTTACGGGTCGCCACTTCCTTCACCGTCTTCTTGTTGACGGCAAAAGTAATGATCAGCGCGAGCACAAATAGCACGCCAATCGCAATCAGGTACGGCGTCAACGAACCGATAACGTTCATGACGTCAGCCATGTTGATTTGCAGCATGGTCTGCCTCCTCCTTGATTCTCATAACCAAACGACATGCAGGCTCCGATTTCCTCATCGAAACCAGAAATCATGCAACGCTGCCCCGCGTCACGCAATTTCCAGAAGTGAAGACACTTCTTCATGTCGATGTTTCGATTTCACCAAAATCCGCGAAAAAAGCACCCTGATTTTTCCCAGCCTGTCGTTTCGCGTGCATAATCTGCATACCACCTGCGCACGTAAAACTACCATTCGTGCACATATAATCCCGTTGCGCGCATGCATCTGGCACAATGTGCGCTCATCCGCAGATTGTTGCAACATCCTTGCCTTGATTGCGGAAATCATCGATCTTCATTGCGCTTCCAACTCCATAATCGCAATTCCTGCGATATTTTCGGCACACTACAGCGAGCTGTTCCAGCGGCAACTTACGTAAGGCAAGTACCATGGGTGCCATGAGCGACTTAAGCGCATTGAATCTGGAGGCAGGCAGCCTCGTTGGCGGATACACGTTGATTTCCCGGCTTGGTTCGGGTGCCATGGGATCGGTATGGCGGGTGCGAGATGACGGCGGCCATCAGTATGCGATGAAGATATTGCGTGATTCCCTTGCCGAGGAAGATGCGTCCAGCGAACGCTCCCGCGACCAGCTGACTGCACGCGAGCGCCTGCGCAGGGAGGCGATGGCACTGCAGAAAGTGCGTCATCCCGGCGTGTGCGGCATTGTGGATATGGAATTGGATGATGCGCTGGCTTTTATCGTAACCGAGCTGATCGAAGGCAAGAATTTGCGTGAGGACGTGCGCACCAACGGCCGGTATGTGGGCGATGATCTGGAGCGGTTGGGACGCAAGCTGATCGAGGCGGTGAAGGCTGTGCATGCGGCCGGGATTGTGCATCGCGATATCAAACCGACGAATGTGATGGTTTCGAATACCGGACCGGTATTGGTGGATTTCGGCATTGCCATGGGCGAGGGCGAAAGCCATGTGACTCGTACCGGATTGGTGATGGGCACGCCTGGATTCATCGCTCCGGAAATCATCGACGGTGCCGAATCCGATGAGATGAGCGATTGGTGGTCGGTGGCGAGCGTGCTGGCATTTGCCGCCACTGGCGAGCCGGTGTTCGGCACGAAACCGATGATGGCGGTATTGGAGCGTGCTGCCGCGGGAAGCGCGAATTTGGCGGGATTGCCGGCTGGGACCATGGCCGCGTTCCGTTCGGCGTTGGATCCGGATCGTACGAAACGTTGCACTCCAGACGAGTTGTTGCAGGCGATTGCGTTGGATGCGTTGAATCCGCAAGCTTGGATTTCGGGGAATACTTCGGATGCCGCCGATAGTGCCGGGTCGGAGGCGATGCTCCCTTTTGATGGATCGCCCGACAATCCACGAATGCTTTGGCGGGCGTTAGACCATGTGACGGGAGAAGACGCCATCGGCACGCGCACCTTGCCGCAATTCGTTGAGGCCACGCAGGCAATCGGCGCAACCGTTATTGCTGACATAACCGATACCGTTATTGCCGATGCACCCGATGCCGGCACCTCGGTCATGGATATCAACGCGCATACCGCAACCATTCCTCTTGGCACCGGCACGCGCGTGCTGCCTGTCAATAGTGGGGATACCAGTGTGCTGCCGCAAGATACACCGCAATCCACGCGGGTGATGCCGGTCCAGGACGCTTGGAATCCCGCTCAAGAGGCCGCACAGATCGACCCGGCCATCAAACCTGCATTGCAGCGCATCGCCAACCAGCGGCCTCCTGCCGTAATACCGAACGCATCGGTTGAGATGGCGCAAAGTGCGCAGCCACAAGACATGCAAACATCTGCCGTGCCAACCGCACCGGTCGCTCCGGCCGCGCCGCTCAACCCGAATGTGCCGCAGAGTGTACTGCAGCCGCCGAATCCGGCCGACGTGCAACGCGGCGAACTGCTAGGCAGAGGCGTGCCCCTCTGCGTGCTGATGGCGATTCCTGTGGCCGTATGCGGCCTGTTCTCGCCATGGATCGCCCTGATCGCGGGCGCGCTGCTGGCCTGGTTGCTCGCCACCATTGGATTCAATATGGAGGCGCAGCTGGAACGCGAAGGCCGCCGTGGGGGCAGCCGCAGGGCTTCCGACTGGTTCGCCCGCGCCGCCACGCTGCCTTGGCATGTGCTCAAGGGGCTGGGTTATGCGGTGCCACGCGCACTGATCATGGCGGTCATCGCCGCATTAGGATTGACGATTGCCACAGTCACGCTGCAACTGCCGTTTGCCATGGTTGATACGTCGATATTCGGATTCACGATTCCGCTGCCGACCTGGATTGAAGGGCCGGTTTCGCAAAGCGGCGTCGCCCAGGCCGGTTGCTGCGCCATCGGCTGGCTGGTATGCGCCCTCGCTCCGGGAGCATTGGTGCTGCGATTGGGTGCCGGCGCATTGCGCGGCCGCCCGAAATCCGGCACCACTGCCGAATCGTACGATATGTAGTGACGCCATCTCACGAAATACGCAGCGAAAATCAAAAATCGGCAAAACGTTTGCAATCATCAGAAAAACATCAGATAATCGCACGTAGTATGGCAACGTGAGCTTTTACGAAATACTTCATTCAGCAATAGCGTGTCCACACTACTATGGTGCACAGCATCGTGATGTGAACATCGAAAGGAATGTGGATGGCCCAGAACAGTAAGGATGCGCAGAAGCGCGCCAGCCGCGCCGAGCGTAGGGCCGCTGAGGCCGCGGAGATGAAGGCTCGCGCCGAACAGATGGAGAAGGAGCGCAAGCAGCAGACCCTCATCGGCGCCATCGTGATGGCGGTGCTGGTGATCCTGGTGGCGATCGGCGCGTTCACCGTGTATCACAACATGCACAAGAACACCGAAACGCAGGCTTCCACCCAGACCGTGGAAGAAGCGTACGACAAGCTGCAGCAAGTCGAAAACACCCCTAAGCTCGTCGATAAGAAGGGCGGATTGCTGATTTCGAAGGATGGCTACGGCAAGTCCGTCGAAGGCGCACCGACTGTTGCGATCTACATGGATTTCCTGTGCCCGGGCTGCGGCAATCTGCATCGTCAGCTTGATGAGGATCTGCAGAAGATGGTCGACGCGGGTCAGATCAATCTTGATTTGCATTTCATGGCGTTTATGGACAAGTGGTCCACCGACGATTATTCAAGCCGCGCAGCGAATGCCGCGATCTATCTGGCCGAGCATGACAGCGATCCGAGCCATCTGATCACCTTCCTCGAAAAAATGTACGCCGAGGATTTCCAGCCTGAGGAAAGCTCGAATTACAAGTCCGTCAGCGACGATCAGATCAAGGAACAGATGATCGCCTCGGGAGTTTCCGAGGATGTGGCGGACAAGCGTTCGGCCGCGACTACCAGGATTGGCTTGACGCCATCGACACCTATACGCCGAAGCGCTCCGAACTGTGGAACACGTCCGGAACCTACAAAGACAGCATGACCACCCCAACGGTGACCATCAACGGCAAGTTCTGGGATATGAACCAGTTGAGCACTGCGCAGGAGACCATTGAGGAAGGCCTGCTGGAGGCCATCGGAATCAAGTCCGACGACATCGGCAAGGAAGGCGTGATGCCCTCCATCGGCTCCGACAAGGATCCGATCTCCAACACCACTGGCGAGTGATCAGCCCTACGCAATCCTCATAATCGAAAAAATATACCCCCCTACTCGCCAGCGTGCCAGCCAAAGCGCAGTTCCAAGTTGACGGCATCGGGCACGCTGGTTATGCTATTCAATCGTTGCCGTTTTTATGCATTATGCTAGAAAGCGGCACAAGCCTCCTTAGCTCAGATGGCCAGAGCGGCCGCCTTGTAAGCGGCAGGTCGTCGGTTCGATCCCGACAGGAGGCTCGAAACCCGTTTTGACGGGCTTTGACCTCTTACCATGGGTAAGTGATCCAGAAGCCTTCCCCCAACTTATGGCTTCTGGCGACCGGACGAGGCTTCCCCCAACCTGCCTCGTCCGGGCAGGGGGCAGGACATCCCCTTCTCTCCTGCCCCCTTTTTCTTTACTCCTTTTCCTCGAAAATGTGGCGGTATAGATAAAGCCAGCGGAAACCATGCCATTCGTCCCGATCTGACCGTTACAATGACGGCGATGTAGGCAGTCGCTGGAAAGAGGACGTATGACAAGAAGGTGGACCCCCCGGAGATTCGTGACGCTTCGGCGTGTTCGAGTGACGGCATGCGTGGTCTCGTTGACGCTCGCCTCGACGCTCGCATTCGGCGTAGGCGCGCGCAAAACCGTGGCTCTGACCATCGATGGCGAAACCACCACCGTAACCACATACGCGATGAGCGTCGACCGTCTGCTGCAGGAACGCGGCGTGAAGGTCAAAACGCATGATCTCGTGGAATCCACCAGCCCCACCAGCATGCTGAGCAACCATGACGTGGTGACGGTACGAAGCGCCTACCAGACCACCATCACCATCAACGGGCAGGAAGTGCCCTTCTGGACAGTGGCGACCAGCGCCGAACAGCTGATCGGATTCTTCGAACAAAACGAAGCAGACGCGGCAAAAGTCACCGTCAATATCGACAACGTGTACAACAAACTCACCGGCGGACTGATCATCAACCAAAACGGGCCGGTCACCGTCATCGCAGACGGGCAAAGCTCCGAATCGCCGAATGGCAAACTGCCGGCGGCCTCCATTCTTGACTCCAAAGGCATCACGCTGAACAAGGAGGATCGCGTCAGCGTCGAAAAAGACAACGGCGAAACGATCCTGCGCGTCCGCCGCGTGACGCACGGCGAGGAAACACGCACGAAAGCGGTGCCTTTCGGCACGCAAACCATCGTCGACCCCAGCCTGCAGCCCGGCGAAGTCGTAGTCAGGCAGGAAGGCGAGGACGGCGAAATCCAGCAAACGTACGACGTCACGTACGTGGACGGCGAGAAGGAAAGCGAGACGCTGACCAACGAAACGACCACGAAAATCGCCCTCGATCAGATTATCGCAGTAGGACCGGCAGCATCTTCCGACGATTCGGGATCGGATGACGGATCCGGCAATTCCGGAGATACCGGCAATTCCGATAATTCCGGAAAGAACGACAATTCGAACAAGAACAACAATTCCGATAATTCCGACAAGAAAGACGATTCGAACAGTAATTCCGGCAATACGGATAATTCAGACGACAACAAGAAGGACGATTCCGGATCGAAAACGGACCCGGATCCGACGCCAACTCCAGACCCGACCCCCACGCCAACGCCGGACCCGACCCCCACGCCGGACCCGACGCCCACCCCGACACCGCAACCTTCCGATCCTTCGGCAGGATGCCGCCTCTATCACCCCTCCCCCGCGCAGGCACAGGCCTACGCGGCCGGAGCCGCGGCGCAATATGGCTGGACCGGGCAAAACTGGACCGATCTGGTGAAACTGTGGACGCGTGAATCGAGCTGGCTGTGGTATGCGGAAAACGCATCTTCCGGAGCCTACGGCATCCCGCAGTCGCTTCCTGGCAGCAAAATGGCGGCATTCGGCGCAAACTGGCGTGACGATGCGGCCGTGCAGATCGACTGGGGCCTGAGCTACATCGCGCAACGCTACGGCAGCCCGTCGAAGGCATGGGAGCATTCCGAGCAGGTCGGATGGTATTAAACAACGCCGATCGCAACAATACGCAAACGCAACAGCGCACACTTTTCATACCAGTTGAACGGATAATGAGGTAATGACAGAACACGCGAACGAAACCAACGCAACCGACGAAACCGCGCAAGGCCGCCTGTTGGGGGCTGCCGACATTCGGCGTATCGCGGCCGAGGCCGGTATCAGCCCGACGAAAAAAATTCGGGCAGAATTTCGTAATCGACCCGGGCACGGTTCGTCGTATCGTGCGCGAGGCAGGTGTGACCGCCGACGATCATGTGCTGGAAGTCGGACCTGGACTCGGTTCACTGACATTGGCGATTTTGGAAACCGGCGCCACGATGACCGCCGTGGAGATCGACCCGCCCGTTGCGGAACGACTGCCCGGCACCATCGCCGAATTCATGCCGGATGCGGTGGATCGTTTCCGCGTGGTCAATCGCGATGCGTTGACCGTGACACCGGAAAATCTGCCTGATTTCCAAAATGATGATTCGTTTACACTGGTCGCCAATCTGCCATACAACGTGGCCACGCCGATTCTGCTGACCTTGCTGGAACGTTTCGACAATCTCGGCACGTTCCTCGTGATGGTGCAGAAGGAAGTCGCGGACCGACTGAGCGAAAAGCCCGGTTCAAAGATCTACGGCACTCCAAGCGTGAAGCTCGCTTGGTATGGTACCGCGGAACGTGTGGGCATTATCGGGCGCAATGTGTTCTGGCCGGCACCGAATGTGGATTCCGCGCTGGTGCTGTTCAAACGATATGAGGGCGGGCACACGCCTTCGGCCAACAATCCCGACGGTTCCGTAGTGGACCGCGAAAACGTGTTCCGTCTTATCGACGCCGCATTCGGCCAGAGGCGCAAAACCCTGCATGCCGCGTTGAAGAAGATCGTGCCCTCCGAAGCGTTCGAGCAGGCGGACATCGATCCGACGCGCCGTGGCGAAACGCTTGCCATCGACGAATTCGTGGCATTGGCACGAGCCGTGGGCGAGGTGTCGCAAGCATGAGCGACACCAACACCGCAATCAACACGGTCAGCGTGGACTGCCCGGCGAAAACGAATCTGACCCTGCACGTAGGCAGGCCACGCAGCGAATGGGGTGGCCGACACGAGCTCGACACCATCTACTGCGCCGTCGGCGTGTACGACACCGTCACCACCAGTCGCAAAAAGCCCGGATCCGGTTTCTCCCTGAATCTTGAAGGTGCCTATCTTGGCGATCTGGCCTCCTCCGGCAGCGACATGCGACGCAACCATGCCGTGCTCGCCCTGTTCGCCATGGCCGAAGCGAGCGGCCATGAACCGGATGTGGCGTTGAACATCGAAAAACGCATTCCCGTTGGCGCGGGCATGGCAGGAGGTTCCGCGGATGCGGCCGCCACGATTCTGGCATTGAACACGCTATGGAATCTTGATTGGTCCATTGAACGGTTGCAACAGGTTGCCGCCACATTGGGCGCGGATATGCCGTTCTGCCTGACCGGAGGCTATGCGCGAGGCACCGGCTTCGGCGAGCAGATCGAACAACTCAGCGAAACAGCGACGCGTGCTGGAACTGACGGATCAGGGCTTTGCAGGCCGTCTGCTGGTCGGCGCGTATCAGGCGGAACTGCGCACGCCGGAAGTGTATGCCATGTTCGACCAAATCGGCGCCGGCGCAACCGACAACAATCATCTGCAACAGGCGTCGATCTCACTGCATCCACGCAGCGGACAGGCGATCGACGAAGCGTTGCAGGCAGGCGCCAAGCAGGCGTTCGTCTCCGGATCCGGCCCTTCCGTAATCGCATTCGTGCCAACCGACGATGCGGCACGCGCCGTGCAGTCGGCATGGCAACAAAGCCGTTGCGTCGACCGCATCATCGCCACCAAGGCACCGGCCCATCCGATTGTGCATATCATCGCGTAACAGTAAGGTTGAAGTCAACCGATTTTTGGAGAAGGACTCGTACATGACTCAGGCTAACGACGAGCGCGCCGCGCGCAAACAGTACATTCGCCGCCGTCAAAAGGTGGTGTTCACCATCACCGGCACCATTTTGACGATCGCATTGGTGATTTCCCTGCTGTTCTTCTTCCATGTTGGAGGATTGGGCAATGTCAAGTCGGCCGCGGTACAGCCGAATTACGGCCAGCAGGCCCCTTGCGCAGCACAGGAACAGGACGGCAGCAAAGGCAAGTACGTGGAAAACCGCAACATCACCGTGCGCGTGCTCAACGGCACTGAATTCGCCGGCTTCGCGCAAGCCGTCAGCAGCGCGTTGCAGAACCGCGAGTTCAACACCCAGGCAGCCGGCAACTACACCAGCTCCAAAGTGGAACGCACGATGATCATCTTCGGCAAGAACGCCATCAATCAGGCGTACACGGTGAACAGCAACTTCACCGACGCGACGATGGTGATGGACGATCGTGAGGATATGCTGATCGACGTTGTGGTTGGCGCGACTTTCGACAATCTGCAGAATCAGAAGAAGGTGCCGACCGCCGGCAAGGAGATCGACAGCTTCGAGGGATGCGTTACTGTCGACAAGATGACCGACCGTACAGAAGGCCCCCGAACACGACGCCGTGTGATTGCAGATTTTTTGATTTGCAGATTTTCGGATTGACCTCACGATTTCGATTTTTCACTGAAAATCAAGATCGTGAGGTCAATTCTTATATTCGTGGGTTAAAGCGCGGGCGAAATCCTCCAGAGAATACCCCCGAAACCGCACTTTTCGGAACCGACTGACCTCACGATCTATTTTTGCCCGAAAAATCGAATCGTGCGGTCATAGAATCCAAATCGTGAGGTCAGCAAGCAGACTACTCGGCCTGCTGTTCCTCATACCAACGGTTCAACTCGGCAACAGCGACATCACGCTCGACCGGGCCGTTATCGAGGCGATATTCCAGCATGTGCTTGTACGCCTTGCCAACCAGCGGCCCCGGGTCAATGCCGAGCAGCTGCATGATTTCGTCACCGTTCAGATCAGGGCGGATCGCGTCGAAATCCTCCTTCTCCTTCAGATCGCGCACGCGCTGTTCCATCTCGTCCATCGCCGACGAGAACACCATGGCCTTGCGCTTGTTCTGCGTGGTCGCGTCGGCACGCGTAAGGCGGTTCAGGCGCTCATACAGCGGACCCGCATCCTTGACGTAACGGCGGACCGCGGAATCCGTCCACGGCTCCTCCACGTAGCCGTGGAAGCGCAAGTGCAGATTGACCAGCTCGCTGACGTCCTCGACCATATGATGGTCGAAATGCAATGCCTTAAGGCGCTTGCGGGTCATTTTCGCGCCGACCGCATCATGATGATGGAGCTCACCTTGCCACCCGATTCGAAACGACGCGTCTTCGGCTTGCCGATATCGTGCATCAGCGCGGCCAAACGCAACGTCAGATCCGGTGCCGGCACAGGGCCGTCCGGGCCGGTTTCGAGGGCAACCGCACGATCAATGACGATCATGGTGTGCTCGAACACGTCCTTATGACGATGATGTTCGTCGATTTCGAGCTGCAATGCCGGAATTTCCGGGAAGACGATATCGGCAAGACCGGAATCGACCAGCGCTTCGATACCTGCGCGCGGGCGATCGGACAGCAGCATTTTGACCAGTTCGTCGCGTACGCGCTCAGCGGAAACGATTTCAATGCGATCGACCATGTCGGTCAGCGCTTCAGCGGTTTCCGGTTCGATACGGAAGCCCAGTTGCGCCACGAAACGTACGGCGCGCATCATGCGCAGCGGATCGTCGTCAAACGACTGGCGAGGATCGACCGGCGTGCGCAACACGCCCTTGGCCAAATCGTTCGCGCCGCCGAACGGATCGACGAATTCCAATTCCGGCACACGCAACGCCATGGCATTCACCGTGAAATCACGGCGGGAAAGATCGCCTTCCAGCGTGTCGCCATAATTGACTTCCGGCTTGCGCGAGTCGGGGTCATACGTGTCGGAACGGTAGGTCGTTACCTCAACCTGCACTTCCGTGCCATCCTCACGCCTGCGCATGGCGCCCAACGTGCCGAATTTACGGCCCATATCCCAAAAGCCATCGCGCCCGAAACGGCGCAAAATGTGTTCAAACTGCTCAGGACGCGCCGATGTGCAAAAATCCAAATCATGCGATTTACGATGCAACAGCAGGTCTCGAACGGGACCTCCCACCAACGCCAATTCATAGCCTTCCGCGGCGAACATACGCCCTAATTCAATGGCCTCTGGCCACACTTCGAAGTTCACGCCATCCCTTTCCGGCACCACAAGTTTCTGCCTTACCAGCATACCGTTACCCCACCTGCACACAGAATTGAGTATGGTTGGAATCATGATTACGCCCGCAGACCTTGCACGCATGCTTGCCCATGCTGCGGACGACCATGCCCAAAATCCGATGGAACCAGACAAACTGCTGTACACATCGCAGTCCGTTTCCTTGCGGCAAGAGACCATCATCACGCCCAACGCACCCACCCCGGCAATGATGCCGCAGCGGCGCGCCACGGACGGTCCGACCACGTTCGCCTCGCTCGACGCGCAGGAACTGCCGGTAGTGCGCGAATATTCGGCGGGAGGTCTCGTATTCGACGACAAGGGCCGTGTGGCGATCATCGCACGCCACTCGCGTAGCGGACATTTGGAATGGTGCCTGCCGAAAGGTCATATCGAAAAAGGCGAAACACCGCAGCAAACCGCCGTTCGCGAAGTTCACGAGGAAACAGGAATCCTAGGTGAAGTGGTCGATTCCATCGCCACCATCGACTACTGGTTCACCGGAACCAGCCAGCGCGTGCACAAGCTGGTGCATCATTTCGCATTGCGTCAGATCGGCGGCGAGTTGACGGTGGAAGGCGACCCGGATCATGAGGCGGAAGACGCGATTTGGGTGGATTTTGCTGATTTGGACGACGTTCTCAGCTACCCGAACGAACGAAAGATAGCATGGTTGTACGCAAGGAAACTCAACAGACAGGCGTGAAGGTGAATCAACCCGCACAACGGAACGTTCCGCACGGCATGCGTGCGCTTTCGGCAATCCTCGCCATGGTTATGACCATGGCGTTGATGTTGTTATACGCACCTGTGCCGAAAGCCGAAGCCGAAGAAACACAGGAATCGCAATCCGGCACCATGCTGTCGATCGACTCCTCCACCGCCGTGCTGACCGACACTTCCGGCTATCATTTGAGCGCGACGGTGACCAACACCACCGATCAGGAAATCCCTTCAGGCACGCTCACCCTTGCCATGAACGCCTTCTACACGTTCGTGTCGCGCAACGATATCCAGGAATGGTCGGAAGGCATCGGGCAGATTCCCACGCCCAATATCGTTGGGCAGAGCGAGGTTCCCGCGCTTCAACCGGGAGCTTCGGCGAACGTGCACATCGACGCGGACTCGAATCAGGAGACGCTGGCGTCCGTCAACTCCTGGGGGCCGAAACCGGTCACGCTCAGTTATGAGGCCAATGGCGTTCAACAAGACGAAGCGCACACTTTCGCAACACGGACCGGAGCTGGAATCAATACCCCCGACACGCCCGCGATGAATATCACCATCGTGCAGCCGCTCGAAGCGCAAGGATGGACCACCGACAACACCATGCTGGAACAGCTCGTCAACAAAGGTGGCGTCACCTCCGCGGAACTCTCGAAAATCGCCGTTCCCGGCAAAGAAGACGAGGCACGACTCAAGTCGCTGGAACAGACGTTCACCAAGCATGACAAACTGCAGGTGGTGGCCGATCCAACCTATCTGAAGGCGATGCCGATGCCGACGCAAGTCGACGGCATCACGCAACCGGCCCTGTTCGACATCACCGCCTATTCCGCGCTGAACGACAGCAAAACCTATGATTCGGCAGGCGTCGGCACCTCGCAATGGAACGCCGAACAGGCCTTGAAAAACTATCAATCGGCGTTGGGTGACCCGAACGCGAGTATGACCACGTATGCATGGCAGGGCACCGGCAATTGGACCGCCGACGCGCTGGCGAAAGCCAAGCAGCAGGGGTACGACACCGTCATCGCCACGCATGATTTCGAAGAGGATGATGCGGCCACCGCGGAAACCGGCAAGACCGTAGTAACCACCGACGCCGGCGACATCACCGTACTGACCGCGCAAAGCGTGCTTTCCAACCTTGCACAAGGCAAGGCGACCAGTGCCGACGCGAAGCGGACGGCGAGGGAACAACGGCCGGGCGTCTCGCGCGATTCGTCGCGCAAAGCGCGTTCTACCAGATGGAGCAGCCGTATTCGGAACGCAATCTGCTGGTCTGCCTGAACGGCAACTCTGATCCGGCCGTCGTGGACGCACTGATGACGGACGTCGAACAATCGCCATGGCTGAACATCACCGATCTGAACACGCTCAACAACGCCGACCCCGCCTTGAGCGGCGACGATGCAGCCGCGATCGTGCCGCAATCCGACGGAATCAATGATGCGACGCAAGCCAATCTCAGGCAGACGCTCAACACACTGGCAGCCTCGACAAACGACATCAAACGATTCAACGCGTCCATCCTCACCGACGTCGCCGACGATGCCAAGCAGGCCCCCGCAGGCCTCAAAGCGTGGCGCAGGCAGCTCGTCAACGCGCACGGCATCATGGCCCTGCACGCGCTAGGCGGCGAAAATCCAGCCGGAAGCACCATGGTGGAAGGAGCCGGGCAACTGGCGTCCCTGCTCATCAACGGCGTGGCCATCACACCGACGGAAAACGTCAACGTGGTCAGCGAAACCGCGCAAATGCCCGTTACCATCAGCAACAGCCACCCCTATCCGGTCACGGTAAAAGTCTCATCATTGACCAACTCCATGCAGATCGTCACTTCGCGTTTCGACACCGTGGAAGTGCCCGCGCACGGCGAAGCCAAGTGGCGTTCATTATCCGCGTGGCCACCTCCGGCACCGCGGACGCCACGCTCAGCCTGCAGGACAGGCAGGGCATCACATTCGGAGCGACACAAACCACCCACATCACCAGCGCATTGCAGATCAGCGACAAAACCGGCTTCATCATCATCGGCATCGCGTGCTGCTTGGAGCTTTGGGACTGTGGCGCCAATTCCACCGTAAGAAGGATCCAGACGAATGAGTTCTTCCGTTGGCCGTAATTCACTGATCATGGCCTCCGGCACCGCGGCCTCGCGCGTGACCGGGCAAATCCGTACCATTCTGCTCGCTTGGGCTTTAGGCACCACCGGCTATGCGGCGAACGCCTACCAAGCCGGATCCATGATTCCGCAGGTGATCTACACCTTGGTTTCCGGCGGTATTTTCAACGCCGTGCTCGTGCCGCAGATCGTACGCACGTTGAAGGCAAAAGACGCCGAAACCAAACTCAACAAGCTCATCACGCTTGCCATCACCATGCTGTTGGCGGTGACGATCCTGATGGCCCTATGCACGCCGCTGCTCACCAAGCTGTATGTGAACGGTAGCCCCGAAACCATGGCGTTGGCGACCTCATTCACCCTGTGGTGCATGCCGCAGATCTTCTTCTACGGCCTATATACGGTGGTCGGCCAGATTCTCGCGGCCAAAGACCATTTCACCGCGTATGCGTGGAGTTCCGTGGGTGCGAACATCATCAGCTGCATCGGCTTCGGCACGTTCATCGCGCTATTCGGCCGTGCCACCGAGCATCCGCTTGATTTTTGGACCGCCGACAAAATCGCCCTGACCGCAGGCACGTGGACGTTGGGCGTGGCATTCCAGGCGCTGGTACTGTTCATTCCACTGACCAAAATCGGATTGAAATACCGCCCCATCTTCGGCCTTCGTGGCATTGGATTGCGTTCTATGGGACCGGTCGCGGCTTGGAGTGTCGGCATTGTCGTAATCGACCAGCTCGCCAATATCGTAATCACGCGTACCTCCACTAACGCGCCGATGCTCGCGCAGCAGCAGTTCGGCATCAATCCGCTCGACGTGGCCGGCAATGCTTCATACCAGAACGCGTACACGATTTACATGTTGCCGTATTCGCTGATTGCCGTTTCGCTGGCAACCGCGATTTTCCCGAAAATATCCCGTGCGGTCGCCGATCATAATATCGCCGAAGCGCGCATCGATCTCAGCCAGGCGCTGCGCAATATGGGTGTGATCATGTGCTATTTCGCGGTCGCTTTCGTGGTGATGCCCGTTCCGATCATTCTCGCGTTGCTGCCGTCTGTGAGCGTCAGAGAGGCGATTCTTATGGCGGGACCGTTGGTCACGCTTGGCGTGGGACTTCCGTTCGCCAGCGCGTATCTGATTATCCAGCGCACGTTCTATGCCTTCGAAGACGGCAAATCGCCGTTCATTTTCATGCTGTTCGCCATGGGCATTCAAGCGGTAAGCGTGATCATCGGCGCGAAACTACTCCCCCCTACCGAATGGACGACAATGATCGGCATGGTAGGAGCCATGAGCTACATACTGCCGATCCCCATCTGTATGCCATGCTGCGCAAACGATTCGAAAACAATATCGACGGTCCGCGCATAGCCATCTCGTATCTGAAATCGATTGGCGCGGCAGTAGCTACCATGTTCATCGGCGTGACGGTACGTGACAGCGTCTACCAGCTTGTCGGCGCCCAAATCGGAGCGGTGGACGGTCATATGAACTGGATTCAGGCAGTGGCGTGTGCCGCACTGCTGGCCATAGTGACCTTCATCGTTTACGTAGGCATGTTGCGGCTGCTACGTTCCGAGGAATTCAAGGAGGCGATCGCACTGATTTCCTCACGTATTCCCGGACTTCGCAAGCCGACCAGTCCCAACGATAGACTGGAACAGGGCGACGCCGAAAACGGCGAGTGACCATAGGCAGAACAAACGTTTACAAAAAGTTGAAGGAACCCATGAAACCTCAGCTGGGAGATACCATCAGCAATCGCTACGTGCTCGTTTCGCCATTGCGCGAAGAAACCGGACTGCAGGTCTGGAAGGCCAGCGACCATGTGCTCGCACGGGATTGCCAGCTGTTTATTGTCAGCAGCAGCAAGGCATTGCAGGAAGTCAACGCAACCGCTTCCATGCTGGCTATTTCACATGATTCCCACTTCACGAAAGTGCTGCAGCTCCAGCATGCCGGCCAGGTCGCGCTGGTGGTGACGCAGCTTGACGAAGGCATGACCCTCAGTGAATATCTTGCGCTGAATGCCGACCAGCCGTTGAGCTATACAGCCATGCGCTCCATCATTGGCGAAGTCATCGAATCATTGCATGCGCTGCAAAAAGACAATCTCACGCATTTCTCCATCAGCACCGACACGGTGCGACTGACCCGTTCCGGCATTCAGATCGCAGACGCTCCAGTGAGCGTCATGCTTGCCGACACTTCCCGCGCGCAGGCTTTGGAAAATCGGGAACAGCTTGCGATCCGTCAAATCTCAGCGCTATTGTACGCTATGCTGATCCGACGCCCGTCCACGCTGTCGACGGATTTCCGTCTTGAAGCGCTCGCGCCGACCACGCCGATGGAATTCCGCGTGATCTGCAAGCGCGGTCTCGAACTTGAAGAGGACGACGGCTTCCCCACCGTTCCGATGGCAACCATTGCGGAATTGGAAGCGTTGCTTGGCGAGTACCAACCGCTGTCATCGTTGGGAAGCATGGATATCACGTTGCCTTCCATGGATTCGGAATGCTCAATCGCCAATGTTCCGTTACTGCAGATTCTTGAGAAGGATGTGCTCCCGCTGCCGGATACGCTGGCAGCGGCTGGAAGCATTCCGGAAATGACGTTCACGGCTCCCGAACCGCATAACGATTTTTCCGATGGCAAGGAGGCTTTGGCGAAAGGCGTCGCGGCCACCAGTGGAGCGGTGAAATCGTTGTGGAGCAGCGGCCGTGAACTGCTGAGCGAAGAAGACATCGATGGCGTGACCGACACCAGCGATTCTCCCTTCTCCTTCCCCATCAGGTTTCCGTACCGGACGATGGCATGTCATCCGACGATTCCCAGTTGGAAAAAACCGGTCGCATTCCAGTGATCGCGCGGATGGTCAGGTCATTCAGCCCGGCGAGGAGTCCGCCCGTGCGTTGAAAGCAGAGCAGGAGGCGATCGATGCCGCGTATGCCGCCGGTCGAGCCGCGGTTCCGCCGAGCTTCACGCCGAAGAATCCTTCTTCCGCTTCGGCGAATACTGACGTTGCCGACGCGAAACTGTTTGGCAAGCTGAAAACGAAGGTCGTTGCGATTATCGTGGCGGTCATCGTTGTTGCGGTTGCGCTTGGGTTTGCAGTTCATGGGTTGATGCAGCCTTCAGATTCGGTTACGACTGATTCAAAAGGACCATGGCCGGAAATAAATCTTGACGAAGTGCCGTTCGGCGAGGGAGATCAGTCGGATGCGAATTCCGCGGATTCTTCCAATTCCGATACGTCCGGCAATACCGATTCGTCCAATTCCAAGGATTCTTCCGATGCTTCCGCCAATACGCCGGCATCCGGCGAGTCTACGGCGTCCAAGCAACCCAAGAAAACCGAGGACAAGGTCGTGACCGCCGATAAGCAGTCGAAGAAAGTGCCGGATCCGAAGCAGCCGGAAAACACGACCGCGTACGAAATCGACAATCGTCAGTTCCTGTCGAATCCTGACGGACAGCAGGGCTACGGATATTACGTGCATCTGAGCCAGCCGCAGAAGGCGTATCGCATGGTCATCAAAATTCGTTCTTCCGGTGGTCAGGGATATATTCGCGTGAATGCGACAAACAGCCCGTCCCAAGGCGAACAAGTGGCGCAGTTCGAGTTTGACGCTTCCGGCACGACCGACATCAAGTTCGACAAGGCCGTGGAAACGCAGGACATCATGCTGTGGGTTCCACTTGATAGCCTGCCGGGCAACCAGCTGTACATCGAAAGCATTCAAGTGTTCTGATCGTCAGCACATCGCAATATCCGATTACTTCTGAAGATTGCGATACGAAAAGAGCCTGCCATGCGTCACCTCACGTATGGCAGGCTCTTTGTGTATTTATTTTTGGAATATGGTCGTAGTCGAAAAGCGATGGAACTTGGCTCAAGAATCGACAACCAACTTTTCGCCATTTTTATCACTCTGATGTCAGAACTCTAATGTCAGATTCGGGAGCGTGCTCGCGGATGATTTTATGCTGCGCGACGGCTACCCCCGTCTCTACAGTTCCGAAATGCCGCTTGAACTCTTCTTTTCGTCATATCTCAGCACATATGTCGAGCGAAACGTGGCCGGTTATCTCAATGTGCGAAACGTGACCGCTTTCCACAAATTCCTGCGTCTTTGCGCTCTGAGCGGCGCTTTGTGGCGGCTCGCGTGGAATCAAGTTTTCAAGCCAAAGACGAGCAGGTATATTCCGCCGCAGACTGGCTGACGCGCTGAAACGTCTACCCCAGCATTAGTCTGACCCATAATCTGGTTTGGCTGACCTCATGATTGTGATCTGGCGACCTCACGATTTCAATCGGGGACACTCTTTTCCAGATCGTGAGGTCGCCAAAACAAAATCATGAGGCCAGATAGAAGAAATCGTGCGGTCAACTGACAAATCATGCGGTCGCTCACATAATCCCGTCCGCACAACCCGCACCTAAAACCGATTACCAGAGTCACACGGACGGAATCGCAGCTACCGCCAGCACACCCCTTACTCCGGCCAGGATTCGAAGAGGGTGAGGAGCGTTTCAACGTTGGTGTCGCTCCAGCTGTCGATTCTGGGACCAGCATACGTACTGTTGTATGGCTGATCGAACACGACCACATGCTGCCCTGCCTCACGCAAAGTTTCGATATTCGCCGGCGAATCGTCAATATGAATCGTGGCCTGCATACTGTCTTTCAGCCCAGTAAAGCACAGACTCATGTACGGAATGCGGTTGCTGTCCAGCCATTGCGCGGTGTCGGAAACGACCATCTGATGCTGGCCGGACACGAACAGCCGGTGCGTGACAATGCGAATGTACACGTGCTCATTCGCCAATCGCTGCAATGCCTGCGCGACCCCCGGAAGCGGCTTCATCGTCGCATACAGATGCTCACGCTCCGCGGCTTTGTGCGTTTCGATGTAATCGTCGAGCGTCTCGAACGGCCATCCGTCCTCGCGCGTGAGATTGTAATGCGCGGTCTGCAGCGCACGTTCCGGCACGTCAATGCCCTGCCGCTGCAGGTAATCGCGGATCGCGCCCTTGTAATCCGCGCAAACGCCGTCCAAATCGAGATTGAGCACGCGATATCCCTGCACGCCCACGCGCTGGCTCTCATATTGTTCAGGAATAGTCGCCATATCACGTTCCTTTCTTATGCCCGACACCAATCAGCCTGTCGAACAGCCACACCAATCAGCCCAGCCCAATCAGCCCGATATCAATCAATGTAACCTGACATTCGCCGGCAACAAGCGCAAATACTCCCGCAAATAAGGAAGATAGAAAATGGATAGAACAATGCCGACCTTGCGAAAAGTCTTACGGGAGAACGATTTTGAGACTTTCATAGAAAAGATAGAAAAGATAGAAAATCTGAAGATCGCGCCGTTTCTTTTGCGACGGCAATACTGCCCTGCAATCGACGATTGATGTTCATCACAGCATCGTTACGTTTATTTCAAGATTAGCCGATGAAAATACAAAAGAATCGACGATCGTTGCATGACATCGACGGTTGAGCCTGCCTATGATGAAGGCACAACAGAACAAAGAGACACGATGCGGCAGGAACCGGAGAGAAAACCGGAGCCGCACCCCACACGCGGGGAAACGGCAACGCCACCCGCGCTGAACGTAACCAAAAAGCAACAGACTTACGGCAGCGGCCAGAGGAAAGAACAGAAAACAAGAACGCCGCCAAGCCGAACGAAAGGAAACATCATGAAGAACAACACTTTCAACCAGATCATCAACGCCAACCTCGCTTCCGTCGATCCGGGCTTCGGCCAGTTCGCACTCGCCAAGGCCAGCGCCGATCTGTTCAAGAAGGTCATCAACAAGTGATCCAAGGCCTGCGCAGGCAGGCGTCACATTAACACGACCGAAGGGCTTGCGCTCCATGTGGAGCGCAAGCCCTTTCTCATGTTCCGATCAAGCGACGCCAAGAATCCAGCCACCCCAGCAACTGCACACACAGCACCGCACGCAACCACGCACAACAGCTGGTGTTTCACGTGAAACTCTGTAGATGATCCGGCTTGGAAAGCACTTGATAATACGCCATAAGAAAAAGGAATGCGTGAAATCGTGCAGTGCGCGGCTGGTTGCTTTGGTGGTTCGCTACAGTGGGAATATGAGTGATTTGCGAGATGTGATTATTGTCGGATCCGGCCCTGCCGGATATACCGCGGCCATATACTTGGGCCGGGCTGGATTCAAACCACTAGTCATCGCGGGTGCGCTGACCCCAGGCGGGCAGCTCGTCAACACCACTGAAGTGGAGAATTTTCCAGGTTTCCCCGACGGCGTTATGGGACCGGAACTCATGGATAATATGCAACGCCAGGCTGAGAAGTTCGGCGCGGAAATCGTTTGGGATGATGTTGTTTCCGTGAGCAACAATGACGTCACCGGCGTGAAAACCGTGAGCGTCGATCAGGGAGACGTTTTTGAAACCCATGCTTTGATCATCGCAACCGGATCGGAATATCGCAAACTCGACATCCCCGGAGAGGCGGAATATTCCGGCAAGGGAGTGTCATATTGCGCGACCTGCGACGGCTTCTTCTTCCGAGATAAGCCGATTATTGTGGTCGGCGGCGGCGATAGCGCATTCACCGAGGCTGATTTTCTTTCACGATTTGGATCGTCGGTGACGTTGATTCATCGTCGTTCTGAATTCCGCGCATCGCAGATTCTCGTGGAACGCGCTCAGCAGAATCCGAAGATCACCATCGTCACGGATTCCGTGGTGGAGGAAATCTTGGGTGACGACAATGGAGCCCAATCCGTGAACATTCGCAACGTCATCACCGGAGAGACCAGCACGATTGCCGCAAACGGCATTTTTGTGGCGATCGGCCACTCCCCCGCCACAGCTTTTATTGACGGCATTGTGCAGCGAGATGCGGGTGGATATATTCAGGTGGACGGCGCCAGCACACGCACCAGCACTGCCGGCATTTTTGCAGCCGGCGACTGTGTTGATAGTATTTACCGTCAAGCGATCAGTGCCGCCGGCATGGGCTGCCGGGCCGCCCTCGATGCCCAAGCCTACCTCCAGCAGTAACACTTCCCATCACGGTCATACCCTACAAAAACTTGAAAAACGAGCGGAAGGGGCGGCATATTCTGTTCACGACTGTAAGCTTGGCCAAACGGCCTTGAGTGTGTCGTGAACAGAATATGCGCCCCTTCCGCGGACACCAAAAAACTTAAGAAATACTATTTTTCGGCAGTGGGCATGAGCAGGTCGACAATGCGCTTCATGTCGTCTTCGGATTTGAACACGATTTCGATGCGTCCATGCTCCTTGGATCCCTTGATCGACACCTTCGTACCGAACCTCTTTTCAAGACCGACCTGCATCGGCGTTCCGGCCCAAGGGTTCAGCTTATTGGTTTTCGCTTTCTTCGGCTGGTCCGATTCAGCGACCTTCATCGACACGATTTCCTCGGTGCTGCGTACCGACAACCCTTCGGAAATAATGCGCGTCGCAAGCTGTTCCATGTCAGCTTCCGTCGGTAATCCGAGCAATGCGCGCGCATGACCGGCCGACAGCAAGCCGGAAGCAACCTTCTTTTGTACGGTCGCAGGCAGATTCAGCAGTCGCAGAGTATTGGCGATTTGCGGACGCGACTTCGACACCGACTTTGACAATTGCGCCTGCGTCAAGCCAAAATCGTCGATCATCTGCTGATAGGCGGCCGCCTCTTCCAATGGATTCAACGCAACGCGATGCAGGTTTTCCAGCAAAGCGTCACGCAACATATCGTCGTCGGCAGTGGTTTTGACAATCGCAGGAATCGTTTTCAAACCTGCGATCTGCGATGCGCGCCAACGACGTTCACCCATAATGAGCTCGTACATGCTATCCATGCGCCCGTCGAACATATTGTGCGACTCGGCATCTTTAGCGGCGTTCTCCTTGCGAGCAGCTCAATCTGCGCGAGTGGACGCTTCCGTACGACAATAGGCTGCAGCACGCCGACTTCTTTGATGGAATCGGCAAGCTCACGAAGATCATCCTCATCGAAAATGGTACGCGGCTGATGCAGGTTCGGTCCAACATCACTCAGTCGCAATTCAACGAGATAACCGCCCTGCACCGGCAACAGTTCAGGTTCGTCATTCTTCTTATCTTCGGTCTTTTTTACCGCAGCGGTTTCACGTGAAACACTTTCCTGCTTCACTTCGGAAGTGGCAACAGGACTGGTGGAACCGAAGAACATGTCGGCAGGATGAGCAGTCTCATTCAACGTGATGGAAGGCATACTGGCTCGATGGCCACTCCCCTTCTTGGTTTCACGTGAAACGTTTCTTCTTCATGTCATGGACGGCATCGACGGAAGCCTTGGCGGTTGCCACGGAACTCTTGACCGCGGTCTTCCCCGCGGATTGCCCGGCAACAGTCGCACCACCGGCTACGTTTTCTGAAACCTTTCCAGCGATCTTGCTATCAGCCTTTGCACCCGCAACAGCCACAGCCGGTTCAGTAGCGGCTTCCGATTTCGCCGACTCTCCTGGAAGAGACGGAAACAGTGCGCCGAGACCCTTGCCTAAACGTGATTTCGTAGCCATGATCAGTTCTCATTCCTTCTTGCATCGATAGCCTTCAGCACCGTCTGCGAGCGACGTGCGATTTCCAATGCGGCCTCACAATAGGCAATCGCTCCCATTCCCTTGGGATCGTAGGCGATCACGCTTTGATTGAAGCTTGGAGCTTCCGATATTTTCACCGTTCGGGGAATCGTGGTATTCAGTACGATAGTCGGATAATGATTTTTGACTTCGTCATGCACTTCACGGCTGAGTAACGTCCTCTTATCGAACATGGTGATCAGCATGGTGGAAACCAGCAGCGACGGATTGAAATGCTCCTGCACCAGTCCGATGGTATTGATGAGCTGGCCGAGACCTTCCAGCGCATAGTACTCAGCCTGGATCGGAATCAGCATCTCATGCACCGCACACATGGCATTAATTACCAGCAGGCCGAGGCTTGGCGGGCAATCGATAATCACGTAGTCGTAGTGCTCCTCGCTGGTTTCCAGAAACTCGTCAACCGCGGTCTTCAGAAGCACATTACGATTTTCCATGTCGGCGACTTCCAGCTCGGCACCGCTCAAATCGATCGAAGCTGGAACCACATCGAGCAGATCAAAATCAGGGCATGTGCGCTTGACTTCGGCGATGGTCTTCCTGCCTTCGATCACGTCGTACACCGAAGGCTCCCCCGACGCATGCGGAGCGCCCAACGCGGTCGACGCATTGCCCTGCGGATCCATATCGATCAGCAGCACCTTGGAACCGAACTGAGCCAACGCAGCGGAAAGATTCACGGCCGACGTGGTTTTGCCAACGCCACCCTTCTGGTTGGCGACCGCGATCAGGCGCGTCTGCTCCGGCTTTGGGCAAACGGCCTTCTGCAAGGCGCGATAGCGAGTCGATTCGTCGGCAATCTGCGAACCAAGAGGAGAATCCGATCCTCCGAAAATTCGTTTGATGGTTTCCGTTGCCGATTCCATCGATGTCAGGTTATCTGGTCCTTCAGGTCCAGTCATACACTAGCCTTCCTTACGATATGCTTAACATTCAAGTTTCATCATTCGGGTGGACAGAATCAGCTCATCTCACCCACTGTGCACAAATGTGAATAGCTGTGGATAGTCGGTGGATAACTTACGTTGTTCGCAAAAAGTTATCCACCGATCTTTCGTTGCTACTTCAACATTTTTCCGCCGCTTTTTTTCGTCGATTTTCCAGTTGTGGACAATGTGCATAACTCACCGAAATGGTGGATAACTTACTTTTTATCCACCATGAGCACATGGGTCGATTCCAAGCCCGGACCAACCTCGGCATCCACCACCCGCGGACGAATGCCACCGCATTTGGCGATCTCTTTGGAAGCCTTTTCGATCTCCTCTTGCGCGGACCGCCCCTTCAGTGCGACCAAACGTCCACCGCGCTCAAGCAACGGCAGCGTCCACCCCGAAAGTTTGGTCATAGGAGCCACGGCACGGCACGTCACCACGGCAAACGGATGTTTCGCCTGAATAGGCTTGCCATCCAAATCCAGTACAGGACCGCGAACGGCCACTCCCCTGCCGTTCTTGCCGCCTTTGCCGTTCCTGGCGCTTCCATTGCCACGATTGCCGCCTTGAGCGCCAGCAGCACCCGCAATGGCCTCGATCATCTCATTGGCCCTGGCACGCACCACGGTAACGTTATTCAACTCCATATCGGCCACGCACTCGTTCAGCCATTCGACACGACGTTCCATCGGCTCCACAAGCGTGAACCGGTGATCCGGCAGGCAGGCGGCCGCGACAATACCGGGAAAACCGCCGCCACTGCCGATATCGGCAACCGTCTTGAACTGCTTCTTGGCCGTGGCTTCCTTTACGAAAGGCACAATGGCGGCCGAATTCAGAATATGGCGTTCCCAAATAATGCCAACATCTCTTGGCCCAATCAGACCGCGAGGTTCGCCTTCTTCGGCAAGTTTCGCATGGAAAACACGAAGCTTGCCCAACGCATCCCCCAGCACTTCCTCAAGCATCGGCGAATCATCAAGTTCGTCTGTCACATCACTCATGGGCACCATCCTATATCCTGCTCTTCCTCATTGTCGGTATTCCAGCAAGTACTTCCCGACCATTGACGGCAATATCACATGTCCGGCGCACAGCCAGCATGAAGTCACTCAAAAAATCGCAATAAAAAAGCGCCACCAAATGGTGACGCCATTGTTTCACGTGAAAGAGCCGAACTCAGGCTCATCCTCGTCTTCAGCATCTTCGGCAGCGGAAGCCTTGAGATACACCGTGACGTAACGACGCGGTTCCTCGCCGTGGGAACGGGACTTCATGCCCTCCTCACGCACCACATCATGCACGATCTTGCGTTCGAAGGAGTTCATCGGCTTGAGATCAACCGGCTCCCCCGTCTCGCGCACCTCGTCGATGGCGTCCAGCGCGATGTCGTGCAGACGCTGGCGCTTGCGCTTCAGATAGCCGTCGACGTCCACAATGAGATGGGAACGCTCGCCGGTCTTCTGCTGCACGGCCAGTCGCGTCAGCTGCTGCAGAGCGTCAACGACTTCGCCGTTGCGTCCGATGAGATGCTTGATGTCCGTATCATCATCGGCGACGATTTGCACGGTAGGGCGATTGTTGCGCACGCCCATTTCGATATCGCCTTCGTAATCGACGATATCAAGCAGTCCTTCAAGATAATCGGCAGCGATATCAGCTTCCTCGTTGAGCTGATCGATGGTCTTTTCCTCATCTTGCGCCATAGTGGCTGTACTCCTTTGAGCGGGGGTTTCTATTACTAAAGTCTTATTGTGTAAAGTCTATTCCTGTTTACCACGTCGACAATAAACGCTGATAAAAGTGGTGTGTCCCGCGTTTCACGTGAAACACGGGACACACTTTTACTCACTTCTTTTTCTTTTTACGGCTCGGCTGCTGACGCTGGTAGCCGCTCTTTTCCTTCACTTCGGCGGCTTCCTTGGCCTTCTGCAGCGCCTCTTCCTCGAGGGATGGCAGACCGGCCTTGGCTCGGCGGGCGTTCTCATGAACATGATCACGCTTTTCCTTCGCTTCGGCGGCCGGAGATCCCGGAGTCGGGAAGACGTGGATCTGCCAGATGGAACGCAACAGATTGCAGATGTTGTTGGTGAGCCAGTACACCAGCACAGCGAACGGCATGGCAATACCGGAGAAAATGTACATGATCGGGAACATCCACAACATCATCTTCTGCATCATTTCGGTCTGCTTGTTTGCCGCAGACTGAGCCATGTTACGCTTCATGCTGTTGTACTGCATGAACCACAGGCAGAAGCACATCAATGCAACGAAGATGGCGATAACTACTTTGCCATGCACGGCGGCGGTCGTGAAGTTATCAGCCACGTTCACACCGAACACTGTGGTGGACGTGAACTGCTTGGCTGTGGCGATGTCGAAAGCGCCAAGACCCTGTCCGTCCCTGAATTTGCCGCGTGCGATGTACGGAATGGCTGACAGCGTATAGAACATGCACATGAATACGGGACCCTGCACGAACATAGGGAGCATGGAAGTGCAGCCACCCATCGGGTTCGCATCATTGTCCTGGTAGAGCTTCATCATCTCGCGCTGCATGGCTTCCTGCTGGCGGGATCGTTCTTGCCCTTGTATTTGTTTTGGATACGCTGCATCTTTGGCTGCAGGACGGTCATCTGGGCCTGCATCTTGCGCATGCCCTTCATGGACTTGTAGAACAGCGGAAAAACGCATGCCTGGACCACAAGTACTAGGAATACGATGGACATGACCCACGAGAAACCGATCTCGTTCATGCCCAGCATCACCAGGAACTTATGGAATACGGCCATGATCTGCGTCATGAGCCACTCGACGGGATACAGGAGCTTATACAGCCAGCCCCAGAAACCGCTGTCGAGGAGGAATTGATTTTGATTCATTACAGGCCAGTCTCCTTATCGCCTATAGGTTTTTCTACGTTCAGAGGCGTGAGCCGAGGTTCCTCGTGTGCCTTCGACCACGAACATCTGTAAAACAAGGAATAAAGCTGCGGAACGTCGTCAATTCCCCCACGGTTCCACTGATTGCAGCGAAGAAGGCGCAATAACGCAAGAAGGCCACCCTTAAGGCGGCCAAATCGTTCAATCGCCTGAATCGCGTAATTGGAACAACTTGGATAATATCTGCAGCAAGGCGCGGTATTCGCGGAAATATGACGTTGGTACCAGCGAATGGCACGAATCATCCAATTTCCGTTACGACCGGCGTTCATTACCGACGCACGGCCTTACGATTCACCGCTTCAAAACATGCTGCGATCTGCTGCTCCAACGATAGAAAATCGGCATGCGCAGCACTTGGCTTGGCACGCAACACGATATCGCAGGATTCAGGTAAGGCAGATTCGTACTTTCGTGCAAGCACGCGGAAACGACGCTTGACGGCATTACGCGTCACAGCGTTGCCGACAGCCTTGGAAACGGCCAAACCGACACGTCGGCCCCGCATCGCCGCAGAATCGTCGATAATGGCATCGTCGTGCACCAAATAATGCACGACGATGTCTTCTCGCGATACCCTACGACGGCGTTTGAGCACCGCGACGAAATCGCGATGGCTTTTCAGCCGTTCCACCGCTCTATGCCGTTAAATCAGGCAGCGAGGGACTTGCGGCCCTTGGCGCGGCGACGGTTGATCAGAGCGCGGCCTGCGCGGGTGCGCATGCGCTGACGGAAACCGTGCTTCATGTGACGACGACGGTTGTTCGGCTGGAATGTCCTCTTCATAATTAATGCTCCCGGTGTTTTTTGCCATGCCAAGGCACGGCTCCTCATGAGTCAAGCTCTACCAAGTTACTCTGACCCCTGAACAGAGATGAATACGCATATCAAATCCTTCACATTTTCATGGGGATTCTCCCCACAAAACAATCCACAGAAACGTTGATATGTCGCCAAACTCCCCACAAAAGTTATCCACAAACTACAATGATGTTATTCACAATTCAGTCTTTTCAACACGCTTACCGGTGGATAACTTGGGGAAAAGAGAGTACAAATAAACAGTTGCACACTTGGAAAAAGTCTGTCGAGAAAGGGGAATCCGTGGCCGACACGACAACTGACCCTCTCGAGCAGGCTCGGGGAGTCTGGTCCGACGCGCTGGCGTTGTTGCACCAGAATCCGGCGCTGTCCATCCGAGATAAAAGCTGGCTGGAAAAACGTTTTTCCCGAAGGCATGTGGGGTCCTACCATTGTCTTATGCGTGCCAAGCGCGGCCGCACAGCAGACGTTGCAGAACGAATTGAACCAGCCCCTGCTGGAAGCCTTGCGGGAAGCCGCCGAACAGGATATTTTCCCCGCATTCAAGATTGTGGAAAAGAAGGAACCGGCCCAACCTGCCGTCGAGGAATACCCCCACTTCTCCCCCGCGCCACATGCGGAGGAAACCACGCAGGGGCAGCTGCCGATTCCGGTTGTCATGCCGCCGGAGCGCCACAACAACTTCCAACGCGGCCAAAACAGGCCTCTGCTGGATCCTAAGACCCATTTGAATAAGAACGCCACGTTCGACACCTTCGTTCCTGGCGATTCCAATCGTTTCGCACGTACCGTCGCGTTGGCCGTCGCGGAAGGTTCCGGTCACGATTTCAACCCGCTTTGTATTTACGGCGGATCAGGATTGGGTAAAACCCACTTGCTGAACGCCATCGGCAATTACGCACTGGTCAAGGATCCCACGCTGAAAGTCCGTTATGTGACCAGTGAGGAATTCACCAACGAATTCATCGAAGCGTTGGGTGACACCAACCAGAATTCCGGTCAAATCAAGGAATTCAACCGTCGCTACCGCGAAGTCGACGTGCTGCTCATCGACGATATTCAATTTCTGAGCGGCAAGGACGCGACGCTTGAACAGTTCTTCCATACATTCAATACCCTGCATCAGGCGAACAAGCGCATTGTGATCGCATCCGATGTGCCTCCGAAGGATCTGCAGGGATTCAACGACGTCTGATCTCCCGTTTCGAATCCGGCCTGACCGTTGACGTCAAGCCGCCGGATCTGGAGACGCGCATCGCCATTCTGCGCATGATCGCCCACGGCACCAACGTTCAGGACGATGTGCTCAACCTCATCGCGGAGCGGTTCACCGAGAATATTCGCGAGCTGGAAGGCGCGCTGAACCGCGTGACCGCCATGGCATCGCTGAGCGGCCAGCCGGTGACCCGCGCGTGGCGGAACAGACGTTGCAGGACTTTTTTCTCGACCGATGTGGAGATCAAGCCCACCGACATCATCACCCAGGTGGCCAAGTACTTCTACATTACGTTCGATGACATTGTCGGACGTTCACGTACGAAGAAGATCGCGCTGGCGCGTCAGATCGCCATGTATTTGGTGCGTGAGCTCACCAGCATGAGCCTGAACGACATCGGCCAGGTGTTTGGCGGCAAGGACCACACCACGGTGATGCATGCATACACCCGCATCAGCGACGAGATGCAGGAAAAGCAGGAGATCTACAACTACGTGACGGAACTGACCCTGCAGCTCAAGCAGCGTTCCGGCGAAAAATAACGTTTTCTATGCGACTTTGCGCGTTTGCATGTGTTTTCGTGCGTCTCAAAAAACGATTTTAGGCGTTTTCTGCCTTTCTCAGGCGATTTTCACAAGCCAAGTATGAGTATCAGTAAATTCTTTATCAGCTGTTTTACCGACCATCCTGACACGCCGGCCTGTGGAAGATTTTTATTGAAGTTATCCACATGGTTATACACAAATCAATGATTTCTCGGTGGAAAACCCGTTGGAAACGCCAGAATCGCCGGTGGATGAATTGTGGACTATCCACATGGTTTTGTGGATAACTTTTTCAAAGCGACGAGGCTGTGGATAACCCGATGATTTGTCCACACTTCGTCCAAAAGTTATCCACAAGCAATGAGATGTTGCGAGCCATTGCAAAACGTGGGGTCTGAGCACTTACCCACATTATCCACAGGCCTTATTATGACGAATGTAGGTGTTATAAGAAATTCATCATCGTCGTCATAAGTGGGGAATTCCCCACGCTTCGTCAAACGCCGACAGTCTCGCTAGAATGACTTATGGACCGAACGAAACGAGGAAACTAGCCATGAAAGTTGAAGTCAATTCCCAAGCGCTGGCAGACGCAGTAGCCTGGACCACTCGCGTGATCGACGCTCGTCCTGCATCCCCCATTTTGGCAGGCATTCGCTTGGAGGCCATCGACGGCACCCTCCAGCTTTCCGCCTTCAATTACGCCATTTCCGCACGCCACCATATCGAAGCAGGCGTTGATGAAAGCGGATCCATCTGGTGCTCGGCAAGCTGCTGGCAGATATCACCAAGTCGCTTCCCGCCGCGAAAACCTACCTGTCCACTGACGGATCCACACTGACCATCACGTCGGGCAAGTCCACCTTCACCATGCAGCTCATGCCGGATAACGAATATCCGGATCTGCCGGTGGTTCCCGCCAAACTGGGGCAGGTGGACGCCCAAACCTTCGCACAGGCCGTCGCTCAGGCGTCCGTCGCCGTTTCCCGCGAGGAGAACCGTCCGGTACTGACCGGCATTCGTGTGCAGTTCCAAGGCAACAAGGTGATCATGAGCTCCACCGACCGATTCCGCTTGTCGCGTTCGAGCTTCACCTGGACGCGGAAAACCCGGACATCAACACCACCGCACTCGTGCGCGGCGCACTGTTGCGCGATGTGGCCCGTTCCTTGGACGAGCATCAAAACATCGTCGTGGATTTCGATCCGGAGAATCCGTCGCTGCTGGGCTTTGAGAACGCCGGACGCGTATCCACCTCGCAGCTGATCGACGGCGAATTCCCCGCGGTGGACCGCCTGTACGCTGACGAATACCCGATTCATGCGGTCATCAACAAGCAGGATCTCATCAGCGCCATCAAGCGCGTGTCCCTCGTGGCCGAACGCAACGCTCCGATCCGCATGGCCTTCACCAGCCAGGAACTCACGCTGACCGCAGGCTCGGTGGATGAAGCCCAAGCCAAGGAGATCCTCGACATCGACATGGATGGCGAAGACATCACCGTGGCCTTCAATCCCGCCTACCTGATCGAGGCCTGAGCGCCATCAGCGAGCCGTTCGTACGCATGAAGATGACCACCGCGGTCAAGCCGGTGGAATTCAACGGCCAGCAGGAATCGAATTCCGAAGAATCCATGGACTACCGCTACCTGCTCGTGCCGATGCGCTTCAACAGCTGAACTAAGCTGACCTACACGAAAAACGCGGATACATCGCAAAAATAGGGCTGAACATGGCTGTTATTGCCAGTTCAGCCCATTTGCATGATTAATTGCGATTATTTACGTAAGAAATTCGCACTATCTCAAGGATCTTGCATGTATATTTCCCGACTGGCACTCGACCACTACCGATCGTGGGAACATTGCGTGCTCGATTTCAAACCGGGAATCAACATTCTGCAAGGTGCCAACGGACTCGGCAAAACCAATATCGTGGAAGCCATCGAAGTGCTTTCCACAGGATCCAGCCATCGCGCGTCATCATCACTGCCATTAATCGAAAAAGGGTGCACGTCGGCCACCATCCGAGCCAACGTGGAAGACGGTGAAACGCAGCACACCTACGAGGCGACCATCGTGGCACGGGGTGCTAACCGAGCGCGCATTGACGGCGGAAAATCTCAATATATGAGGGATCTCATCGGGCGCACGCCCTCCGTCTCCTTTACCCCCGAAGATCAACGTCTGGTAGCAGGGGATCCCGCAACCCGACGCAACTTCATCAACCAGGCCGCGTCTCTGCTGCTCCCCCACTATGCGCAGACCCTGCAACAGTTCACGCACGTGGCGAAACAGCGCACGGCACTGCTCAAACAACTCGGCGACGGCACGAATCTCGACCCGCAATACGGCCAGCAGGCGGTCTTAAGCGGGCTGGAAATCTGGACGGGGCAATTCATCGACCTCGGCATGCAGCTGACGCGGAACCGCAACAACGTGATCTCACGCTTGGAAGAGCCTTTTGCGCGGATCTACGCGTCTTTGGCGGGAGATGACGAACGGGCGGCGCTCGCCTACGAGCCGTCCTTCGACGAAGTGATGCTGTTCGACGATCCGGCCGCGGAGATCAGCCGCCATTTCCAACGCATCTACCCCGGCGAAGTGGCGCGCGGGCAGAATCTGATCGGTCCGCATCGCGACGACCTGACTTTGCTGCTCAACGATATGAACGCACGCGAATTCGCGTCCAACGGTGAGATGTGGACCATGGCTTTGGCGTTGAAAATGGCGCTATATGAGGCGGTTTCCGCACATTTTGAAAGCAAGCCAATCGTGATTCTCGATGATGTGTTCGCACAGCTTGACGAGGCCCGTCGTGGGCAGATCCTCGATTTTGCGATGCGGCAGGACCAGGTGCTGATCACCGTCGCCGCGGCAAGCGATATTCCGCGCATGGATGCTGGGCGCTTTCACGCGGACGCGCATGTGATCGACGTGGCCGCGTTGCGCAGGCAATCGCAAGATGGACAGCATGACGATTTGACGGCGATGATGGTGCAACTTGTCGCGGGACGGGAATCTGCAACGCAATCGTCTGCAGCGCAACAGTCGGTGAATCGACAGGAGCAGCGCTGATGCCGAATCCTCCAATCTGCGAAACATTGCATCTCGACCAACGCAAGTTGCCCGCCGAAGTATTCGAACGTATCAGCCGACGTGCCGGCCGATATAAGGAACGTGAGGAACGTGCGCGGCAGGCGTGGGAGAATTTCGGCAAACCCGGACGCGACCCGCAGACGGTCGGCAATATTTTCAACGTGATCGCAACGCAAGGTTCTTGGACGCCGCATCTGAAAATCGCGCAGATGCAGAATCATTGGGATCAGGTGGTCGGCGTCGAAAACGCGCGCCACTCCTACCCCGTCGACCTGCGCGACGGTATTCTGACGATCCGATGCGACAGCCCCGCATGGACCACCACCTTGACGTACATGATTCCGCTGCTGACCGACACCATTCGCCGTAGGCTCGAGGGGCTGACCATCAACGAGGTGCGCGTCACCGGCCCGCAACAACAGGGATTCAGCCGAGGACGAATGACACGAAGGCCGCGATATTAGCGCGACACCACGTGCTATCAGACGTTCGTTTACGGCGCTTCGTCGAAGAATTCCCCCCTGCGACGCTTCTAAGCGGGCCGTTCGCAACGGTCGAATGTTGTTTTCCGAAAGCGAAAAAACAGGGGTAAACGGCTGGATTTCAAGGATAAATGCCTCTGGCGCTCTGTCCCCCTCCATGAGTAGAATATCAAGCAGTGTATGTAAACGCTAGAAGGGGCCTTTATTTGCGTTCTAGGTGGTATCACCTGCGTGAATGACCCTCATTGGCGGGAAAAATGCAGGAAGGAATCTCTGTGGCAGACCTTGATGCGGATTCGCTGAACGAATCAGCTGAAAACACGCAGGAAGATCAGATCCAGAACGATCAGCTCGAAGATGCGCAGCTCGATGACACCTTGGCTCCGGAGCATTACGACGCTTCCGATCTGAGGGTTCTGGAAGGCCTTGAGGCGGTGCGAATCCGCCCGGGCATGTACATCGGCTCCACCGGCCCCCGAGGCTTGCACCACCTGGTGTACGAGATCGTCGACAACTCCGTCGATGAGGCGCTGGCAGGCTACGCTTCGCACATCGAAGTGACGATTCTGCCGGACGGCGGCGTGCGCGTGGTGGATGACGGCCGAGGCATTCCGGTCGACGAAGTGCCGGGCGAAGGCGTTTCCGGCGTGGAAACCGTGATGACCAAGCTGCATGCCGGCGGCAAGTTCGGTGGCGGCGGCTATGCGGTTTCCGGCGGTCTGCACGGCGTGGGCATCTCCGTGGTGAACGCGCTGTCGACCCGCGTCGACATCGAAGTGCGCCGACAGGGCTTCCACTGGACCCAGACCTACATCGACCAGAAGCCGACCGCACGTCTTGCCAAGGGCGAGCCGATGGGCGAAGACGAGTCCACCGGCACTTCCGTGACCTTCTGGGCAGACGGCGCGATCTTCGAAACCACCACCTACGATTTCGAGACCCTGCGCAACCGCTTCCAGCAGATGGCGTTCCTCAACAAGGGGCTGAAACTGTCCCTGACCGATTTGCGCGAACCGGATCAGGCCGGAGACGAAGTCGCGGGCGAAAGCGACGACAATGCCGAACCGAAGCATCAGACGGTCACCTACCAATACAACGACGGCATCAAGGATTATGTCGATTACTTGGTGAAGTCCCGCAAGGCAACCCCCGTCGAACCGGACGTGATCGATTTCGAAGCGGAAGACCTGAAATCGGCATTTCCGCGGAAATCGCCATGCAATGGACCACCGCATACTCCGAAGCGGTGCACACCTTCGCCAACACCATCTCCACCACCGAAGGCGGTACCCACGAAGAAGGCTTCCGCGCCGCGCTGACCTCGCTCGTCAACCGTTACGCACGTGAAAAGAACATCCTCAAAGACAAGGATGAGAACCTCTCCGGCGACGACGTGCGCGAAGGCCTGACCGCAGTGGTGTCGGTGAAACTCACCACCCCGCAGTTCGAAGGCCAGACCAAGACCAAGCTCGGCAATTCCGAAGCGAAAACCTTCGTACAGCGTGTGATGACCGACAAGCTCGGCGACTGGTTCGATTCGCATCCTAGCGAGGCCAAGAACATCATCCAGAAGGCCATTGAAGCCTCCCGTGCGCGTCTTGCAGCCAAGAAGGCACGTGAGAATACCCGCCGTAAGTCAATCTTCGAATCTGCGGGCATGCCAGACAAACTGAAGGATTGCCAGTCCAACAATCCTGAAGAATGCGAACTGTTCATCGTGGAGGGCGACTCCGCAGGCGGCTCCGCAATTCAGGGACGCAACCCGATCACGCAGGCCATCCTGCCGTTGCGAGGCAAAATCCTTAACACCGAGCGTGCAAGCCTCGACCGCATGATGAAGTCCGAAACCATCGAATCGCTGATCACCGCGGTCGGCGGCGGCTATGGCGAGGATTTCGACCTGAACAAAGTCCGCTACCACAAGGTCATCATCATGGCCGATGCCGATGTGGACGGCGCGCATATCGCAACCCTGAATCTGACGCTGTTCTTCCGCTACATGCGCCCGATGATCACCGCTGGTTACGTGTATGTGGCCATGCCGCCGCTGTACCGACTCAAGTGGACCAAAGGCGCGCACGACTTCGTGTACACCGACGCCGAACGCGACCGCGTGCTCGCCGAAGGCAAGTCCGCCGGCCGTCAGCTGCCAAAGGGCGAAGGCATCCAGCGTTACAAGGGTCTGGGTGAAATGAGCTACCAGGAACTGTGGGAAACCACCATGGATCCTGACCACCGCATTCTGAAGCAGGTGCAGATCGAAGACGCGGCCGCAGCCGACGAAACCTTCTCCATGCTCATGGGAGACGAAGTCGAACCTCGCCGTCTGTTCATCCAGCGCAACGCCCGCAACGTCAGCTGGATCGACGCGTAGGGATTTCAAGGACTTCAGGCAAGGTTTCATAAGGATTTAGAAGGACTTAGAAGTTGGCAGACGAAAACAACAGCAACGAAGACGGCCAGTTCGTGCCTGACGGCTCCATGGAGCCGTTGAGCCCGCAGGAGGCCGACAACACCGATTACGGCCTGATGGTGGGCGAACGCATCCAGAAGAAGGATCTGCAGCAGGAAATGCGCGATTCCTACCTGGCGTACGCCATGTCCGTGATCGTGGACCGTGCGCTCCCGGACGTGCGCGACGGCATGAAGCCGGTGCATCGCCGTGTGATCTACGCGATGTACGACGGCGGCTACCGCCCCGACCGCGGCTACTCCAAGTGCGCCCGCGTGGTCGGCGAAGTGATGGGTAAGTACCATCCGCACGGCGATTCCGCGATCTACGACACGTTGGTGCGTATGGCACAGTCGTGGTCTATGCGCTACACGCTGGTCGACGGCCAGGGCAACTTCGGCTCCCCCGGCGACGATCCGGCCGCGGCAATGCGTTACACCGAATGCCGTATGGCTCCGCTCGCCATGGAAATGGTTCGTGACATCGACAAAGACACCGTCGATTTCCTGCCGAACTACGATGGCAAGACACAGGAGCCGACCGTGCTTCCGGCACGATTCCCGAACCTGTTGTGCAACGGTTCGTCCGGTATCGCCGTCGGTATGGCCACCAACATTCCTCCGCACAACATGCGCGAGGTGGCCGAAGGCGTGCATTGGGCGCTCGACCACCCGGACGCAAGCCGCGAAGAGCTGCTCGAAAACCTGATCCGCATCATCAAGGGACCGGACTTCCCTACTGGCGCAACGATTCTCGGACATAAGGGCATCGAACAGGCCTACCGTACCGGCCGTGGTCTGATCACCATGCGCGCGGTGGTGAACACCGAAGAGATCAAGGGCCGCATGTGCCTCGTGATCACCGAGCTGCCGTACCAGGTGAACCCTGACCGACTGGTCTCTCCATCCGCGAAGCGGTGCGCGACGGCAAGATCCAGGGCATCGCCGACATGCGCGACGAAACCTCCGGTCGTACCGGCCAGCGTCTCGTGCTCGTGCTCAAGCGCGACGCCGTGCCGAAGGTCGTGCTCAACAACCTGTACAAGCACTCCCAGCTGCAGCAGACCTTCGCGCCAACATGCTGGCGCTGGTCGACGGTGTGCCGCGCACGCTGTCTTTGGATGCCTTCATCCGCCATTGGGTGGGCCACCAGCTGGAAGTCATCGCACGCCGTACCGCATACCTCAAGCGTGAGGCGGAGGAACGCGACCACATTCTGCAGGGCTATCTGAAGGCCCTCGACATGATCGACGAGGTCATCGCGCTCATTCGTGCTTCCGAATCCGCGGAAACCGCGCGCACGGGCCTTATGGACCTGCTGGACGTGGATGAAGTGCAGGCCGACGCCATTCTGGCCATGCAGCTGCGCCGACTGGCCGCATTGGAACGTCAGAAGATCCTCGACGAGCACAACGAACTGATGCGTCGCATCGCCGACTACAACGACATTCTCGCCAAGCCAGAGCGCCAGCGCAAGATCGTGGGCGACGAGCTTGACGAAATCGTGTCCAAGTATGGCGACGAACGTCGAACCAAGATCCTGCCGTACTCCGGCGAAATGAACGTCGAAGATCTGATCGCGGAAGAAAACGTGGTCGTAACCGTTACACACTCCGGTTTCATCAAGCGCACCAAGGCCGACGAATACCGTGCGCAGCATCGCGGCGGCAAGGGCATCAAGGGCGCCAAGCTGCGCGAGGACGACGTGGTGGACCACTTCTTCCTCACCAGCACGCACAACTGGCTGCTGTTCTTCACCAACAAGGGACGCGTGTACCGCCTGAAGGCGTACGAGCTGCCGGAGGGATCGCGCGATTCCAAGGGACAGCATGTGGCCAATCTGCTGCAGTTCGGGCCGGACGAGACGATCCAGACCGTGCTGTCGATTCCGAACTACGAAGTGGCCAAGTATCTGGTGCTCGCCACCCGTTCCGGCAAGGTCAAGAAGACCGCGCTCGCCGAATACGATTCCCCGCGTCAGGGCGGCCTGATCGCAGTGCGCCTTATGGCCGGCGAGAACGGCGAGAACGCCGACGAGCTGATCGGTGCCGCACTGTGCAACGCCGAGGATGACATCATTCTTGTGTCGAAGCTGGGCATGAGCCTGAAGTTCCAGGCCAACGACGAGCAGCTGCGCCCGATGGGCCGTCAGACCGCAGGCGTGCAGGGCATGAAGTTCCGCGAAGGCGACGAGCTGCTGGCCATGGACGTGGTCTGGGGCGATTCCGACAAGGATCTGTTCGTGGTCACCAACGAGGCTTCGCCAAGCGCACCGCCATCAGCGAATACCGTTTGCAAGGCCGTAACGGCTTTGGCGTCAAGGCCGTGCAGCTCGCCGAAGGCCGTGGCTCCCTCGTGGGCGCGGTGATCGTTGAGGAAGATGACCAGATCATGGCCATCATGAAGTCCGGCAAGGTCATCCGTTCCAACGTCGACGAGGTCAAGCGCACCGGCCGCACCACCCAAGGTGTGACGTTCGCCAAGCCGGACAAGAACGACGAGATCATCTCCATCGCACGTAACGAGGAGAAGGATGACGAATCCGCGGAATCTGGCGAATCTGCGGAAAAAACGGAATCCGCGGAATCTGGGACGAACGCAACCGTGAACGAGGGTGCTTCGGCATCGTCTGAAGCCGCTACTGAAGCCAACGCTGGCAACGGCGATGGCGAGAATGTAGAGGCATGAAGACAAGACAGGCAATCGTCTGCGAAAACTGGTAGCCTCAGCTAAGAACTGGGCACAATCTTGCAAGGAGCAACGATGAGCGAGAACATCGAAGGACAGCAAATGCCGGAGGTTGGGCAGGCACCGCGCGTGGCACGTTCCGCTTCCAGCCAGCCGCTGATTGGTGCGGATCAGGTTCAGGCGCACGAGGGTGCCTCCTCCGCTTCCGGCGGTGTGAAGGTCCGTGAGAAGCGTCGCGGCGGCGCTCCGCGTGCACGCCGTATGAGCCTGTCTCTGACGCGTATCGATGCATGGTCGGCCGCCAAGGTGGCGTTCATGCTTTCCATCGCGGGAGGCATCATTCAGATTGTCGCGGTGGCTTTGCTGTGGGGCATGCTGAACGTGGTCGGCGTGTTCGACCAAGTTACGCAGATTGTGTCTTCCACTGGCTTGGACGCTGGCGGATTCGACCTGACCAACGTGTTCTCGTTGGGCACTGTGCTGAGCGCCGTCACCATCTTCTCCATTGTGGAAGTGGTGCTGATCACCGTGCTCGTGGTGATTTTCACGCTGCTGTACAACGTGGTGAGCACCCTCGTCGGTGGCATCCACGTCACGCTTGGAGATGATTAATAGCGCAGTGCGCTATTAATGGCAGCGAGCGGCGATAACGTCCGCGAGCGTCGCATGTAATGCTGAAATAGCGCAGTGCGCCGTCAGTAGCAGCGATAGCAAACTCAAACGCAACAAGACGGTCTGTGTCGTGATTCCCATCACGACACAGACCGTCTTCGTATTTTCTAGACCAGTCTGTCTCTTACCGTACGCCAAACCCTATCTGCCTCTCCCCTGCCTGCAATCTGCCCATATCTGCCCTATATATGGCAGATTTTGCCTTCCGACCTGTACCATCTCGCTTATATATGGCAGGTCAACTTGCGAAAAAGCCAGTTCGGGGGTATGTTTTGGGTCATTTTTCCTACCAAGGCTGCCATAT
>ENA-OQBU01000042-OQBU01000042.1-human-gut-metagenome-genome-assembly--contig:-NODE-42-length-40586-cov-2.830100_pt1 | contig 40586 bp, 57 predicted proteins | sample MGYA00242492_ERZ504566 | MGnify/ENA primary metagenome ERZ504566 (study PRJEB26092, sample SAMD00036261) | human gut metagenome | host: Homo sapiens | study: EMG produced TPA metagenomics assembly of...
TTGACAATCGGCTGAATTCTGTTATAATAATTAAGCCGCATATTGCGGGCTGGTAAGTTGCGCCCTTTTGCGCGCGCCTGCCGTAGCGAGTTTAAGTAAAGGAGAATGACAGATGTACGCAGTTATTGTTACCCGGCGGTAAACAGTACAAGGTGTCTGAGGGCGATGTGCTTTATATCGAGAAGCTGAACGCGAGGCAGACGCCGAGATCACCTTTGACACCGTACTTGCAGTAGGCACCGACGACGGGCTGAAGGTAGGCAAGGATTGTGCCAAGGCTGCTGTTAGCGCTAAGGTCCTGAGAACGGCAAGGCAAAGAAGATCACCGTCTTTACCTACAAGCCCAAGAAGGACGAGAAGCGGAAGATGGGTCACCGTCAGCCTTACACTAAGGTTGAGATCACTTCCATCAAGGCATAATGATTTCCATTGATTTTTCGCAGCGCAGGGAGCGCTTACGGGCTTTTCCGCCCACGGTCACGCAGACACAGCCCCTTATGGAGAGGACATTGTTTGCGCCGCCGTATCCAGCGCCTGCCTGCTCACTGCCAACACCATAACCGAGGTGCTGCACCTGCCGGCCGCAGCGGAGATGAAGGACGGGTTCCTTCAGTTGCGGCTCAGTGGGGATACCGCCCCGGCGCAGGTGCTCCTGCAAGGCTAAAGCTCCATTTGAGCGCCCTTTCAGAGCAGTACCCGCAAAGTATTCAAGTTTTGATTTCGGAGGTGTAAGTCATGCTCAAGTTAGATATTCAGCTTTTTGCACATAAAAAAGGTATGGGTTCTACCAAGAACGGCCGTGACAGCGAGTCCAAGCGCCTGGGCGCCAAGCGCGCAGACGGTCAGTTCGTGCTGGCCGGCAACATTCTGTATCGCCAGCGCGGCACCCATATTCACCCCGGCACCAATGTAGGCATCGGCTCTGACGATACCCTGTATGCACTGGTGGACGGCACCGTGAAGTTTGAAAAGCTGGGCAAGGACAGAAAGAAAGTTTCTGTTTTATCCCGTAGAGCAGTAATGCAAAACCAAGAGAGGGTAAGGGCAGTAGGCTCTTACCCTTATTTGTTTTTTGGAGGAATGGGTATGAAGACAGCGGTAGTTACCGGCGCATCCGGCGGCATTGGATTGGAGACGCGCGGGCGCTTTTGGCAGACGGCTGGCAGGTGGTGTGCCTAAGCCGCCATGCCTGCCCGTTGGAGGGGGTGCGCAGCATTCCATGCGATATAACGGACAGCGTCCAGGTGCAGGCGGCCTTTGCAGCCGTTGACCGGGTAGATCTGCTGGTGAATAACGCCGGGTTCGGTATTTCCGGCGCGGTGGAGTGCACCGGGGAGGCAGAAATGCGCCGCCAGTTTGATTTGAATTTTTTGATGGGTGCACGGTGATTCAGGCGGCCCTGCCGGCCTTGCGAGAGAGTCGGGGGCGTATTCTCAATATTTCCTCCGCCGCAGCGGTGTTTTCCATTCCGTTCCAGAGCTTTTACTCTGCCACCAAGGCGGCGGTGGAAAGCTTGACCTGCGCCCTGCGCAGCGAGCTGGCGCCCTTTGGGATTACCGTTGGCGCCCGTGCGGCTGGGGGATGTAAGACCGGCTTTACCGCCGCCCGTCAAAAGAGTGGCTCCGGTGATGATTTGTACGCCGGGCGCATTGCGCGCAGCGTGGCGGTGATGGAGCGCGACGAGCAAAACGGTATGCCCCCGGCTGCCATTGCCGCCGCTGTGGTTCGTGCCGCCCATAAGAAGCACCTGCCTCCGGTGACCACCATGGGCATCAAGTATAAGTTCCTTTGCGGGTTGAATAAGCTGCTGCCCCTCTCCGCTGTCACCGCTCTGGTAGCCAAGATCTATATTCCGGAGAAGTAAAATGCGAAACCCGATTTTCCTCCCCTGTCAGGGAGGCGTTGCGCAAAGAAAAGCGGAGGGATTGCCCTCGCCCATACGGCTACAAGCCATAAAAAAGACCACCCACAGCGGGTGCCTTTTTTGTTAGCTATAGATATTTATTTTGTATCAAAGCGGAATTCGGTGGTGGTGGTGAAGGGCACGCCGGCTTTGACGAATTCTACCGGGAAGTTGGGGCAATGAAGGCTGTCCGGGTAGAACTGGGTTTCCAGCGCTACGCCCCGGCGGTAGGTAACCTTGGAGTCGCCCTTGCCCGGGTTACCGTCTTTCTTTAGCCAGCCGCCGCAATAGACCTGCACACCGGGCAGGTCCGTCCACACGGACAGCCGCCGTCCGCTCTCCGGCTCCCACAGCACCGCCGCTTCGGCAAAGGCTCTGGGGTTCGCCTTGGTCAGGCAGAAAATTGTTATCATAGCCGATACCGGGGAATCACGGCACGGAAAGGCGCATCGATCCGCTCCCCGATGGGGTGGGGGGTAGAAAAGTCCATCATTGTACCGGTCAGGTCGCCCAGCTCGCCGGTGGGCAGTTGGTCGTCGTCCGTCTCCGTAAACCGATTCGCGTGGACAGTGAGCACATGCTCCTCAATGGTCTTTGCCGGGTTGCAGGACAGATTAAAGTACACATGGTTGGTGGGGTTGGCTACCGTGTCTCGGTCACTGTCTACCCGGTAGGCCAGCCGCAGGGTGTTCTCTTCCGTCAGCGTATAAGTCACCTGCAAAGTGAAGTTGCCGGGGAAGCCGTCCTCCATATCCGGCGAAAAGCGGGAAAAGGTGATGCTGTTCTCTGCGGTGTCCTTCACCTGCCACAGGTGAAAGCTCATACGCCCGCCGCTGTGGAGGGTCCACTGCCCCTGATTCATGGGGGTGTGGTAGGTTTGGCCCTGAAAGTCAAAGGCGGCGCCGCGAATACGGTTGGCCCAGCGACCCACCACCAGTCCCTGGTAGCCCAGGTCCGGGTCTGTATAAAGAGCCGGGTCGTCAAAGCCCAGCACCACATCGCCCAAATTGCCGTTCCTGTCCGGCATATACAGGCGCACGATCCCGGCGCCCAGGGTTTGCAGCGATACGCTGGCGCCCCGGCTGTTGGTGATGGTATACAGGTCCACTTGCTCCCCGGAGGGCAGATGGCCAAAAACAGTCTTTTCAATCATAACAAATGCTCCTTGCCGGGCGAAAATGCCGCCCAATTTTTCCATTTTCAGTATAAACGAAAGGGGCGGGAATTGCAATACTTCTTGACTTTTTCTCCCTTTATCAGTATTCTGTTAATAATAAGAAGTATAATTTGCCTTTTGAAATGCAGATAAAAAGGATGTTGAACCTATGGATACGATTTTACAATTCTTGACCGGCGTGCTGCGGTATGTGCTGCCGGTGCTGGCGCTGCTGATCCTGGCGGTGTGCGTGATCTCTCTGTTTCGCAACCGGCCCCGGGTGCACAAGATGGCCCAGCTGGTGGACCAAAATAACGGATCCGTGATGGATATTACCCACTGGGAGACCTCTATCGGCAAGAGTAAGGCCAACGATGTGGTGCTGCCTTTGCCCAGCGTCAGCCGCTTTCACGCGGTGATCGCCAAGAAAAAGGACGGCTGGATGGTAACGGACACCTTCTCCAAGAACGGCGTGCAGGTGAACGGCGTGCCGGTGGACCAGCGGGCACCGCTGGCGGACGGGGATATTCTGATGATCGGCACCATTCCGCTGCAATTCCTGTGCAAGGAAGCCATCTCTACCGACGACCGCAGTCAAATGCGCACCGCCGCCAGGCAGAACCGGGGTCAAACGGTGGCCTATGGCGTATTGGTGGACGCAGAGACCCACCGCCCGGTATATATCAAAAAGCAGGATGTGCTTATCGGTCGAGGCGAGGACGCGGATATTCAGCTGCTCAGCCCCACGGTCAGTGCCCACCACGCACGGCTGCGCCGCACCTCCAAGGGATGGGCGGTGTATGACCTGGACAGCCACAACGGCACTAAGCTCAACGGTCGGTTTATTACGCAGCCCCAACTGATTTTTGACGAAGATATGCTCACCTTTGGGGACAAGGTGTTTCTGTTTTACGAAAAAATAAGAAAAGGAGCAGCCCTATGCCAAAGAAGAAAACGGCAGCCACCAAGCAAAAGAAGCTGCCCCGTATTAAACCCATTAACAACTTTGCCCTTTTAATGGTGCTTAGCGTGTTTCAGCTGCTCAGCGGCACGGCGGCCGCCGGCGGCACCGGCACCTTTGAAGTTAAGGTGCTGCTGTGCACGCTGGCGCTGATCGTGCTGGAGTGGCTGTATGTGAGTGTGTTTTACTTTGCCATGCACCGGCGGAATTTTGAGTTGGAATTCATTGCCTTTTTCCTATCCGGGGTGGGCATTACCGTCATCGGCAGCATTAAGCCGGATGACGCCTTTAAGCAGCTGCTGATGCTGATCGCCGGGGTCATCGGCTTTATTGTGCTGGTGTTCTTGATGGGTGATGTGGACCTGTGTATGCGCCTACGCCTGCCGGTGGCGGTGGCGGCTATTTTGCTGCTGATCGTCAACATTGCCATTGCCAAGGTGACCCACGCGCCCGCAACTGGATTACCATATTCGGTGTGACTTTCCAGCCCTCGGAATTTGTAAAGGTTGCCTTTATCTTTGTAGGCGCTGCCACGCTGGAAAAAATTCAGACCTCTAAGAACCTGTATGCCTTTATTGCCTTTTTCGCTGGTGTGCGTGGGGGGCGCTGATCGTCATTAAGGATTTTTGGCACGGCGCTGATCTTTTTTTGTGACCTTTTCTCATTATCGCCTTTATGAACTCCGGCGATATTAAAACCATTTTTCTGGCCTTGGCCTCTGCGGCTATGGGCGGGTTTATTGTGATTAAATACAAATCCTATGTGACTGCCCGTTTCTCCGTGTACCGCCATGTGTGGGAGCATTATAACGACAGCGGGTATCAACAGACCCGGGTACTGGTGGGTCTGGCCTCCGGCGGACTGCTGGGGCTGGGCATCGGCGCCGGCACCACCCGCGGTGTGTGGGCGCGGACCACAGACCTGATTTTTGGCGTTATTTGCGAGGAATGGGGCTTTCTTTTTGGGCTGCTGCTGGTGCTGTCCTTTGTGGCCATCGCCGTGTCTGCACTGGTAAACAGCATTGCCGCCCGCTCCACTTTCTACTCCATCGCCGCCGTGGCGGCAGCGGGCCTGCTGCTGTTCCAAACGGCGCTGAATATCTTTGGCATTACCGATGTGCTGCCGCTTACCGGTGTGACCCTGCCCTTTGTGAGCCAGGGCGGTTCTTCCATGATCTCCTGCTGGGCAGTGCTGGCCTTTATTAAGGCCTCCGATGTGCGGACATACAACTATCTGGGAGGTGTGCGCAAGAAATGAAGATGATTACCAAGCGGGGCATTTTCCTGTGGATCCTGGCAGTTGCCTTTCTCTTTGGGCTGGGCTTTATGACTTACAGCCTGGTGGAGAACGGCGACACCTGGGTGATGAAAACCTACAATACCCATATTTACAAAAACGGCGATTTGATCGGCGCCGGCACCATCAAGTCTGCGGACGGCGCGGTGTTGGCAGAGACCAAGGACGGCAAGCGGGTGTATGCTGAAGACCCTACGGTGCGCAAGGCCACCCTGCACACGGTGGGCGACACCAAGGGCTTTATCTCCTCCGGTATTCAGTCCGTGTATAAGGCCGATTTAACCGGCTACAACCTGCTGTTCGGCGTGTATTCCATTGAGCGCTACGGCAAGGGTAACAATATGCAGCTGACCATAGACAGCCAGGTGTGCGCCAAGGCGTACAGTCTGCTCAGCGACTACAAGGCGGGCACCGTGGGCGTGGTCAATTACAAAACCGGTGACATTGTGTGCGCTGTGTCCACCCCCTCTTATGACATGGAGGACGAGCCGTCGGACCTGAACACCAATTCTGCCTATGAGGGCGTGTATATCAACCGGCTGATGACCGGGCTTTATACCCCCCGGTTCCACTTTTTAAGCTGGTGACCGCCGCCTGTGCCATTGAGAATATTCCGGACTTGATGGACCGCACCTGGGAGTGCACCGGGGAGTATGACCCGGGCAAGGGCAAGCCCATCCGCTGCAACGGCGTGCACGGCCGCCTGACCTTTAAGCAGGCGCTGGCTAAGAGCTGCAACGCCACTTTTGCGCAGATCGCCATTGAGCTGGGGCCGGAGAAGCTGGCAAGCACCGTAGAGACCTTGGGGCTGACCAGCCGGGTTACCGTCAGCAACAAGCTGAATTCCGAGCAGGGGCGCTTTTTCCTGGAAAAGAGCGACCCGGACGATTATGTGGGTTGGACGGGCATCGGTCAGGGCGACACGCTGCTGCCCCCCCATTGCCATGCTGCGCTATATGGCGGCCATTGCCAACGACGGCAAGGCGGTGTCCTTTAACGAGGTGAATTCTTTGGCCACCCAGGCGGGCAAGGCACTGAATTTGAATATTACCAAGAACGAGACTCAGTTGCTGAGCACAGAGACTGCCGCCCAGCTGAAGAAGCTGATGCGCAATAATGTAAAAGCCCAGTACGGCGAATATAACTACAAGGGCTTGCACCTGTGTGCCAAAAGCGGTACGGCTGAGGTGGACAAGGACACGGACCACAACACCGCTTGGTTTGTGGGCTTTATGGACGACGCGGACCACCCGTATGCCTTTGTGGTAGTGGTGGAGCACGGCGGCTCCGGCTCGCAGACGGCCGGTCCCATTGCCGGCTCCGTGCTGCGCACCTTGGTGGACAAGGAGAGTAAGTAACCGTGGCGTACCAGTGGACAAAAACAGACGCAGCCGCCCCGGAGCGGGTGCTGCTGATCGGTCTGGACTGCGGCGATTATGACGCAGAGGCCTCTATGGCGGAGCTGGAGCGGCTGACGGATACCGCCGGCGGCCTGGTAGTGGGTCACACGGTGCAAAGCGTCCGGCGCCGGAGGGCGCTACCTACATCGGCAGCGGGCTGGTGGAAAGCCTGGCGGAATTTTGCCGGCAGAATGAAGTGGATTTAACGGTGGCGGACGGCAGCCTGACCCCGGTGCAGGCCCGTAATTTGGAGCGGGCACTGGGCACGGCTGTCATCGACCGTACCGCATTGATTTTGGATATTTTTGCCGCCCGGGCACGGAGCAGCGAGGGCAAGCTGCAAGTGGAGCTGGCCCAGCTGCAATACCGGCTGCCCCGGTTGGGCGGGCAGGGCAATTCTTTGTCTCGATTGGGCGGCGGTATCGGCACCCGCGGCCCCGGCGAAAGCAAGCTGGAAAGCGACCGGCGCCATATTCGCCGCCGGATTACTGCTTTGCAGCGGGAGTTAAAGACCGTGCAGGAGCGGCGGGAGCGTATGCATCTGCGCCGCCAAAAGAACCGGGCGCTGACGGTAGCGCTGGTGGGCTATACCAATGCGGGTAAGTCCACTTTGATGAATGCGTTAACGGACGCGGGCGTGCTGGTCGCGGATCAACTGTTTGCCACTTTGGACCCCACCGCCCGGCGGCTGGTGCTGCCCTCCGGCCGTCAAGTGATGCTGGTGGATACGGTGGGTCTGGTGCAGCGGTTGCCCCATGAGTTGGTGGACGCCTTTCGCTCCACTTTGGCAGAGGCCGCCTGGGCAGATGTCATTCTGGATGTGTGCGATGCTTCCGACCCGGCCTGCAACAGCCAAATGCAGGTGACTGCCCAGGTGCTGGACAGCCTGGGCTGCGGGGGCAAGCCTCTGCTTCATGTACTAAACAAATGCGACCGGGTACCGGAGGAAGAGCGCTTTCCGCTGCTGGGCACCAGCGTGCGAATCAGCGCCCGCACCGGCGAAGGACTGCCACAGCTGCTGGCAGAGATTGACCGGTTGCTGCCCGGGCAGTGGGCGAGAGCGGCACTTTGTATTCCTTTTGATCGGGGCGATCTGACGGATCGGCTCCACCGGGAGGGTAAGGTGTTGGCAGAGGATTACACCCCGGCAGGTACCCGCCTGCAAGTGCTGGCCGACCCGGCGCTTCTGGAAGAACTGCGCCCCTATTTTATTTAACAGAACAGTCCTAATTTGCCCTGCCGCCGCATACTTTGTTATGAGGTGGTAGAGTATGAAAGTGATGACGGTAAAGCTGAACCCTAAGACGGTGTTCGGCCTGATTTTAGTGGCCGCCGGGGTGCTGGTGGTGCTGCTCACCTTCCTGGCCAATCATGTCAAGACCGGAGACGCGGCACCTTCTGCGGCAGAGCCTGCGGGACTGACCTGTGCGGATGTGCAGGCAGGTGCCCGGCTGCTGACCGATATGGGTTGGCAAGTAGGCGACAGCAACCAAAAGACCATTACCGTGCCTCGCAACTGGGACGCGGTCTATACCGAGTACAACGCCCTGCAACAGCAGCAGGGCTACGACCTGACCCCTTATAAGGGCAAGCAGGTACAGCTATATACGTATGAGATCACCAACTACACCGGCTACGACCAAGGCATCGTGCGGATTTGTTGGTCAGTAACGGCAGAGTGATCGGTGCAGATCTGTGCAACACCTCTGCCAAGGACGGCTTTATGCTGGGATTGGAAAAACGCAAATGAGCGAACGGATCGAAAAAATACTGGCCCGGGAGTGAATGAGCCTCGCAGCCGGGTCAAAACGCTGCTGCAAAAGGGGCAGGTGACTGTGGACGGCGTGGTGGCTCGCGCGGGCAGCAGGCAGACCCGGACACCCAAGAGATTTGCCTGGCAGGCGAACCCATTGCCTGCCGGGCTTTTGTGTATTTGATGCTCAACAAACCCACAGGGGTGCTCTCTGCCACGGACGGCAAGGGAGAGCCGACGGTACTGGATTTGGTGCCTTCGGCACTGAGGCGCAAAGGGCTGTTCCCCGCCGGGCGGCTGGATAAGGACACCACCGGCTTTGTGTTGCTGACAGACGACGGCGCCTTTGCCCACCGCATTCTCAGCCCCCGCAGCCATATTCCAAAGACCTATATCGCCACCCTGGACAAACCGGTGCTGCCTACGGCTGCCGCGGCCTTTGCCGGGGGGATGGAGATGGACGGCAAGGTACTGCAGCCGGCGCAGCTGACGATTTTATCTGCCGATCCGCCTCGGGCGCAGGTGGTGCTGCGGCAGGGCATTTATCATCAGGTCAAGCGCATGTTTGCCCGGGTGGGCTGCACCGTCACTGCCCTGCACCGCACCGCCATGGGCGCGTGGAACTGGATCCAACGCTGGCGCGGGGGACTGTCGTGCATTGACCCCGGCGGAGGTGGCACTGTTGGCAAAAGACACCGTACAATAGGTGTTAAGAACTGCGCGGCAACAACATATTGTGGTTTTGGTGTGAAAAAGTCGGTCGTTTATGCAAGTCGACAACAAAAATAATAAAAATTTTTGTCGAAAGGTTGCAATTTGATTAAAGGCATTGTATAATATGACCAATAAAGGGTGATTGAATTTGTGCAATTTTATCCCTTTTATTTGATAAAGAATTGACAAAGGGGTTGGATCCTGATGCCCAACAGACTGTTTCAAGGCATTATAAACCAAATGCGTGAGGTGCTGGACCGTACCATCGGTGTGGTGGACGAGAGCGGTACCGTGATCGCTTGCAGTGAGCTGGGCCAGATCGGCGAGGCACGCAAGGGCATTATCTCTGCCGGCGTGTTCAGCGGGGCACAAATCTGTGTGGATAACTGCACATATAAGGCCTTTGGCAACTCCGTGCACCCGGATTATGCGGTATTTGTGGACGGTACGGACGATATGAGCAAGCATTATGCGGACATTATCGCCGTGTCGCTGGACCAAATCAAGCAGAATAACGACGAGAAATTCGATCGTTCCAATTTTGTAAAGAATGTGATCCTGGACAATATCCTGCCCGGCGATATTTATATCAAATCCCGGGAGCTGCATTTCAATAATGACGCTTCTCGCGTGGTCTTTCTCATTCGAGTGACGCAGGATACGGATGTGTCCGTCTATGATGTGATTCAAAACTTTTTCCCGGACAAGACCAAGGATCTGGTTATTGACATTAACGAGAAGGACATTGCCTTGGTGAAGGAAGTGCGCCCCAATGTGGACAGCAAGGATTTGGAAAAGCTGGCTCGCTCTATTTGCGACACCCTTTCCACCGAGTTCTACTGCAACGCCGTTGTGGGTATCGGCACGCGGGTTACCGGCATTAAGGACCTGGCCCATTCCTTTAAGGAGGCCCAGGTTGCGCTGGAAGTGGGCAAGGTGTTTGACACGGAGAAGTCCATTATTAGCTACGAGAATTTGGGTATTGCCCGGCTGATCTACCAGCTGCCCACCACCTTGTGCGACATGTTCCTGAAAGAGGTGTTTAAGCGGGGCTCCATTGACAGTCTGGATCAGGAAACCCTCTTTACCATTCAAAAGTTCTTTGAGAACAACCTGAATGTGTCTGAGACTTCCAGAAAGCTGTTTGTCCACCGAAATACATTGGTGTACCGACTGGAGAAAATCAAAAAGCTCACCGGTCTGGATCTGCGGGAGTTTGACGACGCCATTGTGTTCAAAGTGGCGCTGATGGTCAATAAGTATCTGGATTCCAGCCCCATAAAATATTAACGGCATTTGCGGCACCTTTGTGCCGCTTTTTGTTGGACAAAAGCGGGCCGATATCGGTGGATCGGATCGGTGTGTTTCGCCCAAGTTTTAACAATTCTGTCACATCTTTTACAAAATAATAACAAGTAAGGGGTTGATTTATCCCTTGATTTGCTATATATTATAATTAACTATATAGTGCGTAGTCTTACCCTTAGCTACGGCACCAAGTTAAAAGAGGTAAAAATTGTGATTGAATTCAGAAATGTATCTAAGGTGTACGACTCTACGGACACCCACGCCCTCAATCATGTGAATATTAAGATTGAGGACGGCGAGTTCGTGTTTGTGGTTGGCTCCTCCGGCGCCGGCAAGTCCACCTTTTTGAAGCTCATTATGCACGAAGAAAAGCCCACGGAGGGCGAGGTGATCTTTAACGAGTATTCCTCCGCCACTTTGAAGAAGCGGCAGGTGCCCTATTACCGCCGCACCATGGGTATTGTGTTCCAGGACTTCCGCCTGATCCCCAAGATGACGGTGTATGACAATGTGGCCTTTGCCATGCGGGTGATCGGCGCTAAGGAGAAGGACATTCGCAAGCGGGTGCCCTATATCCTTCAACTGGTGGGGCTGAGCCAAAAGGCGCGCTCCATGCCCAATGAGCTGTCCGGCGGCGAGCAGCAGCGTGTGTCCCTGGCGCGCGCGTGGTGACAATCCCAAGGTCATCATCGCGGACGAGCCTACCGGCAATGTGGACCCGGAGATGAGCCACGAAATCGTGGAGCTGCTCACCAAGATTAACAACGCCGGCACCACCGTGATCATGGTGACCCATGAGCACGATCTGGTGCGCTCTTTCCAGCGGCGGGTAATCGTGATCAGAACGGCGAAGTGGTCTCCGACACCCCGGACCCCACCCACGCCCGGTTTGAGAGCAGCGAGCCCCATAAAGAAACAGATATGTTCTTTTACGAAGAGGGCACTTCCATTGACCTGTCCAAGACGGCGGACGCCCGGACGGACGAGGATGTGTTTGACAACTTAGAGTCCCTGGCGGACGAGACCCCGGCGCAGGCAGCGGCCACCCCGGAGGATGAGAACGGAGGTGCGGCAGAATGACCGGCGCAAGTTTAAGATATTTAATTAAGAGGGCTTTCGCAACACCTGGACCAATCGGATGATGTCCATTGCGTCCATTTGCGTATTGATGAGCTGTTTGGTGCTCATCGGCTCTGCATCTATGATTTTTTTGAATATGGACTCCCTGCTCTCCCGCATTGAGGAGGAGAATGTGATCATGGTCTATATTAAGGACGATGCGAACCAGGCCGCCATGACACCATTGGGTCAGGAAATTAAGGCCCTGGGCAATGTGAAGGAGCTGGAGTATGTGCCCAAGGAAAAGGCGTGGGCACAGCAGCTGGAAACCATGGAGGACGCCCAGGCCAAGTTCTTTACCCAGATCAGTTCGGATATTCCGCTGCCCAATGCCTACAAGGTGACGGTAGCCGATCTTGGCCAGTTTGATCAAACGGTCAAAGGGCTAAAGGGGCTGCAAAATGTAGACACCATTCGAGAGAACAAGGACCTGGCGCAAAAGCTGGTGTCCATTCGGCAGGGCATTACGGTGATCTCCATTGTGATCATCGGCGTGCTGTTTGCCATCTCTCTGTTCATTATCTCCAACACCATTAAGTTGACGGTGTATTCCCGCCGGTTGGAGATCAGCATTATGAAGAGCGTGGGCGCCACCAACAGTTTTGTGCGCCTGCCCTTCGTGGTAGAGGGTATGATCCTTGGTATCGTGTCCGGCGCTGTGTCGCTGGGGCTGGTATGGGGGCTGTACGAGCTGGCGGTGCGCCAGTTCGGCGACCTGCTGAGAAGCCTGTCCCTGTCTGCGCTGCCCTTTGCCCCCTATGCGCTGCAAATGCTGGGCATCTTTGTTGCCATCGGTATTATTAGCGGTGTGGGCGGCTCCATGATCACCATGCGCAAGTACCTGAATAAGGAAGGTAGTGAGATCAGTGCATCATAAATCAATTTGTTGCGGCGGCTGTTTTGCCTGCTTTGCAGCCTTGTGTTGGTGCTGACCGCCGGGGTAAGTTCCGCCTTTGTGGCAGAGGCCAAGTCCCGCTCGGAGCTGGAGAGCGAAAAAAGCAAAATTCAGTCCCGAATCAACAGCACCCAAAGCAAGCTGAACAGCTTGTCCAAACAAAAGAAAGATACGCAGGAATATATCAACACCCTGCAGGAAAAAATAAGCCTGTTGCAGGACAAGATCTCCAATTTGGAGAGCGACAAGTCCGCCCTGCAATCGGAGATTGACGCCACCCAGGCGAAGATTGAAAAACCGCTGCGGATATTGAGGAGACCCAGCGTCAAATTGACCAAAAGCAAAAGGAATTTGACGCTACATACGCCGAGTATTGTCAGCGGCTGCGGGCTATGTATATCAGCGGCAGTGCCTCCACTTTGGAAGTGCTGCTCACCTGCTCTGACCTGTCCAGTCTTTTGACCCGGTCGGAGATGATCAAGTCCGTCTCTCAGCAGGACAGTGCCACCTTGGACAGCCTGATGAAGAAGATGGAGGAGATCGAGGCACAAAGCAGAAGCTGGAGGAAAAACGCAACCAGCTGAACGCGGACAAAAAGAGCCTGGAGACGGACAAAGCTGCCCTCCAGAAGAATATTAACGATATTTCTTCCACCAAGGCGGATCTGGACAGTGAGGCCGCAGAGTGCAATGCCCAAATGCGCAAGCTCTCCAAGCAGACCTCCGAGTATCAGGAAGCCATTGAGACGGATCAAAAGCAGTTGCAGCAGGTGCAAGATGATATCAGCGCTGCCATTGCCGCCGCCGGTTCTCACGGCTCCGGCAGCATCAGCGGTTCTCACGGCTCCGGCAACGGTCGGTTGCGCTATCCTACGGACAGCCGCTCCATTTCTGCCGGGTATCCCAACTACTCCAGCGGTCGTTACCACGGGGGTATTGACTTCCCGGTATCCACCGGCTCCAATGTGTATGCAGCCGCCAGCGGCACGGTGATTTTGGTTAAGTACCTGAATTACAGCTACGGTCGGTATTTGATCATTGACCACGGGGACGGCCTGTCCACCCTGTATGCCCATAACAGCCAAATTTTGGTGAACGTGGGCGATAAGGTCAGCGCCGGTCAGGTGGTGGCCAAGAGCGGCTCCACCGGCAACTCTACCGGCCCGCACTGCCACTTTGAAGTGCGCGTCAACGGCTCCCGCGTGAACCCGCTGAGTTATCTGTAAATAGAAACGGCGACGGCGCCCCACCGTGGGCTGCCGCCGTACCATACAACAAGAATAGACCACAAAGGAAGTGAAGCCAGTGAAGCGGCAAAGACATGGAAAACAAGTTTTGGCTGTTTTGCTGGCTTTCTGTCTGTTTTTACCTGCGGTGTTTTCCACCCCGGCGGCTGTGCCGGCAGCGGACACCGGGCTCAACAGCCAAATGACGCCGGAGGAGCAGCAATCCTACCTGGAAATGAAGCTGCGCCAAACGGAAAAAACCTTGGAGACCCTGGGCAAGCAAAGCAAGGACACCCAGGCGTATCTGGACGCCCTGGATCAGAAGATCGGCTACCTGCGCAGTCAGTTAAAGCTGACGGAGCAAAAGGTGGACACGGCGGAGAACCGCATTACCGTGCTGCAAAAGCAGCAGAAGAAAAATCGGCAGGATCAGGCGGCGCTGCAGCAGCAGATTACAGACACCAAGCAGCAGATCACTGTGCTGGACGCCCAATTTCAGCAGAACTATCAGCGCTACTGCCAGCGGCTGCGGGCCATGTATATCAGCGGCGAGACCAATGTGCTGGCGTTCCTGCTGGGCAGCACGGACATTGGCCAGCTGCTCACCCGCTACGAGATGGTGGCAAGGGTTGCTAAGCAGGACACGGCGCTGCTCCGGTCCGTACAGACAGAGGGCACCCGGCTGGAACAGGCCAAAACGGACCTGACCACCCGGCAAAAAGACCTGCAAACCAAAAAGACGGCATTGGCCGCCAGCCAAACGGAGCTGGAACAGACGGTGACCACCTTGCAGGCGGATCAGAAAGATCTGACCACCCGGCGGCAGGTGCTTACCGACCAGCAGACAGAAGCCAACCGGCTGCTCAAGCAGTTGACGGATAAGACCAAGGCCTATACCGAGTACCGGGATGTGACCCAAAACGATCTGGATGAGATCGACCGCCAAATTGAAGAAGCGGCAAAGAAATATACAACCACCACAACCACAACCACGACCACAAAAAAGAAGCATACCACCACAAAGCACGGCGAGAACGCAGGCACGACTGCTTCCACCACAAAGAAGCACACCACCACGGAGAGCAAGCGGCTGCGCCTAACCTATCCGGTGCCCAGCCAAACCCGCATTACCACCGCGTTCCATGGCTACGCCGGACACTCCGGCTGCGATTTTGCATGCGCCAGCGGTTCCCGCGTCGTGGCGGCAGAGAGCGGCACGGTGATCGTGTCTGCCGATCTGACGAACAGCGACGGCAGCTACCGCAGCTACGGGCGCTACATTGTGATTGCCCACGACAAGACGGACAGCGTCGGCAATCCGGTGTATACCCTGTACGCCCACAACAGTCGGCGGGTGGTATCTGCCGGCACACATGTGCACCGTGGCCAGCTGATTGCTTACAGCGGCTCCACCGGTAATTCCACCGGCCCCCACTGCCACTTTGAAGTGCGCACCCCCACCGCGTCGTATAACGACTGCGTGGACCCGGAAATTTTATTTGCCCTAATGCGTCAAGGAGATGGAACAGAATATGAAAAAATATAGTCAAAAGCTCCTGGCGTTGGTGCTGGCGTGCGCCTGTTGTGTGCCCTGCCCGGGGGCAGCGCCTGGGGTGCGGAGACCGCGGAGAGTACCACGGCGGCGGAGACCACCACGGACAAGGCGCGGAGGACGCCAAAAAGGATCAGGCCAAAAAGAGCCTGGAGCAGCAGCAAAAAGAGCTGCAAAAAAGCATAGAAGAAAGCGAAAAGAAGCTGGCGGAGCTGGGCAAAAGCTCCAAGGTGACCCAGGATTATGTGGACACGTTAGATCAAAAATCGGCGCCATGAATGACCGACTGACGGTGCTGCAAGCCCAGGTGGACGAGAGTCAAAAGGCCATTGACAAGCTAAAGCCCCAGATTGCTGCCAACAAAAAGCAGCTGGACGCCCTGCAAAAGGAAGTGGACGCCAGCCAAAAGGAACTGAACAAGCTCAACGACCGGTTTGAGGCCACCTATCAGGCCTATTGCTACCGGCTGCGGGTGATGTACATAAGCGGTGAGTACAGCATTATTACCGCGCTGCTGGGGTGCAAGGATATTTCCGGCTTCCTTACCCGGTACGAGATGATCAAGGCCGTGTCCAAGAGCGACACGGAGCTGCTGCAAGAGGTCAATGGCAAGATGGAGGAGATCTGCTCCAAGCAAAACGGCCTGAACCAGCAAAAAGCGCAGTACCAAAAGGTCAAAAAAGACCTGGACGAAAAAAAACAAAACCCTAAAAGCCAAGCAGGCCGCCATTGAGCGGGACCAGGAGGGCATTGCCGCCAGCAAGGTGACCCTGGCCCAGGATCGGGCTGAGAGCGACGCACTCTTGGCGCAGCTGACAGCGAAGAACCAAATGTACACCGAGTACCGTAACGAGGACGAAAAGCTGCAGCAGCAGGTGGAAAGCGAGATTGACGCCCTGATCAGCGGTTTGAAGAATGCAGACGAGGTGACCACCCTGTCCAATAAGGACAAGGAGCACACCACCTCTAAGAACAACACCGCCGGGGGCAAGGCCCAAGGGGTTTACAGCCACTCGGACGCGGCGCTGAATATGACTTATCCGGTGCCCGGGCACTATACTGTCAGCGCCGGGTTCCCCAATTACTCCAGCGGCAAGTACCACGGTGGACTGGACTTCCCTTGCGGCGTAGGCTCCAAGGTGGTGGCCGCCCAGTCCGGGGTGGTGATTACCGTCAAGCGGCTGGATTACAGCTACGGCTACTATGTGATGATCTATCACGGCACAGACAGCCACGGCCGCAGCGTGGTGACCCTGTACGCCCACAATTCGTCTATTTTAGTGGGCACCGGCCAAACGGTGAAGAAGGGTCAGCAGATCGCCAAGAGCGGTTCTACCGGCAATTCCACCGGGCCTCACAGCCATTTTGAAATTCGGCTGAATGGCACCCGGGTGAACCCCACTTACTATTTGAGCAAATAACATGAACAAAATCAATTACGATCGTATGTGTATGGCCGTGATCCGGCAGCAAACGGCGGCAGAGCGAGTACCCACCCTGCTGCTGCACAGCTGCTGCGCCCCCTGTTCCAGCGCCACGCTGGAGTGGCTGTCGCAGTATTTTCAGATCACGGTCTTTTATTATAATCCGAATATTGCCCCGGAGGGAGAGTTCCAAAAGCGCTTGGCGGAGCAGCGGCGGCTGATTGCGCACCAGCCGGCAGTGCACCCGGTGCAGCTGATCGCCGGGGACTACGAACCGGCGGCCTTTGCGGCTGTTGCCAAGGGGTATGAGGACTGCCCGGAGGGGGCGCCCGCTGTATGCGCTGCTATCGCCAACGACTGGAAAAGACGGCGGCGCTGGCCAAGGAAATGGGCTTTGACTATTTTTGCACCACCCTAAGCATCAGCCCCTTAAAGGACGCCCAAAAGATCAATGCCATTGGGCAGAGCGTAGGGGAGCAGTACGGGGTGGCCTGGTTGCCCTCGGATTTTAAGAAGCAGGAGCGGTACAAGCGCTCCATTGCGCTGTCCCGGGAGTACGGCCTGTATCGCCAAAACTTCTGCGGCTGTGTGTATTCTAAGCAAGAGAAGGAGAAACCGGTATGACCAATCCCCTGGCAGACCGTATTCGCCCGGAAAGCCTGGAGCAGGTGGTGGGCCAGCAGCACTTGCTGGGCCCCGGCAAGGCTCTGCGGCAGCTGATCGAGAGCGGCGATATTCCAAATTGATTTTTTACGGCCCGCCGGGGGTGGGCAAGACCACGGTGGCGTCCATTATTGCCAAGCGCACGGATCGCGCCTTGCGGCGGCTTAACGGCACCAACGCCTCTACGGCGGATATTCGGGCGCTGGTGGCAGAGCTGGACACCCTGTCCGCGCCCAACGGCATTTTGCTGTATTTGGACGAGATCCAGTATTTTAACAAGCGCCAGCAGCAGTCCCTGCTGGAATACATAGAAAACGGCAAGATCACCCTGATCGCCAGCACCACGGAGAACCCGTATTTTTATATTTATCCGGCAGTGCTCAGCCGGTGCACGGTGTTTGAGTTCAAATCCGTCACCCCGGCAGATGTGGTGCCCGCGGTGGAGCGGGGCTTCCGTTTGCTGGAGGAGGAGAACGGCACCCCGGCAGAGTTGGCGGACGGCGTGGCTCGCACCCTGGCAGAGCGAGGCGGCGGTGATGTGCGCAAGTCCCTGGGTGCGGTGGAAAACTGCTACTTTGCTGCCCAGGAGACGGACGGTAAAAAGCGGATCACCCCGGGAATTGGTGGATCAGCTGACCCAAAAAAGCGGCGCCCGCTATGATCGGCTGGGCGACGAGCATTACGATATTATTTCTGCCTACCAAAAATCTATGCGGGGCTCGGACCCGGACGCTGCGCTCCATTATTTGGCGCGGCTGCTGGAGGCGGGGGATCTGCCCTCCGCCTGTCGGCGGCTGATGGTCTGCGCCTGTGAGGATGTGGGGCTGGCGTATCCCCAGATCATTCCCATTGTTAAAGCGGCGGTGGACGCGGCCCAAATGCTGGGTCTGCCGGAGGCAAGGCTGCCCCTGGCGGACGCGGTGGTGCTGGTGGCCACCAGTCCCAAGAGCAATACCGCCCATGACGCCATTAACGCGGCTATGGCGGATGTGCAGCGGGGCAATTACTCGCCCATTCCCCGCCGACTGCAAAACAAGCACTGCGACGGTGCGGACGCAAGGTGAAAGGGCAGTTTTACAAATACCCCCATGAATATGAAAATCACTGGGTGGAGCAGCAATACCTGCCGGATGTGCTTAAGGGCACGCAGTATTATCATTTTGGCGACAACAAGACCGAGCAGGCCGCCCGTGCCTACTGGGAGCGGGTGAAGAAGAGGAAACTGTAAATATGACCAAGAAAGAACGATTTTTGCGGGTGGCGGCTGCCTTGGAGCAGCTGTACCCGGACGCCAGATGTTCTCTGTTCTCCGGCAACGCCTTTGAACTGCTGGTGGCGGTGCGTCTGTCTGCCCAGTGTACGGACGCCCGAGTGAACCAGGTGACGCCGGCGCTGTTTGCCAAGTACCCCACATTGGAGGACTACTGCAACGCCGATGTGTCTGATATAGAAAAACTGATTTACTCCTGCGGGTTTTACAAGACCAAGGCGGAGAATATTATAGAAATGGCACGCAAAGTACGAGACGACTACGATGGTCGGGTGCCGGACACTATTGAGGATCTGCTGACCCTGCCCGGGGTGGGACGCAAAACCGCCAATCTGATCGTGGGTGATGTGTACGGCAAGGAGAGCGTGGTGGTAGACACCCACATGATCCGCATTGCCAATCGGCTGGGGCTGGTGGCAACCAAGGATCCCAAGCAGATCGAATTTGCCTTAAAGAAGATCATTCCCCCGGATATGGGGTCGGATTTTTGCCACCGCATTGTGCTGTTTGGGCGGGATATTTGCCCGGCCCGCAGCCCTAAGTGCGAGAGGTGTCCCCTGGCAGACGGTACTTGCCGCCGGGTGGGTGTGACCGCCAAAAAGTGAAGAATTGAGGACGAGAAAATGCAAGCAAACAGCGGCGATATCATATTGATCGGTATGCCCGGCAGCGGCAAATCCACCTGCGGGGTGGTGGCAGCCAAGCTGCTGCTGAAGAATTTTTTGACACGGACCTGCTGATCCAAAATCGGGAGGGTCAGCGCCTGCAACAGATCATTGACAAGGAAAGGCGTGACTACTTGCCCGGGCAGAGGAGGAGGCCGTTTTGTCCCTGGATATTGCCGGTACGGTGATCGCCACCCGGCGGCTCCGTGGTGTATTCCCCGGCGGCCATGGATCACCTGCGCCGCATGGGCAAGGTGATTTATCTGCATCTGGAGTATGAGACCATGTGCCGCCGTATTCAGAATTTGGACAGTCGGGGCGTGGTACTGCAAGCGGGCTACACCTTGCAGGATATGTACAAGGAGCGGCTGCCCCTGTACCGCCGGTATGCGGACGCGGTTATTAAGTGTGACAACAACACAGTGGAGCAGACTGCCCAGCAGATCGCCCGCTGCGCCCGATAAAAGGAGAAAGAAATGGAGAAGAGAAGAAAGGCGAAAAAGAGATTTTCTGCCCTCACCAGCTTTTTGCTGGCGCTGGCTCTGCTGGCGGGCACGCTGGGCGCGCTGCCGGCAGAGTGCTTTGCCGCCCAACCTGAAAAGGCGGCGTTTCACAGCACTTACGGTTTTCGCCTGGGCAGCAGCGCCAAGATGGAGCTGCAATTCCGGGATAAATTAGAGAAGAATTACAAGGTCAACGGCAACACCTACTATGGCAGCAAACCGATCTGAGTCGCCAACTGCGGGACCAGATGGTAAAGCGCAGCGACCAGGTGGTGCTGCGCCTGGCCACCGATCGGCGGGGGTTGACCGGCAGAAGTAACAGCGCCGCACAAGCGCGTGAGGAGCTGTTTTTGGGCCTGCTTAACGACGCCACCGCCCAGCGGAACTCCGTTTCTGCTCGGGATGGGGACTATCTGCGCTGGCAGCTGGGCAGCGTTAGCGGTGTGCTGTATGCGGACGGCAGCAAAAACGGGGTCTATTACTACCGGGTGATTTATTACGGCTTGGGTTATTACACCACCGCCGCCGAGGAGCAGTGGGTGGATCGGTATGTGCAGAAGTATGTGCGCCGGGTGGACCGAAACAAAATGAGCGATTATGACCTGGCGAAGAAGGTGCACGACGATGTGTGCCGTGCTACGGTCTATGATATGGAGATGGACAGCCGCTACGACGACTATGATTTCTCTGCCTATGGATGCCTGTATGTGGGTCGTTGCGTGTGCCAGGGGTATGCGCTGGCGTACTACCGGCTGTGTCGGGAGCTGGGACTGTCGGTGCGCTTTGTGTACTCGGATCCGCACGAGGGCTGCCACGCCTGGAACTTGGTACAGGTGGGCGGCAAATACTATTATGTGGACTGCACTTGGGACGATACCTACCATGAAGGCAATATCGTCTATAACTTCTTTCTAAAGAATTACACGGATTTGCAGGCTGTGGACAGCGACTACCACGAGCACCGGCTGGACGACGGCGTGTATGCAGACGCGGACTTGACCCGCAACTATGTGGACCGGGTGGCCGCCCGCAGCTATGAGCCGCTGCTGCCTAATATGGGCAATGTGGTGGTGCGCTTGAGCCAAACCCAATTTACTTACAACGGCAAGGCACAGGGGCCCAAGTTGACGGCTACCTACGCCGGGCAGCCCTTTAGCGGCTACACCGTCCGCGGCGGCACTGCCACCAATCCGGTACGTACACCGTGACCCTGCGGGGCACCGGCGGCGACAGCACCGGGCGCACCTATACCATTCGACCGGCTAAGGTACAGCAGATCAAGATCACCAAGCGGGAGCCAAAGGCCCTGACCTTCAGCTGGCAAAAGACTGTGGGGGCGAGCACCTACCGCTTGCAGCAAAAGAAAAATGGCAAGTGGGTCACCGTTAAGACCGTCAGCGGCAACAGTGCCAAAATCGTCGGTTTGTCCCCGGCTACCACTTACACTTTCCGGGTTACGGCTTACAAGGGCGGCATTGCCGGTGCATACGGCAGCAATTATGTGACCTGCACCACCCCGCTTACTCCGGCGGCGCCTAAGCTGACAGCCGGCAAGGGTACGGTCACGGTGAAGTGGAAGAAGGTGACCGCTTCCGGTTATGAGGTGCGCTATTCCACCCGATCGGATATGAAAAAGGCCAAGACGGTGAAAATCGGCTCCGGCAAGACGGTGCAGAAGAAATTAAGCAAGCTCTCCCGTCATAAAAAATATTATGTGCAGGTGCGGGCGGTTAAGACCCGCAAGAACGCAGACGGCAAAACGGTGACCTATCGGGGGCGCCTGGTCCGGCAAAAAGAGCATTTCTACCAAATGAATATCACCTTTTGCGTCGGATTTTCTACTTGCAGGGCGGCGCAAAAAGTGCTATTATAGTAAAAATATTCTTCACGGAATAGGAATTTATTGATAACGGAGGTAATGTAATGAGCGAATACGGCGCAAAGTTTGTAAAAGAAGGGCTGACCTTTGACGATGTTCTGCTGATCCCGGCAGAGTCCGATGTGTTGCCCAACGAAGTGGATTTGTCCACCAAGTTGACCAAGGATATTACCCTGAATATCCCCTTGATGACCTCTGCCATGGACACGGTCACCGAGTCCAATATGGCCATCGCCATTGCCCGTGAGGGCGGTATCGGCGTGATTCACAAGAATATGACCATTGAGGATCAGGCCACTGAGGTCGATAAGGTAAAGCGCTCGGAGAACGGCGTCATTACCAATCCGTTTTTCCTCTCTCCCCGGCACTTGGCCCAGGACGCGGAGGATCTGATGCGTAAATACAAGATCAGCGGTGTGCCCATCTGCGAGGCGGACGGCACGCTGGTGGGTATCCTTACCAACCGGGATATGCGGTTTATGACGGACTTCTCCGTGCCCATCTCCACTGTGATGACCCCCAAGGATAAGCTGGTCACCGCGATGGCCGGCACCACCCTGGAGGAGGCCAAGAAAATTCTGATGCGCTCCAAGGTGGAGAAGCTGCCTCTGGTAGACAAGAACGGCAAGCTCACCGGCTTGGTGACCATTAAGGATATTGAAAAGAGCGTTAAGTATCCCAACACCGCCCGCGACGAGAAGGGCCGCCTGCTGTGCGCTGCCGCTATCGGTGTAACCAAGGATATTATGGATCGTGCCGGCGCGCTGGTCAACGCCCAGGTAGACGCCCTGATTTTGGACTCTGCCCACGGTCATTCCGCCAATATTTTGAAGGCAGTGGAGCAGGTGAAAAATGCGTTCCCGCAGATCTCTCTGATTGCCGGTAATGTGGCCACCGCAGAAGGCACCGAGGCTTTGATCAAGGCCGGTGCAGATGCGGTAAAGGTGGGTATCGGCCCCGGCTCTATCTGCACCACTCGTGTGGTTGCCGGTATCGGTGTGCCCCAGATCACAGCGATTTATGCGCGGCAGAGATGGCCGACAAGTACGGTATCCCGATCATTGCAGACGGTGGTATTAAGTACAGCGGCGAAATCGTAAAGGCCATTGCGGCCGGCGGTTCCGTGGTGATGGTCGGCTCTTTGGTGGCCGGTTGTGAGGAGTCTCCCGGTGAGACGGAGATTTACCAGGGTCGTCAGTTTAAGGTGTACCGCGGTATGGGCTCTTTGGGCGCCATGAACAAGGGTTCTGCCGACCGTTACTTCCAAAACGGCACCAAGAAGTTCGTGCCGGAGGGCGTAGAGGGTCGTGTACCTTACAAGGGCCCGGTAGGCGATACCGTGTTCCAGATGATGGGCGGTTTGCGCTCCGGTATGGGCTATGTGGCTGCCACAGCATTGCGGAGCTGCGCACCAACGCCAAGTTTATTAAGATCACCGGTGCAGGTTTGGTGGAGAGCCACCCCCACGATGTGTATATCACCAAGGAGGCGCCCAACTACTCCGGCAGCCGCCAGGATTGATTTTAGGAAAATGATGTTTCAAATGCCGAGATCCAGCCGTTTCTCGGCATTTGTCCGCTTTTGAGGTGAGTCTATGGCACAGCCGCAAAGCCGCTGGGTGCGGTTTAAGAGGTTCTTAAAACGGAATATGACCCCCACCTGGGCCAAGCATTTTTCGTACCAGGTGTTCAGCTTCCTGGTGTCTGTGGCTATGGTGATCGGGGTGGCCAATTATGCCATCACTCGCTCGTATGACGAAAAGGAAGTTGACTTTTGTGGAAGGATTTACCATTACGGCTCATACCGGCGCATTTCATACGAACCAAAACAGCCTGGAGGCTGTGCAGGCGGCGATTGACCATCAGGTAGAGGTGATGGAGATTGATGTGCGCCAGCGGCCGAACGGTATTTTGGTGATGGCCCATGACTTGGTGGTCAAAAACAGCGACGGCGTGCCCCTGGCAGACGCCTTTGCTCTGCTGGAGCCGACTGCCATTCGCTTGAATTTGGATATTAAGGAGACTAAAGTGCTGGGTGCGCTCCATGATCTGTTGGTGGAGTACAACCTGTACGATCGGGTGTTTCTCACCGGGCTGGAGGTGTGGAATATGAACGCCGTAAAAGCCTCCACCTGCCGTGACCTGCCCTATTATCTCAATTATATTCCCTCCCGGTTCCAGATTTTTTCTGCGGATTACCAGCAGCGCCTGCTGAAAATACTGGAAGAGAGCGGCGCCATAGGGCTGAACTGTAATTATAAGCATGTGGGCGGTCGGCTGAGCAACTTCCTGCATAAGAACGGGTACAAACTCTCTGTTTGGACCGTAGATCGGCGCGATACCATGAAGCGCATTTTGGTGGCGAAACCGGACAATATCACCACCAAGCAGTACGATAAGCTGCAAGAATTGTCAATTGCCCGGGTAGGGGAAAGAATAAATAAACGCAAAAAGGAAAGAGCACCCATGTGGGTGCTCTTTTTGTGTGGGTTTTCGTAGGGCCGGGGCTTGCGCCTGCCCTGTATTTATGGCTGCGCAATCTCTTCGTCAACGCCGGATTCAAAATACCCCTGCAAGGCGGACCAAATGCGAGCCTCTACCTGATCCGGCCGGCCGCTGCCGTCCACAGTGAGAATGTGCTCTTCCGTTTTTAATCGGTCAAACACCTGCTGATACCCGGTGCGAATTTGGCGAGCCAGTTCTGTTTTTTCATAGAATTCCGCGGCGCCGCCCCGGTGCGCTCTCCGGCGGGCACATTCCTCCGGGTCCACATCGACAAACACTACGGCATCCGGGCGCAGGGTGCGCCGGGCAAGGGCGTTGTATCGCAGCAGATCCTCTAAATCAGAGGTGAGGGTCTGGTAGGCGAAGTTGGAAAAATAGTACCGATCGCACAGCACCGTTTGGCCGGCCTCCAGTCGAGGCAGCAGGTCCTTTGCAATATGCTCCACCCGGTCGGCGGCATACAGCAGCGCTACCGTCTCCGGCGCCAAGGCCAGCTTTTTTGGCTGAACTGTTGACACAGTATCCCCGGGGCACTGTCGCCCGGCTCCCGGGTACAGTAAACGGCGTTTGTGCCCAGCTTTTCCGTCAGTCGAGCACCCAGCCGCTCCAATTGGGTGGTCTTGCCGCTGCCGTCCAGTCCCTCAAATACAATGAATTTGCCCTGTTTCATACGCCCACCTCTTTTTGTTTCTCTCCCCAGTATAGCAAAATTTCACCCCCCGGGCAAGACCAAGGCGGAAATTGGGGGGATAATCTGAAAATCCCCTTGCAATATAGAGCCAAAATCGGTATGATATAGGGGATCACAAAAATCGCGCCGGGGGCGCTTGCGCCGGCCTATTCAATGGGGTAAAAAGATGAACAAGTATGCAAAGGATCCGCAGGAGCTGCGGCGCATTTGCGCCAACCTGACTTTTGCAAAACAGCTGGGACTGATTGACGACGACAGTCTGGCGGCGGCAGAAGAACGCTGCCGTCTGGAGAATGCTCGCCGTGGGGAAAAGCTGGCTGCCGGGAAAGTGGTGTACGGCTTGACCGCCTATCCGCTACCGGCGTATCTGCAATATGAATGCACCCGCTTTCGGCTGGCATTCGCCGGGGAGCGCAAGCAGGTGCAGTATGATTATGCGCCGATTACCGCCCGGGAAGAAAAGGCCTATTACAAGGCCAACAAAGACCTGTTTACGCGCTATATGGGGGACAAATTCCGCTTCCGTGAAGTGAAGCAGGTGGTTCGTAAGAAAATGCGAGAGGAGGAGTATGACCGTGCCGTCCAAGACTTATTACGTTAGTTCTCTTCACGGCAGTGCCGATTTTGACGGCCTGACCCCGCAGACGCCGTTCTTGCACCCGGCGCAGGTCAGCGCACTCTCTTTGCAGCCCGGGGACAAGGTGCTTTTAGAGCGGGGCAGTGTGTTTACCGGAGAGGTCTTGCACCTGAAAAACTGCGGCGATATTGCCGGCGCGCCCATAGAGATCGGCGCTTACGGTACGGGCGATGCCCTGCCTTGTATTGCGGCGGACGGTACCGGCGTGTGGTATCAGGATTACGGCACGCCGCTGGATTTTGACGGCCATGTATATCGGGGAGAAGTGTCTTCCGCCGTGCTGCTCTATGATGTGGAAAATATTGTGCTGCGGGATCTGGAGATCACCAACGACGCGCCCTTTACCGACCTGGAAAGCTACTGCGCTGCAGACAAGATGGATCGCACCGGCGTGGCGGTGGTAGCCCGGGATCGGGGCACCCTGCACAGCATTACGCTCACCGGACTGTTTGTCCATGATGTGAAGGGCAATGTATACAACAAGCACATGAATAACGGCGGCATTTATATGACTGCCCTGACTCCGGCCGATGAGGTCAAGACCGGCGTGGCTCGGTATGACGGTGTAACGGTGGAGAACTGTATGGTCCAGCAGGTGAGCCGCTGGGGTATTGCAGTGGGTTACAGCTATCGGCACCGTGACTTTGCTGCCAAGGAGCTGGCAGAAGAAGCTTTCTTAAAATACGGCCACGAAAATATTACCCTGCGGGGCAATTATGTGGTGGCTGCCGGGGGCGACGCGATTACCCCCATGTACGCCCTGCGCCCGCTGGTGGAGCACAACACGGCGGACAGCTGCGCCTTTGAGATGAACGACCGCTATTACAAATATCCGGGCAAGCGCCAGGGCAAGGTGGCGGCGGCCATTTGGCCCTGGAAGTGCAAGGACGCCCTGCTGCGGTACAACGATGTGGCAGATACCAAACTGAACCAGGACGGTATGGCCTATGACGCAGACTCCGGAGACGGCACCGTGTATGAATACAATTACTCCGCTTACAACGAGGGCGGAGCCATGATGTTTTGCCTGGGCGAGGCGGTGCATAGCACCTATCGCCACAATGTAAGCTACCGGGGATCTGGGGGGGCGTGGCTGTCGCCTTCCGGTAACCCGGACGGTTTGGTAGAGGGCAACACGTTATATGGAGCCGGGTGTGCCCTTGAGGCGCAAGCGCAACCACGGCAAGATGAAACTGGTGAACAACACCGTCGTTCCGGCGGACAGCAAGGAAGATTGAGGTAACAAACTATGGCAAACAGAAAGGGCAGAGTCACCATCCCCACCGACCTGGATGTGGTGCCCCAGACCAAAGAAATCATGGAGCGCTGGGGCGCAGACGCCCTGCGTGACTGCGACGGCACAGAGTTCCCCCAGGAGCTGAAAGACACCGGCGCCAAGATTTACGCCACCTACTGCACCACCCGCAAGGACAATGCCTGGGCCAAGGCGAACCCGGACGAGGTGCAGCAGATGTACATTATGACCCCGTTCCATACGGCGGTGAAGGACACGCTGGAGATCCACCTGATGGACCACCTGTACCCGGCAATGCTGAAGGTGAATACTTATGATGATATTCAGCGTTGGTGGGAAGTGATGGACCGCACCACCGGTGCGCCGGTGCCGGTAGAGGACTGGCGTTATGATGGGGAGAGCGGCAATGTGGTGATCCGCACCGTGCCCTTCCACCAATACACCGTCAGCTTTTTGACCTACATTATGTGGGACCCGGTGAATATGTATAACGCGGTGGTCAACGACTGGAAAGATGCGGAGCCGCAGATCACCTTTGATGTGCGCCAGCCCAAGACCCATGCCCATTCCATGGAGCGGCTGCGCCAATTCTTGGACGAGCACCCGTATGTGGATGTGATCCGCTTTACCACCTTCTTCCACCAGTTTACCTTGGTATTTGACGAGATGGCGCGGGAGAAGTGGGTGGATTGGTTCGGCTATTCTGCCTCTGTCAGCCCCTATATCTTAAAGCAGTTTGAGCAGGAGGTGGGCTACAAGTTCCGCCCGGAGTTCATTATCGACCAGGGCTATATGAACAACAGCTACCGGATCCCCACGAAGGAATTTAAGGACTTCCAGGCGTTCCAGCGCCGGGAGGTGGCTAAGCTGGCCAAAGAGATGGTAGACATTGTGCACAGCTACGGCAAAGAGGCTATGATGTTTATGGGCGACCACTGGATCGGCATGGAGCCGTTTATGGAGGAATTCGCCACCATCGGGCTGGACGCTGTGGTGGGCAGCGTAGGCAACGGCGCCACCTTGCGGCTGTTTAGCGATATTAAGAATGTAAAGTACACGGAGGGCCGATTTCTGCCCTATTTCTTCCCGGATGTGTTCCACGCAGGGGGCGATCCCATTATGGAGGCCAAGACCAACTGGGTCACCGCTCGGCGTGCCATTCTGCGCAGTCCCATTCAGCGGATCGGCTACGGTGGCTACTTAAAGCTGGCGCTCCAGTTCCCGGACTTTGTGGATTACATTGAGTCCGTGTGCGACGAGTTCCGCACCCTGTATGACAATATTCAGGGCGTGACCCCCTATTGCGTAAAGAAGGTGGCCGTGCTCAACTGCTGGGGCAAAATGCGCGCCTGGGGCAACCATATGGTGCACCACGGTCTGTATTATCGGCAGAATTATTCTTATTTCGGCGTCATTGAGGCGCTTAGCGGCGCACCCTTTGATGTGGCGTTTATCAGCTTTGAGGATATTAAGAGCGATCCTCACTTCCTGGATCCGTTTGACGTGATCCTGAATGTGGGCGACGCAGATACCGCCCAGACCGGCGGCGCCTACTGGTGTGATGAGGAGATCGTCACCCGAGTAAAGGCCTTTGTCTATAACGGCGGCGGCTTTATCGGCGTGGGCGAGCCGGCAGCCCACCAGTGGCAGGGCAAATTCTTCCAGCTGGACGATATTCTGGGCGTGGAGAGGAAAACGGCTTTGCCTGAACACGGACCGCTACAACACCACCGCCCACCCGGATCACTTTATCTTGGCGGATACAAACGGCGATGTGGACTTCGGTGAGGGCAAGAAGAACATTGTGGCTCTGGAGGGCACTCGGGTGCTGCTCCAGAACGAAACGGAGCTGCCCTTTGCGGTGCGCAACGGCTGTGAGGTACAGATGGCGGTCAAAGAATTCGGCAAAGGCCGCGGCGTGTATATCAGCGGTCTGCCGTACAGCTTTAAGAACAGCCGCGTGCTGTACCGTGCAGTGCTGTGGGCGGCTTCTGCGGAGGCGGAGCTGCACAAGTGGTTCTCCACCAACTACAATGTGGAGGTCCACGCTTATGTAAAGAACGGCAAATACTGCGTGGTCAACAACACCTATGAGCCGCAAGACACCACCGTGTATGTGGGCGACGGCAGCGGGTTTGACCTGCACCTGGAGCCTAACGAAAATTAAGTGGTATCAGATTTAACAGGCATAAAAAAAAAACCGGCAGGGAACTTTCCTGCCGGTTACTTTTTGTGCAAAATAAAAAGAAACGACAATCTTCGGAAGAAAATTGTCGTTTCTTTGGTGGGCAGGGATGGATTCGAACCATCGAAGTCGTAGACGGCAGATTTACAGTCTGCTCCCTTTGGCCACTCGGGAACCTACCCATATAAATGCGGAGAACGGCGTTGCCAACTCCGCCGTGGAGCTGGTGAACGGACTCGAACCCTGACCTGCTGATTACAAATCAGCTGCTCTCACCAACTGAGCTACACCAGTCATTTCTTAACGCCTTAATACTATAACACAACGAAAATGATAGTCAAGCCCAAATTGCAAATTTCCAAAAATTCCGTTACTGGCAAAGGGCGTGGGCCTGCATAGACTAAAAGTGAGGTGATGTTATGTGCGGAATTGCAGGAATTCTGCGTGAGGATGTGGATCTGCGGGAGCAAGAGCAGCTGCTGTGCCAAATGAGCGACAGCCTGCGAAGCCGTGGCCCGGACGACAGCGGGCGATACTTAGAGCCGGGGGCGGCGCTGCTGCATCGGCGGCTGGCGATTATTGACCCGGCAGGTGGGCGGCAGCTATGCGCTTTGGCGATTTAGTGATTGCCTATAATGGCGAAATTTACAACACGGCGCAGGTGCGCCATCTGCTGGAAAGCGCCGGGTACAGCTTTGAGACCGCCTGTGATACGGAAGTGGTGCTTAAGGCCTATCATAAGTGGAAAGCCGGGTGTTTGGAAAAGCTCAACGGCATCTTTGCCTTTGCGGTGTATGACACCCGCCGGGGTACCCTGTTTGCCGCCCGGGACAGGATCGGGGTAAAGCCCCTGTTTTACTGCAAAAAAGGGCGACTGTTTGCCTTTGCCAGCCGGATCCCTACCTTGCTGCTGCTCCCGGAGGTGGAGCCGGTAGTGGATCGCAGCGGGTTGGCAGAGATCTTTATGCTGGGTCCTGCCCGCTCCCCGGGGCACGCGGTGTTTCGGGATCTGGCGGAGCTGCCTCCGGCCTGCTACCTGACCTATGACCATGGCACTTTGCAGGTGCATCGGTACTGGAAGCTGCACGCCGCGCCCCATACGGACAGCCCGGCGGACACCATAGAGCGCACCCATCAGCTGGTGACGGACGCGGTGGAGCGCCAGCTGGTCAGCGATGTGCCGGTATGTACTTTTCTTAGCGGCGGGCTGGACTCGTCTATTATTTCCGAGATCGCCGCCCGGAAGATGGCGGCGCAGGGGGAGCGGCTTTGCACCTACTCGGTGGATTATGAGGACAACGACCGCTACTTCCAAAAGAGTCTGTTCCAGCCCAATGCGGACAGCGATTATATCGGCCTAATGGCCGAGGCCATCGGCTCCGATCACCGCAATGTGGTGCTGGATAATGTGGATGTGGCAGAGGCGCTGGTGGAGGCCACCCTGGCCCGTGGCGTGCCGGGCTTTACGGATGTGGACTCCAGCTTGTTGCTGTTTTGCAGGCAGGTGCACCGGGACTTTAAGGTGTGCCTGTCCGGCGAATGCGCCGACGAGATCTTTGGCGGCTATCCATGGTATCATCGGCAGGAGATCTTGTTTGCGGACACATTCCCCTGGTCCCGCAGCGTAGACGTGCGCCAAAGTCTGCTGCGCCCGGGGCTGTTACCGGAGGGGGCGGACTATGTGCAGGCCGCCTACCGCCGCACGGTGGCGGACACGGAGGTGCTGGACACAGACAGCCCGCTGGAAAAGCGTATGCGCCAGATGTTCCGGCTGAATACCGACTGGTTTATGCAAACACTGTTGATGCGCAAGGACGCCATGAGTATGCACAGCGCTTTGGAGGTGCGGGTGCCGTTTTGCGACTGGCGGCTGGTGGAGTACGCCTACAATATGCCCTGGGCGCTGAAGTCGCCGGAGGGGCGGGAAAGGGCGTGCTGCGCAAGGCCTTTGAGGGGGAGCTGCCCTATCAGATTGCCTGGCGCAAAAAAAAAGCCCGTACCCCAAGACCTTTAATCCGGCGTATTTTGCCCGGGTCAAGGCGCTGGCTGAGCCGGTGCTGACGGACACCGCCTGCCCGCTGTATGAGCTGCTGAACCGGGACGCGGTGGTCGCTCTGTGCCAAAACCCGGACACCTGCGGGAGCCTTGGTACGGCCAGCTGATGCGCGGGGCGCAGGTGGTGGCCTATGTGGTCCAGATCTACGGTTGGATCAAGGCTTACGGCGTGACCTTTGACTTGTAATTCTCCCGGGATTGTGCTATACTGAGGCTGTGTTCCCCTGCCCGGTTTTACGCCGGGCGGGGGGCGTGCAGTAGGCAGTGTCTGCCGTAGAGAGGAAGTGGTACATTTGACCAATGCAGAATATATTGAGGCCATCGCGCCCGCTGTTCTCGCCGTACTTACAGCCACACGCCGCCGGATCCCCGGGTGCTGGAAATCTTGCAGGAGATGGTGGACGCCGTCAATCACCAAAGCGGGCTTTCTTTTCGCCTGCTGGCAGATGGCACGGCCCCCTTTACCCTGTTTACCGGCAAATTTGCGCTGGTGGCTGTGTGCGGGCCGGACACGGAGTGGGCCAGAATTCAAAGCGGCTACTTTGGCGAAAGTATTGTTTTGCAGTGTGTGTACCACGGGCTGGGCACCTGCTGGGTAACGGGTACATATAATGAGAACAAGCTCTACCAAATGCTGGATTTGCCCCGGGATCTGCGCCTGTACGGCGTGATCACCATCGGCAATGTAAAGCCCGGCAAGAGCATGAAAGAGAAGATGATGTACAACGCCACCCACAAGACCAACAAGCCCTACCAAAAGATGATGGAGGCCTGCGACCGGGCGCTGCCGGAGCCGTATGTGTTTGCCATGCAGATGGTGGAAAAGGCACCGTCTGCCACCAACCGGCGGTGCGTGCGCTTTCGCTACGAGAAAGGCAAGATCTCTGCCTCGGTGGACGCGCCGTACTCGGACAAGAGCCTGGACTTTGGTATTGCCCAGCTGCATTTTCAGTTGGGCGCCGCCCACAAGGGTGTGCAGGGCAAGTGGAACAAAAAGGGGAGTTCGTCACCGACGATAAGGTGATCAAATTCCCAACGCAATCGGAGGGGGAAACAGAAAATGAGTGAAACCGCAGATGAAAAAGAGAAGAAAAAGTGGTCCACCGGCAAAAGGTGGCAGTGATCCTGTGCAGCGTGCTGCTGGCGCTGATCTTGATCGTGGTCAGCGGCGGGTTGATCTATCTGCACAATTACTGCCAGGTGAAGGACTACACCGTTACCGCTATGGGCAATCATGATGTGACCTTGATCGCCCACCGTGGGTTCCGTGCCGTGGCACCGGAGAATACGCTGCCTGCCTTTGAGGAGGCCGGCAAGGCCGGATTTACCGGCGCCGAGTGCGACACCTATCGCACCAAGGACGGGGTGTGGGTGATCTCTCACGACAGCCATACCTATCGTATGATGGATCAAGCACGCCTTTGTAGGAAAGACCTACGACGAGCTGCTTACCTACAATACGGACAATGGGGTGAATCATTCGACCAATACCCCAATTTGAAAATTTGCACCTTAGAGGACTACTTAAGACCTGCGTCCAGTACAATATGACCGCCGTGATCGAGCTGAAAGGCAAGAACAACACGGAGCATTATGACGAGATCATGAAGCTGGTGGCGGACACCGGTGCTAAGCCGTTGTTTATCTCCTTCCATTTGGAGAATTTGCAGCAGATCCGCAAGTTGTCCCAGGATGTGCCGGTGTGGTATTTGGTACAGAAGATCGACGACCAGGCCATTGCAGACGCCAAGCTCTGGGCGGAGAGTGCGGCATTGACTTTAACGGCAACAAGGACGAGAACACCAAGGAAGTGGTGCAAAAGTGCCTGGATGCCGGGCTGGAAGTGGGCGCCTGGACCATTGACGATATGGACACGCTGCAAAGCCTGAAAGACAAGGGTGTTACCTACATTACCACCGACAGTATTACCTATTAAGTTTGTATAAAATAAAAAGCAAAATTGCCCCGGGGCCCTTTGTAGGCGCCGGGGCTTTCTGTACCCGCCGGGAAAGAAAAATGCAAAAATCAAAAAAGAACTTGACATCCGGTTAGAAATCGTGTATATTTTATGTTGTAATCATTACAAGTCGATAATAATTACAACATAAAAAGAGGTGATCCGAACGGAAACGGCAGAGATCGTACAAATCTTTAAGGACCGGGGATTTAAGGCAACGCCCCAGCGCATTGCCGTGTATAAATACCTGTGCGAGCACCGCACCCACCCGGATGTGGAGAGCGTGTACCGGGCAGTGCTGGAGGACAATCCCGCTTTCTCAAAGACTACGGTGTATAATGCCCTGCAAGCCCTGGACGCCTGCGGTCTGATCATTCCGGTGACCATTGACAGTGGCCGAATCCACTACGATGCGGACACCCGCTTCCACGGGCACTTCCGGTGCGAAAAATGCGGGCGGATCTATGACTTTATCCCGGACCTGATAGGTATTCAGGGACTGGACGGCTTTACCGTCCACCACAAAGATGTGTACTTCAGCGGCATTTGCAGCTGTTGTCAATAAATGTGTTATCCAAATCATCTAAAAAGGAGAAAAGACGATTATGAGCAAAAAGTATTATTGCCCGGTATGCGGGTATGAGAGCGACACACCCATTGATGTTTGCCCCATTTGCGGCGCCAAGATGGCCGTGCGGGAGAACGAGGAGCGCACTTGGGCTGCGGAGCACCAGGTAGGCATTATTGACGGCGTGGACGAGGAGATCGTCCAGGGCCTGAGAGACAACTTTAACGGCGAGTGCTCCGAGGTGGGTATGTACCTGGCTATGGCCAGAGTGGCACACCGTGAGGGCTACCCGGAGATCGGTCTGTACTGGGAAAAGGCCGCTTATGAAGAGGCAGAGCACGCCGCCAAGTTCGCCGAGATGCTGGGCGAGGTGGTAACCCCCTCTACCAAGAAGAATCTGGAGATGCGTGTGGCTGCCGAGAACGGCGCTACCCTGGGCAAGTTTGAGCTGGCTAAGAAGGCCAAGGCTGCCAACCTGGATGCGATTCATGACACCGTGCACGAGATGGCTCGCGACGAGGCCCGCCACGGCAAGGCCTTTGAAGGCTTGTTAAAGCGCTATTTCGGTGAATAAGTACCCGGTATAAAAATAGCCCTGCGGTGTGTGCCGCAGGGCTATTTTATATTTATTTACCTTTTGCCTCCCATGACAAGGGCGCATCGTTGGTTATTCCACCGTTACGGATTTTGCCAAATTCCGGGGCTTATCTACATCCAGACCGTTTTGCTTGGCGATATAGTAGCTAAGCAGCTGGTAGGGCAAAATGGACACGGCGGGTGCCAGCAGCGGGTGGGTTTCCGGTACGCGGATCAGGGTGTCAATATCCGACGCCCGCACATCTCGGTTGGTGACCACCAGCACTTTGGCGCCTCGGGTGATCACTTCTTTCAGGTTGCTGACGGATTTGTCCACCAGCGCCGGGTCTGTAATGGTGCCGATGACGGTGGTGCCCTTTTCAATCAGGGCAATGGGGCCGTGCTTCAGCTCGCCGCTGGGGTACGCCTCCGAGTGGATATAGGAGATCTCTTTCAGCTTCAGCGACGCCTCCAGGCTGGTGGTGTAGTCGCTGCCCCGGCCAATAAAGAACACATCGGTCTCTCGATGGATCTTGTCTGCAAAGGCTTTCACTTGGGGAGCGCACTTGAGTGTCTCTTCGATCAGTGCCGGCAGCTCCAGCAGATCGGCTTTTAGGTCGGCTGCCACACCGCGCCCAGCCCCAGCAGCTCGGCAAAGTGAATGGCCAGCACCGCCAGCAGCACCACTTGGGCAGTATAGGCCTTGGTGGAGGCAACGGCGATTTCCGGTCCGGCATGGGTGTAAACGGTGTAGTCCGCTTCTCGTGTAATGGAGGAGCCAATCACATTGCTGACGGCCAAGGTGGCGGCACCGGCAGCTTTGCCAGCCGCAGGGCGGCAATGGTATCGGCAGTCTCGCCGCTTTGGCTGATAAAAATGCACAGGGTGCGGTCATCTACCAACGGGTCCCGATAGCGGAATTCTGACGCCACATCCACCTGGGTGGGGATATGCGTTAAATGCTCAAACATGGGCTTGGCCGCCAGCCCCGCGTGCATGGCGGTGCCGCAGCCGATAATGTAAATTTGGTGCAGATTTTGCAGCTGCGCCGCGGTGAAGTCCAGTCCGTCTACTTGGGTGGGCGCACCGGCGGTTACACGGGTGCCGATGGTTTCCCGTACGGTAGAGGGCTGCTCGTACATTTCCTTGAGCATAAAGTCCGGGTAGCCGTTTTTCTCTGCCGCAGTGGCATCCCAGTCAATGCGCTGGTACTTCTTCTCAAAGGGGTGCAGCTGTTCGTCATAGAAAGTGATATTCTCTCGGGTGATGACTGCGTACTCCTGGTCGTTCAGCAGGTAAAAATCCTTGGTGTAAGACAGAATGGCCGGAATATCCGAGGCAATGTAATTCTCCTTGTATCCAATGCCGATGACCAAGGGGCTGGATTTGCGCACCACAATCATTTGGTCGGGCGTTTCGCTGCACAGCACCTCAATGGCATAGCTGCCCTCCAGCCGCTTGCACGCCCGCTGGGTAGCCCGCAGAAAGCGCTCCTCTGCCGGTCCTTTGTCTGCAAAATAGTAGTGGGCAATCAGGTTGGGGATCACCTCGGTGTCTGTTTCGCTTTTGAAGGTGCAGCCCTCCAGCTCCAGCTCACTGCGCAGATCCTCATAATTCTCAATAATGCCGTTGTGTACCACGGTAAATACCCCGCGGCTGTCCAGGTGAGGGTGGCTGTTCTCCTTGCTGGGCTTGCCGTGGGTGGCCCAGCGGGTGTGGGCAATGCCCACGGTACCGGTGAGGGCGTCCAGCTGCGGATCCTGGTACAGATTGCGCACCCCGACCGGTGTTTTTCACCACCGTGGGAGTGCCGTCCTCCAGGGTGGCAATGCCGGCAGAGTCGTATCCTCTGTACTCCAGCTTCATCAGTCCACTAAGTAAAATCGGACTGGCCTTTTGGCCGCCGATATAACCTACGATACCGCACATAATTGCGTACCTCCATATTGTGCCTAGCCATATAGGTAGGGCTAAAATGCGGATTTTGAAAAGACAAAACCCAGTCTATTATAGCAAGTAGATATGGAGATTTGTGGCATTTTATGAAAAATTCACTTAATGTTCACAATTCGCATAAGTGTGCAATTACGGCCGCGTATATCTGTATAAGCGGCAAAATATCGGACAAAATAAAGAGAATCGTCTGTCAAAGCCGGTCAAAATCCCCCGCTTGCCAGGGCTTTGCAGGTGTGCTACAATAAAGAAAAAGGGAGGGAACCCAGTGAAGATCAAATTGAATCCGGACAAAGAGATGGTCAAAACCGTGCGAGAGGGCTTAAAGCGCACCGGCGGCTACTGCCCCTGTATGCTGGAGCGTTCGCCGGACACCAAGTGTATGTGCAAGGCGTTTCGAGAGCAGAAGGAGCCGGGGTTTTGCCATTGTCGGTTGTATTATAAAACAGAGGAGGATGACTAAAATGGCCGTTATGACCGTTACAAAAGAGAATTTTCAGGAAGAAGTGATGCAGGCCGGGTGCCCGGTGCTGCTGGATTTTTGGGCCACCTGGTGCGGCCCGTGCCGTATGGTGTCGCCCATTGTGGATGAGATCGGTGCAGAGGTTACCGGCGCCAAGGTGGGCAAGGTGAATGTGGACGAGCAGCCGGAGCTGGCCCAGGCCTTTGGCATTGCCAGTATTCCAACTTTGTTGGTGATTCGGGACGGCCGTACGGTTAATCGTGCCGTGGGTGTTCGCTCTAAGGAAGAGATTTTGCAAATGCTGGACTGATACGGAACATATAAAAAGCGACTGCACTTTTGCGCAGTTCGCTTTTCTTTGTCTTTTGCGATTTTATTATGCTTTTTTCTTGTCCTTTTTGCTGACGGCGGTATTCTCCTGGCCGCGGAACACCACGAATTTGTCATAGAGGAATTCCGTGATCATATTGGTGGCCATAGTCAGCCCCAGCACAATGTAGTTGATGGCGCTCACATCCGCAAACTTGGCGGTAAAGTAATTGCCCAGCAGGGTGGAGATGGGGGTAAACACCAGGTAAAAGGCAAAGACCTTTAGCATGGCCACCGGCACATTGGCGGCGGACTTAAAGGTGAATTTGCGGTTAAAGGTGAAGTTCCACACCACAGACAGGATCAGGGCGGTCAGGTACATGGGGCCGTACTCATTTTGCATGATCCTGGCAAAGGTAGCGTTGCTCTCCATGGCGCTTTGAATGGCAGGCAGCTTGACGACCACCTCGCTCAGAAGGGTAAAGGTCAGCACCTGGATAATGCCGGCGGAGGCGGAGAATAAGGCAAATTTGATAAATTGACCAAAGTTCTGCTTTTCTTTCTTTTCAGTGGTATTGCTCATAAATTATGCTTCTTCTTTCTCTGTTGCAGTGGTCTGGGGTTTCTTCTTGCGGTGAATGATAAAGCGGTTACAGGGGATAGTCCACGGCGTGGGGATCGCCATACCGATCAGTTTAATAACCATGTCCCAAAAGCCGCCGGTTAGGTTGTGCCCTTGGGCAAAGGTGGTCATAGCAGAGCCGATCCAGCCGTTGGCAAAGATGGTAAACACCACCATAATGGCATAGAGAATCATACTCAGTGTGGGGTTCACATCTGCCTTAAAGGTGATCTTTCGGTTTAGGATAAAGGCGATGCCGTAGCCCACGGTGGTGGAGATTAGGTAGGTGTACAGATAGCCCTTGGACTCAATGCCGATCATATTCAGCGCGTCGTTGGTGATGGGCTGATCCAAAAAAGGCTTAAACACCGTTGCCAGCAGTACCATGTGTACCACCAACTCTACGGCCGAGGAGCCGCCGCCGGCAATCATAAACTTAATGAATTTCCAGATTTCTGCGTGCTTCTCCGTCCAGCGGACGAAGGCGTTGTCTTTTTTCTTTTCGCTCATAATGGTTCTCCGTTACAGTAGTTTGGCCAGTAGAATGATCAGGGCGACGATTACCGCCAGCCCCACCACGGTCTTCACGATCATGGGAATGGCTGCGTCCATGGTGGCCGGGGCCTTGCTGGACAGGTAATCAAACACTGGGCGGTGCACCTTGGTGCCCACCAATTCTTCATAGGTGCGGGTGTAGGTGTCGTAATGTGTGGGGTCGTCCTCATGCAGAACAAAGCAGCGCACGCCGCGCTTGGTGCGGTTGCCGTACACATTAAAGCCGGCGGACTGGGTAAAGCCCAGGTCCATATCCTTGTACCGGCCAACAAAGCTGTTTTTGTGGTCGTGGCCTACAAACACGCCCAGAATATCGCCCTTTTCGTGCAGGGCGTCAAACTCGCCGTTGTTGATGTCCGGAATGGAGGGCGGCTCCTCCAACATATCGCCGGGACGGCAGGTGTCGCCCAGCTTGTAGAATTCGTTTTTATGGGTGCGGAAGGCTTGGATGGCGCCTTTCTCGCTTTTTTTCACCCGCCGCAGCACATGGTAATACTCCGGCATGGGAATGTGCTGGAATACCAAAGAGGGCACATAGTGGCCGGTTTCTGCCTTCAGTGCGTCCCGGGTCTGCGATACCAGTCGATAATGGCCGGATCAAAGGCCTCATACCCGCCGCCCTTGGCGTCGGTGCCGGTGTCAAACAGGTACAGATTCATCACCGTGCGCCCGGAGCCGTCAGAGGCGGTCAGGGGCACTGCGTAGGTGCCGCCGCCAGGAATGCCCTCTGCTTGCTCTCCGATACAGCCGGGCATGGATTTGTAAATGTCGTTAAATTGGTCCGCGTTGCTGATGCCCACTTGCCGATCGTGGTTGCCAAGGTAACGGCAAGGGAATGTGGCGCCGGGTCACCGGCTCCAGCAGGGCGGTAATGGTCTTGGCCACAGCGGCCTCCAACTCTTTTTTGGTCTTGCCCTTATAGGTCACGCCGTAGCCCTTGATTTGGTCGCCGGTATAGATGACAAGATCCGGGTGCTCCGCCTCCACCGCCGCGTCCAGCAGTGCCAGGGTGTCCGGCGAGATGGCCGGGATCTCTTGCATATCGGTGATTTGCATGATTTTCAAGGTGCCGTCCGATTTGAATTGCATCGCATTTCCCCCTACGGTCAATGATTTTTAATCCAAAAAGAGGACGCGGCGGAATGCTTATAAGTCAGCTCCGTTGCGTCCCCGTTTGTTTTTTATTGTAGCATTTCCCTGTGCCGCTGTCAATATTTTTGTTGTTCTTGTCTGCTTTCGACGGCAAAAGGTGCAGCGCTTACACCGGTGTCAGATATTCCGGCGATACGGCGGGAACGGCAAATTCGTGGTGCTCCAGCACCCGCATAATGGGTTGGGTCCGGGCCAGAGCACAGGCGTCAATTTCCAGCAGCACAAAGGTGGCGTCTTGCCCGATACGGCCCACCTTCCAATAAAAATAGCTGCTGTTTGCGATGTAGTCCGGGTCGTCGGTGATGTATACATAGCCGCCCCGGTTGGCCGGGCGCAGGCCGTGGAAATGAAAAACTGCCGTTGTGGGAATGGGTGTTCCTGCAACGGCAGCGTTTTTTTTTTTTTCGCCCGGTATATACAATTCTTAGGACTTTAGCGCTTATAATAAAGATATTCCATCATCATTATTTAATAATCGTGTTGATAGCAGACTGTACCGCTTTATATCTCCCCTCATTTGAGTGCGCTGCTAAACAGGTAATCAAATATGCTTTTCCATCTTCTTCATACAGAACAACAAGGTTATAGGAAGATGCCATTGTTCCTGTTTTCATTCCTTTGACATCTGCATTATAGTACGGTGAATTTTCATCTAAAAATTCATTTGTATTTTTCCATGTCAATTCCCCTTGCGGAGTTTGAATTGAAAAGTCGCTTTTTCCAATACAATCTTTAACAAAATCGTAGTTAAGGAGCTTCAACGCTACGCGGTTAATATCATCTAAATGAGAGTCAGCTTGCATAGACGCGCCACTTGGGTCATTATATAACCTTGTTTGGAATAGCCTGCTTCGATTAAATACTCGCTAAGTTCTGCCATAAAATAATCTATATATTCCGCTGCTGTATAACCTTCTCCTAATTCGTTTTTAGCGATGTGATATGCCAACGCATAGGCTGCATCATTTCCGGAAGGAACAAGCATAGCCTCTATGATTTGTTTAACTGTGTATTCTCCAGCATACAGATTTGCTAAAGATGAACCCGCCGAACAAGTTCCAATACCTCTTGATTTACTTCAACAATATCTTCCAATCCGTTTTTCCAAGCATAATCAACAACAAATAGTTTTGCCAAACTTGCGACAGTGGGCAACTGGCTATCACCCTCGTAAAATAGATATTCCCCCTCTTCAATATCATAAACAGAAAATGAAAGAGCGTCCTGCGGAATACTAAGCTCATTTCGTCTTAGTTGAAAATAATTTTTTTTTATAAATATCCTTTAGGAAATCAAAACGATAAATTCCTGTTTTTATATAGTCCAATCGCAACAATAAGTGTTAAGAGCAACACTGTTACAAAAGCCATTATTACTTTTTTTGTATTTTCTATGTTTCTTCATGTTTTCTCCTCCAA
>ENA-OQBU01000043-OQBU01000043.1-human-gut-metagenome-genome-assembly--contig:-NODE-43-length-40039-cov-9.833008_pt1 | contig 40039 bp, 32 predicted proteins | sample MGYA00242492_ERZ504566 | MGnify/ENA primary metagenome ERZ504566 (study PRJEB26092, sample SAMD00036261) | human gut metagenome | host: Homo sapiens | study: EMG produced TPA metagenomics assembly of...
CATCTGCCGTGGCTCCGTCTACTGGCCGTTCGCCCATCGCCATGTGCCTGGGCTGCATCATCGGCAGTTCCCATCGCCCCTCCCGGTCACACGCCCATATCCCCCGAGAACATCATGCGCGCCGCCGCCGCTGCTCACCGGCATCGTCCTCGCCGTCAAGCTTGGCTGTAGCACCTATTTCTAAAGCCTTTGGTTCCGGAGTGTGGCGTGTGACCGTGCGGCTGCGCTCCGGAACGACAATTTCCGGTTCCTCGTGTGCCGAGATTCGTCTTGGCTGGTGACTTGCGGCGGGTTTGTTCCCAAGCGGGTGTTCCGTAGGTGGTTTTTCGCTTCCGTAGGTGGTTGCCGGAGAAGGCGTTTGAGAAACGGCTTAAATTAAGCCATTCTCAGACACCAATACCAGAACCAACCACCTACGGAACCACAAAACCACCTACGGAATTGAGTCTGGCAACGGTGTTTGGCGCTTTTACTGAAGATGGTGAAAAACGGTATATGCCGCTTCGAGTGGCTCGATTATTTCGAATATCTGAAAAGAGTAGGAACCCCCCATTAGATAAGTGTCGATAGTGCCCGCATGACGATATCTACGTCCTTGTTTTCCAGCTCGCGAATGACGTGCAGATAGGTTTCCTGAGTTGTAGTCATGCTGGCATGGCCTAGACGGCGTGACACGCTGGCGATCGATACGCCGGCGAACAGCAGCAGCGATGCGTGTGTATGGCGTAGACCATGGACGGAAATAACTGGCACGTCCACGTTTCTGCAATGTTTTGCAAGCACGTCGTTGGCTGTTGAGTTGTAGACCTTGCCGTGCACGAAAATAGGTTTATCATGCGGAAGATCCTTGAGTAATCCAGACATTTGCATGATGAGTTGCCAGTCGAGTTGCACTTTACGCACGGACGATTCGTTTTTCGTGGGTACGAAACCGCCGCCGTTTTTATAATCCCAAGTTTTGTTGACGGAAAGCGTCTGGTGTGCGAAATCAAAGTCATCGGGTGTGAGCCCAAGCGCCTCAGAGAATCGGAGTCCGGTTTTCGCGATAAGGAGGATAAGCCAATCCCAGCTTGCCTCGGCCCCAAGATCAAGGTCCGCGAGCATGGCATGCAGCTCGAATTGGTTGAGATACTTCATTTTCTTAATGCGTGGCTGCTTGCCTTTGATGATGACTTTGCGCGTTGGATCACGCGGGATGAGTCCTTCGTCAACGGCATCGAGAATGGCGCCTTTGATCTGATGGTGAAAATCCATGGTGGTTTGGCGCTCATGATGCTGTGCATATCCGTTGATGAGCTGCTGGTATGCGGTTCGATCCATATCGGTGAGTCTGAGTTCAGGGATGAGCTTGCCGAGCCAGGATTGCGTAAGTCGATATTTGCCCATGGTCACGTCTCTGATGGCGCCTTCCTTGTACGTTCTCACCCACTGGGCGTAGTAGTCGCAGAACAGCGATTCTGATGTGATGGTTTTCCTGCATGAGATGCGCCTTTCTGAAAATAGGGGATTGGCGCAGCCATCATACTTACGCTGATGAAGGGTGATGAGCGAGTCCAGACGGTCCAAGACAATACCAATTTCACGTTGTTCATCTTTACTTGGCAATGAAACGATGGCTTTTCCCAACAAGTTCTTTGTTGAGATTATTAACCGTGCTTCCTGCTGCGAACATGCGATATTGATTAAGCATCTGTGGAGCACCAACATATGGCAGAGGAAATAGGATCGAAGTGTTTCTGGCATCGCGGATCAGCAGCCAGCCGTCATGAATACAGCCTCTAATGGCCATGATGTATGGTCGTCCAAAGCTCATAGAGTTCGATAAAACTAGATCCCCCGGATACACCTGGCGGTTTTTGCGAGACCTTCAGGTTTTATTTTCTCGGTAGTTTGGGTTATATATCGGCCAAGTTCTGGAGCATCGCCAATTTTCACCCAATTAAGTCCACAAGGATCATCTGTAATGTATCGCTCAATCGGTCGTGGCGAACCTCCTCTCTCAATTTCAACCAGTTCAGAGAGCTTACGCTGTTCCCAAGGGTCAGTGAAACCAGCGAAACGAATCTGCGGAACTAGTGTTTTTCCATGCTGTTCGACCATAATTATTCACCCCCGAGCAGTGCTTTGAGCTCTTCCAAGCCCGCCAGATCGCGGGCATTACCGGTCAAATCGCCAAGCATTCCGGACAATTCCTTCTCCGCTTCATCGATTTGGCCGCATACATCGGCATACGTGGTGGCGTACTTGTTCTTCAACGCGTTCACTTTGCCAATGAGCTCGTCGATCACGGCATTCGGCAGTTTTTCCAACTGCTTCTGCAATGGCGTAATCCACTTGGCTTCCAGCAACCTTCTGGCTTCGTCATCGCCCAACGCCTTGATCGCATCGCAGGTCTTCTCCTCCAACGCATTTCGCTTGGTTTTGATACCGGACTTCAGTTTCTTTGACTCATCGAACAGCTTTTGGGCCTGCACCAAGCCGCGCTCAAAATCAGAAGCCGGATTCTTGCCGATCGCCTTAACCGCTTTCTTCAACTCGGCAGCAACGAAGGCATCACCGTCCTGATTAACCGCATCACTATTCTGCTTGTCATCCTCATCGAAACCTTCCAAAATGGTTTCAATCTCGGAATCAATGTCCTGCACACGGCGTTCGTCCGCCTCGATCGCGGCCAAATCATCGTGCAGCAGCTCACGCTGAACCAAGTCGAAGGGCAGAACGCGGCCAATCCAGCCATCCTGCACTTCCACATCCTTGCCGCCTTTTTTTCTTGATGACCATGTTCGGGTCCACGGCTCTTACCGCATCGAAGCCTTCGGAACCCAGCACTTCCAAATCAATGGAGATACCGTTCCACGCATCATCAAGCTTCTGATAGGCGTCATACGGGTCGATCAGCGCGGTATTGGCGATCATCGCATCCAGTTCCTCGCCAATGGCCGTTTCCTGCCCGAGCGCATCCACCTGTTCGGGATGCTCCACCAAACGGGAGCGTAGGTCAGCAGGCAGGCCGGAAATGGCTTGCCCATACGAGGCAATGAACGTTTTTACATCGGCATTGTTGTGCACCACAGTGGCGATATCATCATGGTCACAGGCATAGCAAGCACCATTATCGCGGAACAGCTCAGCCTTCAGACTCGGCCAGGCGTTCCAATATTCCCCAAGCTGCTCGACCTCGCTCTTCGGAACGCCTCCGAACATCGAAGCGTACACATCCCATGTCTCCGCATTCTCAGACGAATCAACATACCGGGGAATGTTGAGGTTGTAATCATTGGCGCGAATCTCGTCAATGGACACCAAACGGCTGAATTTGGGCACCGTGCGGTTGTTCGACACCACGTCGACAATGCGTTTGATGTCAGAAGCCTGTAGCTTGTTGTTCTTGCCGTCCTTGATGAAATGTTTCGACGCGTCAACAATGAGCACCCTGTCGTCATCGCGTTTCTTGCGCAGCACCATCACGATGGTGGGGATGCCCGTACCGAAGAAAATATTCGCCGGAAGGCCGATAATCGCCTGAATATGGTGGTTTTCAATCAGATTCTTACGAATCTGGCCTTCCTCGCCACCACGGAACAGCACACCGTGAGGCAGAACGATGGTCATGATGCCATCGGCACGCAGATGGTACAAGTCATGGAGCAGGAACGCATAGTCCGCCTTGGACTTCGGTGCTATGCCATAGCTGAAGCGTGGATCGATCTCCTTGTCAGTAGGATCCCAATTCTGCGAGTAGGGAGGGTTGGAAACCACCGCATCCACGAACAACGGATTGTATGTTTCCTCCTTGTTTTCCAACGTGTCGAACCACGGCCAGTCGTCTTCCAAGGTGTCGCCGTTGCGGGCGACGATGTTGTCGGGAAGAATACCGCGCATCACCAGATTCATACGCGTCAGGTTGTAGGTGTTCTCCTTGAGTTCCTGCGCGTAATACATGATGGAATTCGGATTGCCATTGCGCCGAGCCACAGACTGGCCAATATGAATCAGCAAAGAGCCGGAACCGGATGTTGGATCGTAGATCTTGATCTGCTCGCGCCCCTGCAAATGCCATGCGACGATTTCGCTCATCAGCTGGGAGACCTCGGACGGTGTGTAGAATTCACCGGCCTTCTTGCCCGCATTGGCGGCAAAATTGCTGATGAGATATTCGTAAATGAATCCGAGCACGTCATAATCCTGACGGCTATCCATCGGAATGTCCTTAATGAGATAAATCAGGTCTCGTGCGGCCTTGGACTGGCTCCTCGCATCGGTGCAAGCTTGGAAAGTCCGGTCTGCAGGGTGTCGAAAATACCGTCGAACACTCTCTTACGCGCTGGATTGATGTTGCGGGAGAACGCCGAAAGCGCATCACGCACGTTGGAAATCTCGAAATCGTTGCCCTTTTTGACCCATGTGGAAAACAGGTTGTCATAGGAGATGAAGTAGCCGCACTCATCCTGTACGCCTTCCACAATGTCCGGATTATCCTCCGTAAGCAGCAGCAGGTCATCCTCGGTGAAATCGGTGTCCTTCAAGCGCATCAGCTCGTTTTCTGAAAGGAACTTGTAGAAGATGAAGCCAAGAATGTAATCCTTGTATTCGTTCGCCTCAATCTTGGAACGCATCTTATTGGCGGACTCCCAGATTTTCGAAGCGAGCTGCTGCTTGTTCATCTATCCCTCCTCATTGCGGTGCCGGCAAAATGCGCGGCTCCACGAGCGACTGCACATCTTTCACAAGAATACCGCACCCCCGCTTGGGAACAGCGTAAGCTGGGGGGAACTGTGTTCTTTTTCTAAGGGATGTGGGTATTCGAAGAACGATCTGAGAGATCAGGGCACTCCAATTATTTTGTATGGCAGGTTGTATACAAATTACGAGACTCAGATACATTCCGTTGATACTTTCGTAAAACCTCTTGAAAATTCTGTTTTACAGCGAAGGTGGAGAGGTTATCATCCTGCCTCCGGAGAAACGGCTGAGGACATATCCATTGCGTCAGTCGTTGAAAAACCTGGGATTATCCTAGGCGGCGACCTAAATGTCATAACGTCTTCAGCCGACATCGATCCGGTTTTCTTGCTCTGGAATTATCTTATGGAAAGCCGCATTTCGATTTAGCGAAAAGAGCTCAAGGCAAATCTGTCGTGCACATTCACAATGAAGATATTGCGAATGTGTTTTTTTGGCCATCCAAACATCGCCGAGCAGCGCCGAATCGGTGCATTCTTCGACCGTCTGGATTCGCTCATCACCCTTCATCAGCGTAAGTATTGTGGTGTTGCTTCTTGGATGTTAGGGGTTGCGCTCGTAAGATTGGGCTCAGAAAGTGACGGCGCATTCGGGGAGATGAAACATGTTCTACGATAAAGAATCGGATTTCGAAGACGATCTGGTCGCGGTGCTGAAGCGCCATGGATGGACCGATGGCGTGCTGGAATACCCAACCGAACAGGACCTTATCAGCAATTGGGCCAACATCCTGTTCGACAACAACAAAGGCATCGATCGATTGAATGGGCAGCGCCTTACCAAAGGTGAGATGGCGCAGATCCTCGAACAGATCGAAACATTGCGCACACCATTGGCGTTGAACTCCTTCATCAACGGCAAGACCGTGTCCATCAAACGTGATAATCCAGCAGATCCGGCACATTTCGGCAAGGAAATCAGCCTGAAAATCTACGATCGGCAGGAAATAGCAGCGGGGCAAAGCCGGTACCAAATCGCAAGACAGCCGATGTACCCGGCGAAAAAACAAGATGCTGAACGATCGCAGGGGAGACGTTTGCCTGCTTATCAACGGCATGCCGGTCATCCATATCGAACTGAAGAAAAGCGGCATCCCCATAAGCCAGGCCACCAATCAAATCGCCAAATACGCGCATGAAGGCGTGTTCACCGGATTGTTCAGACTCGTGCAGGTCTTCGTGGCCATGAATCCGGACGATGCCGTGTACTTCGCCAATCCTAGCGAAGGCGACTTCAACAGCAACTACTTCTTCCACTGGGCCGACTTCAACAACGAGCCCATAGCGGCGAACAAACATGTTGGGCAGGACGAGTGGAAACGGTTCGCGTCGGACCTGTTGTCCATTCCCATGGCTCATCAGCTCATCGGTTTCTACACGGTTGCAGATTCCGCGGACGGATGCCTCAAAGTGCTGCGCAGCTACCAATACCAAGCGGTGAACGCCATTTCCGATCGTGTACGCACCTGCAAATGGGATGAGCCGGTGCCAAGCGGTACTCCGGGACGCCCGGGCGGCTATGTGTGGCATACCACCGGCTCGGGCAAAACCATGACCAGTTTCAAAGCGGCGCAGCTCATTGCCGATTCGAAAGATGCTGACAAGGTCATCTTCCTTATGGACCGTATCGAGTTGGGTACGCAGTCACTGCTGGAATACCGTTCGTTCGCCGATGATGCCGATGACGTGCAAGGCACGGAAAACACGGATGTGCTCAAGGCGAAGCTGGCAAGCATCGACCCGAAGGACACGCTTATCGTCACGTCCATTCAGAAAATGAGCAACATCAAAGCAGGCGAGGGGCATATCACCGAAGAGGAAGTGAAGAAGCTCGCCGGCAAACGCATCGTGTTCATCATCGACGAATGTCATCGTTCCACATTCGGCGAGATGCTGCAGGATATTCGCCGTTCCTTCCCGAACGCGTTGTATTTCGGTTTCACAGGTACTCCAATCCATGAGGAGAACCGTAAGAAGGGCGCGACTACGTCAATGGTGTTCGGTGATTGCCTCCACCGGTACAGCATCGCCGACGGCATCCGTGACGGCAATGTGCTCGGCTTCGACCCGTACATGGTGCTGACGTACCGAGACAGGGACGTTCGCCAGGTGGTTGCATTGGAGAAGGCGAAGGCGTCGACGATTGAGGAAGCCCAAGCGGATCCGGCGAAAGCCGAAGTGTTCTACCATTACATGGATCCGAATCAAATGCCGATGGGACCTATGGAAACGCAGGCCGGAGAACGCATCAAGGGCATTGAGGATTACCTGACTTCGGCACAGTACGCGCAGGGCACCCCGCATGAGGGCAAGGTTGTGGAGGATATCCTCGACCAATTCCCATTGCTGAGCAGGGGCAACAAATTCCATGCGATGCTGGCCACGAGTTCCATTCCCGAGGCGATCAGCTATTACCGCTTGTTCAAGGAGCGTGCGCCGCAGATGCATGTGACCGCGCTGTTCGACCCCAATGTCGATAACTCCAACGGCGCGATTCTCAAAGGGGACGCGCTTCAGGAGATCATCGGCGATTACAACGAACTGTTCGGCAAGGATTTCATCATCCCCACATGGCCGAAGATGAAGAAGGACATCACGGCGAGACTTTCCCACAAACGACCGTACCTGACCGTCGACCAGCATCGTGAGGAGCGGATTGATCTGCTGATCGTGGTCGACCAGATGCTGACGGGCTTCGATTCCAAGTGGGTCAACACGCTGTATCTCGACAAAATCATCGACTACGAGAACATTATCCAGGCGTTTAGCCGCACGAACCGACTGTTCGGCCCTGATAAGCCCTTCGGAACGATACGCTACTATCGCAAGCCGCATACCATGAAAGGGTATATCGAAGCGGCGGTGAAACTGTATTCCGGAGACAAGCCGCTTGATCTGTTTGTGCAGAAGCTGCCGGAAAACGTGCGCCTGATGGATGCGCGTTTCGAAGAGATCGCTTCCGTGTTTCGCGCCGAAGGCGTGGAGGATTTCATGAAGCTGCCGGAGTCCGTGGAAGCATGCCGGAAGTTCGCGAAGCTGTTCTCGGAACTCAATGATTTTCTTGAAGCCGCCAAAGTACAAGGATTTACATGGCAGCAGCGGGAATACTCCGTCACCCATGACGATGGTTCGGTGGAGGTTGTGCGGCCGGAACTCGATGAACGCACATATATGATTCTTGTACAGCGATACAAGGAGTTGTTTGCTGGAGATGGCGAAGGCCATAGTGAGGGTCCTGAGGCTCCATACGATCTTGATGGGCATATCACCGAAATCGACACGGGATTGATTGATACGGATTACATGAACGCCAACTTCACCAAATGGCTCAAGGCGCTTGGTGGAGGAGATCCAGACCTGTTGGCATCAGCTGAGGAGGAATTGCATAAGTCGTTCGCTTCGCTCAGCCAAGAGGAACAACGGTACGCCGAACTGTTCATGCATGATGTGGAACGTGGTGAAATCGAGTTGGAGGAAGGCAAGACGCTGCGCGACTACATTACGTATTATGCTAACAACGCCAAGAACAGCCAAGTGGAGAAGATCACCAAGGCGTTTGGCGTGGATGGAGCTTTGCTCAACGAGATGATGCGGCTTGATCTTACCGAAGCGACGCTGAATGAATTTGGTCGGTTCGACCAGTTGAAAGCGTCCATCAACAAGCCTTTGGCAAAGGCGTTTTTCAGCAAGCCGGATAGCTCTGTCACCCAATTCACTGCGAATCTTCTCGCCACCAAGTTGCTGAAAAGCTTTATCCTTGAAGGAGGATTCGATCTGGACGATCGTAAATAGCGGACGGCAGTAAAACAGGGGGAGAATCATGTCGGTTGTTGACGAAGCAAAACTGGGGTATCTGGACTTTCTTTCACGTGAGGATCGGGTACGCCACCATCGCTACGTTGAGGAAATGAAGCAGTATGACATGATGCGCTCCGGTGACATCAATGCCATTTCGGAAAGCGCGAAACTGTGGGATTCCGGACTATACGGCCATCTGTCGGACGATCCTCTGAAAAACGCGAAATACCGTTTCGTCACCACCATTACCTTGGCCACGCGTTTCGCCATTGAAGGTGGCATGGACGAGGAAGACGCATACAACGCCTCCGATCTGTACATTCAAGATCTTGACAATTGCAAAACGCCCGACGACGTGCGCCGCCTGCACACCGACATGATGACATTCTTCACATGGGCCATGGCCGACATGCAGAAGGCGGAAACACATTCCAAAGCCGTCAACGAATGCCTGGACTACATCCACTACCATCTGCATGAGAAAATCACCGTGCCCATCCTCGCCGAGCATGTGCATCTGAATCCCACGTATCTGTCGGAGCTGTTCAAACGCGAAACGGGCACGGCCATATCGCAATACATCACCGACAAGCGTATGGAAGCGGCCGAGAACATGCTCAAATACTCGGAATACAGCTTCGACGAGATCGCCCAGATCCTCGCATACCGGTCGCAAAGCCACTTCTCGAAGGTGTTCAAAAAACATTCCGGCATGACGCCGGGGGAGTACCGCACCAAGTACGCGCAGAGCGGCATCTGGCCGGAGTGATTGCGATCACGGCGTCTACCACGCCGGTTGCGGTGAACCGCCGGTGACGGCACCGCGAAATTCGGGTGTGCCAATCGTGAAATCGACGTGTCCGCGCGTGCGAAACACGCGCGAATCAGCTACGGTGGAAGCATTCAATGATGATGCGCGCCACCGGCCGAATGAACGGCGGAACAAGGAACGTGCGCGCAGGATGTGGATGAAAGCGAAGGAATAAACGAATATGGGAATGCCCCTTGATCTGTATGTGATCCGACATGGCGAGTCGGAGGCCAACGTCATCATCAGCGCCGGCGAACAGGGTGACAACTCGCTGTATACGCAGGACAACGTCACCGTGCCGGACCGTTCGTGGAGGCTCACCGCCACCGGACGCAAGCAGGCCGACTGCATCGGCCGTTGGCTCGTCGCGCAGCAGCCGCTGTTCGACCGCTACCTCGTTTCGCCGTACGTGCGTACGCGTGAGACGGCGGCCACGATGGCCCTGCCGAAAGCGAAATGGGAGGAGACTCGCGTGCTGCGCGAACGCTCCTGGGGTGAGATCAACACCATCACGAGGACGATTTCAAACCAACTCGCGCGCAACTGGATGTTCAAGAACACCGATCCGCTGTACTGGCGTCCGCCGGCGGGCGAGTCCATCGCCGACGTGGCCGAGAACCGCGTGCACAACCTGCTCACGTCCCTGAACCGCAAATCCGATGCGGAATCCGTGGTGATGGTCAGCCACGGCGACCTCATGCTGGCGCTCATGCTCACCTTGGAAGACCTGTCCGACGAGGAATTCATGCACCGTGCGGCCTCCGACGAATGGAAGATCACCAACTGCACGTGCTTCCACTATTCGCGCCGCGACCCCGCCACCGGACGAACGCACAAGCGGTTCCGTTGGGAGCAGACGGCGCGTCCCGTACTCGACGAGACGGATGGTCGCTGGGTGGTGAAAGTGGATGATTGGCGTGAATTCAAGCGTCCCGTGCTATCGAACGGCGATTTGGTGGACGTGGTGCACGCCGTCGACCGTCACCTGTGACGGCTGCCGGTATACGTTTTGTGACTGCGATTTAGCCCCCTATCGCTCTGTGGGGCGTCACGTATCGGCACTTCCGCTACAATGGCGTGTGATTGCGCGGCGCGCGTTCTTGTTGCGCGTCGTAAAGAGAGTTAGGAGACAATCGCATGTCCAATCCAATCGCGGGCCTGTTCACGTGGAAGCTCCACGGCGACGGCAAAACGCTGAAGCCCGGCGAGGTCGTCGAACCTGACGAGAGGCTGACCTGGCCGCGCACCGCGGAAATCGGCGCGCAGCACGTCATCGCCATGTTCGGCGCCACGTTCCTGGTGCCGATTCTGACCGGTTTCGACCCGTCCACCACCCTGTTCTTCACGGCCATGTCGACCGCGCTGTTCCTGCTGATCAACAAGAACATGCTGCCGAGCTACCTGGCTCGTCCTTCGGCTTCATCGCCCCGATCGCGGCCGTCGCCAGCGCCCACAAGGGCCTCGCCGTCGCATCCTTCGGCATCATGGTCACCGGCATCCTGCTGGCCCTGATCGGTGTGCTCGTCCATTACGCGGGCGCCAAGTGGATCGACATCATCATGCCGCCGGTCGTCAACGGCGCCATCGTGGCCATCATCGGCTTCAACCTGGCTCCGAGCGTGTGGAACAACTTCAAAGTCGCTCCCGACACCGCCATCGTCACCCTCGTCGCGGTGCTGCTCGTCGCAGTGCTGTTCAAGGGTCTGCTCGGCCGACTCAACATCCTCATCGGCGTGATCATCGGCTACGCGTACGCCTGCTTCCGTGGCCAGGTCGACTTCTCAGCCATCGGCAAGGCCGCATGGGTCGGTCTGCCGGAATTCCGTCTGCCGCAGGTCGACTTCACCATCCTGCCGATGTTCATCCCGGTCGTGCTCGTACTCGTCGCCGAAAACGTCGGCCACGTCAAGTCCGTCTCCCAGATGACCGGCCGCGACTATGACGACCAGATCGGCACCGCGCTGTTCGCCGACGGTCTCGGCACCACCATCGCCGGTTTCGGCGGCGGCTCCGGCACCACCACCTACGGCGAGAACATCGGCGTGATGGCCGCCACCAAGGTCTACTCGACCGCCGCATACTGGTGCGCCGCCGCGTTCGCGCTGATCCTGAGCCTGTGCCCGAAGTTCGGCGCCATCATCAACACCATCCCCGCCGGCGTGCTCGGCGGCGTGACCACCCTGCTGTACGGCATGATCGGCATGGTCGGCATCCGCATCTGGGTTGAGAACAAGGTCAACTTCGACAAGCCGGTCAACGTCATGGTGGCCGCCATCACCATGATCATCGCCGTCGGTCAGTTCGAGTTCGCCTTCAACGGCATCTCCTTCAACGGCATCGCCATCGGCACCGTCGTCATCCTCGTCGCCTACCACGGCCTGAAGGCCATCGGCAAGGCGACCGGCACCATCGCCAAGGACGATCCGGACATCCTGTAACGGATCGCATCTCACGCTGGCTAGTTCACGCCCGTCGGCCAAAAAGGTCGGCGGGCGTTTTTCATTGCCGTTTTCGTCAATCGATTGAGTGTTGCTTCGCATACGTTTTTATGATGGTATCTATAAGCGATTGCGCAATGTGGCAAAGGAGACAACATGAGCACTGCGGCAGGAAAGAAAATCGCGATTGTGACCGGTTCCGCGCTTGGCTTGGGATATGAGCTGGCACGTCAGCTGATCGGCAAAGGCTGGTTCGTGGCCGGCATCGATTTCAACACGGCCCGTCAGGAGGAACTGTCCCGCACGTTCGGCGCGGACGAATACCGCGCCTTCGTCGGCGACATCAGCGACGAGGCGTTCGTGAAGGACTCCGTCGCGGCCATCAAGGAGATCGGCCACATCGACCTGCTCATTAACAACGCGGGACAGCCGTCGTTCAAAAAGCCGGTCGACTACGAGGCCGCCGACGTGGACAAGTGCCTTAAGGGGCTCAAAGGCATGATTCTGTGGAGCGTCGAAACATTGAAGGCCGACGGCGAGCAGGACCTCAAAATCGCCAATGTCATGTCCACCGCCGCCACACGCGGCAACGCCAACGAATCCGTCTACTGCGCCACCAAGTGGGGTGAGAAGGGATATACGACAAGCCTCAAGGCGGCCTACAAGGGAACCAGTGTGAAGGTTGTGGGCGTGTATCCGGGAGGCATCGACACCGACTTCTACCATGACAGCCACGATTACGTGTCGTTGGACAAGCAGCATTCCTTCATGAGCGCCGCGGAACTGGCCGAAGTGGTGCTGTTCAACCTCGTCAACGACGCGAATCTGACGGTTTCCGACATCCTCATCGAACGCAACTACCGGTAGCGTCGGCCACCAGTCACAGCCAAGGCAAAAGTATCGGGCATGGGCTATTGTTAACAGGTTTGCGCAACGTGCGCAATGTTTGACATGAAAGGCCATTGTGCCCGATACCGCTGTGATTGAAAATGAAGATGCCCTCGCCGCCGATTTCGATGAGGCGGGCGAGGAGGAGGAACGCCCCCAGACGTTCGCCGAACTCGGCGTTCCCGGCCCGTTGGTACGCGTGCTCGCGGCCGATGGCAAGAAAACCGCTTTCCCGATCCAGGTCGACACCCTTCCCGATTCCCTGGCCGGTCGTGACATTCTCGGCCGAGGCCGTACCGGCTCCGGCAAGACCTTGGCGTTCTCGATTCCGCTGGTCGCACGCCTAGGTGAGGTCGACGCCGACGAGTACGAGAACATGAGCCAGTTCCGCCATGAGGTGGAACAGGTGCGCAAGGGGCATGCCGAGGAACGGCGCGCCGACGATTTCCTGCCGCACCCGCGCGGTCTGGTGCTCGCTCCGACCCGTGAGCTGGCCAACCAGATCAACGACGTGCTGATGCCGCTCGCGCAGATGTACGGCATGACCACCACCACCGTGTATGGCGGTGTGCGCTACGCCCGCCAGATCCGCGATCTAAGGGCCGGCGCCGATATCGTCGTCGCATGCCCGGGCCGTCTTGAGGACCTGCTCGAACAGCATGCGCTGACCTTGGAGAAGGTCGAAGTGGCCGTGATCGACGAAGCCGACGAAATGGCCGACATGGGCTTCCTGCCGCCGGTCAAGCGCCTGCTCGGCCAAGTGTCGTTCGACGCGCAGATCATGCTGTTCTCCGCCACCCTCGACCATGGCGTCGACGAGGTGGTGAACACGTTCCTCACCGATCCTAAGATCCACAGCGTCGACTCCGCCACCGCGGCCGTCGACGAAATGACCCACCACGTGTTCGAAACCACGCAGGGCGACCGTCATGAGCTGGTCCGCACCCTCGCTTCCGGCAAGGGACGCCGCATCCTGTTCACCCGCACCAAATTCCAGACCCAGAAGCTCGCCAAGGACCTGACGAAGGACGGCATTCCGGCGGCCGAGCTGCACGGCAACCTGAGCCAGAACCAGCGTGACCGCAATCTCGCAGCCTTCGAATCCGGCGACGTGAACGTCATGGTCGCCACCGATGTGGCCGCCCGCGGCATCGACGTGTCCGGCGTGGAGCTCGTGGTGCAGGTGGAGCCTCCGGAGGACCCGAAATCGTTCCTTCACCGCTCCGGACGTACCGCGCGAGCCGGCCATTCCGGTGATGTGGTGACCATCGTTCTGCCGAACCAGCGCCGCCGCACCCGCCGCATGCTGCATGAGGCCGGACTGAAGGTCAAGCCGATCGAAGTGACCCACGATTCCCCGGAAGTGTTGGAATTGGTGGGCGAGTCGGCCGAACCGCGTTTCGGTTGGACGCTTGAGCAGTCCCAGCCGGCGGGCAATCCGCGTCGCAGGCATGGCAAGGGCGGCGACGGTTCCGCGGAAAACGGCGGGCGCTCCGGACGCAACCGTTCCGGTGGACGCAACAAGGACCGGGGCAAGGACAAGGGCGGCAAGCCGTTCAAGTCCGAACGCAAGGACCGCGCGAATCGCAAGGGACGTGAAGAGCGCGCCGAAGTCGCCGAACGCGAGCAGCGTTTCGAACCGAAACAGAATCGCGCCGAACGTCGCGCCGCCAAGTTCGAAGGCCGCGACAACCGCGAATACGAGGCACGCGAGCATCGTTGGGAACATCCTGAAATCCAAGAGGAGAAGCGCGAGAAGCACGAGGAGAAGCGCAACAACAAGCGTCGCGAAAAGTACGCGCGGCTGCATGAGCAGCAGCGTGCCGAAGCCGGCGAACAGCGTGGAACCGACAATCGCAAGCGGCGCTCCGACGAGCGTTCCGATCAGCGTGGCCAATCCGATAGGAAGCCCGGCAAAAAGCAGTATGCGAAAAAGCAGGGCGCGCCGACCAAGAAGCAGCGCAAGGCCGAAGCCCGTGCCGAACGCCGTTACGAGGACGATCGCCAATACCGCAGGAACCGCGACGAACGCGACGACCGCCGTCAGGGCGGCAAACGCATCCATCGCAAGGAAATCCGCGTGATTCATGACGAGCGAGGCGAGGACGCGAAGCGTTATGACCGTCGCATGGAAGCCAAGTATGGCGATTCCGGTCGTCGTGGCGGTCACGGAGAACGCCACGACAAGCATGCGGGCGAAAGGCAGGGCAAGCCGTTCCGCAAGCATGCGAAGATCCGCAAGGCGCCGTTCCGCTCCCGCTGACGTACGTCAACGGTCAAGCAAAAAGCCGTTCATTCCAGCAATCGCAAGGAATGAACGGCTTTTTCTATACGGGATATCGCAGTATCAGCCGTTGACCGGCTGATACTGGTCGAGCGCGGTGAAGCAACGTTTATAGACCATCAGCATGATGATGCTGTCCGCCAGCAGCGTAAGCGCCGCGATGGTGGCGAGAATCATGAACTGGTATTTCGCCGCGTCGATGGGGTTGCCGCCGGCGATGATCTGACCGGCCATCATGCCCGGCACCGTCACAATGCCGGCGGAGGCGAGCGACGCGGTGGTGGGCAGCAATCCCAGACGGATCGACGAGACGATACTTGGACGTGCCGCCTCCCACGTGGTGGCACCCAACGCCAGCAGCGTGTCCACTTCGTCACGACGTTCCTTCATGCTTTCAAAGAACCGGCTCAACCCCACCGCCAACGCCGAAACGGTGTTGCCCAGCAGCATGCCGGTCAACGGCACCACCAATTGCGGCGCATACCACGGTTGCGGACGGATGATGAGCTCGGTGACCAACGAGATCATGATGAGCATGGTCACGACCAGACTCAGGAACACCGGTCCAGCCAAGCCCTTCGGAACACCTTTCGCACGCGAAAGAGTGATCTGCACGGCCGCGATGAGCATGAACGCCACCAGCAGCAGCACCAGCCACGGATTGTTCGAACGGATGACGTACTCCATGATGAAGCCCATCGCGCACAATTGCAGCAAAGCTCGGCATGCGACCACAGCAACGTACGTCCCACACCCATACGCATGGTTTCGGAGATGCCGGCGGCAATGGCCACCATCACCAGCGCGGCGATGAGACCCCAGATGTCGATCGCATAGTAGTTGCCGTTCATGCGACGCTCCCTTCTACCGTGTTACCCGTCGAAGTACTACCCGTCGCAGTACCGTCCGCTTCGGCGTTGCCGGACTGCGTGAGCGTGCCATCGGCAAGACGCGTGACACGTGTGGCATGGCCATCCGGCGGCCGGTGCCGGATACGAACGATCGCCATGCCGTCCGCCGCCGCTTTGGCGAGGATACGCGCCACTTTCTCGGCGTTGTCGTCATCCAATCCGGCGTCCACTTCGTCGGCGAGCAGCACCTTCGGACGGGTCAGCAACGTGCGCGCAAGGCTCACGCGCGCCGCCTGACCGCCGGACAAGTCGTGTGGCGGACGGTTCAGATCGATGTCGGCGCAACCCATATTGTCCAAGGTTTCACGGATTCTGCCGTCCGGCAACGCGTCGGTGGGGGAGATCCTGCGTGGTCCCTGCTTCGTTCTCGCCGACTGGCGTATGGCAAGCGTGAACGGCAGACGAATCGCCTGCGCCACCGTCTCGCCCAACAGCACCGGCTTCTGCGGCAGGTACGCGACCTGCGCGCGCCACTGCTGCGGGGTGAAATCGTCGGCGGAACGGCCATCCAACCGTAAATCGCCTGACGCGCGCGGATTGAGCCGTGCGAAAGCGGTCAGCAGCGAGCTCTTGCCTGCGCCGGACGGTCCGACCAAGTCCACGATTTCGCCAGGCTCGATGGCGAAAGACAATCCGGAGAATATGGTGCGGCGTTCGCCGTCGACCATAATCGAACAGCGCACGTTCGATGCTTCGAATACGTATGTCATAGCCAAAACCATACGCCAATAGCGAACGGTTCACGGCGGTTTCAGGGTTTTCCCTGAGTTTTGAGGCGAAATCAGCCATAAGGATGACGCGTGCCCGTTATTTTGCGTACTACAACTGTCAAGTTGAAGGAAAACCTATATGTTGGGGATGGGAAATATGCGTCAGTGGCTTATGAACATAAGCCTGGTCGGAGGCTGGTTCCGGCGGCGGCGTTCGCCGTCATCGCAGTGCTGTCCGTAACCCTGCTGGTTAGCGCGGCCGTTTCGAAACGGGACGGACGCATACTGGCTACCGTGCTGCCGATCGGCGTTGCGGCCGTGTCCGGAATGGTCGGCTATGTGGTAGCTTGGCTGCTGTCCGACGTGTTCGTGGTGTTCGGCGTCGGATTGGGATCCCGTGTGATGTCTTGGGTGGCGGCTGGTTTCGCCATCGCTGGTTTCGCCATCGTGCATATCGTGTTGAGCAGGGGCATGATGCGCGTGGCCGCGGCCATCTTGACCGTATTCGCGATACTGGCCGCGGCGATCGGCATCGACCAATCGTACGGCGAATACGCCACCATCGGCTCGCTGTTCGGCGAGGATTCCTACAGCCAAGCCGATCTGACCGGACTGGCCAAACGCAAGGACCTCATCACCGTCGCACAGTGGCGCAAACAGGCCGCCAACGGCACAATCCGCAATATTCCGGCGAACGGAACCGTCAACAAAATCGACATTCCGGCCACGAAATCGCAGTTTGAAGCACGCAAAGCCCTCGTCTACCTGCCTCCGGCGGCATTGGCCGACTCGAAACGCAAGCCGGCCCTGCCGGTCGTCCTCATGCTGAGCGGGCAGCCGGGCAGTCCGGGACGCGTCTTCCAAGCCGGCGGCATCCAAACCATGATGGACGGATATGCGAAAACCCACGACGGACTCGCCCCAATCGTCATCGCAGCCGATCAGCTTGGCGCCGATTCGCACAACACGCTATGCGTGGATTCGAAGGTGTACGGCAATGCGCTGACCTACCTGACGCAGGACGTGGTCGACTGGGTGAAAACCAACCTGCCCGCCGCACAGGATGCCAAGGATTGGGCCATCGCCGGATTCTCGCAAGGCGCCACATGTTCGCTGCAGATCGGCGTGAACCATCCCGACCTGTTTGGCACCATGATTCCCACCGACAGCGAAATCAAACCGACCAACGGCAGCCGACAGGAAATGATCGACCGGTTCTTCGACGGCGACACCACAGCCTATGAGAACCAAGTGCCGGTCAACGCCATCCGCAACCACGCGCCCACCCATCAGATGCTCATCATAGGCGCGGGGGAGAAGGACACCACCTCAATACGCAACGTCAAAACAATCGCGCCGGTCGCGGCGAAAGCCGGCATGCGCGTCGCCGCCGTCGAATCGTCCGGCAACGCACACGACTGGCACGCCGTGCAGGACGTGCTGCGTTACGGGCTCGCCGTATTCGGCCACGACACCGGACTGGATGGTGCGAACCCGAACCTATCCGACTATCCGAATCTCAAACGCATCACGATATGACGATCCTGAACACAAACCCGCAAGCCTGAGAATCCCAGAAAAGGAAAGAAATGACTCAAACGCAAACCGCGCCTGCTAAACCAGCCGAGGCATCACCCGCGAAACCACTGTTCGGCTTCTGCGCGCTGCTCGCCGATCTGGCCGGATGGATCAGACGACACCTGCTCACCGTCTGCCTCGTGCTGTTCGTCATCCTCATCAACGTGGGCACGCAGATCGTGTGCGCGCTCATACGTCAGCCGTTCCCGCCGAGCCTGGCCAAAGTAAGTTTCGAAGCGCTCGCACGCGGCCGCTGGTACACCGCGCCGATATCCATGCTGTACGTGCCGAATCTGGGCCGTCTGCTCATCGACGTTCCGCTCATGCTGGTTGCGTTCGGCCTGGCCGAATCGGTGATCGGCAAAATCAAAACCGCATGGGTGTCCGTCATCACCACACTGGGTGGCGTGGCCTTGGGCATGGGACTGTGCTCCCTATCCGACGGGCGCAGCCCCCAATGGCATGCGATCTCGCATGATGGCGCCATCCTTGGTCCGCTGATTCTCGTCGCCGGCACCCTTATGTGCGCCAGCGCGTTCACGGCCATGCTGTGGCGCCGACGTATCCGTGTGATCGGCTACGCGGTCGTGCTCATCATGTTTCTCTACCGTGGCGAGGCGAGCGACTACTGCCTGCTCGCCGCAGCCATGATCGGCCATGTGCTCGGCTATCTGATGTCCTCGGCCACGCATGGCGACGAATACCGGCACGGTGCCATCTACGAAATGCGTCGACTGGTCGGCGTGGCCGCGGGAGTGCAGGCCATCGGCTCGCTCGTCGCCGTCTCGTCACGCCAATCGTTCGGCCTGTTGTCCACGTTCGGCCTGCTAACCGGTTCCACCGACTTCGACACCGGACGTGTGGTCGACTGTCTCAACGGAGCGTCGCATACGGACTGCTTCACGCAGTACCGCATGATGCGCCTCACCATGCCCGGCAACTGGCTGGTATCCATCATGCCGACGCTGATGTTGCTGCTCATCGCTTGGGGTCTGTATCGAGGCCGTCATCTCGCCGCCACGCTCAGCATCGTGTTCAACGCATGCACCATTGCGCTATCGACGGTGTTCTATGTGGCTATTCCGCTGTCCTACGTGGACGGCCCCGACGCCGGTGCATACATGGATGCGATATCCGCATTGCAACGGCACGGCGCATTCCACGCGATGCTGGCCACGATGGCGTTGCCGCTGCTGTGCATCGTCATCATCATCCTGTTCCGCGCATGTTTCACCATTCGCACGAAAAGTGAGACCGTGCTGCGCGGTATCGCCATCACGTTCGCCGCATTCGTATTACTGGGATTGCTGTACGTCGGCTACGGCCTGTCCATGCCGTCCGGCTTCAACGAAACGCCGCTGCTGGTCGATCTGATCGCAGACTACGTGCAGCGTTTGCTGCCGATTGGCCTGCTAAGTGGCGTGGAACCGGCGTTCGTGCCGGTCGGATTGCTTTCCGAAATCGTCTACCAGTGCGTCGGACCGATGTTTTGGCTGGTCGCGCTGTGCTGCGCATGGGGTGGCCTGCGTGACCGTTCCATGATTAACGACGCGTACCGTCACCGCGTGGACGAGATCATCGGACTCGGCGGCGAATCCATGTCGTTCATGGCCACTTGGAAAGGCAACGACTACTGGTTCTCCGCCACCGGCCGTTCCGCCATCGCCTACCGCGTGTCGTACGGCATCGCGTTGACCGTCACCGGACCTTTCGGCGACCCAGACGAATATGAGGACGATTTGCGTGCGTTCGCCGACTTCTGCACCCAACGTTCCCTGACACCGGTGTTCTACAGCGTGCACGCCGAACAACGTGACGAGTTGGTCTCCGCCGGCTGGAACGCGCTCGACGTCGGCACCGAAATGGTGATCGACCCGGCCGCATGGCAGACGCGCGGCAAGAAATGGCAGGACGTACGCACCGCCATCAACAAAGCCAAGCGCGACGGCATCACCGACGTGCTCACCACATTCAAGGAATCGCCGTTCTCCGTGCAGACGCAGATCCGTGAGATTTCCGCGCAATGGGCCGGCGAGAAGGCCCTGCCTGAAATGGGCTTCACCCTGGGTGGCGTGGACGAGCTGGTCGATCCACGCGTCAAACTGCTGTACGCGGTGGACGCGGACGGTAAGGTGCTGGGCGTCACCAGCTGGCTGCCGACCTATGAGAACGGCAAAGTGGTCGGATGGACGCTCGACTTCATGCGTCACCGCACCGACAGCGTCAACGGCATCATGGAATTCCTCATCGCCCGCATGTCCGAACGGCTGCGCGACGAAGGCGAAGTGCGATTCATGAGCTTGTCCGCGGCGCCACTTGCCGGCATGAGCGGCGAAGGCCACGAACAGGGGGAGAGCGCCGTGCTCGACCACGTGCTGCAGATGGTGGCCGACATCATGGAACCGGCTTACGGATTCCACTCCCTGTTCCGCTTCAAACTCAAGTTCCATCCGGATGAAGCCAAAGTGTACATCTGCTATCCGGATCCGGCGAAACTGCCGCAGATCTCGCTTGCCGTCGCGCAGGCCTACGTGCCGTCGCTCACCCCAGCCGAAGCCATGCGATTCGTACGCACCATCGTGCCTACGAAAACGAACTGAAACCATGCGACCGGTTGACGGCCCGTCATCCCTGAGATGGGCTGTCGCTTTGGGTGCGCTCGGGGCTACACTGGGGAAGGTTCATAAAAAGTACTACGTTTCTCCATGAAAGGGAACAGTATGTCAGCTGAAGCAACGTCGGCGTCGTCGGTCTGGCTGCCATGGGCGGCAGCCTCGCACGCAATCTCGCTCACCACGGCAACAAGGTCGCCGTGTTCAACCGCACCTACGCCCGTACCGAAAAGCTCATGAACGAGCACGGCACCGAAGGCGAGTTCTTCCCGGCGAAGACCCTCGAGGAGTTCGTGGACAGCCTTGCCAAGCCGCGCACCGCCATCATCATGGTCAAGGCCGGCGAACCCACTGACGCATGATCAACGCGCTCGCCGACCTCATGGAACCGGGCGACATCATCGTCGACGCCGGCAACGCCTACTTCCCGGACACCATCCGCCGTGAGAAGGAAATCAGTGCGCGTGGCCTGCACTTCGTGGGCTGCGGCGTTTCCGGCGGCGAAGAGGGTGCCCTCCTCGGCCCGTCCATGATGCCTGGCGGTTCCGAAGAATCCTGGAAGACCCTCAAGCCGATTTTCGAATCCATCGCGGCCAAGGCCGAAGGCGAACCGTGCGTGACGCACATTGGCCTCAACGGCGCCGGCCACTTCGTCAAGATGGTGCACAACGGCATCGAATACTCCGACATGCAGCTCATCGCCGAAAGCTACGACCTGATGCGTCGTGGTCTTGGCATGACTCCGGCTGAGATCGGCGACGTGTTCGAGGAGTGGAACAAGACCGAACTCGACTCCTACCTCATTGAAATCACCGCCGAAGTGCTGCACCAGGTCGACAAGAAGACCGGCAAGCCGCTCGTCGACCTCATCGTCGACCACGCCGGCATGAAGGGCACCGGCACCTGGACCGTGCAGACCGCGCTGTCCCTCGCCGTGCCGGTCACCGGCATCGCCGAAGCCGTGTTCGCCCGCGGCCTGTCCTCCGAAGCCGACCTGCGTGAGGAAGCCCAGAAGCAGGGCTTCGCCGGCCCCGACGGCAAGTTGAACCTCAACGACGACGAGAAGAAGGCCTTCATCGAGGACATCCGCCAGGCCCTCTACGCCTCCAAGATCGTCGCCTACGCACAGGGCTTCAACGAGATCACCACCGCCGCCAAGGAATACGGTTGGGATATCGACCTCGCCGCCGTGGCACGCATCTGGCGTGGCGGCTGCATCATCCGCGCGAAGTTCCTCAACCGCATTTCCGAAGCGTTCGAATCCGGCGAGGCCAACGTGTCACTGCTGTTCGCCCCGTACTTCAAGAACGCCATCGAAAACGCCGAGAAGTCCTGGCGTAACGTGGTGGCCCAAGCCGCCGTCAACGGTCTGCCGACTCCGGCGTTCGCATCCTCGCTGTCCTACTTCGATGGCCTGCGTTCCAAGCGTCTGCCGGCCGCCCTTATCCAGGGCCAGCGTGACTACTTCGGCGCCCACACCTACCAGCGTGTGGACCAGCCGGGCGCGTTCCACACCCTGTGGGCCGAACCGGGCCGTGAAGAGATCGAAGCCTGATCTTTTCCTTGCCTCCGTGTCAGGGCGGATATGCCAGAGGTCTTGCGATGTGTTCCATTGCAAGACCTCTGGCATATGCATATTACTGAGCTGCGATATTGCCGTACCGTTGCATTGACGGAGCATAGTGTCGCTCCGTAAGCAGAACGAATGGTACTTGTGGTTGTGATGCATCCCATTTGCGTTTCTAGGGGAGTCTAATGCCATCGTCTAACCTCCTTTCGAGAGGTTTTCGGAAGCTATGGGGCGAAATAGGCGGCGGATTGGGATTCCGTAGGTGGTTTTTGCGTTCCATAGGTGGTTGGTCTTGGGAGCCTGCTGCGGAAAAGGCCGGAAACCGGCCTTTTCCATGACCCCGATACTTGGGGCAACCGCCTACGGAAACGCGAAACCGCCTACGAAGCTGCAGTCCAGCGGGAACCTGCGTCAAAAACGACACTCAACAATCAATCAACACTCAAAAAAAAGGGGGTGTCTCACGGCATGAGTCGCGGGACACCCCTGTTACCTGTTACCTGTTTCGGATGAACCTCACAACTTGGAAGCGGCACCCTCGTCAATGAGCCAGAGCAGTTCCTCGCCATCGGCGTAGGAGCTTGGGGCATGCGGGTTGTTGCGCTGGGCGAAGGCGGCCTTGACCGCGCCGGCCTTACGCTCTTCGGAGGTGAACACCCACGTATGCTTCGACCGGGCGATCATCGGCACGGTCAATGTCAGGCGCAGCGGCGGCGGTTTCGGCGAATCGCGCACGCCTGCGACCAGCACGTGCGGGTCGTCGATCTCGGCCTCGCCGTGGTCGGGGAACAGGGACGCGAAATGCGCGTCCGGCCCCATGCCGAACATCGCGATATCCAATGCCGGATTTTCGCCCAACTGCTCGATGAGCTCGCGCTGGTACTCCGCGGCGGCCTCGGCCAGCACCGCATCGGTCTGTTCGGGGGAGGCGGCGATCTCTTCGGCGCCGCGGGTATCGGCCGGCATCGCATGGATGTTCGCCGCCGGCATGCGCCCGCTTTCCACAAGCGCATCGTACCAGCCTCGCGAGCCTGCTTCGCGTTGCGGTCGTCGTCATCGGCCGCCACGAAGCGCTCGTCGCCCCACCACACGTGCACACGGCTCCAGTCCACGGCATCGTTCAGCGGGCTGGCGTTCATCGCGGCGAACACACGGTTGCCGTCGGTGCCGCCGGTCACGGCGATATCCACACGTTTACGATTCGGCTCGGCCAGCAGATCGATGATGGTCAGCAGCGTGCGCGCGGCCACAGCCTCCGCCAGTACCTGCGGATTGGGGTATACGACGGTTTTACGTTCTGTCACGTTCACTCCTTGTATTATGGTTCGACGCTCGGTGGCTACTGCCTGGGCTTGACGAGATCCAGTCCTTGCGAGACGACCTCGCTGTAGATCTCATCGGGGTAGAGGCGGCCAAGCTCCTCGCTCAGGCATTCCTCAAGCGTGCGCGCGGGCACGCTGATGGTCTGCGGCGACTGGCCGGGCACACTGATCACGGCGAACCCGTCGTCGGTGGAGGGCGCTCCAGGCTCAGCACGCCGTCGCCGCGCGTCAGGTACACGCCGGTGACGGCCGTGGCGTTCGGATCCTCCTCAATCATCACCGGCACGTTCAGGCGCAGTCGCAGCCATGCGGCCAGCAGATCCAACGGCAGATAATCCTTCTGCCCGGTCACGCGCACATTGCTCACCGGCAGGTGCGGCGGCTGGTCGAGCATCGAGGCGATCATCGCACGCCATACGGTCAGGCGTGTCCACGACATGTCCACGTCCTTGGCGGAGCGGTTGCGGCGCAGATCGTCCATCGTGCGCCGCGGGTTCGAGGAGTGCATCGCGTCGGTGATGCGGCTGCTGGCCATGGAGCCGAGCAGGTCCTTCGACAGATTCGCGGGCGCCTCGTTCGGCCACCATGCCACCACGGGGGCGTCAGGCACGAGCAGCGGGATCACCAGGGTGTCGGCGTGACGGACCAGACCGCCGCGCGGACGAAGCACGATGATCTCGCCCGCACCGGCGTCGGAGCCGAAGCGGATCTCGGCGTCAAGGAAGGTGGGATGCTCCTCTTCCGGGCTGATCTTGCGGCTGCTCGGGGCGACCGCGATCACACGGCAGGGATGCTCGCGGCTCGCATTGTTGGCGACTTCGAGATCATGCTCGAGCTCGGCCTCGTTGGTGGAGATGAGCAGGGTGAGCACACGGCCCAGGCCGCCTCGCCGCGCTCCTCGTGCAGTTCGTCGATTTTCGCCGAGATCTCGCGGGTCTCGGTGTCTTGCAGGGTAATGATCACGGCATCCTCCAACGGTGTCCATCGCGGGCGAGCATTTCAACGGCCTCCTCCGGCCCCCACGTGCCGGAACGATACGGCTGCGGCTGGCCGAGCGTGGACCAGAACTCCTCGATCGGGTCGAGGATCTGCCAGCTCAGCTCCACCTCGCGGGTGGTCGGGAACAGCGGCGGATCGCCCAGCAGCACGTCGAGGATCAGGCGTTCGTATGCCTCAGGGGAGGATTCGGTGAACGAGCGACCGTAGCCGAAGTCCATCGACACGTCGCGCACCTCCATCGACGTGCCGCCCGGCACCTTCGCGCCGAAGCGCATGGTCACGCCCTCGTCGGGCTGCACGCGGATCACGACGGCGTTCTTGCCGAGCTCCTTGGTGGCGGTCGATTCGAACGGCAGATGCGGGGCGCGTTTGAACACCACGGCGATCTCCGTGACGCGCTTGCCCAGGCGCTTGCCGGTACGCAGATAGAACGGCACGCCGGCCCAACGGCGGGTGTCGACGTCCAGGCGGATCGCGGCATAGGTCTCGGTGGTGGATTCGGGATCGATGCCCTTCTCGTCCAAGTAGCCGACCACCTCGTGCGATCCCTGCCATCCGGCGGCGTACTGGCCTCGCGCGGTGTGCGCGGCCAGATCCTTGGGCAGGCGCACGGCGGAGAGCACCTTGGTCTTCTCGGCGGTCAGATCGGCGGCGGAGAAGGAGACGGGCTCCTCCATGGCGGTCAACGCCATAAGCTGCAGCAGATGGTTCTGGATGATGTCGCGTGCGGCGCCGATGCCGTCGTAGTATCCGGCGCGCCCGGCCACGCCGATGTCCTCGGCCATGGTGATCTGCACATGGTCGACGTAATTGTTGTTCCAGATCGGCTCGTACATGGCGTTCGCGAAACGCAACGCCAGCATGTTCTGCACGGTCTCCTTGCCAAGATAATGGTCGATGCGGAACACGCTCGACGGGTCGAACACTTCGGAGACCACGCGATCGAGCTCCTTGGCGCTGGCCAGGTCATGACCGAACGGCTTTTCGATGATCACACGACGCCAAGCGCCCTTGTCGCTTTTCGCCAGACCACAGTCGGCCAGCTGACGGGACACCTGCGGGAACGCGCGCGGCGGCACCGACATGTAGAACGCGTGATTGCCGCGCGTGCCACGGTCGCGGTCAAGCTCGGCGACCGTGTCGGACAGACGCTCGAACGCTTTCGGATCATCGAACGTGCCTTGTACGAAACGGATACCGGCCGCAAGCTGCTTCCAAGTCGATTCCTTGAACGGCGTACGGCAATGCGCCTGCACGTTCTCCTTGACGAAGTCCTTGAAATGGTCCTCGGTCCAGTCGCGGCGTGCGAAGCCTGTCAGACCGAAGCTTGGCGGCAACAAGCCACGGTTGGCCAGATCGTAGATGGCGGGGAGCAGCTTCTTACGGGACAGATCGCCGGTCACGCCGAAAATCACGATGCTGCATGGGCCTGCGATGCGGGGAAGTCTCAGATCGCGCGGGTCGCGCAGCGGATTCGTCCATGCGTCGGCCGCGTTGGATGCGGTTGAAACGGTTTCACTCATGCCTTTCATACTACGCGCGGGCTCCACTCGCCACCAAAGGGAATTCGAAAACGTCATTGCCCTTTTTTAGAGCATCCTACAAAACGGCATGGCGGTTCCCTCGTTTGGTGCCGCCACTACAATGCCTTCGGAAGCGAACGACGAGCCGGCTGCGGCTGGCGGAGGCAAAACATGGTGCACAACAAGCAGGGCATAGACATGCTGCACGGGCGCATATGGACGAAAGTCCTGCGATTCGCGCTCCCCGTGGCGGCGACCGGCATTCTGGAACAACTCTTCAACGCATCCGGCATCATGATCGTCGGCAACTTCTCCCAATCCGACGGCACCGCCGCGGTCGCGGCCGTCGGCTCCACGCGCCCGTCACCGGACTCATCCTCAACCTGTTCATCGGCATCGCTCTCGGCGCGAACGTCGTCATCGCCAACGCCATCGGACGAGGCAGCCGCGAAGCGGTGCGCAACGCCGTGCACACGTCCATCGTCACCGCCCTGATCGGCGGCGTGATCGTCGCCATCATCGGAGAATTGCTCGCCGGACCGCTTCTCGGCATGCTCAACGTGACCGCCGACGTGTTCCCCCTGGCGCTCGCATACCTGCGCATCTACCTCATCGGCATGCCCGTCATCCTGCTATACAATTTCGAAACAGCCATCTTCCGCAGCATCGGCGACACCCAGGCTCCGCTCGCCGTACTCGCCATTTCCGGCGTGCTCAACGTGACCATGGGACTGATTTTCGTCGTACTGTTCCATTGGGGTGTTTCGGGCGTCGCGACGGCCACAGTCATCGCGAACGTCGTCAGCTCCATGATTCTGCTGTATCGACTGGTTCATACTGACGCAGCCATCCATGTTGATTTGCGCGAGTTCGGCATCGACTGGTTTACCCTGCGTCAGATTCTGCGCATCGGACTGCCGCCGGCGTGCAAAGCGCGGTGTTCGCCGTGGCCAACATCATCATCCAAGCCGCCATCAACAGTCTCGGCACCGTTGTCATGGCGCCTCCAGCGCCGCGTTCAACATCGAAATCATCGCCTACTACGTGCTCAACTCGTTCAGCCAGGCCTGCGCCACCTTCACCGGGCAAAACTATGGAGCCAAACGGATCGGACGCTGCAAGCGCGTGCTTGGCATCTGCATTCTGGAGGATTTCATCGCCACCGCGGTCACCATCGCCGTCGTGCTGTTCTTCGGCCATAGTCTGCTGGCGTTGTTCGATGCGACACCGGAGGTCATTTCCGTCGGCTACACCAGACTCGTCATGGTGTTCTCCGCCTACACGTTCAGCATGCTGTACGAGGTCATGTCCGGATATCTGCGCGGCTTCGGCATCTCACTGGTGCCGGCGCTGCTCACCGTAATCGGCGTGGTCGGCGTGCGCATCACCTGGATCGCGTTCGTGTTCCCCGCGCATCGCACGTTCGAGGCCATCATGATCGTCTACCCGATCAGCCTCGCCGCAACCGCCGTACTCATCGGCATCGCTCTGCTCTGCTACCGTCCGTCCAAGCGATTTGCCGTTAAACCTTAAGCGTGTGCGGCTTGCCGCCGTTCATGAACGCGGCGATTCGCCGGGTCAGAGCGCGGGGAAGAACCCGTTCCGCGAGCGCGCCCGCCTTGGTGAGCGGACCATGGTAGGCGAGGGTTGAGCCGCGCATCATCCTGCGGTAGGCGTACGTGGCAAGCTGACGTGCGGTGGCCGGTTTGGTCATGGTGAAGAAGTTGCGGCCACTCATATTCGCAGCCTTCTGAAAGCCGGTCGTGGTCGGACCGGGACATACGCAGGTCACCGTCACGCCCGTGCCGCGCAATTCGTGGGCCACGGCCTCGGATAGCGAGCGCACGAATGCCTTCGACGCGAAATACATCGCCATGTATGGGCCTGCCATCATCGAGGCGACGGACGAAATATTCAAAATCCTGCCATGCCCGTTGGCGCGCATGTCTCGGCCATACCGATACGTCAACTCAGCGAGCGCATGCATGTTGAGCTGCATCATCTCGTTTTGCCGGTTCCAGTCGGCGTCGAGAAAATCCGTCCAGTCAGCGAAGCCTGCGTTATTAACGAGATGGTCGACCGCAATACCTTGTGATGTGGTGAAATCATGGAGTTTCTTCGGTGCGTTGGCTTCGCTCAGATCTATGGCGAACGTCACCACATGCACGCCAAAACGCTGCTCGAGCTTGGTTTTTATCATGTCAAGCCGTTCCTGGCTGCGGGCGGTGATCACCAGGTCATGTCCGTCCGCTGCGAACAGCGCCGCCAGTTCGCGTCCGATGCCGCCGGACGCTCCCGTGATGAGTGCGTATCCCATGCCAACTCCTTCGTTTTGGTCCTATCTCGCCTATGAATGGCGGATTTGCGGGTCTGCCTGATGCTATCTCCACTATAGATGGCGGATGTTTTTCGACTTATACCCCCTGAGATAGCGTATGGGGGTAAAAAGCGCGGCTTTTCACTTTGCCGTCCGCCATCTATAAGCGAGATAACATGTGTCGAAAGACGAAATCCGCCATCCATAGGCGAGATAGGTGTTTTGTGGAGGGATGGAGGACAGTGGTGAAAACAAAGTCGCATTACGATTCGCCGCTTGGCGGCATCACGCTGATCACCGACGAAACGGCATTGCTCGGCCTGTGGTTCGATTGGCAGCCAGGCTATGCGGACGATGATTCCGCGGTTTTGGGTGATTCGCCGACGATTGGCGCCGCGAAACGATGGCTGGACGAATACTTTGCAGGTTGCATACCTCGGACCGAAGTGCCGTTGCGGCTGGAAGGCACGCCGTTTCGCAAGGAAGCATGGGCATTGCTGCGGAAAGTGCCATACGGCGAAACGGTTTCATACGGCGGACTCGCACGTCGATTGGAGTTGAAACGTGCGGACGGGCGTAGGGTATCCGCACGCGCCATCGGGGGAGCGGTGCACCGCAATCCGATCGCGCTTATCGTGCCCTGCCATCGGGTCGTCGGCGCTGACGCAGTCTCACCGGTTATGCGGGAGGCATTGAAACCAAAATCCGTCTGCTCCAACTCGAAGGCGTGCTGAAGCAGACGGAACGGATGGATGTGGATTGCGAATCTATAGACCGGATTTGGCGATCCACCCGCTGACGGCTTCGGCGGCTTTACTTGCGTTGTTCTGTGCGTCGGTCCCCATGACCGCAAGCCCCGGCTTCACCGTCGTCTTGGTGATTGCGGTGATACGTTCCGGAGTCCGTCCAAGCCCGCTGCCGCCGTGCGTGCAGAACGGATAAATGGTTTTGCCGGACCAGTCGCGGCTTTCCAGAAAAGCGTACACGGGCATCGGCATATCGCCGCACCAAATCGGATAGCTAAGGAACACGGTATCGGACGAATCGAGCGCATCGACATCGCCGCTGAGCGTGAACGGCGGACGCGCGTTGACACGCTGCTCCTCCTGCACCATTTCTGAGGTCGCGGCGTACCGTTCCGGATAAGGCTCGGTACGTGTGATTTCAATCATCGGCGAATCGGTCCGCCGGGCCACCTCTTGGGCAAGCTTCGCGGTATTGCCGACCGTCACCTCGCCCACTTCGTAGTTTTCGCCGGCGCGGGAGAAAAACACCACCACCATGTTGCGTCCTTTCATAGTCCTTGAAGAGGCCGTTGCCGCATCCGTCATGCGTCAGTCCAAGGGTTTATCAGTCCATCTTTGGAAACGATTGTGCTCGATACGCGAGCAGACCGTCGATGAACCGTGCAAGACCCTCGATCATGCGTGCACGCGGACAGGCCACGTTGATACGCACGAAATCATGACCGTTGCCACCATATTCGGAACCCTCGGAGAACATCACCTTATGCTCGCGCTTGAGATAATCGCACAACGCATCCGTGTCATGCGTGATGGCCGAACAGTCGACCCACAACAGGTAGGTGGCATGTCCTTCGACCATGATGATGCGCCGGTCGGCCGGCACCGAAGCGTTGTATTTGTCGAACATCGCACGCGCGGTCGCCTTGTTGCCGGCCAGATAGGCTCGTAATTCGTTCAGCCACGGTTCGCCCTCATTGAACGCGGCCAGGGTGGCGTCCATGGCGAAGGCGTTCGCTCCGCCACCTCATCGGTGTTCAAAGCTCGCCACACCTTATGACGCAACACCGGATTCGGAATCATCACGGCCGCGGAATTCAGTCCTGCGATGTTGAACGTTTTGGTCGGAGCCATGCAGGTCACCGAATTCATCGCGCAATGCTCACCCACCGAGGCGAACGGCACGTAATCGAAACCCGGATCGGTCAGATCGCAGTGAATCTCATCGCTGACCACCGTCACATGATGCTTCCAGCACAGTTCGCCGATACGTTCCAAAGTCTCACAATCCCAAATACGGTCGATCGGATTATGCGGGTTGCACAGAATCATCAGCGTGGTCTGCGGGTCGCGAGTTTCGTTTCGAAATCAGCCCAATCGATCTCGTAATGTCCTTCGCCGTCATAGGCGAGCGGCGATTCAAGCACACGGCAGCCATTGTTGAGAATCGAATTGAAGAAGATGTTGTAGACCGGCGTCATGATCACGACGTTCTCGTTCGGCGTGGTGAGTTTCCTGACCATGCTGGAGATCGCCGGCACCACACCGGTGCAGAACACCAGCGAATCCGGGTCGATGGCAAGCCCATGACGGCGTCCCCACCAATCCACGTACGCCTGATTCCATTCTGGCGGCACGATCGAATAGCCGAAAACGCCATGCTCGACGCGCCGACGCAACGCCTCGCGGATTACGGGCGCGGTCTGGAAATCCATATCCGCCACCCACATGGGCAGCGCGTCGCCAGCCTCCTCCCATTTGAGCGAGTACGTGCCGGAACGGTCGATCGGAGTATCGAAATCGTAAGTCATACCGCCAATCCTACCTACTGTTATGCGGCGTCGGCTGTCACGATCGTCGTGGCCGTCGGATCGATTTTCGCCGGATCGAGCGTCATCTCGTTGATATGGTCGGCGCGAATCGTGCCGGACGAAGGATTGAACACGCTGTCGATCGTGCCGCGCACGTCGGCATCGACGGAGGAATATTCGAACGCGAGCGTCGTATTGACGAGCCGGCAGTCACGCAACACCAGATGGTCCACGTAGCACAGGCCCTGCAGGCTTTCGATCGTGCAATGCTCGAACGTCACGTTACGCGAGTTCCACGCCAGATACTCGCCGGAAATGAACGAATCGCGCACCGTCACGTTCTCGCAGTTCCAGAAACAATCCTTCGAAATCAGACGGGAATTGGAAATCTCCACGTTCCTTGCGCCATCGAACGGATAATTGCCCACCAAACGTAGGTTGTCGGCTTTCACATCCGCGCAATTCATCGCCAGATAGTCGCCATGCGCGCTCACATTGTCCAACGTCACGCCGGAACAGGCCCACAACGTCTCCTCGGCGTTGACGAAATCCACGTTGCGTAACGTCACGTCATGGCAGCGGCGGAAATTCTTCGGCGCCTCGATCGTTGAATCCTCCACCGTGATATGGTCCGTGTACCATACGCCCGCACGTGCCATCTCAAACCACGTGCAGTCCTTCGCATCGATATCCGAGCAATACCACAGCGGATACTTCCATTTGAACGAGCTCGACCTCAGTTCGATGTCATGGGCATGCTTCAACGGCGATTCGCCATCGTCGAAAATCGTATCGACGTACCGGCGGTCATGCGCGAAGAACTCCGCGCGCTCGCCGGTGAGGAACGCCTGGCGGGTTTCGGACATGTCCTGCTCCGCAGCGGATGTAAATGTATCTGGAGTGTTATTCACCGTATGCTCCTTCATGCTCTGTTGGAAGAGAATAGGAACTTCAAGTACTTGAAGTCAAACAGGGAGCCACGTTCGTCTGGAACGAACACGGCTCCCTGCGGAAAATCGGGAAATGCGCGCCGAAACAGGCAGAGGAATCAGCCGATCAGCGCTGCCGGATACTTCGCCACGGCGGCGTCGATCTGCTCATCGGTGGACGTGGCGACGCCTTGGATGAGGAACGGCTTCAGATATGTGGCATGCGTATGACGGAACGTGGTCTCGAACGGGGAAAGCAGCTCCTCCATGGTGCGCACATGGCTGCCTTCACGCGTGTAGGAGTCCGCCGGAGAGCCGGTGGACACGGCCAACATGAACTCCTTGCCTTCGAGCGCCCGCCCGCCGCCGTAGGCCCAGCCGGCCTTGATCACGTCATCCTCCCACTGCTTGAGCAGCGCGGGGGAGCTGTACCAGTAGAACGGGAACTGCAGCACGATGCGGTCATGCGTTTCGATGAGCTCCTGCTCATGTTCGACGTTGATTTTGAAGTCGGGATATGCGGCGTACTCGTCCACCACGGTCACGTCGCCGGTCTCGTTGGCCGCGTCCATGAGCTTGCGGTTGACCTGCGATTTTTCCAGATGCGGGTGGAACACCAGTACCAGTGTCTTCATTCATGCTCCTTGTCCAAAGGTTTTTCGTTACGTTCCAGTATGCAGCATGATAATCTCGTCGCGCATGCTTTGTACGTAATCCGTCGATGTCCACGCGCCGATACGGTTGCGCATGGTTTGTCGGGGTCGGCGATAGTATGTTGGCCGTCGTTGTGGCGCGTCGGGGTATATCAGGGCGCGGCAAGAGAAGGCATGAGAAGAGAAGCATGGGGGCGGACGGAAGAAGGGCTGATATTTAATGGTGCGGACGCAGAACAGGAACGCCGTCATGGGCAAGGCGTTCAGAACGGCATTGCCGCGGACGTCGCCGGTCTGCATCAGCTTTTTCCTTCTGGCGTTGTCGTACGGCGTGCTGATGGGCACGCGCGGCTTTTCGTTCCTGTGGCCCATGTGCATGAGCGCGTTCATCTTCACCGGTTCCATGGAATTCGTCACCGTGAATCTGCTGGTGTCCGCGTTCAACCCGTTCGTCACGTTCATGCTGGCCGTCATGCTCGGCACCCGTCATCTGTTCTACGGCATCTCCATGCTCGGCCGGTTCAAGAACATGGGCGCCAAGAAGCCGTATCTCATTTTCTCGTTGTGCGACGAGACCTTCGCCATCGACAACGGCACCATCATTGCGGACGACGTCGATCGCGGATGGTTCTACTTCTTCGTCGGCCTGCTCAACCAGTCATCATGGGTGGCCGGCGCCACGCTTGGCGGCCTTCTCGGAGAACGCATCACCTTCAACACCTCCGGTCTCGACTTCATCATGACCGCCATGTTCGCCGTCATTTTCGTGGATCAATGGCTGACCACGAAACGCAAAAGCCACATGGCCGCGCTTACCGGCATAGCGGTGCCCGCGATCTGTCTGGGGGTGTTCGGCGCCGACAATTTCATGATCCCATCCCTGGTCGCCATGCTCGTCATGTTCATTCTGCTGCGGCCATACCTGGACGACCTGAAGATCGACAAGACGGACGGGGAGAACGAAACGAACAACGCGGACAAGGAGACGAGCATGATGATCATGACCACGTGGCAAGGCGTCATCACCATCATCATGGCGATGCTCGGCACCATGCTGACACGTTTCCTGCCGTTCCTGCTGTTCCCCGAATCGAAGGAACCGCCGCGTTTCATCACCTACCTGGGCACCGTCCTGCCGTATGCCATGACAGGCCTGCTTGTCGTGTACTCGCTCAAAGGAGTGCACCTGACGTCAGGCAGCCACGGCATTCCCGAATTGTTGGCGATTATCGCAATCGCCCTGCTGCACATATGGAAAAGGAACATGCTGCTGTCGATCGCCGGCGGCACCGCCGTCTATATGCTGCTGGTACAGCTGGTTTTCTCGTAAGACGGCTTCCGCCTGTGCTTGGCATTGCGATTACCTGGCGAGCCCCATCTCGTATTTGAGCGTCATCACACGAATGGCGGATTGCTGCACCTTCCGCGCGAACGTCGCATCGCCGGCCGCTTTGGCGTTCAATCCGTCCAACACCGGCTGCACGTAGGAAGAGGCGCCGATACATGCCAAATCGCCGCCGGCTTCGACCAGCCGCACACCCAAATCACTCGGCTGCACGCCACTCAAAGCCGTTGCGGACAGGGAATCGGAAGTGACGACGCCTTGGAAGCCGATTTTCCCGCGCAGATAGCCGGTGACCAGCGTTGATGAGAACACGGCCGGATTATTCGGATCGATCGCCTGATATGTGGCCAAAGACATCATCACCATCGAAGGGCTTGCCTCCAACGTGCCGTTGAACGCGCTGATTTCCGGACCATCCAACGTGGTGGTGGTGTCGAGGATGCCGTTCGCGGTGAAATCGGTATTGCCGGTCACCGATCCCAAACCCGGATAATGTTTGATGGCGCTGCCTACCCCCGAATCGGACATGCCCTGTATGAACGCCTTCGCATGGTCCGCATTGCCGGCCGGATCAAGACCGAAATCACGGTACAGCGCGCCAATCGGGGCGTTCGACGAACGGTCCACGGTCACCGTGCCGACGACGGGCGCCAGATCGACATTGATGCCCGCAGCTTTGAGCTGCGTGCCCCATGCGGATGCCGATTGCCTCAACTGGCTGACATCCATTGCGCCCTGCTGGATGGCCGAAGGCATGGTATCGAACCCGGCCCCCTTGAGATGCTGGACCAGACCACCCTCCTGATCGGTGGACATCAACAGCTGGTTGTCGCCCGGAGCATACGATTGCAGCGTGGATGTGGCGGCCGCGACCCCGGCGATCCCCGAAGTCCAGTTGCCGATGATCAAAACCGAACCAACATGCCTGTTCGCAATGAGGTCATACAACGATGACGGATCGGAACCAGCGAACAATGGTGCCATAACCAGCTGCCCGACCCGTTCCTCGACACTCATGGACTCCACGGCCCGCACCGCCTTGGCATGCGGCGAATCGTCGCGGACGGACGGCACTTGCGCCTTGTCGAGGGAATCATGCGTGACCGTCGGCCGGCGAGTGGAAAAAGCTGCGGTGGCGGCGTCCGATGGGGAAGCGTCGCCGGAACATGCGGCCAACGTGACCGGCAGCATCGCCACGCAGCAGGCAGCCACCAATCGTGTGAAAAACCCATGAGCCTTCTTCATACCGCCATTATGGCATGCCGGCATTCCCCATATGTTCTCTTCATACGGACATGCCACGGAACAGCCGATTCAGCCCACGGCCAGATCCGTTCGGCTGGCGGCTTAACGGCGTTCCTCGCCTGTCGCTAGGCTATTAGCATGTCTTTCTTTGATATGTTTGGTCCCATGTTCGATCCCGAAGGCGGCTCGAACCGTGCCGGTAGGCAGAATCCGCGCAAACCCAGCAACGACGATCCGATCATCCTCAACGTCGAAACCGACGGAGGGGACGGTCCGCAACCATCGTCGAACGTTCCCCCGAAACGACCTTCGGGCCCCCGCATCACCAGCAAGCCGAACCGTCCGCGCAAACCGTCGAACGGCAGCAAGATCTTCATCGGCGTGGTGCTGGCGCTCGCCATCGTCATCGGACTGTTCTTCGCGCTCGCGCAGTTCGTCACCGATGTCATGTGGTACAGCCAGCTCGGCTTCCAAAGTGTGATTTGGACGCAGCTGGGCACCAGGGTCGGCCTCTGGCTGGCGTACGCGGTGCTCATCGCCGCAGTCGGCTTCATCTCCGCCACGCTGGCGATATGGGCGCGTCCCGACGCTGCGGACGGCTCCACCATCCGCGTGAACGGCGACACCATCGAAATCGGCAAGAGCGTGAGCTCCAAGAGCGCTCGACGCATCGCCGTGGTCATCTCCCTGATTGTCGGACTGGTGTTCGGCTCCCAGTTCAACGCGAACTGGTCCGAAATCCTGCTCATGTTCAACTCGCAAAGCTTCGGCACCAAGGATCCGCAGTTCGGCATCGACAACGGCTTCTACGTGTTCGTGCTACCCGGACTGAAACTCATCATGTCCGCTGTCTCGCTGTTGCTGCTCGCTGGCATCATCTTCTCCATCGTCACCCACGTGCTTATGGGCGGCATCCGCATCACCATGCCGGTGAACGGCCATGGCCTGTTCCACATCACCAAACGCGCCCGCCGCCAGATCGGCATCTGGCTGATGCTCAACATGTTCGCCTGGGCCGCCAATCAGGTTCTGGGCGTGTTCTCGCACCTGACCGAGGAAGGCAGCAGAATCACCGGTGCCACTTACACCACGGTGAACGCCACCATCCCCGTCACGTTCATCATGGCCGCCATCACCGCCATCCTTGGCGTGATACTGGGCCTGTGGATTATGAAATCCCATACGTTGGAAGGTTCCGCACCCATCGCGGCACGTGCTTCCGAAGCGCTCAAGGCGTGGAAGGTGCCGACCGTGGCCATCGCCTCCGCCATCGTGGTGAGCCTGGTGCTTACCGTGGCCTGGCCGGTGCTGCTGCAGCGCTTCCGCGTCAATCCGAACGCGCAGGAAATGGAATCCACCTATATCCAGCGCAACATCGACGCCACCCGCGCCGCGTACGGCTTGGACAAGGTGAAGGCCGAACAGTACAAGGCCACCACCGAAGGCGAGGAAGGCGCATTGGCCGATTCCGCGGAATCCACCGCTCAGATCCGCCTGCTCGACCCGCAGATCATCTCCCCGACGTTCAAACAGCTGCAGCAGTCCAAGCAGTACTACACGTTCGCCGACACCGTCGCGGTCGACAAATACGACGTCGACGGCGTCAGCCAGGACACGGTGATCGCCGCGCGCGAACTCGATCTGGACGGTCTCGACAACCGCAACTGGGTCAACGACCACACCGTGTACACGCACGGCTATGGCGTTGTGGCCGCCTACGGCAACAAGGTGACCGCCGACGGCCAGCCGAAGTTCTTCGAAGCGGGCATCCCCACCCAAGGCAAGCTCACCGATTCCGAAAAGTACGAGCCGCGCATCTACTTCTCTCCGAACGCCACCGAATATTCGATCGTAGGCGCTCCGGAAGGCACCAAATCCTGGGAATTCGACTATCCGACCGGTTCGGAAGGCGCCACCAACACCTTCAAGGGCGATGGCGGTCCGAAGATCGGCAACATCTTCTCCAGACTGCTGTACGCCATCCGCTTCGGCTCCGACCAGATCCTGTTCTCCAACCGTGTGAACTCCAATTCGCAGATTCTCTACGACCGTTCCCCGAAGGAACGTGTGGCCAAAGTCGCGCCGTATCTGACGCTTGACGGCCGCGTATACCCGGCCGTGGTGGACGGACGGGTCAAGTGGATCGTGGACGGCTACACCACTTCGGACGCCTACCCATACTCTCAGATGACCGACTTGGGCGAGGCCACCAAGGACTCCACCACGGAATCCTCCGACACGGTAAGCAGCCTGAACTCGAAGAACGCCAACTACATCCGCAATTCCGTGAAAGCCACCGTGGACGCATACGACGGTTCCCGTGGACCTGTATGTATGGGACCAGTCCCGACCCGGTCATCAAAGCCTGGGAGAAGATCTTCCCCCGGCCAGTACCACCAGCTGTCGGAAATCTCCGGCGACCTGATGAGCCACATGCGTTATCCGGAAAGCCTGTTCAAGGTGCAGCGCGAACTGCTGGCCAAATACCACGTGTCCAGCGCCAACCAGTTCTTCTCCGGAGAGGATTTCTGGCAGACCCCCGTCGACCCGACCGAATCGCAGCAGGCGCAACAGCGAGACATCCTGCAGCCGCCGTACTATCTGACGCTGCAGACCGGCGGCTCCAGCGAACCGGTGTTCTCGCTGACCTCGTCGTACATTCCCGCAGGCTCGTCCACCAGGGAAATCCTGACCGGCTTCCTGTCGGTCGATTCCGACGCGGGCCACGAGAAAGGCAAAATCGGCTCGAGCTACGGCACCATACGATTGCAGGAACTGCCGAAGGATTCCAACGTGCCGGGCCCCGGCCAGGCGCAGAACAACTTCAACGCGTCCGCCGACGTGTCGAAGGAACTCAACCTGCTCGAATCCGGCTCGACCAATGTGCAGCGCGGCAACCTGCTCACCCTGCCTCTCGGCGGAGGCCTGGTCTACGTGCAGCCGGTGTACGTCAAATCGTCCGGCTCCACCAGCTTCCCGCTGCTGAAGAAGGTGCTCGTCGCATTCGGCGACCAGGTCGGCTTCGCCGACACGCTGGACGAGGCTCTCGACCAGGTGTTCGGCGGCGATTCCGGCGCGTCCGCAGGCGACGCCGAAAACGTGGGCGACACCACCGATGACAAGCAGGATGCTAAGAACGACGATTCCGCCGATGGCAAGACCAACACTGACGGCAAGCAGGACACGCCATCCAATACCGACGGTAAGACCGGCGGCAATAATGGCGATTCGTCCGGCACGATGAGCGCCGACCTGAAGAAGGCACTCGACGATGCCGCACAGGCCATGAAGGATTCCGATGCCGCCATGAAGAAGGGCGATTGGTCCGCCTACGGCGACGCTCAGAAGCAGCTTCAGGAAGCACTGAACAAGGCCATCGAACTCGAACAGTGATTCCCGTCCGATTCCCTTCATGAAATACGCAGGGGCCGGCTCCTTCCAAAGGAACCGGCCCCTGTTGTCGTTCGCCGCCGGGTATGCTGGGCGCATGGCCGACTATTCTTTCCGCATCGCGACGCAAGACGATATCCAAGCGATCACCGACATCTACAACGCGGCAGTCATCCGCGGCGGCTCGTCCGCCGACACCACGCCACGTACCTACGCGCAACGCAAGGCATGGGTGGAATCGCACCACGATCCATATGCGGTGTTCGTCACCACCGTGCCTGCCACGGATGCAGCCACGGAAGGCGGCGAACGGATCATCGGCTTCTCCGCGCTGTCCGTGTTCTACGACCGCGCCGGCTACGACGGCGTCACCGACCTCGCCTACTACATCGCCCCCGAATGGCAGGGCAGGGGAGCGGGCACCTTCACACTGGCCAAACTGCTTGACGAATGCCGAAACCGCCACATGCGCAAAGCCTGCGGCATCATCTTCGCCGACAACCGCGGATCCATCGCACTGATGAAACATTTCGGATTCACCCAATTCGGACTCATGCCCCAAGCCGCCACCGACTCCACCGGAACCATGCGCGACATGAGCTACTGGCATCTCGACCTGTAAGCACCTGACAGTAGAATCTGTGCGGTTAAACAAGACGAGAGCACGCAAGAACACAGAGGAATGGACGATTATTATGGCATCTGATTTCTGGCTGATCGCAGGACTGGGCAACCCCGGCTCCAAATATGAGGGCACCCGCCACAACATGGGCTTCATGACCGCCGACGTGCTGGCCGAACGCTGGTCCGTCAACTTCTCCGACCACAAGGGACTCGCCATGCTCGGCAAAGGCGTGATGAACCTATCCGGCCGCAACGTCAAATTCTTCCTCGCCAAGCCACTCACCTACATGAACGAATCCGGCAACGCGGTCGCCTCCATCAGCGCCTACTACCAGATCGAACCGGACCATATCGTGGTTATCCACGACGACATGGACCTCGACTTCGGCAGAATCAAAGTCAAAGCCGGCGGCTCCGCAGGCGGGCACAACGGCATCAAATCCATCGACCGTTCGCTCGGCACCTCGAAATACGCGCGCGTGCGCATGGGCGTCGGCCACGCCCAACGCGGAGCCCACGCGCACGACAACACCGTGAACTGGGTGCTGGGCGCTTCGGACCGGACCAACGCAAGCAGCTCCCCGAATTCCTCGCCGACGGTGCCGACGCGGCCGAAACCATCATCTTCGACGGTCTCGCCAAAGCCCAGGAGCGATTCAATGGCCGCTGAACCGACGCTCCGGCGCAACCACCGCAACTGCCGACCGCAGGCTCGCTTGCCGCATCCTCGACGTGCTGGAAACCGATGACGATTTCCGCGCGCTCATCGCCGGGGAAATCGAAGAACCGGAATCAG
>ENA-OQBU01000044-OQBU01000044.1-human-gut-metagenome-genome-assembly--contig:-NODE-44-length-39563-cov-6.230044_pt1 | contig 39563 bp, 51 predicted proteins | sample MGYA00242492_ERZ504566 | MGnify/ENA primary metagenome ERZ504566 (study PRJEB26092, sample SAMD00036261) | human gut metagenome | host: Homo sapiens | study: EMG produced TPA metagenomics assembly of...
TGCGTCCTGATTTCTCCAGCGACTGGAGCTTTTTGCCCGCTAAGGGGGCTTGTGGGACGGGGTGATTTCTCCAGGTGGGTGGAGGTTTTTGCCCGCTGAGGGGCTGGTTTCGTCCGTATTCCTCCAGCGAGTGGGGAATTTGGGCGGTTTGAGTCGTACCCCAGTGGTAGAAGCCGCATCTGTCGGCATAACTGGGGAGATGGTGCGTTATGAGCACCACACTGGAAACACCGATTTCATCAATCGAGAGCAACCGCCGCAGAGTCGGCGCGCTGAAATCGCTTGGTGTGGTGTCAGTTGGCGACGCCCTGACCTATTATCCGTTCCGCGTAACCGATCCGGTTCCCGCGCGCTCACTGCATGAAGCGAAAATCGGGGAGAAAATGGCGTTCGCCGCGCATGTGCTCGAACGCGCGTTTCCCCATGGCACGTCGAGGCTTCCGCCTGATCGCAACAGTCACGGACGACGATTTCGCAGCGCGTCGCAACACCCCAAAATCGTTGGCGTCGCTGGTCTTCTTTTCGTATCGCAAATCGTATGTTGACTGGGTGCAGCGCAAACTGCACGCGGGAGCGCTGCTCGTCGTCGCAGGCGAGCCAAGCGTGTACGACAATCGTCTGCAATTCACGCATCCCGACCTGCTCACCATCAATCCCGTGCAATCGCAGTCGGAAAACGGGGAATGGAACGACTGTTTCGGCGATCCTGCGAATCCGCCTCTCGGCAATCTGAAATACGATGCGCAAACGATCGACGAAGCGCTGAAACGAGTTTGCCGTCCACGACCGGTATATCATGCAACTTCGCGAATTTCCAGCGAACATATCATGAATCGGTATTGAAATATATGGATGCGTTGCGCGGAGCCGGAATATTTGGCAACGCAAAATGCAGGGAATTTCTTAGATAATCCTACGCAAGAAGGGGATTTTGATATTCCCCAAATTGATCGAGAAATACAGATTAAAGTACTCGGTAATGCTATTCCCGATATTATTCCGGAAGATTTTCGTGAGGAATATGGGCTTATGCATCGTGCTGAGGCATTCATGGCGATTCATGATCCGGTTGATCGCAAGAATTTCGATAACGCCTTGCAAACGTTGCGATATGAGGAAGCGCTGATCTGCCAGACCGCGCTCGTCAAATCACGCGATGCATCGCGCAAATCCAAGGCTACCGCATGCCCTGAAACGCGGTTGAAAGACGATTTCATCGCGTCGCTGCCATTCACCCTTACGAACGGCCAACAGCAGGTCATCGCCGATATTTCCGCCGATATGGCGCACGATTACCCCATGCAACGATTGCTGCAAGGCGAGGTCGGTTCCGGTAAGACCGTGGTCGCGGTTGCTGCCATGATGCAGGCCGTCGGATCAGGCGGCCAGGCCGTGCTTGTAGCGCCAACGCAGGTTCTTGCCGAACAGCATTATGCGAGCATTTCCACAATGGTATCCAAACTGGGAAAAAGCGACGCAAATTCGAGTGATAATCAAAAAAATCTAGATGATGCCAATGCGCGACGAAGCAATAAACGGTCCGCGCAAAGTTCGAAAGATGGGGAATTTGACGCAAAAACAATTCACAATAATGCTGTGGATAAAGGTGTACAACTTGCAGACCTTCTTGATTTGGCCGCATCTGATGATGTGGAAACCGGATTTTCCGGCAAAGGAAACGATATATTTGGCACAAAAGATGGGGAGATTCCTGTATTTCTTCTCACGGGAAGTATGCGACTTGCCGAACGTCGTCGCGTGCTCGCAGCAGCCGCATCGGGCATGCCCTGCATCGTTGTGGCAACGCACGCCGCATTCTCCAAAAGCTTCCAAGCGCCGAACCTCACCTTGGCGGTGATCGACGAACAGCACCGCTTCGGTGTGGAACAGCGCGAATCGTTGAATTCCAAGGGTTCTACGGCGCCTCATCTGTTGGTCATGACGGCCACGCCGATTCCGCGCACCGCAGCCATGACCTGGTTCGGCGATCTCGACATTTCCTCGCTGACCGAACTTCCCGGCGGCCGCAAGCCGATTCGCACATTCGTGGTGCCGGAAGACAATGCGTCGTTGATGGGCGAAATGTTTGCCCTGATTCGCAAGCGCATCGACGCGGGGGAACGTGCCTACGTGGTCTGCCCGCGCATTGACGCCGATGCCGAAGATGCGGACGGCGCGCTGGCGGCGTCCGCGGCTTCAGGCTCGAAAAACGCAGGCTCGTCGGCCGCGGCTTTTGACGACGCCTACGATCTTGGCGAAGACGACGAACAGCGCGCACAACGCCCCCCGTTGCATTCCGTGGCGGAAATCGTGGAGCGTCTGCAATCGCTGCCGCAATTCAAAGGCATTCGATTCGCAACATTGACCGGGCGTGACGATGACACCACAAAATCGCAGGTCATGGCCGATTTTGAATCCGGCATAACGCCGATTCTGGTGGCGACCACGGTGATCGAGGTCGGCGTGGACGTGGCGAAGCCAGCTGCATCGTGATTTTCGATGCGGACCGGTATGGGCTTTCGCAATTGCACCAGTTGCGTGGGCGCGTCGGCCGAGGCGGCACCGATTCGGGGGCTTTCCTGATTTCGCGTGCGCCCGCGGACAGTGATGCCGCCCGCCGTCTTGACGTGATTCAGGGCACGTTGGATGGTGCCGAAATAGCGCAGGCCGATTTGGAATTCCGCGGCGCCGGCGACGTGCTCGGCGACGCGCAATCTGGCGGAAAGTCAGGTTTGAAGCTGCTTCGTGTGGTTAAGGATGTGAAGATTATTGAGCATGCGCGGGTTGAGGCTACGAGGCTTGTCGCTCAGGATCCTGATTTACTCGAACATGTGCAGTTGGCCGGGGCGGTGCTTGATTTCACGCGCGGCAATGAAACGTTCCTGACCAGTAATTAGTTTGGTGCGATTAATTAATCGCCTGGCACGCTAGAGTGGTGCGTATGCGCGTAATTTCAGGACGATTCAAAGGCGTTGCATTGACCACGCCGAAAGCGGGCACTCGACCGACCACCGATCGCACCAAAGAGGCGATTTTCTCGCATCTCGATTCATGGGGAGTGTTGGACGATGCCCGCGTGCTCGATTTGTTTGCAGGAACCGGCGCTTTGGGCATCGAAGCATTGAGCCGTGGCGCACGAGAGCTGGTGGCGGTGGAATCATCCGCTCCGGCGGCCGCATTGATCGCGCAGACGCTGACCGCGTTGAAACATAACCGTTCGTGGGAACATGGCATGAGTGCCCGCGTGGTGAAGGCGCGCGCGGAAAAATACGCGGCTTCAGCTTCGGCCGTTGAACCGTTCGACATGGTGTTCATCGACCCACCGTACGCCTTCGAAACGAATGATTGCAACCAGCTGCTCGCCGATCTTGCCAGCCGTGAACTGACTTCCAACAACACGGTGATCATGCTGGAACGATCCACCCGTTCCGAAGAGCCCACGGCTCCAGAAAACTGGGAAATCACCGATCGGCGCGATTACGGCGAAACCGCCGTGTACTACATCGAACTAAGCAAGCCAATCGCTGAATCGTAAATTCGGCGCTATGATGTCAGCATGTTTACCAGTGCCGCATCGTCGCGAATGTTTTATGTCGACAGCGAACTCGATTACAGTTCGGTGATCAACTCCGATCACCGCGAATCTTGGGGCAGTAATCAGCTGTATCCAGCAATTGTGCGTGTGCATACGGAAATGCCTGCGCAGAATGTGCCATTGCATTGGCATCTTGGCTCGGAACTGGTATATGCGCGTCATGGTGACGTTCGTTTGTTCATCGACGGCATGGACGTTACTCTGCGCAGCGGGCAGTTGTGCTTGATTAGTCCCAAAGCCCTGCATTCCATTCATCCAATGCCGCATGATGATTCACAGAACGTGTTATCCATATCCTTCGATGGTGAATACTTGTCTCGCATGTGTCCGGAATTAGCGAATATACGGCTGAATCAAGGGGTTGTCTACGGAGTAGATGGCATTGTGGACGGTCAACTCCTTGGCTTGTGCGAGCAGATTGTCGGTTGTGTGGAAAATGATGGCTCGGCGCTGCAGATGCTGCAACTCAATGCGTTGCTGTATGAGCTGCTTTATCATGTGTGTACCCAGTGTACGGTGATGGATTGCTATACTACTGATGGTGAGGCAAAACATATCAGTAGTAACGCAGTCTGCAGTACTGCACATGCTTTCAATGCTGGCGATGTTGCGACTGTCAGCGAAGGCTCGGGTGTTGGCGTGCGTCGTATCACTGAATATATGGAACGGCATTACGCGCAGGATCTGTCTATCGGGCAGCTCGCATCACAGTTCGGCTATTCACGTGAGCACTTCTCTCGACTATTCAAACGCGGCACAGGAGTTACGCCCGACCGATATCTGACGGAAATCCGGTTGCAATCGGCTCTTGATGATTTGCTCAATACTGGCGATACCGTTGCGCAAATTGCGCAGCATAATGGATTTCCCAACGTGCGATCGTTTACAACAGCATTTGCAGCACGTTTTTCCGCTACTCCTGCAGTATATCGACGTGCTCACAACGCATAAAATATGTAGTGCGGGCGCTTGCGTAACGTTATGCTTAACTCTTGCGTAACGTTATGCTTAACTTGAGTGATTTTTCGCAAAATCAAGTATTCTCAGCGTGTCACAAAACCGACTTTTTCTGTCAAAAAGTCACCTAAATAGTTGATATGTGCTCTCGTAAGCTGAAATCACAGCCGCATGTCGTAGCAGACAGGCGGCACAGTGCACGTGAACAGTGTGCATAAAGAGAAATAGCGAAGGAGCGAACTATGAGTGATACCACCGTGACAGCTAAAGCTGCCCCAATGTCGCAGCTGCCGCAATCCGGACCGAAACGAGTCATGCTTAAAGGTGCAATCTTGTCTCTGGCTCTGCTGCTACAAAGCATTTCCGTTACTGCAGCAGTCGTGTCCAGTCTTAAACAAGACTTTCCCAACGCTTCTGCCATGGAACTGCAATGCTTTGTGACAGTGCCTGTGCTGGGTAACATCATTGCCACGCTGATTGGAGGACGCTTCGCCACAAGAATCGGTAAGAAAAACCTGTGTATCATCGGTACGTTGTTGTGCTTCATCGGTGGTTTTCTGCCAATGTTCGTGCCGATACTTGATGGACAAACCGCGCTTCGTGTGTTCGCAGGTTTGGTTTGGGTTTGATCCAGCCGTTGTCTGCATCGTTGATTGTCGATTGCTTCAAAGGTAAGGAAGCGGACACACTGATGGGGTTTCCAATCCTCTGCGGTTGGTTTGGGCGCCACTATTATTTCTTCCACCATTGCAGGCATCATGTCGTTCGACTGGCACTACTTCTACTACGTGTATTTCTTCGCACTGGTGGTTATGGTGATTGTGTTGTTCTTCATTCCGAACGCAGTAAACGACTTGGGTCGTGAAGAAGTAATTTCCACTGAAACTAACGCAGCTCCGAAGCAGCGCAAGAAGATGCCGATTTCCGCGTATTTCGGCATGTTGCTACAGATCATTTTTGCCACTGGTTACGGCTTCTACACTATCAATCTGTCGCTTGCCGCTGAAGAAACCGGCACCATCACCGCAGTACAAGCGGCAACGGTCATCACCATCATTTCCGTGTCTTCCCTGATTGGTGGTCTGTTCTTCGGACTTGTCAAGAGCTTCGTCGGCATGTGGGTTGGCGTGATCGCCATCGCCATGCAAGGTATTGCACTGCTCATTTGGGGTAATACCACTTCGCTTGCCGCTTGGAACGTGGCTGGTGTGCTGCTGGGCGTGGGTTTCTGCTGGTTCATGCCATACGTGAACATTCTGGTGAACGAGCATACCGATCCATCCATCTCTGCACAGGCCACTTCTTATGCGTTCTTCGGCAACTCCGTTGGTTCCTTCATTCCGCCGTATGCATTCGCAGCACTGGGCGCAATCACCGGTATCACCAGCCCGTGGAAGTCCATGAACATGGGTGCCGCATTCATGGTCGTGTGCATCGTGCTCATCCTGGCATTCATGGCGTCGGAAAAGAAGAAGACTGCAGCAATTGTTGCCTGACGGCAATTCGTGTACTGCAACATGCATATTGAAAAATGGAGAAAAACAATAATGATTGATATCGAAACCATGGTAGAACCACCCGCGGCGGAGCCACTCAAACCAATCTTCACACCAGTCGATAAAGTCGCGGAATTCCCCCATTCCGATGAGCTGCCGGAAGGTTGCCAAGTATTTGACATCAACACTGACGATTTCTTCTACTCCACGTATATAACGCACGAAACATATGTGACGCGACGTGACGTGGACGGCAACGACCTCGATCTGCAGATGACCATCTACACACCGTTCCATGACGATGGCAACATGCCCGACGGTAAACCAGAAGCAGGTTGGCCGGTAATCGTGATCATACGTGGAGCCGCTTTCTTTAAGCCGAACCTGTCCAGTTTCAACAGTCTATATATTCGACTGGCGGAAAAGGGATATATGGTTGTAGTGCCGGAATATCGTCCAAGCACCGTCGATCCGTTCCCTGCACAAATGCAGGACTGCAAACCGCTGTACGTTATGTGCGCCGCAATGCCGAACGGCTGGATGCTGATCCTAATCGCATCGCATTATTCGGTGACTCTGCTGGCGGCCATACCGTACTTATGGCAGGTTTTACCGGTGATCGCGAGCCGGATACTCCAGATTACGGCGAGACCAGTGCTGAAGTGCGCTGTATCATCGACTGGTATGGTCCCACCGATTTTGTGAAAATGAACTACTATCCGAGTTCGCAAGATCACAATCCTGCGCAATGCCCGGAAGGTATGGAACTCGGCGGCGTTAGTGTGCTGGAAAACCCGGAACTGAGCCGTGCAGCTTCGCCAATGACCTATTTGAGCGCTGACAGGCCGACTCCGCCGACCTTGATTATGCATGGCGGTCGTGATCTGCTCGTACCGTTCAACCAGAGTTGCAGGCTGTATGCGACCATGAAGGTGCTTGATAAAGACGTGACTTTCTACAAGCTTGACAATGCCAGCCATGCCGCCTATGGATTCCGCAGTGACAAGGCAATCGTTGGTACTTGATTGGCTGCGGAAGCGTTTGTGAAACTGGCGGATAATGCGGTAATGCTGTAACGTTACCGAACTGCTGCCAAATCGTTGCCGAGTCGATATGAGAAAACGTCAATCCGATGATGTTACGTGCATCTTGGATTGACGTCTTTCGTATTTGCGCTTTTGGGAATACGCGACTTTTATCGCTTGCGGGGGTAGGGGCCGGAGACTTCCCAACCGAGCGACATAAGCGTCTTGCGATCGGCTTTGTCGAGCTTGGCGCAATCCAACGCTTCGATCAGGTCGGGACGCAACTCATTGGTTTTCTCGAGCGCCTCATCGCGGCGGAAACGATCCACTTTCGCATGATTGCCGGAAAGCAGCACGTCCGGAACCTTGATGCCACGCCATTCCGCGGGCTTCGTGTACTGTCGGTGCTCCAACAGCGCGTTCTCGCCCGTATACGATTCCTCAACAATCGAAGCGGCATTGCCCATAAAACCGGGCAGCAGTCGCGTGATTGCCTCCAGCATGACCGAAACCGCAACCTCGCCGCCGTTCAACACGTAATCGCCGATCGAATATTCGCGCACGTCAATGCCTTGCGCGCGGTAATACTGCGGAATGCGCGCGCATACCCTTCGTAACGGCCGCAGCCGAACAGCAGATGATCGGCATGGCTCAGTTCCGTCGCATCCTGTTGTGTGAACAGTGGGGCGGAAGGATTCGGAAAAATCAGCACAGGACCTGCGGAAGATGGTGCAATATCAGTTTTTTCGGAATTCTCAGGACCTGCGGAAGATTGTGCAGTGTCGGAATCTGCAGTATCGCAAGAATCGCCAGTATCGAAGGAATCCGCAGAATCCTCAATATTTTCCGTATTTTCGATTACCGCAGGCTCAAGCTGCAGCAGCTCGTCGAGGCATTCGCTCCACACTTCCGGCTTCATCACCATGCCTGCGCCACCGCCGACAGGAGTGTCGTCGACGGAATGATGTACGTCGTGCGTCCAGTCGCGCAGATTGTGCGCGGTAACCTCCACAAGCCCTTTCGACTGCGCTTTGCCGAGCAGACTGAGGTTCAGCACTTCAAAATATTCCGGGAAAACAGACACGATATCGATCTTCATAATGTTCAGAATACCGGGATGCCTGCCAAGTGGCAGGAAACATAAAAAAGTGGGCACTGGATTCCAATGCCCACTTGAATGGATATGTGATCGAAAGCGCGTAATCATGAATGCTTACGCAGGATCGCAAACGATCACAGACCCGGAATAAGACCTCCAGGCGGATCGAGGGTCAGATAGCCCTCTTCGAGGTCGATGTCTGGCACGAGCTCGTCCACGAATGGCACAAGCGCGCTGTTCTCAACCACAACGCCGTCGGCATCCTTCACCGGATTGGCGAGACGAATCTTCAGCAGCCATTGGGCCACTTCTATCACGTCAACGACTTTGCCGACCACCACGCCCGGTTCGAGACCAAGCATATTGTCTTCAGCCAGTCGCGCCTCAAGACCGATGAGGTCTTTCGGATACCACTCGTCGGCTTCAAGCATGTCTTCCGGATCGTCCGCCTCGCCATACAGCACAATGCCGTTGGCTGCTTCGGACTGGTCGCGGTTGTCAATGCCTTCGAACTTGATAATCCAACGGTTTTTGAAGGTACGGGAGTTCTCCACCACATACTCTTCTTCGCCGTCTTTCGTGTACAACACAGCACCGGGAGCGAACCGGTATTCCGGTTCGTCCGTAAAGATCTGCACGGTGACTTCGCCTTTGAGCCCCTGCGCACGCCCGATACGACAGACCCTCAGCAGCTCGGGCTGTTGAGGGTCGTCAGAATGCATATCACGCACCACGCTAGGATCTCACCTGCGCACGTCCATGATGTCGACGCGCACCTTGTGGTCGGACAGTGCCTGCACCACGGCGCGAATCGCATTTGCCGTGCGTCCGCTGCGTCCGATGACGCGACCGATGTCTTCCGGGTTGACGCGCACGCGAATGAGTTCGCCACGCGCGTTCTCATGGGACTTCACCGATACGTCGTCGGGAAAATCGACGATGTTCTTAATCAGATGTTCCACAGCCTGGGCGAGCATGATCACTCAGCTTCCGCAGCCGGCTCTTCAGCCGGAGCTTCCTCGGTAGCGGCGGCTTCGGCTTCAGCCTTGGCCTTGGCGTCAGCTTCGGACTTTGCAGCCTTCAGCTTCTGAGCCTGAGCCTCAACGGCCTCAACGCGAGCGGCGGCATCCGGGCCAGCTTCAACGGTCTTCAGGGTGCCTTCAGCACCGTCAAGGCCCTTGAACTTCTGCCAGTCACCGGTGATCTTCAGCAGGTTCAGCACCTGCTCGGTCGGCTGAGCGCCAACGCCGAGCCAGTACTGAGCGCGCTCGGAATCGATAACGATGGTCGAAGCTGGGTGTTCGGATTGTAGGTACCGATCTCTTCGATGGCGCGGCCATCACGCTTGGTACGGGAATCCATGATCACCACGCGGTAGAACGCGTAGAACTTCTTACCCATGCGCTTCAGACGAATCTTGGTTGCCAAAATGGCTCTCCTTGTATAACTAGGGGTGTGCGTTTCGTTTTCTGTGTGGGGCACGGAATCCGAAACCCACATGTTCCTCACGTCACGCGATAGTTAGAGGGCCTCGCGCGCGCGAATAACTTACCAAGTATAACCGTGGGGTACGGACGGATGGGTCTTAGGATGTTTCCCGCTCTATGCGACTTTCCGAATCCGTGCAAAACCGGGAAGTCGTTTGTCTGATTCTGCGGAAACGGTCAATTATGCGGCGAATGTGATGCCTTGAATGACCGAATCGGCAGAATCGGACATTTGCTGGCATTCGTGAGATGTTTGCGTGGGTCTACATGGCGGAATCGTCGGAATCAGGCAGGCTGGCTACACTTGGAGGTTCCGAGTTTGCGTATATCCGTTCGGAGTGAACGGTTTGCATAGGGGGAGTTGCCTGAATGATTATCGCGCTTTGGATTGCGTTGATTATTTGCGTTGTATGGATTGCGCTTGGCGAGATGCCGGCTGGTTGGGATGGCCATTTGCCGCTGCCGTACTTGATTGCGTTGATTCCGTTGCTGTGGATTCCGACGCTTGCGATCGCCGTCGCCGGTTTCGCGTTGCATGAGCCGGCTCTCGGGGGAGTCGCTGCGGTGGTCTGTTTTGCGTCGCTGCTGCGCAAAATCGCATATTGGATGGAAAATCTCAATTCTCCCAATACTGCGCAGAGGGTCGCCGAAAAAACTTGCGGAAAAGCGTGAAACATCTCGTGAAACAGGCAATGAAGCTGTTACGGAATCCGCGAAACATGGCCGTTTCCGTGTGATGACGCTGAACTGCCGATTCGGTCGCGCCAACGCTGCGGCAATCGTCAGTGCGGTCAAAAACATGATATTGCAGTACTTGCATTGCAGGAATTGACGGACGATCTGGTTGCGCAATTGGACGCTTCGGGATTGTCTGATTCGCTTCCGTACCGTCAGTTGGGGGAGAGCAAGGGGACGGACAATGGCGGATTCAACGGTGTGTGGATTCGTATTGAACCAAGCGACATGTCTCCGGTCACTGCGGTGATTCCCGCGGCCGACGTGCCGGGCGTGTGCTTCCCGATCGATTCGATGCGCGGCATCACGTTTGTTTCGGCACATCCGAAGTCTCCGATGCGCGGATGCAGGGATGGTCCGCCGGCATCATCGGTTTGGGGGAGTTGGCGACCACTCAGAAGCAGGGCGACATCACCGTTGTGTTGGGTGATTTGAATTCCGGTACCGATCATCCAAGCTTCCGCAAGCTGCTGAATGCGGGCTTCAAGGATGCGGCCTTGTGCGAGGCGAAGGGCCGTCATGCCACGTTCCCATCATGGCTGCCGTGGCCGCGCATCATTCTCGACCATGTGCTTTTCACCAAGGGATTGGACGCTTCCGACGTGAGTTCGTTCTGCGTTGAAGGTAGCGATCATCTTGCGCTTGTTGCCACGTTGACGTTGAAGTAGTTGATGGCGATTATAAGGTAGTCGATTCAGCTGAAAACAGCTGATTGGAGTACGCAAAAAAGGGATGCGATTCGTCTTGAATCACATCCCCTTTTTATACGTTACCGTTTTCGCGTCGCTTGCTTTAGTGCAGCAAGCCGGACAGTCCGCCGCCAAAGTTCGGCGGCAGCTCACCGGCATCGCCCATCAAGTCTTGCAATCCGGCGGGAAGTGCAGGATTCTGCGGCTTCTTGGCAAAAGCGGAACCGCCGGAAGACTTACCGTCGGAGTTCTTGCCGGCAAGCTTGTCGCGCAATGCCTTCTCTTCAGCCTCGCGCTTCATCGGATTGCCGGACTTACCGCCCTTCTTCTTGCCCTTCTTGCCTTTGCCCTTGCCTTTGCCCCCGCCCATGGCAGGGCCGCCAAAGCCAGGCATGCCAGCGCCGGCCTTGTTGCTCATACGCTTCATCATCTTCGCGGCCTGCTCGAAACGCTGCAACAGCGCGTTCACCTGCGAAACGGTCACGCCGGAACCGTAAGCGATACGAGCTCGACGAGAACCGTCAATAATCGAAGGATCACGACGTTCCGCAGGAGTCATCGAACGAATAATGGCCTCAGTACGATCGATTTCCCTCTCGTCGAACTGCTCAAGTTCTTTACGATGCGCGGCCATACCCGGAATCATGCCAAGCAGATTCTTCATCGGACCAAGCTTGCGCACCTGCTGCAGCTGATCGAGGAAATCATCCAAACCAAAGGAACCATCGGAAATCTTGATGGCGGCCTTACGAGCCTCTTCCTCGTCGAACTGCTTCTGCGCCTGCTCGATCAGGGTAAGAATATCGCCCATATCGAGAATGCGGGAAGCCATACGATCCGGGTGGAAAACCTCGAAATCCTTCAGACCTTCGCCAGTGGAAGCGAACAGAATCGGCTTGCCGGTAACGGAGGCGACCGAAAGCGCGGCACCGCCACGGGCGTCGCCGTCAAGCTTCGAAAGCACCACGCCGGTGAAGTCCACGCCCTCATCGAACGCCTTCGCCGTCTGCACGGCATCCTGACCGATCATCGCGTCGATTACGAACAGGATTTCGTTCGGCTGCACGGCGTCGCGAATATCGCGAGCCTGCTTCATCAGCTCTTCGTCAACGCCGAGACGGCCTGCGGTATCGATGATGACCGTGTCGTACAGCTTCTGCTTGGCCAGCGCAACAGCGTCACGCGCCACCTTCACCGGATCGCCGGTGGTCAGACCCGGGGAAGCAACGGCTTCGCCACCGTCGGACTGCACGCCCTTTTCCGGAGCGTACACGGGCACGCCTGCACGTTCGCCAACCACCTGCAGCTGCGTCACTGCGTTCGGACGCTGCAAATCGGCCGCGACCAACAGCGGAGTGTGGCCGGAATCCTTCAGCCAGTAGCCGAGTTTGCCTGCGAGGGTGGTTTTACCAGCACCCTGAAGACCGGCGAGCATGATGACGGTCGGCGGATTCTTCGCAAAATTCAGCGGTCGGTCAACGCCAGCGCCAAGCACGGCCGTCAACTCTTCGTTGACGATCTTCACGACCTGCTGGGCCGGATTCAGCGCCTGGGAAACCTCGGTGCCGAGCGCACGCTCGCGGATTCGGCCGGTGAAGGAACGCACCACGTCGAGCGCCACGTCGGCGTCGAGCAGCGCGCGGCGGATTTCGCGGATCGTACCATCGATATCAGCCTCGGAAAGCTTGCCTTTGCTCTTCAGATGCTTGAACGCATTCGAGAGCCTATCTGTCAAAGAACTAAATGCTGCCATAATGTCCCTCAGTCTAGCCGTCCCGCGGGAAATTTCGCATTCCAATTAATGGTGTTGATGATGTTCGGTTGATATTCGGTGAGATGCTTGATGCTATTTGCATGAGAAATGACAATCCCGTCTCTTCCAATAGGAGAAGACGGGATTATTGCTTATTAAGAGCGCTGCGGATTATTTGAGGGTCCAGGTGGGACCCTGGGGAGTGTCTTCGATGGCGATTCCGGCTGCGCCCAAGGCATCACGAATGGCGTCGGCGCGGGCGAAATCCTTGGCCTTGCGGGCTTCGGCACGCTCCTCCAACTGTTCGGAAACCAAACGGTCAAGCGCAGTATGCTCAGCGGAATCGGCACCGGCTCCGGCGGCGCCGCCGGCCGCACCCTCGCTTACCCACGGTTCCGCCAACGGATCCAAACCAAGCGTATCGAGCATCGCACGCACATTCACCAAAACAGCGCGAACTTCATCCTTCGCAACATCCGAATCAACACGATCGGCAAGCTTCGAAAGCAACGTGTTGCCAGAACGAATCGCCGTGAAAATCGCAGCGGAGGCGCCGGAAACATTAATATCGTCATTCATTGCGGCGACGAAATCAGCCGGCAGCTCATCGGCGGAAACCGAAACGATCTCCTCACGGGACGGCTGCCCGCCAACGGCGGCACCGGCACGTTCGATGAAATTCGACACACGATCGTACGCGGACTGAGCCTCGGTCAACGTCTGATCCGACCATTCCAACATGGAACGATACTGCACGGAACCAAGCGCGTAACGCACCACCCAAGCGGAATTTTCCGCCAAAACCGCCGGCACGGACAAGCCGTTGCCCAGCGACTTCGACATCTTCTCACCCTTGGCGGTAACCCATGCGGAATGCATCCAACGAGCCGCCGAATCGTAACCGGCGGCACGAGTCTGCGCCATTTCGTTCTCATGGTGCGGGAAACGCAAGTCCAGCCCGCCGCCATGAATGTCGAACATATCCTTCAAATAGCGGTGGCTCATCGCCGAGCATTCAATATGCCAACCCGGGCGACCCGTGCCGAACGGAGTATTCCAACGCGCGTCAAGCGGATCGGAATCCTTCGGAGCCTTCCACAATGCGAAATCACGCGGATCATGCTTGTCTTCCGACATGTCCGCAGGATCAACCGGATTGTACTTGTCGTTGCCCGTATTGTCGACAGACGGACCCATGGCATCGGCCACCTCGGAAGCGGCATCGGCCACAGCGGTCTGCTTCTGATGCGTCAACTCGCCATAATGAGGCCAGCTGGCAACGTCGAAATACACGTTGCCGGTCGGATGGCCGTTCTCATCAGTCACCACGTAGCCGTGGCCATTGTCGATGATCTGCTTGATCAGATCGATCATGTCGATCATGTGGCCGGTCGCACGCGGCTCATACGTAGGCGGCTCAACACCCAACGTGTGTAAGCCTCAGTGAATTCACGCTCGTAAATGTACGCGCGCTCCCACCACTGCTGACCGGCGGCCGCAGCCTTATCGAGAATCTTGTCGTCGATATCGGTGACATTGCGCACGAACGTGACCTTGTAGCCCAAACGCTCGAACCAGCGGCGTACCACGTCAAACGCGACAGCCGCACGAATATGGCCGATATGCGGCGAGCTTTGCACGGTGGCGCCACACACGTACATGCCGACCTGACCAGGCTTGATCGGCGTGAAATTCGACACGGCGTGCGATGCGGTGTCGTACAGCTTCAGATCGGCAGCGGCGCTCGCCACTGCGTCAACTGCGGTTGCGACGCTAGAAATGTTGATATTCTGCGGTTCTTGCGTGTTCGTCATAACCACGAGAGTATTGCCAGAATCGGACATGCATGCGAGATGAAAATGAACGGCAAAACGGTTTTTGTTGGATTTGTGAACATCGTTTACGTAGGTGATGCAACAATAGAACGTATGACGCAATCGCAGGTGCTGATTTTGCAACACGTTCCGTGGGAGAGACCGGGACGCATTTTAGACAGTCTGGATGATTTGGGACTGCAGTATCAAATCATCAATGTCGCCAAGCAGAAGAAACCGGATTTGCCTGATTTTGGCGAGGTTTCCGGCGTGGTGATCATGGGCGGCCCGATGGGTGCGCTCGACTACGACAAGTATCCGGGATTAAAGGCCGAGGCCAAGCTTGCGCGGGCTGCGGTCAGCGTTGGCAAGCCGGTGTTGGGCGTGTGCCTGGGACACCAAATCATCGCCACCGCGCTGGGGGCGAAGCTGAAGTCGGGAGATGCTCCGGAAATCGGTTTTGCGCCGATTAAATGCATCGACAAGCATGATTATTTCTCGATGTGGAACAAAACCGTGGATGTGCTGCACTGGCATAACGACGTGGTGTCGTTGCCGGAGGGCGCGCAGCCATTGGCACGATCCGCGAAGACCAAGGTGCAGGCGTTCCGTTTTGGTTCCGCTCTGGGCATGCAGTTCCACTTGGAGGTTACCCCTACTCTGTTGGAGGAGTGGCTTGACGAGTCAAGCATGGTCAAGGATCTCAAGGCTGCCGGCGGGTCGAAATCGCAGTTGCGCGAGGCGTTCGCCGAATATAATCCGCAGTTGCAGCCGCTTGCGGATCAGGTGTTTTCGAGTTTTGCCGCTCGTTGTAATTCGTATGGGCAGAATTTGGCTCAGGCGCAGCAGGCTGATCGCCGAGTTGTGTGCGGTTCCGATTGCTGCGTAGCGCTGGTGGCGATTCGCAAGTTGCGGCATTGCCTGCAGGTTTGGGAGATGTTCCCGCTACATTGGTGACTTATGCCGACTTATGATTTGGGACTTGAACACGTTTCGCTTACTTTTGCGACCAAGAATATTTTCAACGATGTAACGCAGGGTGTTTTTGAAGGCGACCGCATCGGCATCGTCGGTAAGAACGGCGGCGGCAAGTCCACGTTGCTGCATTTGTTCAAAGGCACGCAGGAGCCGGATTCCGGTCGCGTGACCATTCGCGGCGGGCTTACGTTCGGCATGCTCGACCAGCGTGACCCGCTCGACGACAACGCCACCGTGCGCGAAGCTGCGCTCGAAGGCCGTGAAGACTACGAATGGGCTGCGGAAACCAAGTCGCGCGAAATCGTCGAAGCATTGCTTGGCGGCATCAGCTTGGAAGCGAAAATCGGTTCGCTTTCCGGCGGTCAGCGTCGCCGCGCCGATTTGGCACGCCTGTTGCTCAAGGATTGGGATATTCTCGCACTCGACGAGCCTACAAACCATTTGGATGTGGTGACCATTCACTGGCTGGCGGAACATTTGAAGAACCGTTGGCCGGCCGGATCCGGCGCGCTGCTGCTCGTCACCCATGACCGTTGGTTCCTCGACGAAGTGTGCGAATCCATGTGGGAGGTGCATGACGGCGAAATCGAGCCGTTTGAAGGCGGCTATTCCGCATACATGCTGCAGCGCGTGGAACGCGATCGCCAAGCCGACGTGCGTGAAACGAAACGTCGCAATCTGGCTCGTAAGGAACTTGCCTGGCTTACCCGCGGTGCCCGCGCCCGTTCCACCAAGCAGAAATTCCATGTGAAGGCCGCGCGTGAGCTCATCGCCGACGTGCCTCCGGTGCGCAATACGCTGGAATTGAAGCAAATGGCCACATCCCGCTTGGGCAAGCAGGTGGTTGACCTGATCGACGTGACGCAGATTTTCGAACATGTGCAAGGCGAGGCCGATATCGATCCTGACGTTGCCGACATGGAAGCGTCGGCATCGCGCGTCGATGTGGTGCCGGCCATGTATGCCGAGCCGCAAGTGCATGGTTCCGTGGAAGTTGCCGTCGACGATCTGACTGATCCGCGATTGGTGGATGCCGGTGTTGCAGCGGCGCAAGTTGCTGCAGCTGCGAAAGAATCGCAAGAAATTCAGGAATCGCAAGAAATAATACTGATGATTCTGCAGAAGAAATTACTTCTGCAGCGCAAAAATTACTGTTACCGGTCGTAAGATTCTTGACGACGTGACATGGCTGATTGGACCTGGCGATCGTTTCGGCATCGTCGGCGCGAACGGTGCCGGAAAATCGACGTTATTGAAGATTCTTGACGGCACGATCACCCCCACTGTAGGTCATGTGAATATCGGCAAAACCGTGAAATTCGCGGTGCTTTCACAGCGTCTCGACGAATTGGAGAAGCTCGGTAAATACAAGATCAAGGAAGTGCTGAGCCGTTACAAGCCGAGCTATATCGTGGACGGCAAGGAAACCACGCCGGGGCAGATGATGGAGCGTCTCGGATTCGAGTCGGCGCAGCTGATGACGCCGATCAAGGATCTATCGGGTGGTCAGAAGCGTCGTATGCAGTTGCTGCTGATCCTACTGGACGAGCCGAACGTGCTCATCATGGATGAGCCCGGCAATGATCTCGACACCGACATGCTCGCCGTGATGGAGGATCTGCTCGACACTTGGCCGGGAACTCTGATCGTCGTCTCCCATGACCGGTATCTGCTCGAACGCGTCACCGATCAGCAGTTCGCGCTGATCGGCGGCAAGGTGCGCCACCTGCCCGGTGGCGTGCAGGATTATCTGGACATGACTGAGGCCATCAAGAACGGCAAGAATCCGTTTGCGGACGAAAAGGCAGGTGCCGGCAAAGGCAAGAAGGGCGGTTCCGCTGGGACTGCCGGTTCCACGACCGAAGGCACCGCAGGCAACTCCGCAAGTGGGTCTGCGACTGCTGAAACCGCATCTTCCGCGCCTTCTACGCCGAAACTTTCCGGCAAGGCCTTTCACGAAGCCTCCAAGCGCGTATCGGCAATCGAGCGCAAACTCGCCAAACTCGAAGAGCAGAAAGCCGATCTTGAGCAGCAAATGGCCGCGCACGACCCCAGCGACTACGAGGGCCTAGGCAAGCTCAACGACCAGCTTCAAGCCGTCACCGACGAGTCCGAAGAACTTGAACTCGAATGGATGGAACTCTCCGAACAGCTCGAGTAGCATTCGTATCGTCCGCGTCAATTACCGGACAGGGTGTGCATGTTGTGGCGGCGGCGCAGCTCCTCCATCGTTTCCGGTGAATGTTGGCCATTCGTGCGACAGCGATGCGTGGCATTCCATGTGCCAATGTCATATTCTTGTTATTGCAGGAAACCTTAGCTGTTCTTGTCGGAGAGACCAATGGAGGTGCCTTATGAATCAAGTGATGCGAAGAAGCGCCTGTTGCTTGTTGTCCAGCTTGTTGTTGTGGTCATGCGTTGGCTGCACGAAAGCTGCACATGAAAGTTTCGGTGATGGCTCCGTACAGAGCGGCAGCGAGAATGATGATGCCGCAAAACAGGCATATAAAGCATTTACTGTGGACGCTCTGGACCGTGTCGCCGTCGATGATCTCAATAGCTCGGGCAAACTGGTTCTAGTAAACAAGTTGGGTGCGAAATCCGTACATGGCGATGATGCTATTTCATTTACAAAAACAGTTGATGACAGCAATATGTATTATGTCATCTCCATGTGTAAGCAGAAGGAGCAGGCTCCTTATTCGTTTGTTCTCTACAAAGATGGACAGCCACACACCCTAACCACTAGGGAGGCCTGTACATCTAACGGAATAGAAACGATCTCTCTCCCGGCGAAGAATTTCCCAGATGCCACCTCATTGTCCATTATCAATATCGGCAATACGGATCTTGTTGTTTCCGTATATGAAGTAAAGGAACCCCATCATGAATAATTTCAGTCATAACGCTCCCTGTCGTCCTGCCATCATCATAGTTTGTGGCATCACGATGAATGCTACTGGGCTAGTTGTTGCAAAACTGGCCGATTAGGTAGATGGGGTAGTAGGTGATGTTGTGGTCGGTTTCGATGTTGCCGGGGCCGAAAACTAATCCTTGGCGAAGGTGATAACTTTCCTCTGCCAACACATTATTAAGCGCTCGATGAACCTTGTTTGATATCTTCTTGCGCCTGGCGAACGTCTATGAGACTGTTGTTTTGCGCAAAAGATGCTACTGCAGCTGGCATGCCTCCAATGATCAGATATTTTCTGAATATCGCAGATCTGACAACAAAAAGGGCTTTCCCGCGTTGAAACGGGAAAGCCCTGTAGGTTTGAAATTAGGCTGATTGGATCAGCGACCGGTGATTTCGGAACCGAGCACCTTTTCGCTCAAGGCCTTTGGACCGCGCGTCACGGCGACCGCACCGGAACGAACCAGCTCGATAATGCCGTAATGCTCCAAAAGCCCCAGCAGCGCATCAATCTTGCCTTCGGCACCGGTGGCTTCGATGGTCAGCGACTCCGGATTCACATCGACCACGCGCACGCGGAACAGACGCACGATCTCAAGCACGTCGGAACGGTTGGATTCGTCGGCAGCCACCTTGATAAGCACCAGTTCGCGCTCCACAGTGGTATTCGGATCCAAATCCACGATTTTCAACACATGCAGCAGCTTGTTGAGCTGTTGATGATCTGCTCGAGTGGCACCTCATCCACATCGGCGGTCACCGTGACACGCGAAATGTCAGGACGCTCGGTGGGGGAGACGGACAGCGAGTTGATGTTGAACGCACGACGGGCGAACAGGCCGGCAATACGTGCCAGCACGCCCGGACGGTTCTCTACGAGCACGGAAAGCGTATGGCGCTTGGAACCCGGCTGAGATGCAGGATACATTGGTAGACCCTTCCTTACTACTTACTCGTTTACTCGTTGTCGGCAGCGGCCTTCGGGCGCTGCAGCGGCTTGATTCCGGGCATATAGGTGACATTGTCGTTGGAATCGCCAGCTGCGACCATCGGCCACACCATAGCGTCCTTCCACACGCGGAAGTCGATAAGCACCGGGCGATCGTTGATTTCGTTGGCCTTCTTGATCGCCTCAATGGCTTCTTCTTCCGTGAACGCACGCATGCCGATGCAACCGTACGCTTCGGCAAGCTTCACGAAATCAGGAACATCCACGATTTCCGGCGTATTCTCTCCATCCATCAGATTGGTGGCGGAATAATGCTCGCCGTAGAACAGGGTCTGCCACTGACGAACCATGCCATACACGGAATTGTTCAGCAGCGCGATCTTGACTGGCGTGTGATCGTGGAACGCGGTCGCCAGCTCTTCAGACGTCATCTGGAAGGAACCGTCGCCGTCAATCAGCCACACCGGCTTCTCGCCCTCATGGAAACGTTCGGAACCGACACGAGCGCGATGGCGGCCGGCAGTCCGTAACCCATGGTGCCAAGGCCGCCGGAGCTCAGCCAAGAATGCGGCTTCTCGAAATCGATGAGCTGCGTGGCCCACATCTGATGCTGGCCCACACCGGTAACCCAAATCGTGTCAGAATCAGCCAGGTCGGAAAGCTGCTTGATGACCCACTGCGGAGCGAGCGAACCATCGGTCGGCTCATCCCACTTGATCGGGTACTTTTCACGCCAATCGTTGATGATCTCCCACCAATGCGAAGTGTCAGGCTTGCCATGCACGGCCTGCTCGCGCTTGATTTCCGGAATGAGATCCTTCAGCACGGTTGCCACATCGCCAACGATCGGCACATCCGGCTGACGGTTCTTGCCGATTTCCGCCGGATCGATATCAATGTGAATCACACGTGCACCCGGAGCGAAAGCGTCAAGCTTGCCGGTTACACGATCGTCGAAACGAGCGCCGATCGCAACAAGCAGATCGCAACGTTGCACGGCACCGGTAGCGGCAATCGTGCCATGCATGCCAAGCATGCCAAGCACCTTCGGATCGGAATCAGGCACAACACCGCGTGCGGGCAGCGTGGTGACGATCGGAGCGTTCGTGACTTCCGCCAGCTCCTGCACGAGCTTGCCGGCATCGGAACGTGCCGCGCCGCCGCCCACATACAGCACCGGACGGTACGACTGCTCGAATAGCTTCGCAGCGTCGGAAAGCACACGGCCGTGAGCCTTCGTAGTGGGGTTGTAGCCGGGCAGAATCATGCGCTGCGGCCACGAATAGTACATATCGCCGGTCTGTGCGGTTTTGGTGATGTCAACCACCACCGGACCAGGGCGGCCGGAACGTGCCACATAGTGCGCTTCAGCCAGCACGCGCGGAATGTCCTGCGCACGCGTGACCAGATAGGAGTGCTTGACCACCGGGTAGGTTGCGCCGACGATATCGGCTTCCTGGAAGGCGTCGGTGCAATGGCGTTCACGCCGACCTGGCCGGTGATGACCACCATCGGCACGGAATCCATGTTCGCGTCGGCGATCGGGGTGATCATGTTCGTGGCGCCCGGGCCGGACGTGACGATGCACACGCCGACCTGACCGGTCGATACGGCATAGCCTTCAGCCGCATGACCTGCGGCCTGTTCGTGGCGCATCAGCACAAAACGGAAGCTGGTCTCATCGTTGATCGCATCGTATACCGGCAGAATCGCGCCGCCTGGAACGCCGAAAACATCCTTGACGCCCAGATCTTCCAGCGAACGTACCAGCGCTTCGGCGCCGGTCATCTTCTCGCCGTCAACAATGGTCTGCTTTTCAGTGGTTGCGGCTGCCTTGGGCATGCCGCTGAATGCCTGCAGGGGCGTAGGTAACACCATGTTCCCTCTCATATTCGCTCGTGGAACTTTCTTACAGGGGTGTGCTGCCGCGTTTCGGTGCACGCAACCAGCCGAACCCTATCATCGGAAAGCGGCGCAATCGCTTGTGGCGACCTGCAAAGCGCAATCCTTCGCTAGTAATCAGTCTATGCTAGCGGCTGACAGGAGAATATGCCGGATTCGTGCCATATTCTGGCGTATTGCGTTCCGTGGCGGTATGAGAGGGCGGATTCGTAGCTGCTTTTTATCTACCTGCGACTACTTACTGGTGTTTTCGCCGTTGCTGCCGTTACTTTCGTTGCCGTTGTGCTTGTGATGATGTTTGCGATGCTTACGGACGTTTTGTGCTTCAGGCTTGCGATTGTCCAGTGCCTTCCAACCTTCTTCGGCTGCGGCGAGTTGCGCCTTGCGCTTGCTGGTGCCTGTGCCGGTGCTGATGATTTCGTCGCTTTCGCCCAGCATGACGTTCGCAGTGAACACTTGCGCATATTCCGGACCGGAAACCGACATCTGGTAGCGCGGTTCGCCGAAGCCCATGCCATGCGCTTTGACGGTAAGCGAGGTTTTCCAATCGAGGGCTGGGCCTTCCGTCGCGACTTCCGCAAGCGTTTCGTCAACAAGATGATGCACAACGCGACGTGCCTCGTCAATGCCATGCTGAATGAACGTCGCGCCGATCAATGATTCGACGATATCGCACAGAATCGAGCTTTTATCAGCGCCGCCCTGATCGCTTTCGCCATGACCGAGCAGAATGTACGGGCCTGCATTGAGTTTTTCGCGGGCGATTTTGCTCAAGGATTCCTCGGAAACGGCTTTCGCGCGCATTTTTCGCAAGCTGCCCCTCGTTCATGTCGGGGTGCGCCTTGTACAGGGTTTCCGTGGAGACGAGCTCAAGCACGGCGTCGCCAAGGATTCCAAAACGTTCGTAGTTTTTTGCGCCCGGATTCTCGTGCGAGAAGGAGCGTGGGTGAGCGCTTCGACCAGCAGGTCGGGTTCGAGCGTGGTGCCGAGCGCTTCAAGCAGTGCGTTGGCGGTCATCTCGCCTTCGGGAACGGCGGATGCGTCGGCGTTGTTCTGGGTCATAATCGTCCTCGGTTTCGTAGTGGGTATGCGACGGCGAAGCTCGCCGCGCTGTTCGGGACGTTGCGTACGTGGCAACAAGCCAGCGAATCTGGCCGATTGCTATGCAAACAACGATCCCGTTCAGTCTACTCTCCACCCATGTCGAGGCGGAAATGCAGGGAAATGCGCGGATACTAGGTGGATGCGATACTTGGCGGATGCGAGGTGAGATGGTCTGGTGCATGCGAATGCATATGGCCAAGTGCGCAGCCTGAAATATACAAAACCCTGCCACCCGTCGATGGCAGGGTTTCAATGCTTCATGCCGTTACTCGGCAGCCACTCACTTGGTGTGGATGGAGCGGACAGCCTCGCGGTACACGCGGCCGCGGTAGGCGCCGCAGCTCGGGCAGGCCATGTGCGGCAGCGACGGAGCGCCACAGTTCGGGCAGGTAACGGTCTGGGCGGCCTTGGCCTTCCAGTTTGCGCGGCGAGAATGAGTATTCGCGCGCGAGGTCTTGTACTTAGGCAGTGCCATTGTGTTTCCTCTGTTTCGTTCGAACGATTGAGCTTAAGCGTTCAGTATCTTAACTTGTGCTCCGTACAAATTGCAAAAACCGAGCAAAATCAGCCCTGCCAGCACCCGGATGGACCTTACTCGTTGCCTTCCAGCCGGGCCTTCAAGCCTTCCAAAGCGGCGAAACGAATATCGGTCACATCGTGATGATGGTCCGGATCCTCGTTCAGATCGGCGCCGCACTGAGAGCACAATCCCAAGCAATCAGGCTTGCACAGCGGCTGCAACGGCAGTTCCTCGACCAACGTGTCGCGCAGAAGCGTCTCAATATCGGCCCAGGATCCGCCTTCAAGCAACGGATACGAATCCTCCGACTCGTCTTCGCCGGCGATAATGTCGACTTCCTCTTCCTTGACGCCGCCCTTGCCGTTTTTGTCGCCCTTGCCGGACGCAACGCTTGCGGACTTGTCTTCATATGGGAAGAACGAAGTGACGTTCACCGTCCAATCGCGCTTGATCGGTTTCAGACAGCGGGTGCATTCGGCGTGCACGGGGGCACTGATGCGGGCGTGAAAATCAGGCCGTCGACAATGGAGTCGAACGAGCCGACAACGGTCACATCCGCACCCTCCTCAACGCCGACGATCTCATCGCCGATGCCGCTCGGTGCGGGGAACGTTGCGTCGATCTCCTTGCTTTGCCCGGCTCGCGAGGCGACTTGCGCCACGGAAATCGCCCACGGGGAATCTTCGATACGTGCCATGTTCAGCCTTCCATTCAGCTTTCCGGATAGTCGTTTGCGTCAAGATGCGGCACATGCGTGCTCGCTTCGTGCTGGCGATCATACAGTACGTTCAATCCCGCCTGCACGTCGTTGCCAAGCTTGCTGAGCTGCTGTTGCAGCGTTTCCATCACCGTGGTGCAGTATTTGTCAGCTCCCTGCGTGAGATGGTCGGCCCTGGCTTGCGCTTGGTCGAGAATAGCACGCGCCTTCTGCCGAGCCAGTTCGGTCACGTTTTCCTGCCCGGCGAGGAATTGCGCCTGCTCGTTGGCCTCACGTATCGTGTCTGCCGCACGCGATTGCGCCGAAGCGACGATGGCGTTGGCTTGCGTTTGCGCGCTTTCCAAACGTCGTTCCGACTCACGCATCAACGCCGAGGCGAGTTCCAGCTGCACCGGCATCATTTTCTTCAACTGGTCGAGCTGTTCGGTGAATTCGTCGCGGTCGACGCGCACGCTGCCGGGGAAGAACAGTATCGGTTTCGCTTCGTCCAATGCCGATTCGAGTTTGTCGATAATGTCGTACACGGTGGTGAATTCGTCGCGGCTCAAATCGTTGGAATCGTCCAGCGGTGCGTTGGGATTGAACGTGTTGCGTAAATCCGGCAGATCAGACATGGAAATCAACGGTTTGACCGGCTCGGCGGCGCGTGCCGTGGCTTGTGCCTTCTGGCCGGATTGGGCCGCCCGATCGGTCGGGCGTTCGGCGGTCACGTCGTCGTCAAACTGGCTGCGGCCGGATCGTACGCATTCGTTTCTTCACCCATCATGCCCTCTTTTCATTATTGAGCGCTTCTCCGAGTAGCGGAATCACGCAATCGGGCACCATGCCGGTCACATCGCCGCCGTGACGTGCCACATCTTTCACGATCGAACTGGAGATATGTTCCAAATCGGGCGCCGCCGGCAAAAACAGCGTTTCCACGTCGGCAAGCTTGCGATTGACCAGCGCCATACCCAACTCGGCTTCATAATCGCCATTCTGCCGAAGCCCCTTCACGATAACCGTCGCACCGACCTTCTTGCAATAGTCGGTAATCAGTCCGGTTGTTGAAGCAACCTTGATATTGCGGCAATTCCGCTCTTCAAGCGCTTACGGATAATCTCAACGCGGGTCTCTTCGGAAAACATCGGTGTTTTCGCCGCGTTCACCGCCACTACGACATGCACTTCATCGAAAAAACGCGCGCAACGTTCGATGACGTCCAAATGTCCGGCGGTCACTGGGTCGTACGACCCGGGGCAAACTGCAATTGTCATAGCTTCAAGCGTACCGCGATTGCGTGAAATTACGCGAAGTGTCGGCGAATATGTGGGTTTTCATGGCTATGATGGAGGCAGTGGTGCCGCGGTTGCGGCGTATTTGAGGAGTTGATTATGGCATGTTCGATATTCGATGATCGCGACGGCTTCATTGACGAGGCCGACCCGGTCTCGCCGCTTTCCAATCCCGACGCGGGTACCGGCACTGCGGTGCTGGAACGCCCCGAAGAGGAGACGAAGCTGGATGATGGCGGCAACGGCGATGCGGATCGTTTCGCGCATTATGTGTCGCGCGATCGCATTGCCGAGTCCCGTCGCACCGGACGCCCGGTGGTGGCGTTGTGCGGCAAGGTGTGGGTGCCGAAGCGTGATCCTTCGCAGTTCCCGGTATGTCCGGATTGCAAGCGTATCTACGACGAAATGATGAATTCCAATTTCTAATCGTTTTTTATCTCTTTCATCGTATGGTGATCTTGGAATTTCGTTGAAATTTCTGAAGATTGCCGAAAGTGATTACATATAAAAAATCTGCCGAGATGGTCTCTATATCGAAATTATTTTTCGATGATTGAGATTGTCTCGGCAGATTTTTATTGCTGTCGCGTTTTATTGTCAGCTTGCCGTTTTGAAAGATCCGCGTTTAGCGCAACGAAATTTCGTCGATGCGACGCAATTCCTCATCGCTGAACGTGGTGTTCTTCAACGCGCCGATATTGTCGAGCAGCTGCTGCGGGCGGGAAGCGCCGACAAGCACGGAGGTCACGTAACCGTCGTGCAGCAGCCAGGCGAGCGCCATTTCGGCAAGCGTCTGCCCGCGTTCGGCGGCAAGATCGTTCAGGTCGCGGATCTGCTGCAGGCGTTCCGGCGTCAACGCGCTTTCTTTGAGGAAGCGGCCGTCGTGTGCGATGCGGCTGTCTGCGGGCACGCCGTTGAGATAGCGGTTCGTGAGCAGACCCTGTTCGAGCGGCGAGAACGTGATAAGACCTTTGCCAAGCTTTTTGGCGGTTTTCTTCAATCCGTTGCGTTCCACGGTGCGGTCGAAAATGCTGTAACGGTTCTGGTTGATGATGAACGGCACATGCAGCTCATCGAGGATCGCGGTGGCCTTTTCCAGCGTCGGACCATCGTAATTGCTCAGGCCCACGTAGAGTGCCTTGCCGCTTTGCACGGCGGTTGCCAACGCGCCCATGGTTTCTTCGAGCGGCGTGGAGGAATCCATGTGGTGATGGTAGAAAATGTCGACATAGTCGAGACCGAGGCGTTCGAGGCTTTGGTCGAGCGAGGCGAGTAGATATTTGCGGCTGCCGAGATCACCGTAGGGGCCGAGCCACATTTCGTAGCCGGCTTTGGTGCTGATGATCAGTTCGTCGCGATGATGATGGAAATATTCGCGCAGCAGACGGCCGCAGTTCTTTTCCGCACTGCCCGGCTCGGGACCGTAATTGTTGGCGAGATCGAAATGTGTGATGCCGTTGTCGAATGCGGTGAACACGATGTCACGCATAGTGGCGTACGGCGTGATATCGCCGAAATTATGCCAAAAGCCGAGCGAAACCGCTGGAAGTTTCAGGCCGCTCTCGCCCACATGATTGTAGGTCATGGAATCGTATCGAGCGGGTGACGGCGTGTAGACGGTGGTCGGTTCAAGCATGGTTCCTCCTTGAAAACTCTGCGTATTCCGCTGTGCGCTGTGTTGCTTGAGTTGTCGCATGTCGTAAGTTTGTCGACGATACTATCGTCGCACTTCAAGTAAACTTGAATGCAAGTATCGTCGATAGTGTGTTTTCCGATGATTGACAATCGCAAGGAATCGCAAAATCGCTAGAAAAACCTAGAAAATCGTAGAAATGAGAAGGGGAATGGCAACATATACGATTCGTGAAGTCGCGCAACGATTCCATGTGCAGACGTCAACCTTGCGCTATTACGAGGATCAGGGGCTGCTGTGCGACGTGGAGCGCGACGATGCGGGGCGACGCGTGTACACCGACTCGCATATCGGGCGGCTCGAGGCGATCGCCTGCTTCAAACATGCGGGCATGAGCATCGATGAACTCAAAACGCTTCTTCGCATACGAAAAAAGACGAGCGTGCGCACATTGCGGACATGCTGGAATTGTTGGAATCGCGGCATCAAGCGATTTTGAAACAGCGGGCCGCGCTGGAAGAGGCGTACATGCATGTGTTGCGCAAACTGCACTTGTATCGCGATATTCAGCACAGCATCGAAACGGGGGCGCCATACCCGGATTGGGCGAATTATGATGGCAAGGATTTTCGCGCCGACGATCAGTGAAGTTCGGTGGACTGACGAAGATCAGTGAAGACTGGTTGGCGAAGGGCGGTGACGCCCAGTTGGCGAAAAGCGGAAAATAAAAGGTGTGGAACCGCAAACTACAGTTCCACACCTTTAGAAACACCTAGCAGAACGTCTAATAGAGACTGCTGCGACTCGTTTCAGCCCTACTTCAGCAGAGTGGCCACGGATGGCAGCAGGGCGCGCAACGCCTTGCCGCGATGGGAGATGGCGTTCTTTTCGGCCGGTTCCATCTGCGCGGACGTGAGCTTCTCGCCGGCTTCGACGGCACGCGCCGGCTGATCGTCGGGCACGAACAGCGGGTCGTAGCCGAAGCCATGCTCGCCATGAGGCTCATGCAACAGCACGCCCGGCATTTCGCCGGTTTCCACGATTTCCTGAGCGATCGCATAACGACCATCGGCGCCTGCGCCTGCTTCGGTTTGCGGCACCACCAGCGCGGCCGCGCAACGGAAACGCGCGGTACGCTTGGCATCCGGAATGTCGGTGATCTGCGCGAGCAGCAGCGCGTTGTTGGCTTTGTCATCGCCATGCTTGCCCGCCCAACGTGCGGAAAGAATGCCGGGGGCATTGCCCATCACGTCCACAATCAGACCGGAATCGTCGGCGATTGCCGGGCAGCCCGTACGTGCGGCCACATCACGGGCCTTGAGCAGCGCGTTCTCTTGGAAGGTCACGCCATCTTCCACCGGATCCGGCAGATTCAGCGAACCGGCCGACACCAGCTCCACCTGATCCGCGTCCGCACCCAGGCAATCTTCCAGAATGCGGTTGATTTCAACGAGTTTGCCCTCGTTATGCGTTGCGACGATAATTCTCACGTTCCGATTCCTTTCGTTGCTGTTCGTTGCTTCGTTGATGTCGGCTTGCCTGACGTGCGTTTGACGTGCCCTGACTTGCCTACTACGACTGTTGTCGAGGCCAGCCTGCGGTCGGCTTACGTCCGACTTGCAGCCTTCAGTCCTGTGCGAGCGCGGACTGCTGTGCGGCCTGCAGTTCCTTGTTGCCCTTTTCCGCCAGGTCAAGCAGCGCGTTCAACTCGGCGCGGTTGAACGGGCGGTGTTCGGCAGTGCCTGAATTTCAATGAATTCGCCGGAACCGGTCATGGCCACGTTCATATCGGTCATGGCCTTGCTGTCTTCGATGTACGGCAGGTCAAGCATCGGTGTGCCATCGATCACGCCTACGGACACGGCGGAAACGCTGTCTTTGATCACACGCTTGGCGGACCTGATGTGCTTGTGCTTCTCGGCCCAGCGCATGGCGTCCACGAGCGCCACATATGCGCCGGTGATCGACGCTGTTCGGGTGCCGCCGTCGGCCTGCAGCACGTCGCAGTCGATCTGCACCTGGTTTTCGCCGAGTGCCTTCATATCAACCACGCCACGCAGGCAGCGACCGATCAGTCGGCTGATCTCATGCGTGCGTCCGCCGATCTTGCCGCGCACGGATTCACGATCGGTGCGGTCTGCAGTGGCTCGCGGCAGCATCGCATATTCCGCGGTGACCCAGCCCAAGCCGGAGTCCTTGCGCCAACGTGGCACGCCTGCGGTGAACGTGGCCGTGCACATCACTCGCGTATTGCCGCATTCCACAAGCACGGATCCTTCCGGAACATCCGTGAAATGACGGGTGATGCGCACCGGACGCAGCTCATCCACCTTGCGTCCGTCCGTACGAATCATCGTTTCGCCCAACAAGTCTTTAATCGCTACCATCGCTGACTTCTCTGCTTTCGATTGATCACACGATCAACAATCGTTTGTATTTTCCGAAAAAACAGTATCACCAGCCGAAAACCCGTCTTTCCGTCTTGAACTCGCCTCTTGCTGCACCTCAATTTGCCTATCCCAATTTGCGTCGTGCCCGAATTTGCGCGCATCTCACGTTTGTCTCACGTAATACAGGCATGCAAGCACGTATGATGGAACGAAAACCTGTGCTTGGCCACGGCGAGGCCTACACTTATGGTCAGTTTCACCAAAAGTCAGAAAGGCTTTGGAAATGCTGGATTATTCACCTGCACTCATGACCGACATGTACGAATACACCATGCTTGACGCGTGCCTGAGGGACGGCACCGCCAATCGCAAGTGCGTATTCGAGATTTTCACCCGTCATCTGCCGCTTGGCCGCCACTATGGGGTGGCCGCCGGCCAAGGTCGTATTCTTGACGCGCTTGAAAATTTCCATCTTGACGATAATGATCTGAAATTCCTTGCAGATCGCAAAGTAGTGGGCCCCGAAACTATCAAATGGCTTGAGAATTTCCATTTTTCCGGTTCGATCAAGGGCTATCGCGAAGGTGAGATGTTCTTCCCGAATTCGCCGATTCTGCAAGTCGAAGGCACGTTCGGCGAGTGCACGCTGCTGGAAACGCTGTTGCTGAGCATTCTGAATTACGATTCCGCGGTTGCGTCGGCCGCGTCCCGCATGGTCAGCGCCGCGAAGGATCGCCCGTGCATGGATATGGGCGGGCGCCGTACGAACGAGTGGGCCGCCGTTGCCGCTGCCCGTGCTGCGGTAGTGGGCGGATTCAAGGGCACGGCCAATCTGCTGGCCGCGCAAATGTATGGCTTGAATGCCATCGGCACGGCCGCGCACTGCTTCACGCTGGTGCATGATGATGAGCGCAGCGCGTTTGAATCGCAGATTGCCGCGCTCGGCAAGAACACCACACTGTTGGTTGACACGTACAACATTGAAGAGGCCGTGAAGACAGCTGTTGACGTGGCCGGACCCGAATTGGGCGGCGTGCGCATCGATTCCGGCGATCTGGCGTCGTTGGCGCAGCGCGTGCGCAACCAGCTGGATGCGTTGGGCGCTACCAACACGAAGATCACCGTTACCAACGATTTGGACGAGTATGCGCTCGCTTCGCTGCAGACCGCGCCGGTCGATTCGTATGGCGTGGGCACCATGCTCGTCACCGGATCGGGCGCTCCGACCTGTGCGATGGTGTACAAGCTGACTGAACGCGAGAATTCCGCTGGTGACATGCAGCCGGTGGCCAAGAAGTCGAAAGACAAGGCCACGGTTCCGGGCCGCAAGCTCGCCTTCCGTTCGTACGAGTATTCGCTGGCCGACTGCGAACATGTGATTTCCGGCTCCGAAGAGCAGCTGGCCGCCTATCAGCCGGAAGAAGGCTGGAAGGATCTGCTGGTCGGCTACGTGAGCAACGGCGAAATCAACTCCGATTATCAGGGCCACGAGGCCATCGTCAACGCGCATAATTACCGCGCCCAGGCGCTGGCCGAACTGCCGATCGGCGCGCAAAGCCTCATGAAGGGCGACCCGGTAATCCCTACCGAAATCACCGTCCTTTGACTCGTGCTACCATCATGCTGGTTGCGTACGGCAATCAATCTCGTAATCAACCAGCATGAAGGGGTAGGATTACATGCGAGCATTTTCTCTGGTTACGTTGAGTCCGGAGGCGTTTTGACGATTTTTCCGCACATCACGCGGACGGCAACTTTCAACAGACCTCTGCCGCAGGCCGTCTGCGTGCCGGCCAAGGGATCGAAGTGGAATACCTTGGCGTTCAAGAAAACGGCACAATCGTTGCGGGAGCGCTGTTCGAAACGCATCACAGTCGCCTTTCCACCTTCAGTGTGGTGCACGACGGCCCCTTATGTGACTATCGCGATCGCGAATTGACCGAATATTTCATGACCCAACTCAAGCAGCACGCGAAGGCGAAAGGTTCCGCACAGATGGAAATCGTGCCGGAAATGCCATACTGCCTGCATGACTCGCGTGGCGGCGAACTGCCAGCCGACCAAGGTGGTGCTCCTGCTGATGATGCCGTAGAAACGTTGAAAAACCTCGGCTTCATGCATGACGGCTTCACCATCGGCTACACTGCGGTGCCGCGCTGGCGTTACCTGAAAGACCTGACTGGCATTACCGACGAAAAGTCACTGCTCAAGTCGTATGACAAGCGCACGCAGTGGAGCGTGAAACGTGCCGCATCCATGGGCGTGCATGTGCGCGAGCTAGGCGAAGACGAGCTGCAGGTGTTTGCCGACATCGAGCAGGCCACCGCCGAACGCCGTAATTTCGAATATCGTGGTGAAGCCTACTTCCGCAAGTTCAAGCAAGCTTACGGCAGCAAAGCCCACTTCATGGTGGCGCAGATTCACATCGGCGAATACATTGCCGACATGGAATCCAAGTGTGACGCCTTGCGGAAGAAGGTCGATGTGCTGCAGGCCAAGTACGACGAGCATCCGACCACCAAAACGGAACGCCAGCTAGGGGAGGAGTCCCGAAACTTGGCGGCGGCGGAAAAACGTTTGACCGAGGCGGCCGAGTACGCCAAAGACGGTGACGTGCTTCCGGCGGCAGCATCCCTATTCGTGGAACACGCTCGTGAAACGGTGTATCTGTTCTCAGGCAGTGTGGAAAAGTACAAGCCGTTCTACGCTTCCGCGCTCATTCAGCATGATGCCATGCTGCATTTGTGTGTGGAACGCGGTGTGACCCGCTACAACTTCTACGGCATCAACGGCGTGTTCGACGATCCGGAAGATGAGGGTCGTGGCGTACTCGAATTCAAGCAAGGCTTCAACGGGTACGTCGAGGAACTCATGGGCTCATTCGTGCTTCCCGTACGCCCGCTGACCTTCAAACTCAAGACCGCCCTCCGCAAACTCCTGCGCCACTAGCTATTAGCTCACCTTCCGCTTGGAGGATTCTGGGTGGGGGCTTATAGGTGCGCGAGGGTTATGTGAACGCTGTTGACGGCGACTGTAGGCTGGACTAGGTTATCGCTTTTGGTGAAAAGGGATTTTAGCCAGTTGGGATAGTGAAAGGCAGTTACGGATCGTGATGCGCGAAGTGAATGCGAGTGAGGAACAAGAGCAAGAATCGTCTGAATGGAATGTGCGCGAGCTGAGCGGTAGTGAGTTTGATGAGCTTTCCGCCGCGAGCAGATACGGCGGATTCCAGCAGACTTCCGAAATGGCGGCATTGGCTCAGTCCGACGGCATGCAAACGCAATACGTTGGATTGGTGGATTCGCACGATGCTCCGGTGGCTGGCGCGTTGGTGGCTTTTTCGCAAGGGCGTTTCGGCGTGGAAGGCTCGTTATGGCTTGGCCCGTTGTGCAATGGGAATAACAGAGAGCAGATGACCGCGTTGACCGAAGGTTTGCGCGAGGCTGCCGAACAGGTTCACGCCATCAGCCTGACGTGCTGGCCCAACCAGGTGTATTGCGTTCGTGATTCGCAAGGCAAGGCCATGGCCGAACCCAATGATGAGATGGTGCGGGAGTACGAGCGGCTGGGTTGGAAGCATGCTGGCTTTACCCGTGGATACGATGCCCTGATGAACCGTTGGAATTACGTCAAGGACTTGAGAGAGTTCTCGAACGCCGGCGAGCTGCTCGCTTCGTATGCGAAGAACACGCGTCGTAACGTCAAGATCGCGCGGAACAGCGGCGTGGAGGTTCGACGCCTGAATCGCAGTGAGCTGAACGTGTTCCACGATATTTGCGAGCTGAGTAGCGAACGCCAGCATTTCGCCAACCGTAGCCTTGATTACTTCGAACGCGTATATGATGCGTTTGGAGACAAGGCCGAGTTCATGGTGGCGGAAGTGCATCTTGACCGCTATTTGCAATCCTGGGAGGAAAAGCTGGCGAAGTTCTCGAAAGACGTGGAACGCTTGGAGCGTTCGCTTGAGCATACGAAGTACCCGGATGATGTGCGCAAGAAGCTCGATACGGCTCAGAAGAATGTGGAGTCCGCACGTCGCCGCATTGAGGATGCGAACGAGCGCATCGCTCGTGATGGCGAGGTGGTGCCGGTCGCGTAGGTCTGTTCATGTGGCATGAACGCGAGCTGGTGTATTTCTCCAGCGGATCCGACGATCGTTACGCCAAGTTCTACGCGCCCACCGCCTTACAGCATGAGATGATGTCGCGTTGCTTGGAACGCGGAGTGACGCGGTACAACTTCTATGGCATTTCGGGAGTGTTCGACGATCCGGAAGACGATGGACGCGGCGTGCTCGAGTTCAAGCAGGGCTTCAACGGCTACGTTGAGGAACTGCCGGGCGAATTCACGCTTCCGGTGAGCAAGCTGCGCTACGGCGTGAGCGATTTGGCCCACAAACTCCTGCGCCGCTAGCTTTAGGGGGTTTCAGCCATGCTTGGCGCGACGCGGATTTGCGTGGGGTGAGACTTTCTGGTACGCTTTATGTCTTGTGCGCGGATGGCGTGTGCTTCCGGGCATTGCCACTTTAGCTCAGTCGGTAGAGCGGCTCACTCGTAATGAGCAGGTCGACAGTTCGATTCTGTCAAGTGGCTCCAGCGCCCTAGATGTGAAAGCATCTAGGGTTTCGCATATCAGGAGCGTTTCGCCCCGATATGGCTACTTGCGCGAGTGGCGGAATTGGTAGACGCGCAGGATTTAGGTTCCTGTGTCTTTGACGTGTGGGTTCAAGTCCCATCTCGCGCACTTTCAGAAAACGGCGGAATTCCGCCAGTTCTTGGTCATTGTAGTCCACTCAATAAGCCTTTTTGAGAACATGTTGAAAACATTTTGCCCGTTTGCGTCCCAATTCTTCCACTGACTGGATAATTTGGGACGGTGGCAGGCTTATTTGCGGGTGAATTCTTCCAGCGGGTGGAGGATTTGGGACGCTGAGGGGCGCGTGAGCGGAGTGTTTCTTCCAGTGGGTGGAAGAAACAGGACGGTGATGGGTGGCTTGGTGGCAGGGGATGCTCCTAAGATGGCTTCGGGTAGGAAGAGAAAGAGATGATTAGGGATTAGGGGAGTGTCGTGTCTGCGCTGATTCAGCCTGTTGCGCTACTGCTGATTATTCTCGCCGGATACTTGTTCAAACGTGCCGGCCTGTTCGAAGATCGCGATTACCGCATTATGCAGACCATTATTTTCAATCTGGTGCTGCCAGGCGCGATCGTCTATTCGTTTGCTACGAATCCGCATGATTCCAGCATGCTGTTGATTTCGCTGTTCGGCCTGATTGTTGCGTTCATTCCGCCGGTCGTGGTTTTCTTGACGTCCCGCCACCGACCGGTGCAGAACCGTGCGTTCATGATGTTGAATGGTTCCGGCTTCAACGTTGGCTGCTTCTGTTTCCCGGTGGTGCAGGCGTTTCTTGGCACGGGCGCGATCGTGCCCGCCGCCATGTTCGACATTGGCAATTGCGTAATGGTTGCCGCCGGTACGAATGTGATGACGCAAACGCTGCTGCACATCAAGCCTGGCATGCCGCTTACCGAACAGTATCAGGGCAATGCGCCCACGCTCCCGTATGTGAAGCCGAAAGACAAGGATGCCAAACGTCTTGCCCGCAAGGCGTTGGCCCGCAACGTGTTCAAGGGTTTCTTCGGTTCGGTTCCGTTCGACACGTACTTGGTGATGATTATTCTCACGCTCGCTAACGTGAAGATTCCTGACATTATTGCCGCGCTCGTGCAGCCGCTTTCGAACGCGAATTCGTTCTGCGCAATGCTGATGGTGGGCATGCTTATGGATTTGCCATCTGGCAAGCAGGATGTGCTTCAGTTGTTGAAGGTGATTGGCTGGCGACTGCCGTTTGGTATTGCGTTTGCTACTGCGGCTTGGCTGCTGCTGCCGTTTGGCGCTGAGATTCGTGAGGCGGCTGCAATGTGTTGTTTGGCGCCGATTGCAGTGTTTTCCACGCTGTTTACCGACAAGGTGCTTGGTAATGCGAAGCTTGCTGGTTTTACGCTGTCGATTACTGCGATTATCAGTTTGCTGCTGATGACCGGCGCTCACTTCTTGTTCGTCGCGCTCGCATAAGAGCGGCAAGGAGATCTTTACCGGGTGCGGGAGATTGTTTGTGACCCCGCAGAGCACGAAGTCGTTGAATGCTTGCTTGCTGGTAGTTGCAGTGCCGTTTTCTTGTCGTTCACTGCATAATGCGATCGTTTTCGTTTATTACATGTTTGGAAGTGTTACGAAGACTTGCGCCGGAGCCATGCATACGATTTCAGTAATCGTCGAAAATGCGCATGTCGAAGACGGAAGGTTGTCGGAACCGCGCTATATTGCGAATCTTGGCGAATGTGTTAACTCAGGAAATATTTTTGTGTTGTTCTGTCTTCTTTTGTGAGTATCTTGTGAGGTGAAGAGATACGGAATGCGACACGCGGAAATCCGCAGAGAAGCCGCAATCGCATCCGCTTCATAGTGATGATGAAAGGACCTATACACCATGGCCATCAATCCTCCTGTTGACGCCACCAAGACCCCGGAGTGGGCCGCACTGCAGAAGCACTACGATGAGCTGCAGTCCGAAGGCATCAGCCTCAAGCAGTGGTTCGCCGATGACGCCGAGCGCGTCGAGAAGCTGAGCTTCGACGCGGGCGACCTGCACTTCGACCTGTCCAAGAACCTGATCAAGCCGGAAACCCTGCAGCTGTTCGCAGACCTCGCCAAGGCCGTCAAGCTCGACGAGCGCACCAAGGCCATGTACACCGGCGTGCACATCAACAACACCGAAGACCGCGCCGTGCTGCACACCGCACTGCGCCGCCCGGCCGAAGACGAAGGCAAGTACATCGTTGACGGACAGGACACCGTCAAGGACGTGCGCGAAGTGCTCGGCCGCATCTACGCATTCGCCGACAAGGTTCGCTCCGGCGAATGGACCGGCGTTTCCGGCAAGAAGATCGAAACCGTCGTCAACATCGGCATCGGCGGTTCCGACCTGGGTCCCGTCATGGTGTACGAAGCGCTGAAGCCGTACGCTGACGCAGGCATCTCCGCACGCTACATCTCCAACATCGACCCGAACGATCTGGCCGAAAAGACCAAGGGCCTCGACCCGGAGACCACCCTGTTCATCGTCGTTTCCAAGACCTTCACCACCCTGGAAACCCTGACCAACGCTCGCGAAGCCCGCACCTGGCTGCTCGACGCCCTCAAGGCCGCCGGCGCAGTCGACGCTCCGACGAGAAGAACGCCGAAGCCATCAAGAAGCACTTCGTCGCCGTCTCCACCAACCTGGAGAAGGTCGCTGAGTTCGGCATCGACCCGGCCAACGCCTTCGGCTTCTGGAACTGGGTTGGCGGCCGCTACTCCGTGGACGCAGCCGTCGGCACCTCCCTCGCCGTGGTGTTCGGACCGGAACGTTTCGAAGAGTTCCTGCACGGCTTCCATGAGATCGACGAATACTTCGCCAACACCCCGTTCGAGAAGAACGTGGTCGTGCTGCTCGGCATGCTGAACGTGTGGTACCGCAACTTCTTCAAGGTCGCATCCCACGCCGTGCTGCCGTACGACCAGTACCTGCACCGCTTCCCGGCCTACCTGCAGCAGCTGACCATGGAATCCAACGGCAAGTCCGTGCGTTGGGACGGCACCCCGGTCACCTCCGAAACCGGCGAAATCTTCTGGGGCGAGCCGGGCACCAACGGCCAGCACGCCTTCTACCAGCTGATCCATCAGGGCACCCAGCTGATCCCGGCCGACTTCATCGCGTTCGTGAACACCCCGAACCCGACCAAGGACGGCGACCAGGACGTGCACGAGCTGTTCCTCGGCAACTACTTCGCACAGACCAAGGCTCTCGCCTTCGGCAAGACCGCTGACGAAGTGCGTGCAGAGGGCACTCCGGAAGAGATCGTTCCGGCCCGCGTGTTCACCGGCAACCGCCCGACCACCTCCATCTTCGGCGTGGCACTGACCCCGTTCGCACTCGGCGAGCTTATCGCCCTGTACGAGCACATCACCTTCGTTGAAGGCACCGTGTGGGGTCTGGACTCCTACGATCAGTGGGGCGTCGAACTGGGCAAGCAGCTCGCCAAGCAGATCACCCCGGCCATCTCCCAGGATGACGAAGCACTGGCCGCTCAGGACGCTTCCACTCAGTCCCTGATCCAGTTCTACCGCGCAAATCGCAAGTTCTGATTTCTCTAAGGATTAAATAGCCTTCGAAAGGGCTCTGCACGGGATGCAGAGCCCTTTTTGCTACCCCTGGCCATCTTCAAAAGGTCTGGCGGGTGAGGTATTTTTGAATATTGCTGTGCCGGGATTCAGGACGCCGCATAATCCTGATTCCCTTCGGGTCCAGCCGAGAACAATCGCAAGATTGAACGGAATGTTGCACAAACGCAAGTTACCGTGATTTTCGGCGGATTGGCAATCCTTCGCAGGCAGACCTGCGGAGAACATACGAGGCAGAACGAAATTGAAAAATCGTGAAGCCCTTACCTGTGCGCTGATATGCGGCGGCGACTCGAGGAAACACAATGGTTAACGCTATTGAGGCATTTGACGCCAAGCACATGAAGCCGGCCGAGGAAATCCCGGCATTCCGTCCGGGTGACACCGTTGAAGTCAACGTGAAGATCCAGGAAGGCAACAACTCCCGTATCCAGGCCTTCACCGGCGTTGTGATCGCTCGTCAGGGCGGCGGCGTCCGTGAGACCTTCGTTGTTCGTAAGATCAGCTTCGGCACCGGTGTGGAGCGTCGCTTCCCGCTGCACTCCCCGGTCATCGACTCCATCAAGGTGGTCCGCAAGGGCCGTGTGCGTCGCGCCAAGCTGTACTACCTGCGCAACCTGCGCGGTAAGGCCGCTCGTATCGTTGAGCGCCGCGACAACTCCGAGAAGTGAGTTTCAAACGCAAATAAAGCGTGAAATTGGCCCTCAGCCTTACGGCCGGAGGGCCTTTTTCTATTCTTGGCCGCTATGATAGGGGTCAGTGTGCAAACCGGACGATAAAGGAATCATGTATGAGGCATGCCAAAGAAGAAAACAATAGCGGCGACAGCTTTGGCTTGCGCGACACCTTGGTCTGGTGCGGAATTCCTATTATTATCGTGCTGCTGATACGCATTTTCCTGCTCGGATTCTACGTGATTCCCTCCGGATCCATGATGAACACCATCGAACCAGGTGACCGCGTGATCACCTCGAAACTCACCCCGAAAGTCTTCGATCTGAAACGCGGCGACGTGGTGGTGTTCAAGGACCCCGACCACTGGCTGCGGCAGGAAGACAGTAGCAAACTCGGCGGTGACTACCTCATCAAACGGCTCATCGGATTGCCAGGAGACACCGTGGCATGCGAAGGGCCAGGTAAGCCGATCACCATCAATGGTGTGGCGATTGACGAAAGCGCATACATTCGCCCCGACGTGGATCCCAGCTCATTCGCGTTCAACGTGACCGTGACCGAAGGACACGTGTTCGTTATGGGCGACAATCGCGCCAATTCCGCCGATTCACGCTATCATCAGGGTGATTCCTCACATGGACTTGTGCCTATTTCCGACGTAGTGGGTGTCGGACTCGCGAAATATTGGCCGTTGAACCGCATCGGCGGGCTCGATGCGCACCATGAAGTGTTTGCCGACGTTCCGGAAGGAGGCTCGGCGGCCTGATGGCGGTTTCCGTAATTCCCACATTGGATTTGGAACGTGCTATTGCCGAACAAGGCTACGATGTGATCGTCGGCTTTGACGAAGTGGGGCGTGGATCTCTCGCAGGGCCGGTAATGGTTGGTGCGGCTGCGATTTGGGCGCGTGACTTAGACGGGCCGGCTGGAGCTTCGCAAGGAGGCTCGCAAGAATCTTCGCATCTGGAAGTGCCGAAAGGCGTGGCCGACTCCAAAATGCTGACCGAACACAAGCGCGAAGCCATCTTCGACGAACTCAAATCCTGGTGCGCATCTTGGGCGGTTGGCGCCGCCAGCAACAAGGAGATTGACGAGTGGGGCATTTCCCATGCACTCGGCGTAGCCGCGTTACGTGCGTTGGCACAGGCGGAGGCGAAGCTCGGCATTGACGGCAACGGCATGCTCTCCGGCAAACCGGTGAAGGTCGGCGCGATCCTCGACGGACCGAACGATTACATCACCAAGACGCTGAACACCTTCGACGCGCCCGAAGTGCCGGTGCCGGCGAACGTTACCACCAAAGTGAAAGGCGACCGGTATTGCGCCGCCGTGGCCGCCGCCGCGGTCATCGCCAAAGTCACCCGGGATCGGCTCATGGTCGAACTGGGAGCGCAACCCCAATATGAACCATATGAATGGGCCCACAACAAGGGTTACGGTTCGGCCGCACACCGTGACGCCATCGCTGAATTCGGGCCCAGCGACCTGCACCGCCTGTCCTGGCACCTCGTCTGACATACGGCATCTCATCCGCAGTCCGCGATTACGCTAATCCTTGCGGATGATGCATGCCGGAAGGAAACCTGTAAGTTCATCCCGCCGTCTGATGGCCGGGACCAATCCGTTTCCGTAC